>ERZ1370068.1635-contig-11544_pt1 | contig 28556 bp, 28 predicted proteins | sample MGYA00561227_ERZ1370068 | MGnify/ENA primary metagenome ERZ1370068 (study PRJEB38410, sample SAMEA6850437) | metagenome | study: Metagenomic assessment of the ecological functions of the soil: analysis of the soil microbiota associated with the...
GCCATTACGCATTGGTTAACAGCCGACCCGGCCATCGAATCGCTGCTGACGTAACGTTGGCGGCGCAGCTCCAGATCCAACGCGAGTCCGCCGCTAACACCTCAGCGCCGATCAAGTCCGCTTCTGCTGACCCTGCCGCAGCCTTCGAGCCGGAGTCTGAAGAGCTACCGACTAAGGCACGCGCATCGCGGTGGCGTTCGCGGGCACGATCCTGCTCTTCCTCGCTTCAGGTGTTTGGCGGGTTCGTGCTCATATGGCGTGGTCGAGGAGAGAAGACGAGCCGCATCGCGGAGGTCCTCCTCGCCCAGGTGAAGGCCGAGCAGCCCTCGCCGGCAAGGTCCTCGGCATCGGCGCACCTGCTGCCGAGCTGGTGGCGGTGGCCATCGGGGGTGCTCGTGGCCGGCCAGATCGTCGGGACGGTGCCGTTCCCGACCGTTGGCGACCGCCGTGCCTTTGTGGTGGGCTGTTCAGCTCGGCTTATTTATGCGGTCCAGCATCGGCCGGCGCGCTGGTGAACCGGCAGGAGGACACCCAGGCCGTGACCCTGCCCGTCACCCCTTCCGCTTCCTCATCGGGTACGTCTACGTACACCGTGGCTAACGCCGGCAACGCGGTGACCACCTTCCTCTCGTTCTTCCGCTGACCGCCGGTGGCCATGCCGCTGCGGATCCAGCTGGGCTACGCCCCTGGTGGCAGGTCGTCGTGTCGGTAGGGGCTGATGGTGGCCAATGGGGGTCGCGCTGCTGCGCCTGGGCGGCAAGGTCTACGCGGGCGGGCTGCAGGCAATACCGGCCGGCGCGCCAAGGTCCGCAGGCCCTCGCCGCCGCCAACGACCTCAACTAGAGAAGTTATTCTCTCGAAATTTGCGCCGAAAGCGACCGCACGGTGCCGGTTTCGGCACAAATTTCGGGAAGACGCGGTGGGTGACTACGCATGCCCGCGAGGCGGCCGGCGGATGCTGCTCGACGATGACCACAAGGCTGCGGTTGGGGAACCGGAACGACGCAACGCCGGCCCGGGCGGCGCGCGGGCGCTCCTCGTGCTGGTCGTGTTGTGCCTGCTGGTCGCCGGGGTCGGATCGCTGATCCTGGGCTGCCGTCGTCGGGCTGGGAGCCCTGCGTCGAGGCGAGCCGTGTCGGGAACCCCGTCCTCGTCACCACCGACTCCACTGGTGCGGGCCTGAACGGCGGCGCCCTGTTCGGCGACCTCTCCAACGACGGGCACCGTGGTCGGCTTCGCGGCGAAGCGGGCCGGAGAGACGAATCGAGACGCCGCAGGCTTCCACGCCTACGCCAGCGACCGCCGCACCAAGCGCTGCGGTGGCTGGACGGCGAGGGCCGGGCCAGTCAACGAGTCGAACATCGGCGACTTCGCTGGCGGGCACCCATGAGGCGGCCGCCTTCATCGCGCCCGACCCGGGCTGGCGTTAAGTTCAGCGGTGTCGGCGTCTACCACTACGACTCAACACCGCGGTCACCCTCATCAGCGCCACGAGCGATCCCGCGCCCGGCCTCGAGGACATCTCGATCAGCGACGACGGCCCAGCGGTGGCGCACGGCGCTATCGAGCTCCAGGGCGCGCCGAACCCGCCGCACCGACGAGCAGGTGTGGGTGTGGAGCGAGCCACCGGCGCTGACGCTGGCGTCGCGCCACGCCGAGCGGCCAGCCCGGCAACCTGCTGAGCGAGGATCCCTTCCTGTCGGGCGACGGGCGGCGCGTGGTTCACCAGTTGGTCGACCGACCACGTCGCCGGGCTTCAGCCTTGCAGCCCCGGCAATGACCACAACGATCCGTCGTTCGATGCCCGCGACGTACGTCTGACCGGCAGACCAACACCGTCGAGCTGCGAGCCACCGACCGGGCCTCGAACCTGCTCCTGCGGCCGAGTTACCTCGGCGTCACGGGGAAGCACTCGACTTCCAACGACGGATCCCGCATCGTGCTGGATGACCGACAACGAGGTCGGGGACGCCGGGAGCCGCTTCGTCGACGGGCCCGGCACCAGCGTCGACGCCAGGCTGGTTACCGGCTCCGGCCTCGGTCGACCTGGCGAGCCGGGGACTTGCCTCGCCCGAGCACACGGTGCGCCACCTCCCAGTTCCGGGCGACGACGGCGACGATCAGCGGCGATGGAGCACTGTGATCTTCTAGCCCTGCGTAAAAGCGAGCTGCGCGGCCCCTGAGCGAGACGAAGGCGCTGACTACCGGGTCAGCGAGCGCGAGCGCCGGCCCGAGCTGGATCGCCGCCGCCCGGACGGCTCGCCGACCTTCGAGTTCGTAAGCGAAGGCGGCTTGCCGGGAACCCGGTGACATGGACCGCAACGGGCCGGATCTCGCTTCTCCGCACGGGCGAGCGCCTGACGCCCAACGCCGGCGGTGTCGCCAATCTCTACGCCCTTCCGACCGCTGACCTGGACCACCGGACCCGAGCTTCTCCCGAGCGACGTCTCCGGTACGGCTTCGGAGGAGGAGCTCGCGCCCGGTGCCCGGTCGGCACGCGGCATCGGGGCCGATAAATTCGTCGAACAGACGGGCACGTTCGTGGTGACGGACCCCAACGACGGCACCTCCAGTTCGAGGAGGTGTTCGACGAGACGGCCGGTTCCTCACCGTGTGGGAGCCTGAACGGCCAGGCGGTGATCGCCGCCGTGCTGGAAGGTGCAGCTCCAGCCGACGAGGTGCTTCACCGAGGGCGAGCCTCGAGCCCGACGAAGAAGCCGCGCCCGGCGGGCGCGCTCTGCGCTCGAATCCCGTCCGTACCGCACGCTCACCTGGGACCTCCGCAGCCGGGCCGGTCGCCGGCGAGGTGCTCGGCTACGCAGCCGACCCCATGAACGGGCAGTTGCTGTCCATCGCCGTGTGCATGCCCGACGACGGCTCGGTGCCCCAGCCCCAGCAGGTGGGGACGAGCGGGCGCCGGTCCCAACAGCCTGCGCCCTGGGAGTGCCCGCCTGACACCGTCGGCCTGTCGCCGAGTTCGACTCGGAGCTGGCGGAGATCGGCAAATGCGGTGGCTGGCGAGCGGACCCACCAGCTCGTGGTCGACCCCGATGGGACTGTGCGCTTTCAATGCGCGCTGGGCGACCGCCGGTGGGCGTCCGCCCGTCGTCGTGCAGTGACGAGGGCGCCGGAAGCCTCAGCACCGCAGCATCACCTGGAAGTGGACTTCCAGGCTGGTTCACCGACGCCGTGCTGCCCTGGCCCCGCTCGACAACGATGCGCCCGCCGGGGCCAGGCACGCGCCCACCGAGCTGCACCGGCGCCAGCGACAGGATGCCGTGCAGGGCGACCACGACAGCTTCCACACGTCGATCTCGGACGACGGGCGTTACGTCACCATCTCAGAGCGACCAACCCGGTGGCGAGGTGAACAGCAACAGCAGCCTCAACGTCTACCCTGCGATCTCCTGACCGGCGAGATCCAGGTCGTCGGGCGCAGTCAGACGCTGATCGAGCCGCCGTGGCGACGCGGTGAGATCTCCGGCGACGGTCGCGGGTGGTGTACAGCGACGCCAGCGTGGACGGTGGGAGCACGGCGCCAGCAGTTTTCGATCGCGGTAGACGGGTCAGCGCAGCCAGCTGGCGTTCATCGCCGGCCCGGCGGTCATCCGCGACCTGTCCAGAGCCGCGACGGCCAGCGGATCGCAGACGGCGTCCAACCCCTTCGGACTGCACCCGTGGCACCTCCCAGCCGCTTCGGTGTCTACCTGTTCGATCGCACGGTGTGGGAACCCGGGGACCTTCTTCCTCGTCACCCAGGCCCGCATTTCCCCGGCGAGGTCCCACCGGATCCAGGTGCTGCTGCTCCCCGGATTTGCGCCCAACGGGGGAGAGCACCGACGTCTCCACCCGGTGACGGGCGCTTCGTCGTCTGGCTACCCGAACGCCACGAACCTGAAGCCGTGGGGCTCACGTTGCAGCCACGCAACGTGCCTTCCTACCGCCGACGGCGACGAGGTCTACCGTACCGATCTGGAGACCGGCGCCACCGTCCTGGTCAGCCACACGGTCGGGAACGACCACGCCACCGCCTCAACTCCTTCGGCACCGCACGGCCGGTTCCTTCCAGGCCATCGACGCCACCGGTTCACATCGTCTACCGCCTGACCGACGGCAGTGATCGGATCCGAGGATCACTGATCGCAACGGCAGCGTCGTGGGAGCGAAGCGGTGCGGTGGTCGAACGGCGGCTCAGCGTGCTGTCGGCGCCTGACCCGCCTTCGACGCAGAGCAACAACGTCGAGACGCCCGTCCTCGCCGAGTTTCGAGCCGTCCATCTTCTTGATGACGGCAACCAGATGACCTTCCCTCACCGGTTGCCGGGAATTACTTCGTCTTCGATGACGACACACCGCGCGCCGACGGCGGCCTGATCCGCGCCACCGATGACCAACGCCCAGGGGCGAGCCCAACGGGCCGTCGACCGAAGAGCCCAGCAACGGCAGCGGTTCTGTCCCACGACGGCCGGGTGGCGGCATGTCGACAGACAAGCGGTTGCGCCTCGATGACACGAACGAAGCCCACGACGTCTTCTTCTGGGTCGCCGGACGGAGCCGTGGCCCTGCCGTTCCTATCAACGACACCATGCCGAGATCCTCCGCAACACACGGCGGACGTTGATGTTCCGGTTAACGACGTCGGGTCGATCCTGAGTCGTTGGGCATCGAGTCGGCGACGGCGGGGAACGCGAGCGTGCTCCACAGCGGAGACGCGCCTACATCGCCTTCACCTCGAGACCGGCTTCACGGGAGACGCCGAGGTCGTTCACCGCGCCCCGTCCGCCGACGGGACCCAGAGTGACACCGTCCTCCGCGACGGTCCGCGACGGCGCCGCTGACCCTGAGGCTGTCCCCGCGAGGCCTCTACCGAGCGACCAGTGGACGCCATCTTCCGGGTCACGCTGCACAACCCTGATCCCACCGTCCCGGCCCGTGGACCCTGTCGTCCGTCCAGGTGCCCGCCGTCAGGCCATCCTCGGAGGTCGGGGATCCGGCCTTGGTCCTGCAACGCCCCCAACGGACAGACCAGGTCTGCATCGTCCGGCACTTGGCTCCAGGCGCGATTACCTGCCCGTCTGCGGTTCATCCCCCGATCCAGGTGGCTTCCCCGCCTGCGTTGCCGGTGACCCCGCCTCCGGGCGCCATGCCTCGTTCGGGCCCTGTTTCGCCGCCCACGCCGAGCTCAGCCCCCGACGCCGAGGTCCAGGTCCTGCGCTCAGCCCGTCGCGCCCCGCATCGCGAACGTGTCCCCGAGACGCTCATCCGGGGCGAGGCCGGCACCTGCTACTGATCGCGGTCTCGGAACCCTGGCCGCTCGGCGGACATCCTTGAACCCGGAGCCCAGCTGCGCTCGGTGCAGGCTGACATGCCCGTGACGGCTCCAGTGGCGATCCGCTTTTGTCTTGCACCGGGGTGGGGACCACTGAGGCGCAAGGTGTCGTTTCGCTGGCGTGCTCCTGCTCGGCGGTTCGCCCCCCGCTGGCCGTCACTGTTCACGACGGTGCCGGCAGCGCGACGTGCGCGGCGGCCGAGGCCCCGTGCGCAGGTGCAGCTTCTCTCGGCCAGGATCGGCACCCGATCGCCGCCCCCCACGCTGCTGGCAGACTGCGAGACCCACGTCCAGACACCGCCCTGCCGACGCGCCTGACCTTCCGTCAAGATGAAGACGGTGACCTGTCGACGGCGGCCACCCGGCCACCTCTGTCGCCGCCGTCGCCAACGTCGGCTGACAGACCACGGGGTCGGCTTACGGTCGCCCTGTTGCCGGGCTTCACACCCACCGCGGCCAACAGACGGTGGGCGTGCTCGCTGGATGCAGGTGCCCACCGCCACGTGCAGTTTGCCCAGCTGCAGGCGCCTGAACTGCGCGGTAAGGTCCCCAACGCCGTGCTCGCTGACGTCGCAACCGACGGCGGCGGACGGCGTGGCCTGGGCGACGGTGGCACCGCGGGTGACGCGGCGCGCCGGCCAACGACCAGTTCGATCGACCTGGTCGACGTGGATCCTCGCCCTGACCGACCGGGGTCCGGCCCAGATCGGCGTCCAGTCCAAACTTCCAGCGCATCGCGCGCGGTCAGACTGTCGAGCTGCTCGTGGTGGCGGTGAACAACGGCGAGGTGGCAACCGAGTAGGGCTGAGCACGGTCACCGTCGTCCTGCCCAACGGGCAGCCGGCCGGCCAGATCCTCGACGGGAGCGCACCGGTGATCGGTGGACGTGCGACGACGGCGCTCAAGGGCGTGCGCCAGCTCCGGTGCACGTTCGTCGACCTGGTGGCCGGTCACGGCGGGCGCTCGACGGATCTGCGGCTGCGCGCCACCGCGGTCGACGTCCCTGAGAAGGGCGTCATCGACCTGCCGTTCGTCCGTTCCAGGCGGCCCGCCGGAGCGCCGGGTCTACCGGCTGGACTGTTCTCGCCGACCCCGCCCGCCTGCTCGTAGATGCGGTCGCCGGGCACGTAATCCTGCGGGGAAGCCGATCGTCGACGTGCATGTCACCAACGCCAGGGCTGGTGATACCGGTCCCGTCGAGCCGTCGTGCCCGTGGCGCCCGGCGTGGCGCCCACCGCGGCGGGTGGGAAGAACTGGGTCTGTGTGACCAACGCGGAGGCGCCCGCTGCACCAACGGCGTGGCCCTGCGCGCCGGGCTGAGCACGGAGTCGCCGACTACACGGCGTCGGCCGACGCAGCCGGAGACCTGGCGAAAGCTCGTGCTCGACGCAGACCACGGATTCCTGTCCGGTCACGGCGCGCACTCAGGCAGGCCCCGATGTCGAGGTCGAACGGCGAGCGCGGCACCAGTGGCGAGCGCGCCGAACAGGCCTCGACATCGTGCCGGCTGAAACTCGGATTCTGACGAGGCTCAGCGTGTCGCCTGGCGCGAACCTGAGGCCGTCCGCGTAGCGCCGAATGTTGGCCAGCACGTTGCAGTGCGTATCGGCGACCGCTTTGGGGCCGCCGGTCGAGCCCGACGTGGAAGATGCACGCGATAGCGTGGATCGACTGGAATCGCGACAGCGTGGGATGGCCACTGGGCCGCATCGGATTCCGCAAGCGGGTCGGCCAAGATGACGGGAAGCGTACCGCGAGCATCTCGCATGCGGCGCGATGCGCCGCCCCGGCGATGAGGACACCAGGTGACAGATGGTCGACCATCGCACGCAGGACTGACGCTGGCAGACGCCGGATCGAGTGGCGCATAGGCCAATCCGGCCTTGAGAATCGCGAGAGATCCAGACGATCGATGCACGACCCTGGTCCAGGATTGACGGCGACGGTTGCGCTGTGCGCGCACCGCTAGCGAGCAGCGCATGAGCCGCACGACTGGCCGCGGCATCGAGCCCGCCGTAGGTGAGATCGCCTTTCGGGTGACCGGACCGCGATGTTGTCCGGTCGCAGTGACGCCTGGCGCTCGAACGCAGCATGCAGGGGTCGCGTCGCAAAGGGCGGCGTCGAATCCGACGAAGGCATCGGGCGAATGCAGCCCGAGCCTCGCCGTCTCGTCGCGCGCTGACCATTTTCTGTCGGAGCTGCGCCGTCAGCGCGACGGTCAGCATGGGGATCTTTCCGACGTGCCGCGAGGACTCGCATCAAGCGCGTCGCGCGGCGGCCGCCTCGGCAAGCGGGAAGACGCTGGTGGACGACGGTCTTGAGCTTGCCGCTCTCGAACATCGGCCAGACGTTCTGCGGAGCGAGTATCGCCAGGCGAACTTGCGCTCGCGTCGGGGCTTGCGTCGCAGCGTCGAGCCAGTGACGGTGAGGCGGCGCATCATGATGCGCCGCCAGTCGACTTCGACGCGGCCTGCCGCGCAGAAAGGCGATCATCACGAGGCGGCCCTCGAGCGCCATGGCACTCCAGGTTCTTTCGATGTAGTCGCCGCCGACCATGTCGAGGATCGACGTCGACGCCCGCCTTGCCGGTGATGCGCGCGACCTCGGCGACGAAGTCCTGCGTCCGATAGTTGATCGCGTGGTCGGCGCCGAGCGACCGGCAAAACGCGCGTCTTGTCCGTCGCTGCCCGCCGTCGTGCGCACCGTCGCGCCGAACTGCTTCCGCGAGCTGGATCGCGGCGAGGCCGATTCCGCTCGGAGCCGCCGTGGACGAGCTGTTTCTCGCCGCGCTGCAAGACGGCCGCGATCGATGACGTTGTTCCAGACGGTGAAGTAGTTTTCCGGCAGGCTCGCGGCTTCGAGCGCGGTGAGCCCGGAAGGAATCGGCAGGCAGAAGCCCGCGGACGTCGTGCAGCACTCCGCGTAGCCGCCGCCCGGCGTCAATGCGCGCACGGCGTCGCCCGTCGCGCCACGACTGTGACGCCGGCGCCGCAGGCACGCTATGGTGCCGGGCCACTTCCAGCCCGATGATCGGCGACGCGCCAGGAGGCGGCGGATACGTGCCGGCGCGCTGTGCGCAGTCGGGCCGGCTGACGCCCGCATGGCTCACTTCGATCAGCACTTCGCCGGCGCTTCGGCTGCGGCGCCGGTCCCTCGGCGACCGCCGAGCACGTCGGGTGGATGCCAGGCTCGCGGCCGCAACGTAGCGCATGGTGACGGGAAGCGGCACGGACGGGCGGCATGGCGGCTCCGGTGATGAATCCGTCGACGATTGTAGCGAGACCTCCGCGGCCGAATCGATAGCGTTTCGCCTGCCTCTGCGTCGGAAGCTCTGCAAACGTCGACCGCCGCGGGCTGCTAGACTTCATCGGCTGCCAAGGCCGCCCCACCGGTGCGCTGATGCGAGACCTCGTCCGCCGCTCCACCGACTACAACACCGCCCGCATGCTGGCGCGCGCGGCGCGCGTGGCCGCCCTTCCCGGCGCTGGGCGCTCGGCGGATCTAAGCTGCGCGACTATCGCAGCGCCTCGCGCAGCGCGTGGCGCAGCTCGCGCGGCGCGCTCGACTTCATGCGGTATGCGCGCGGGCGATCGCGTCGCGCTCGTCTCGCGGCAACGTGCCGGAGTACGTCGAGGCGATGTTCGCCTGCTGGTGGGCGGATATGGTCGCCGTCCCCGTGAACGCGAAGCTGCATCCGCGCGAGCTCGCGTTCGTGCTCGCGGACTCGCGGCGCGCGCGGAGCATTCGTCGATGGCGCGTGGGAGGCGGCGCATCGCTTCGGCGCGCGAAGGGCCGAGCGATCTCGCGCACGTGATGCTCTCGGCGGTGCGGCTTACGAACGGCTCGTCGCCGGATCGCAGCCGCCGTCGCCGCTCGCGGCGGTCGCAGCGCGACGATCCGGCGTGGCTCTTCTACACGAGCGGCACGACCGGACGGCCCAAGGGCGTGGCGATCACGCACGGCAATCTCGCGCGCGATGAGCGCAGCGCTTTCGTCGCGAGCGTCGAAGCCGATCGCGCCGGGCGATGCGCATCGCTGCATCCGGCGCCGCTGTCGCACGGCTCGGGCCTCTACCTGGTGCCGCATGTGCGCGCGCGGCGCGTGAACGTCGTCCCGGAATCGGGCGGCTTCGATGCCGACGGAGATCGTCGCGCTGCTCGACGCGCTGGGACCGCGCCGGCTTCTTCGCGGCGCCGACGATGGTGAAGCGGCTTGGTCGCCGCGCCCGCGCTCGGCAAGCGCGCGGCTCGACCGGCTGAAGTGCATCGTCTACGGCGGCGGGCCCGATGTACGTCGCCGACTGCCAAGGCGGCGTTCGCCGCGCTGGGGCCGCGCCTTGCGCAGATCTACGGGCAGGGCGAATCGCCGATGACGATCACCGCGATGAACCGCGCGCTGCTCGCCGACGCCATCGCGCGCGGCGACGATGCGCGGCATCGGCTCGGTCGGCATCGCGCAGCACGGCGATCGAGGTTCGCATCGCCGGCGCGACGATCGAGCGCTCCGCCGCCGGCGAGATCGGCGAAATGCTGGTTCGCGGGGCCGACGGTGATGCAAGGCTACTGGCGCAATCCCGAGGCGACGGCAGAGCACGCTCGCCAACGGCTGGCTGCACACGGGCGACGTCGGCAGCGCTCGACGCCGACGGCTTCCTCACGCTCAAGGACCGCTCGAAGGATCTCGATCATCAGCGGCGGCTCCAACATCTATCCGCGCGAAGTCGAGGAAGCGCTGCTGCACGCATCCCGACGTGGCCGAGGTCGCGGTCGTCGGCCGCGCGCATCGGCGATTGGGGCGAGGAGGTCGTCGCCTGCGTCGTCGCCGCGCGACGGTGCGACTGCGGGCGATCGAGGCGCGAGCTCGAACGCGCGCTCGACGCGTGGTGCCTCGATCGCATCGCGCGCTTCAAGCGGCCGAAGGCGTACGTCTTTCTCGCCGAGCTGCCGAAGAACAACACCGGCAAGGTGCTGAAGACCGAGTTGCGCAAGAGCGTCGCGGCGCTAGACCTAGATTGCGAAGGACGGTCTTCCGGGGATCGCGCGGCGGGCCACGGCGAGCCACGCAGCGGCGAGCGCGATGCCGATCGCGAGCATCCACAACGTCGGCCGCATGCCGATGCTCTCCGCGAGCGCGGCGCCGGCGAGCGCCCCGCCGGAGTCAGGAGCCCGGTGGCGACCTGCCACGTGGCTGCCGCGCGGCCGAGCGCTCTCGGCCGGCAGCAATCGTTGCCGCAGCGTCGTTTCGTTGATGAGGTAGACGGTCAGCGCGCCGTCGCCGATCACCTGCGTCGCGATCAGCATCGTCATCGCGATCGCGGGCACGGAGGCGCGAGCGGGATCAGCACCTGAACTGCGCCGCCGACGAGCAAGGCGCCGATCAGCGTACGACGCGGGCCGAAGCGCGTAGCCGCGGGCGCCGCGAGCGCGGCACCGGCAAGCCTGCCGATCGCCGCCACAGCCGATCGTGACGCCGAGCTCCGCAGGGCTCAACGCGAGATCGGACAGCGCGAACAGCGTATAGAGCGAGGCCATGAAGCTCATGCAGAACGTGAGCGTGGCGGTCGCGAGGAAGAGCGCGCGCACGCGTGGCGTTGCGCCATACGACACGGATGCCGGTGCGGACATCGTCGACGAACGATGTCGTGGATGGAGGCGGCGCAATCGTCTCGCGCTTCCGGATCTTCCCAGCAACAGCGCCGACACGACGAACGTGAAAGCATCCGCCGCGATGGCGATAGGCGCGGTCAGCCACGCGACGAGCGCGCCGCCCAGGCCGGGCCCGAGATCTCCGCGACGGCGTCGACGGCCTCGCGCTTGCCGTTGGCGTCGAGCAGGCGCTTCGACGACACCAGATCGGTGATGAACACGTGGTCGGCGAGGTGGTAGAGCATCGTCGCCGACTCCGGTGACGACGGCGACTGCGAACAGCAGCGGCAACGTGATGTGACTGAAGACTGCGGCGAGCGGAATCGGCGAGAAGCGCGGTCGCGCGCACGAGATCGCGCGCCGATCATGAGCGGCCGGCGGCGGCGGCGGTCGACGATGCCGCCTCCGACCCATGCGAGGACGGCTCCGGGAAGGGTCAGCGCGACGGTGAGGAAGCCGAGATCGATGGCGCCGGCGCCCGCGGTGACGATCGCGGCGATGGGCAGCGCGGTGCGCGTGATGCGCGAACCGACGGCCGAGACACCCTGCGCGCTCCACAACAGCAGAAAGTCGCGGTGCCGCCACAGTCCGCCGCGCGGCAATGGCAACGCCACGCCGCGCCGAGCGCAACCGCTAATAGATCACCTTGACGTTTTCCGGAGCGAGCCAGTCCTTGAGTCCCTTGAGCAGCGGATCCTCGAGCGTCACGCGCCACGCGTCGGGGAGCTCGAGCTCGCCGCCGACGCCGTGGTTGCGGTACTCGACGACGATCGGACAGCTGCCATTGCGAAACGGCGTCAGCATGCTCGACGAGGCGCCCGGCCTCGGCGCCGCCATTGCACGCAAGGCGGAGTCCCTTTGGCGTAGCGTTTTCTGGCGGCCGGAAGATCGTGCACGGCCTCGGCAATGACGCGCAGGCCCTGCGCCTGTCCGTCGTCGCCCATCCGCTGCATGATCTTGGCCTCGACGATGACGAGCTGATCTTCGCGCAGCGCGTTCCTCGCCGAATCGTAGATCTCGTTGTAAACGACGACCTCGACCGCGGCGCCGCCGTCGTCCAGGGTGACGATCGCCATCTTGCCGCGCCGCGACGACTGGACGCGCACGCGACATGACGATCCCGGCGATGAGCGCGGGCTCCTTCCGCGGCTGGAGTCCGGAAAGAGGCAGCCGGACGAGCGGGGCGAGCTCCGGCGCGAAAGCGTTGTACGGATGTCCCGACAGATAGAAGCCGAGTGCCACCTTTTCGTGCGCGAGGCGCTCGGCTTCCGTCCATTCGCGCGCGCGCGACGAGCGCATTGCCCAGCTTCTTCGCGCGAATCGCCGAAGAGCGATACCTGCGATGCGGAGCGCTCGGCCTTCTCAGCCTCGCTCAGCGCGACGCCCACCGACGCGAAGAGCCTCGCGCGGTGCGGCTCGATCGCATCGAACGCACCGCTCTTCACGAGCGCCTCGACCGCCCGGCGGTTCACGTGCCGCTTGTCGATGCGCCGGCAGAAATCGAAGAGGTCGCGAAACGGACCGCCCGCCTCGCGGGCTGCGACGATCGCCTCGATGGCCTGCTCGCCCGTGCCCTTGATGCCGCCGAGCCCGTAGCGGATTCGTGCGCGATCGACGGGCTCGAAGCGATAGTTGGAGCTGTTGACGTCCGGCGGAAGGATGGCGAGACCGTTGCGCGCGCGCGTCGTCGTACAGCGCGCGCACCTTGTCGGTGTCGTCCATCACGAGCGACAGGTTGGCCGCCATGAACGCCGCCGGATGGTGCGCCTTGAAGTAGGCGCGTCTGGTAGGCGATGAGCGCGTACGCGGCCGCGTGCGACTTGTTGAAGCCGTAGCCCGCGAACTTCTCCATCAGGTCGAAGAGCGCGGTCGCCTTGCGCTTGCCGAGCGCCGTTCTTCTCGGCGCCGGCGATGAAGATGTCGCGCTGCTTCGCCATCTCCTCCGTGTTCTTCTTGCCCATCGCCCGGCGCAGGAGGTCGGCGGCGCCCAGCGTGTAGCCGCCGATCACCTGCGCGATCTGCATCACCTGTTCCTGGTAGACCATGATGCCGTAGCGTCGGGGCGAGGATCGGCTCGAGCCGCCGGATCCGGGTACTCGAAGCGCTCGCGTCCGGTCTTGCGCGCCGATGTACGTCGGGATGAGCTCCATCGGCCCGGGCCGGTAGAGCGCGACGAGCGCGATGATGTCCTCGAAGCGCGTCGGCGGCGCGCTGCGTGATGAGGTCGCGCATGCCGCGCGATTCGAACTGGAACACCGCGGCGGTGTTGGCCGTGCGGAAGATGTCGTAGGCGGCCTTGTCGTCGAGCGGCAGCGTCTCGAGCGCGAGCTCGCTCGCGGGATCGAGGCGCTTCACGTAGCGCAGCGTCCAGTCGAGGATCGTGAGCGTGGTGAGGCCGAGGAAGTCGAACTTGACGAGGCCGACCGCCTCGACGTCGTCCTTGTCGAACTGCGAGACGATCGCGTCCGAGCCCGCCTGCGTGTACAGCGGGCAGAAATCGGTGAGCTTGCCCGGCGCGATCAGCACGCCGCCCGCGTGCATGCCGACGTTGCGGGTGAGACCTTCGAGCGCTTCGGCGAGCGCCAGGAGCTCGCGCGACTTCCTCCTCCTTCTGCTCGCGCTCGGCGAGGAGCGGCTCCATCTCGCGCGCGCCTGGCGCAGCGTGATGCTGCTTGCCGGGCTGGAACGGGATCAGCTTGGCGATGCCGTCGCAGAAGAGGTACGGCAGGTCGAGCACGCGGCCGACGTCGCGCACCGCGGCCTTCGCGGCCATCGTGCCGAACGTCGCGATCTGCGACACCGACTCGGCGCCGTACTTCTGCTTCACGTAGCTCGATCACGCGGTCGCGGCCGTCCTGGCAGAAGTCGATGTCGAAGTCCGGCATCGACACGCGCTCGGGATTCAGGAAGCGCTCGAACAGGAGGCCGTAGCGCAGCGGATCGAGATCGGTGATGCCGAGCGCGTAGGCGACGAGCGAGCCCGCGCCCGGAGCCGCGCCCCGGGCCGACCGGCACGCCGTTGCGCTTCGCCCAGTTGATGAAGTCGGCGACGATCAGGAAGTAGCCGGCGAAACCCATCTGCACGATCGTGCGTCGTCTCGAACTCGAGCCGCGCGACGTACTCGGGACGCTTCGCGTCGCGCGTCGCGGGATCCGGATACAGCACGGCGAGCCGGCGCTCGAGCCCGGCCGCGGCTTCGTTGCGCAGATGCATGGTCGAGGTGACGCCCGCGGCGTCGGAAAATCGGGCAGGAAGTTCTTGCCGAGCGGAATCGTGAGGTTGCAGCGCTGCGCGATCGCCACCGAGTTCGCGAGCGCTTCGGGGAGGTCGGCAAACGCCGCGGCCATCTCCGCCTGCGTCTTGAAATACTGCTCGGGCGTGAACGGCCGCGGCCGGCGCGGGTCGGCGAGACATTGCCGCCCGCAATGCAGACGCGCGCCTCGTGCGCGCGAAAATCGTCGCGCCGCAGGAACTGCACCGGATGCGTGGCGACGCACCGGCAGCGCGAGCTCGGCCGCGAGTCCGCACGGTCGCGGACGACCAGCGTGTCGTCGTCGGCCCGACCCGCGCGCTGCACTTCGAGGTAGTAGCGCCCCGGAAAGAGGCTCGCCCACGCGCGCGCGCCTCGCCGCGCCGCCGGCGCGTTCCTTGCAGGAGCGAGCCGCCGACCTCGCCGTCGCGCGCGCCCGAAAGCGCGATCAGCCCGTCGGTGCCTTCCTGCAGCCAGTCGCGCTTCAATTCCGCGCGGCCGCGATGCTGATTGGTCCGGTACGCGCGCGTCAGCCATTCGGCGAGCCGCAGGTATCCGGCGCGCGATTGCGCGAGCAGCAGCGCGCGGAACGGCTGATCGCGCTCGGCCTCGTGCGTCAGCCAGACGTCGCAGCCGATGATGGGCTTGATGCCGGCGCGCGCGCGGCGCGATAGAACTTGACGAGACCGAAGGCGTTGGCGAGATCGGTGACCGCGAGCGCGGGCATTTCGTCGGCGAGTGCGCAGCGGCGATGCCGTCGTCGACGCGCACCGTGCCGTCGACGATCGAGAATTCGCTGTGCAGGCGCAGGTGAACGAAGCGGGGCGCGGCCATGAACGCAATCGGAAGGGTGCTAGAATTTTACTCCGATCATCACGCGGCGATGGTTTCTTCGATGCGTCCATTCCCCGTCGTTCCCGCCGCGGCGCGCTCTTCGCCCCGACGCTGATCGTGATCGCGCTCGCGCTTGGCGGCTGCGCAGGCGACCGGTCCCCAGGGACCAGGAGCCGCGCCGCCGTGCGGCCGTCGGCGCCGCCGTTGCCTGCCACCGCCGAGCCGCCTGCCCCCGCCGTGAATCTCTCCGGATTTCCGCTGCCATATCGACAGGGTTACGCGGATGGCTGCGCGAGCGCGACGGGCCTGGAGCGCAAGGATGCCGTGCGCTTCGGCGCCGACGGCAACTATCGCACCGGCTGGACCGACGGCCTCGCGTTGTGCCGCAGGAAGTGACGACGCGTGCCGCTGGCCGGCTTGGCCGGCCGCGCGCGTCGCAGGCGGCGCGAGTGAAGCCCTACCGATCGCAGCGCGTCGCGTTGCGCGGCCTCGATTCCCATGTGCTGACGTGGGGCGAGCCCGGCGGCGCCGAAGCTCTTTCTGCTGCACGGCTGGATGGACGTCGCGGCGTCGTTCCAGTTTCTGGTCGATGCGCTTCGCGCGCGAGCGGTACGTGATCGCGCCGGATCTCGCGCGGCTACGGAAAGAGCGCGTGGCAGCCGCAAGGCTACTGGTACGCCGACTACATCGCCGACCTGGAAGCGCTGCTGCAGGCGTTCGCGCCGGCGAGAGCGGTCGAATCTCGCCGGACACAGCCTCGGCGGCAACGTCGTGCTGCACTATGCCGGCGTGCGTCCCGCGCGCGCGCGCCGCGTGATTTCGCTCGACGGTTTCGGCGTGCGCGCCGAGGAGTCGTGCCGCGGCGCCGGAGAAGATCGCGAAATGGCTCGACGCGCTCGCCGATCCGCGCGGACTTCGCGACCTATGCCGAGCTTCGACGCGGTCGCCGACCGGCTGCAGAAGAACAGTCCGGCGCCTGACGCGCGACCAGGCGGCTTTCTCGCGCGGCACTGGGCCGAAGCGCTGCCGGACGGTCGCGTTCGGCTTGCCTCCGACCCGCGGCACAAGCTGCCGTTTCCGACGGTGTACCGGATCGAGGAGACGTACGCGGTGTGGCGCAACATCACGGCGCCGACGCTGTGGGTCGCCGCCGCGGACTCGAACATCCCGCAGCTGGCTCGACGACCATCCTGAAGGCGAAGGCGCTACCGACAGCTGTTCGCCGCCGTGCAGCGCCGCTTCGCGCACATTCCGCACGGCCGGATGGTGACGATTCCCGACGCCGGGTCACATGCTGCATCACGATCAGCCGGCCGGCCGTGGCCGCGGCGATCGGAAGCGTTTCCTCGAATGAGGAGAATGAGCGCCATCGGGCCGCCCAAGGCGCGGGCTGCCTCCGTGAGCGCAAGTCGCGAGCGCGGCGCCTACGTCGCGCTTCGTGCGATGCCTCACGCGTCTTCTGGGGCACCAACTGGATCGCGATGAAGCTGGCGCTCGACGAGCGCGCATCCGGTCGTCTTCAACATCGAGCGCACGTGGACCGCCGTCGTCGCGCTGTTCTGCGCGTCCTGGTGTTCCGGCGGCGGCGCGCTCCTGCCGGAATCGTGGGTCGCGGTCGCCGTCACCGGCTTCTTCCAGACGACCGTCAACATGGGATCGACGACGATGGCGGTGGCGGACGGCGGCGCCGGCCGCGCGGCGGTGCTCGTGTTCACGATGCCGTTCTGGACGGTGCTCCTCGCGTGGCCGGTGCTGGGCGAGCGCGTGCGCGGCGTGCAGTGGCTCGCGATCGCCTTGGCGCTCGCCGGGCTCACGCTGGTCGTCGAGCCGTGGCACTGGCAGGGCGACATCTGAGCCGAAGGCTGGGCCGTGCTCTCGGGTTTCGGCTGGGCGTCCGGCACGGTCGCGATGAAGCATTTCCAGCGCGCGCGCAGCTTCGACATGCTCAACTTCATCGCGTGGCAGATGCTGCTCGGCGTCCTGCCGCTCACGCTGCTGCCGCTCGTCTGCCGCTGCCGGAACACGAAATGGAGCGCGACCTACGTCGGCTTGCTGCTGTGGACGGGCGCGCTCGCGTCCGGGTTCGGGTTCGTGCTGTGGATCGGCGTGCTGCGCTTCCTGTCGGCGGGCACCGCATCGCTCAACATGCTGGCCATTCCGGTGATCGCGCTCCTGTCGTCGATGGCGGTGTTCGACGAGCGGCTTGTCGGCGAGCGAATGGATCGGCATCGGCTGCATCGGCGCCGGCCTCTTCGGTCATCTCGTTTCGCGCCTGGCTACGCGACGCGCCGCGGCGAGCGGGCGCCGCCCGGAGCCCATCCCGCTGGAGGGCGGCTAGGCCGCATGAGCACGCCCGCGCCGCCGGACATCGCCAAGCTTCAGCATCGATCGCGGCGTCGCGCCGGTCCGCGCGGTCGCGCCGCCGACAATGGCTGTGGCTCGGCGCGCATCGCCGCCGTCGGTCTCGCCGGCGGCGCCTGGTACGCGCTCGCGGCCGCATCCCGATCGACGTGACGACGACGGCTGATCGTGACCGTCGTATCCGTCGCAGCAGTTCGTCGTGCTGAACGCGACGCGGCTACGTCGTCGCGCAACGCAAGGCGGCGATCGCGTCGAAGGCGACGGGCCGCCTCGAGTGGCTCGGCGTCGCCGAAGGCTCGACGGTCAAGGCGGGCGAGGTCGATCGCGCGCCTCGACAACCGCGACGTCGTCGCGCCAGGCGCAGAGCGCGCGAGGCGTGCAGTGCGCGCGGCGCGCGCGGCGCTCGAGCAGGCGCGACGGCCGAGGAGCGCGACGCCACCGGCGCAGCTGAAGCGCAACGAGGATCTCGTCGCCAAGGGATTCGTGTCGCAGGCTTCGCTCGACGCCGCGAAGATGCGGGCCGATCGCGCGGTCGCCGGCGTCGCGAATGCGCAGGCAGCGATCGCGGTGGCGCAGGCCGAACGCGCGCAACGCGCAGGTGGCCGTCGACTACACGCTGATCCGCGCGCCGTTCGACGGCGTGATCGTGTCGAAGAGCGGCGAACGTCGGCGACATGGTGACGCCGTTCTCGTCGGCGGCCGATTCCAAGGGCGCGGTCGTCAGCATGGTCGACATGACGCACGCTCGAAGTCGAGGCCGATGTTTCGGAGTCGAGCCTCGCCAAGATCAAGCGTCGGCCAGCCGTGCGAGATCACGCTCGACGCGCTGCCCGACGCGCGCTTTCGCGGCCGCATCAGCCGCATGGTGCCGACCGGTCGACCGCGCGAAGGCGACGGTCGATGACCAAGGTGCGCTTCGACGCGATCGATCCGCGCGATCCTTCCCGACATGAGCGCGAAAGTATCGTTCCTCGCGCAGGAAGTGACCGCCGAGCAGCAGAAGCCGCTGCTCGCCGTGCAACCCGATGCGCTCGCCGACGCGCGACGGCGCCACGGTGGTGTTCGTGGTGCGCGACGGCAAGCTCGCGCAGGTGCCGGTCGCGCGCGGACGTGCGCTCGGCGATCTCGTCGCCATCACCGGCGAGGTGCAGACGGGCGAGAAGGCCGTGCAGAAGCCGTCCGCCGAACTGAAGCCGGAACGCTCGGTCAAGCTCGCGCAGAAGTAGCGCGGGCTGACCGCAGCGCGCTGCCGATGAACGATCCTGATGCCGGTCGCCGCGGCGCCCACGGCCGAGCCGCTGGTCGCGATCCGCGACCTCACGAAGTACTACGTGCGCGGCGACCAGGTCATTCCCGTGCTCGTCGGGCATCAACCTCGACATCCACGCGGGCGACTACGTCGCGCTGATGGGCCCGTCCGGGTCCGGCAAGTCGACGCTGCTCAATCTCATCGCCGGCATCGACAAGCCGACGTCCGGCAGGATTCGCGTCGCGGGCGTCGACATCGCGCAGCTCTCCGAGAGCGGACCTCGCCGCGTGGCGCGCGGCGCAGCGTCGGCTTCATCTTCCAGTTCTACAACCTGATGCCGGTGCTGACGGCCTTCGACAACGTCGAGCTGCCGCTGCTGCTCACGTCCGCTGTCGCGGCGCGAGCGGCGCGAGCGCGTCGAGACGGCGCTCGCGCTCGTCGGTCTCGCCGACCGCATGGAGCACTACCCGAACGAGCTCTCCGGCGGCCAGCAGCAGCGCGTCGCGATCGCCCGCGCGCTGATCGGCGATCCGACGCTGATCGTCGCCGACGAGCCCACCGGCGACCTCGATCGCGCGACGGCCGAGGAGATCCTGCAACTGCTCGAGCGTCTCAACCGCGAAGTCGGCAAGACGATCGTCATGGTGACGCACGATCCGAAGGCGGCCGAGAAGGCGCACCGCGTGATCCAGCCTCGAAAAAGGCGTGCTCGTGCGCTGAGTCGCGCCGCACGATCGTGCGAGGCCGCGGCCGCCTACGACTTCTTGCGTGCTTCCGGTGTCCGGCGGCTCGATCTCGAAACGGATGGGCTGCTGCGCCGGGCGCGAAGCCGCAGGCTCGGGCGGCATCGGCTTGCGCGCGCGACGGCGCAGCGGTCGTGGCGCGAGTCGCGCCGTGGCTGCGTCGAGCCTGCCGGCGGCGACCGAGATCCCCGTCGATGTCGACCGCCGGCGGCGCGTCCAGCACCTGCAGCAGCAGCAGGATGTCCGCGTAGGTCGACAGCGGGAAGCCGTTGCGCCGTCCCTCGCGATTGTCGTAGAGGAGCCGCTCGAGGTAGGCGCGGCATCCGGGCTTGCGCCACAGCTCCACCACCTGTTGCTCGCACGTGCGGGAAAGCCTTCGATCCCGCCGCCTCGGCGCGGTCGTCGTCGCGAACGCTTCCCACAGCGGCGCCTGCACGTTGAAGTGCGCGTGGAAATCCGTCGGCGAGCTTGCGGAATTCCGGACGCTTGCCGGTCCGCGTGATAGAGATCGAGCAGCATGAGCCACGCGGCGGGCATCGATCGCGGCAGGCGACGTGATGTGATCGTGCAGCACCTCGATCGCGCGATCGTTGTGGCCGAGCGCCAGTGAAGACGCGCGCCTCCTCGGTGACGTGCGACAGCCCGGACACCGCAAGCGCATCGACGGCGTCGCGGCGTCGAGGTCATGTCGGGTGTCGTTGACGATGGCCGGCGATCGTCTCCGGATCGGCCAACGTGATTCCGCCGACGGGTTGCGCAGCACGGATGTCGGGCGACTGCGTCCGCGGTGCCGGCACCGATCGGAGCGGCTTCCGCAGTCCGCCATTGCTCGTCCTCGGCAGCGTCGCGCCTGCGCTTCCACAGGAGGCCGCCGCGATCAACGAGTCCGAGGCCGACGATCACGCGCGAGCGAGCGGCGCATTGTCGTCCCACCACGAGCTGGACTGGCGCGGCCGGCGGCGTTCGCGCCCGCGGCTGGTTCCGCCTTCGCCGCCACTGGCGCCGGCTTCCGCGGCATCCGGAGGCGCTGCCGGTGCCTGACGCCGGTGTTTCAGAGGCTGTCCTGCGGTTGTTCGCAGTTCCAGGCTTGCCCGCCGCCGCCGCCTTGCAGCCGCCGCCTGCTCTGCCATTTCCTGCGCCTGCAATTCCTGCTGCATGCGCTCGACCATCGCGGTGAGCTTCCACGATGCGCTGGCGCAGCACCTGCGTCTCGGCTTCGATCGCGTTCGCTTGCTCCTGCCGCGCTCTTTCGCGGTCCGCTTCGGTGGCTGCCGAACCGGTGAGCGGGTGCGCCGCTCGACACCGAAAGTCGCGGCCGGTTCGGCAGCGGCGGGCGGCGGGCGACTCGGCGGTGCCTTCGCGGCGGCGCGACCTTTGGGCGGCGCGGCTTTGCGCGCGTCCTCGGTGCGCGCCGGCGCCGCTCCCGCTGCCGACCGCGTCGCGCGGCCATGTCGCGGCGCTCGTGCCTGTGGACGCGTCAGCGCCGCGCCTCGCGCGCGGCGGGTCGTCGGCGCGGAGCGGCGACGCAGGCTTCGCGGGCGGCGCGGATTCGGCGGCGACGATCGGAGCCTCGATCGCCGGTGGATCCATGAACAGCGTGTACTCGCGGCGCACCGCCGATTCGCAACCCGCCTGCAGCGTGATGCGCACGACGGGATCGTTCACCGGTCGCGCCGCTGGTGACGACGAGCGCTGGTACCCGCGGGCGTGCGTTCCACATTGACGCGGCCGAACAGGAGTTGCGGCACGCCGTCGCCGTCGCGTTCGGCCCCGATGAGCTTGAAGCGATTCCGCCGGCATCGTCCTCGTCGGGGCCGACCGTCACCGGCACCACGATCCGCAGCGGCTGGCCCGAGCGACGACTGCTGGGCACATCGCCCAAGCCCATGCCCGCTGCCGAAAACGGCAAGGTCGCAAGCGAAGATGGCCGCCATCGCGGCAACACGACGTGCTGGCACGAAGCGCGCGCTGCGGACGCAACCGGATGAGCGAGGCAGTGACAGGATCATGGGGGTCGGTTCGAGTGCCGGCGCGATGGCGCATGGTGCGCGCCGTGCGCCGCGGATCGTTGTCAACCCGTAGTTTAGACTATCGAGCGCCCGCGGATCGCGCTCCGTCGCTGCCCTCCCGGCCGAAGATGCTCCTGCCCCGCCTCGTCGCCAAGAACGCGTTCCGGCACAAGCTGCGAACCGGCGCTGACGGTGGTCGGCATCGTCGTCGCGATCACGGCGTTCGGCCTCCTGCGCACGATCGTCGACGCATGGTACGCGGGCGCCAATGCGAGCTCCAGCGCGCGCCTCGTCACGCGCAGCTCGGTGTCGCTCGTCTTCTCGCTGCCGCTCACCTACGCGCAGAAGATCCGGCAGGTGCCGGGCGTGCGCTCGGTGTCGTGGGCGAACTGGTTCGGCGGCGTCTACGTCTCCGAGCGCAATTTCTTCCCGCAGTTCGCGATCGACGCGCCGACGCTATCTCGACATGTATCCCGAGTTCGTGCTCGCCGCCCGCCGAGCGCAAGGCGTTCCTGACCGACCGCAAGGGCGCGGTCGTCGGCCGCAAGCTCGCCGAGCAGTATCGGCTGGAAGGTCGGCGACATGATCCCGCTGCGCGGGCACGATCTACCCGGGCACGTGGAACTTCACGCTGCGCGGCATCTACGACGGCGGACAAGGGCGTCGACCAGTCGACGACTCTTCTTCCACTGGGACTATCTCGAACGAGGCGATCAAGAGATCTATCCGCGCCGCGGCGACCAGACCGGCGTGTTCATCGTGCAGCTTCGACGACCCCGGCGAGGCGGCCGAGGTGTCGGCGGCGATCGACGCGACGTTCAGGAACTCGCTCGCCGAGACGCTCACCGGAGACGGAGAAGGCGTTCCAGCTGTCGTTCGTCGCGATGACCGAGGCGATCCTGCTCGCGATCCAGGCGGTGTCGTTCGTCGTGATCGTCATCATCATGGCGGTGATGGCGAACACGATGGCGATGACGTGCGCGCGAGCGCGGCTCCGAGTACGCGACGCTGAAGGCGCTCGGGTTTTCCGGCGGGTTCGTCGCGCGGCTCATCTTCGGCGGAATCGATCGGCATCGCGCTCGTCGGCGGCGCTGCCGCGATTGCGCTCACGGTCCCGCTCGCCACGCGCGTTCGCCGAGCGCATGGGCACGCTCTTTCCGATCTTCTTCGTGAGCGAGCAGACGATGCTCGTTGCAGGCGCGTCGCCGCGCTTGCCGTCGGCGTCGTCGCCGCTGCGCTTTCCGGCGTGGCGGACGGCATCGGGTGCGGCATCGTCGATGGCGGCGTTGCATGGGCTGGTACTGCTGGTACGGCAGAAGATTCTCGATCGGACGCGAAAGCGCTCGATGACGCATCCCGTTCGGCTACATCGCGCGCAACATCGCCGCGCGCCGGCTCACGACGGCGCTCACCGCCGGCGGCATGGCGCTCGTCGTCTACGTGTTCGCGACGGTGCTGATGCTCGCGGCGGGGCTCGAGCAGACGCTCGGTCGTCGACCGGGCAGGACGACAACGTCGTCGTCATCCGCCGCGCCGCGCAGACCGAAGTGCAAAGCGGCGTCGACCGGCGTGCAGGCGGGCGATCGTCGAGAGCCTGCCCGACATCGCGATCGGGCGGCGACGGGCAGAAGCTCGTGTCGAAGGAGCCGGTCGTCCTCATCAACCTGCCGAAGCGCGACTCGGGCAAGCCGTCGAACGTCGTCATCCGCGGCGTCACGCCCGGCCGGCCTCGAGCTGCGGCCGCAGGTGAAGCTCGTCGAGGGCCGGATGTTCCGGCCGGGAACGGCCGAGGTGATCGCCGGGCGCTCGATCGCCGGACGGTTTCCAGGGCGCGGGCCTCGGCGAGACGCTGCGCTTCGCCTCGCGCGACTGGACGGTCGTCGGCGTCTTCGACGCGCGGCCGCACCGGCTTCGACTCCGAGATCTGGGGCGACTCCGAGCAGATGCTGCAGGCGTTTCGCCGCCTCGCGTTCTCGGCGCTCGTCTTCCGGCTCGCCGACACGGAGCCGCTTCGACGCGGTGAAGAGGCGATCGAATCCGATCCGCGCCTGACGCTCGAGGCGAAGCGCGAGACGCGCTTCTACGCCGACCAGTCGGAGATGCTGTCGAAGTTCATCAGCTATCCTCGGCACGACGATCTCGCGTCATCTTCTCGATCGGCGCGGTGATCGGCGCGATGATCACGATGTACGCGAGCGTCGCCTCGCGCACCGCCGAGATCGGGACGCTGCGGGCGCTGGGCTTCTCGCGCACCGCGATCCTCGTCGCGTTCCTCGTCGAGGCGCTGCTGCTCGGGCGCGATCGGCGGCATCGTCGGCCTCGTCGCGGCGTCGTTCATGCAGGCGCTCGCGATCTCGACGATGAACTTCCAGACGTTCGCCGGAGCTCGCGTTCACGCTTCACGCTGACGCCGGGCATCGTCGTCGCGTCGCTCGGCTGTTCGCGCTCGCGATGGGCTTCGTCGGCGGCTTTCTTCCGGCGGCGCGCGCCGCGCGGATGAAGATCGTCGACGCGCTGCGAGCGCGAGCGCTGAGAGGCGCAACGTCGGCGCTGCTCCGCGCATGAGCGTCACCGCGCTCTTCCTCGTGCCTGCGCTGATCTGGGGCTCGACCTGGTACGCGATCACGTGGCAGTTGGGCGTCGTGCGAGCCGGAAGTCTCGGTCACCTACCGGTTCGCCGTCGCGTCGCTGCCTGCTCGCGCGCGGTTGCATCGCGACGCGCCGCTCGCTTTCTCCGCGCGCGCGACCACGCGTTCCTCGCCGGCGTCGGCCTGCTGATGATCGCGATCAACTACAACCTCATCTACTGGGCCGAACGGAGTCGTCGTGTCGGGCCTGGTCGCCGTCGTCTACTCGACGATGGTGTTCATGACGCCGATCGGCATGCGCCTCGCGTTCGGCGTGTCCGATGCGGCCGCGGCTTCTCGCCGCCGCTGCGCTCGGCGTCACCGGCGTCGCGTTGCATGTTCCTGCCGGAGCTCGACGCGGGCGTCGGGCGGGCGGCGCACCGCGGGCGGCATTCGGCTTCGTGCTCGCCGCGACGCTCGCTTGCGCCGTGGGCAACCTCGATCGCCGTGCGCAACCACGAAGCGCGGGAATCCCGACCATTCAGGGCACCGCGTGGACGATGATCTACGGGACCGCTGTTCGCCGCTGGCTGTCGCGCTCTGGCAGCGGCGTGTCGTGGACCTTCGACCCGAGCGCCGGCGTACGTGCTTTCGCTCGCCTATCTCGCGGTGTGCGGCACGCGTCGTCGCGTTCGTCGCCTATTTCGCGCTGCTGAAGCGCGTCGGCGCGAGGCCGTCGTCGTACATCACCGTCGCGACGCCGGTGATCGCCATCCTGATGTCGACGCTGTTCGAAGGCTACCGATGGACGCCGATCACCGCGCTCGGGATGGCGCTTCGCCGTCGCCGGCATCACGCTGGCGCTGCGCCGCTAGATGTCGATCAGGCGATCAGCCTCGACCTTTCGCGCGTCAACGTTGCGCTACGGCCGCTGCGCTCGCTTAAGCGTTCGCTCTGCTCACGTAGCCTCGCCGAACGTCGATGCCGCGACTCAGTCTTCTCCGTCCTTCTTGATCACGTCGACGTTGTCGATGAGGCGGGTGTTGCCGAGCGTCGCGGCGGCAAGGACGATCAGCAGGTTCGGATGATCGTAGCCCTCCGGGTGACGGATGCGCAGCGCAAGGCCGTGCCGGATCGCGACGTAGTCGACTTTCCAGCCGCGCGTGCGCGAGCTCCATCCGGCCGGCGGCCTCGAGGTTGCGCGTAGTCGCGTGCGGCCCGCCGGCGATCGCGTCGGCGATGCCGCGCAGCACGCGATACAGGTTCGGCGCCTCGGCACGCTCGGCGGGCGACAGGTAGTTGTTGCGCGACGACAGCGCGAGGCCGTCCGGCGCGCGCACCGTCTCGGCCGGAACGATCTGGATCCGCATGTTGAACTGCTGCACCATGCCGCGGACGATCTTGAGCTGCTGGCGGTCCTTCTTGCCGAAGATCGCGACGTCGGGCTGCACGAGGTGGAAGAGCTTGAGCACGACGGTGCACACGCCGTGGAAGAACCCGGGCGCGACGCGCCCTCGAGCTCCTCGCGCGAGCGGCGGCGGCTGCACGCGGTAGACCTGCGGCGTCGGATACATCTCCTGCTCCTGCGGCGCGAACAGCACGTCGACGCCCTCGCGCTCGAGCCCGGCGCGATCCGCCTCCATCGTCCGCGGATAGCGGTCGAAGTCCTCGTTCGGCCCGAACTGCAGCCGGTTGACGAAGATGCTGCTGACGACGGCATCGCCGTGCTGGCGCGCGATCCGGCACAGCGACAGATGGCCGTCGTGCAGGTTGCCCATCGTCGGCACGAACGCCACACGCCTGGCGGGCGCGAGGCATCTGCGCGAGCCTCGGCTGCCGTTGTCTACGATGATCATGCGGTCCTGGGCGACTCTCGGGTGCGCGATCAGCGATGCGAGATTGAAGAATTCGCGGCGTCCGCGCATCGCGGCGATGCGCGCGAGCAGCAGCTCGACATGCTCGGCGTTGTCGACGAAGTTGAGCCGCTCGCTGTTGACGATCAGCAGCGGCGCGGCCTCGTACGCGTAGAAGTAGCGGCTGTACGCGTCGGCGAGCCGCGTCGAGGTACTGCGCCGATATCTTGCCGCTCGAAGTCGACGCCGCGCCGATGCACGCGCTCGATCAGCGTGTCGACCGGCGCCTGCAGGTAGATCACGAGGTCGGGCGTGGGCGTTTGCGGCTTCAGGTGCGAATAGACCTTTTCGTAGAGCGCGGTATTCGGCGTCGGACAGGTTGAGCCGCGCGAACAGCGGATCCTTGTCGAGCAGGAAATCGCTCACCGTCAGCCGGCGGAACATGTCGAACTGGCCGACGCCGGCGAGCTGATCCGCGCGCTGGAACAGGAACGTGAGCTGCGTCGCGAGCGCGATAACGCGGCATGTCGCCGTAGAAGCGCTCCAGGAACGGATTGTCCTCGGGCCGCTCGAAGAGCTCCTCGCCGCCGAGCGCGCTGCGCGAGCACTCGCGCGAGGCTCGTCTTGCCCGCGCCGATCGGGCCCTCGACGACGACGTAGCGGCATCCGCTCGAGGTCCATGCGATTCCGGGCGAGGCGCGTCAGCGCGAAGAGTGCGAGCGGGTGCGCGCGATGCGCTGGTCCCGGACCGCGGGGAGGAAGCGGCCGCGCGAGGCCGCGTCCGGGAATCGTCGCGACGGCGGCGACGTCGGTCAGCGGACGCAGCACGAACGCCCGCTCGTGCATCCGGCGGATGCGGCACGGTGAGTCCCGGCACGCGGATCCGGCGGCGCCCGTAGAGCAGGAGGTCGATATCGAGCGTCCGCGACGCGTTGCGCTTCGCGCCTCGCCTCGCGCCGACGGTGCTGGCGGCGCTCGATCGAGTGCATCGCGTTGAGCAGCGCCCGAGGCGCGAGCGACGTTTCCACGGCGACGACCGCGTTCACGTAGTCGGGCTGCGGCGCCTCGGCGCCGATCGGCGCGGTGACGTAGTTGGGGCGAGACGGCGACGACGTGCATGCGCGGCAGCCGCCGGATAGCGCGCACCGCGCGCGCGAGTTGCCGGCGCGGATGGGCGAGGTTGCTGCCGAGGCCGAGGTACGCGAGTGTCATGCCTCTCCGGGCGGAGGATCGCCGTCCGGCTGGGCATCGCCGCGCGGCGCGCGCTTGCGTCCCCGGCCGCGACCGCGGCTCCTCCGCTTCGGCCCTTCGTCCGGCTTGAGCATCGCCTCCCGCTCGTCGGCGCCCGCGTCCGCGAAGCGGTCCCACCACGCGGCGAGATCGCGCAATGTCGCCTTCGAGCTCGCCGCTCCTGCAGCGGAGATCCAGGAAATCCCAGCCGGCGCGAAAGCGCGGATGCTGGAGCAGCCGGTACGGACGCTGACCCGAGCGCTGCTCGAAGCGCGGCTGCAGCGACCAGATCTCCTTGATCGTCGCCTCGAAGCGGCGCGGTATCGCGATCTTCTTCGCCTGCTGGGCGAGCACCGTGTCCATCGCCTCGAACAGCGCCGGAATCGACTTGCCGCCGCCGGCACGCGCCGTCTTCCACGTGGCGAGCACTTCGTGCCAGAGCAGCGTCGCGAAGAGGAACCCGGGCGACACGCCGCGTCCCTCCCGCACGCGAAGGTCGGTGTCGGCGAGGGCGAGGTCGATGAAGCGCTGGCCGAGCGGCTGCTCGAGGATCACGTCGATCATCGGCAGGAGGCCGTGAGAGAGCCGTGTGCGCGCAGGCTCCGCAGCGTCTCGACCGCGTGGCCGGAAAGCAGGAGCTTCTGCATTTCATCGAAGAGCCGGGCCGCGGGGACGTTCTGGATGAGCGGCGCGAGCTTCGGGATCGGCGCGGCGGTCTTCGGGTCGATCGCGACGTTGAGCTTCGCGGCGAGCCGCACAGCGCGCAGCATCCGCACCGGATCCTCGCGCAGGCGCGTCGCCGGCACGCCGATCAGCTTGAGTTCGCGCGCACGAATGTCCGCCACGCCGCCGACGAAGTCCCAGACCTCTTCCTTGGCGGGGTCGAAGTAGAGGGCGTTGATGGTGAAGTCGCGTCTCGCGGCGTCCTCCATGTGCGAGCCGTAGACGTTGTCCGACAGGAGGCGGCCGTGCTCGTCCGTCGCGTCGTCGCCCGTCTGCGCCGCGCGGAACGTCGACACCTCGATCGTTTCGGACCCTGACATGAACGTGGACGAGCCGGAACCTGCGCCCGATGATGAACGCCCGGCGAAACAGCGGCTTTACGTCCTCCGGACGGGCATCGGTGGCAATGTCGAAATCCTTCGGCTTGATGCCCAGCAGGAGGTCGCGCACGGCGCCGCCGACGATGAAAGCCTTGAACCCCGCTTCGTGCAGGCGCCGGGTGACGTCGAGCGCGCCGCGGGAAAGCTGTTGGCGGCGGATCGGATGGTCGCCGGGACCGTAGACGCGCGGCTGCCCCTCCTTTTGCGGCGAGGCAGGAAGCGGGCAATCAGGCGCCGGATCATCGCGCGCCCACCGGGCGCCTTGCCGTGGCGTGATTCACCAAAATCCAGGATAATTAAGGGTTTGCTGCATAGCCGTCCTGTCGAATCCGGAATCTGATTCTTCGAAAGCCGGCGGGCGGCTCGCGGCGCGTGTCAGTTTC
>ERZ1370068.4736-contig-3791_pt1 | contig 28549 bp, 31 predicted proteins | sample MGYA00561227_ERZ1370068 | MGnify/ENA primary metagenome ERZ1370068 (study PRJEB38410, sample SAMEA6850437) | metagenome | study: Metagenomic assessment of the ecological functions of the soil: analysis of the soil microbiota associated with the...
CGCTCATCGCTGCACCTGCCCCATTCGTTCCTCGAAGGTCTGCACCAGCACCTGGTTCGACAGCCGGTTGACCTCGGCCGGCACGCGCGCCATGTCGGGCGGGAAGTCGAACAGCGCCGGCAGCGCCGGCGACGGTCGAGGAAGCGCAGGCCCGGCGGCAGCGCGCGTCGGCATGCCGGAACGGCCGCCGGCTCGCGACGATGAAGCCCCATTCGCCGAAGCTCGGCACGTGCGCGTGGTACGGCGCGGCCGTCGAGGCCGACCGCTTCGATCGTCGTCGCGACGGTCCAGAAGCTGCTTGCGCGCGATCAGCGGCGAGGTCGTCTGCACCACCGCGTAGCCGCTCGCCGACGAGGTGCTGGTCGACCAGCGCGTAGAAGCTCGTCGTGTAGAGCTTGCCGATCGAGAAGTTGGTCGGGTCGGGAAAGTCGACGACGATCACGTCGAAGCATCGTCGGCGTGCTGCTCGAGCCAGGCGAACGCGTCGGCGTTGACGATCGTCGAGCTTCGGCGAGTGCAGCGCATCGGCGTTCAGCTGCGCGCAGCAGCGGCGTGGTCGAGAACAGCTGTCGTCATGTGCGGGTCGAGCTCGACCAGCGTGACGCGCTCGACGCTCGGGTACTTCAGCACCTCGCGCACCGCCATGCCGTCGCCGCCGCCGAGCACCAGCACGCGCTTCGCGGCGCGCCGTGCGCCGCCATCGCCGGATGCACCAGCGCCTCGTGGTAGCGGTACTCGTCGCGCGAGTGGAACTGCAGGTTGCCGTTGAGGAACAGGCGCACGCCGGCGCGGCTCGCCGGTGACGACGACGCGCTGGTACGGCGCTGGTCTCGCTGTACAGCACGATGGTCGGCGTAGAAGCGGTCCTCGGCCCAGGTCGTGACGCGGTCGGCGCCGGCGAACGCGGCGACCAGCGCCGCGATCGTCAGCGCGCAGGCCAGCGCATGCGCGCCGACGCGGCGCAGCTCGCGCGCGAAACAGCCACAGCGCCCAGACCGCGACCGCGGCGTTCAGCAGGCCGAACAAGCGCGCCGGTGCGGATCAGCCCGAGCTGCGGCACGAGCAGCAGCGGGAAGGCGATCGACGACCGCGAGCGCGCCGAGGTAGTCGAAGGTCAGCACCTGCGAGACCAGCGTTCTTCAGCGCACGGCGCTCGCTGGCGGCTGGCGCTTCAGGATGCGCATCACGAGCGGGATCTCGAGCCCGACCAGGATGCCGACCGCGAGCACGAGCGCGTACAGCGCGAAGCGGAACGACGGCGTCGCCAGCGATCTGCAGCGCGAACAGCGCCGCCGGCATCAGCGCCGCCGATCAGGCCGACCAGCAGCTCGATGCGCAGGAAGTGCGCGACCAGCTGGCGCTCGAAGAAGCGCGACAGCCACGAGCCGACGCCCATCGCGAACAGGTAGGTGCCGATGACGGTCGAGAACTGCAGGATCGAGTCGCCGAGCAGGTAGCTCGCGAGCGTGCCGGCGGCGAGCTCGTAGACGAGCCCGCAGGCGGCGACGACGAAGACCGAGGCGAGCAGCGCGACCTCGGCGGCCGACGGCGCGGACGCGGGCTCGCGCGGCGCCGGCGCGCGTGCGCGCGGCGCGATCACTCACCCATGCACCGCCGCCGCGACGATCATGCCGATCGCGATCGCACATCGAGCCGACGACGATCGCCAGCGCGACGTTCTTCTTCTCGACGATCTCGCTCCCACAGCTGGTAGGGCGTGAGCTTGTCGACGATGACGAAGCAGATCCAGAAGACCACGCACGCCGATCAGCGCATAGAGGATCGAGCCGAAGACGACCGCCGGGCTTCAGCCATTCGATGCCCGATCATGAGATTCTCCTTGCGTGAACGATCCGGATGATGACGGCGCGGCGCGCTCACTTGTGGCCGCCGCCGCTCGAAAAGCCGCCGAACGAGCCGCCGCCGCTGCGGTAGCCGCCGCCGCTGCGCTGGCTGTTGAGGCAGCTCTGGTACTCCTGCGACGCGTCGCCGAAGGTGTTGCGCAGTCTCGTCGCAGTCGGCCACGCCGCCGCCGCTGCCGCAGCGGAACAGGATCAGCACGACGACGACGATGAAGCGCCCAGAAGAAGATCTTGGCGAGCAGCGACGCGCCGCTGAAGGTCGTCGGCAGCGCGTCGCGCTGCAGCGCGGCGCGCTTGTCGGCGCGCGAGCCGGAAGGCGCTTCATCACCGCGTCGGCGCGCGAGCGTCTCGCCGCGCCGACCAGACGACCTCCTGCGGCTGCCCTCGCCGTCGGTGCTGCTCGCGGTTCAGGCGCTTGCTGCCGCCGCCGCGCCGGTGCCGACGTAGTCGGTGTTGCGCGGTGCGCTGGTCGCGCGTCAGCCGCCAGTAGAACTCGCCGAGCACGTAGGTGACCTTGCCGGTGTAGTCGTAGAGCTTGCGAGTAGAGCACGCCCTCGTGCTTGACGCTCGTCGCCGAACGACTTGCGGCGCGCCGGTGATCGGCGCCGTCCAGCTCCAGCCGTCCTCGGCGTCGACGATGAAGGCGAAGCCCTCGGTGCGGTGGTAGAGCAGGTACTCGCGCCAGAAGGTCTGCTCGTCGCTCGTCGCTCTCCGGCGACCTCGCAGCGCTCGACGTAGCCGACGACCTGCCACGGCAGCGGCCGGCTGCGCGCCGAGCGCGAGCGTGCCGACGCGTGCCGAGCGGGATCTGCGGCTCGCTGCCGTTGTCCTGCGCGTAGTGCGCGAGGTCGCCGCCGACGCCCTGCTGACGACGTCGACGCACCGCCTTGCACTGGTGGCAGACGATCGACTGCGTCGTCGCCAGCTTGACCTCGAGCGCCGCGCCGCAGTTCGGGCACTGCGAGCGTGCGGCCGGCGAGCGTCTTCTCGCCTGCTTCGCGCAGGCCGGTCATCGCGAGCTCGCGCGAGCGACGACCGAGCGGCCGACCGACCAGCGTCGGCCGCGCCGGGCTCGGTGTAGTCGATGCGTGCCGACCTCGCCGCGCGGCTCGAGCGCAGGTCGGCGACGACGAAGCCCGTGCTCGAGGTTCGGCCGGCTGCGGCAGCTCGCCCTGCGGCGGCGATCAGCTTGCGCCGGCGACGACCGAGCGCGACCGACCAGCTCTGCGCCGTTGACGGTGAGCGGCGCGCCCGGCGCGCAGGTTGCTCGGGCCGGCGGCAGCGGCGTCGTGCAGCGGCGCGTCGAAGGCGACGACGTAGCGGCCGTTGTCCTCCGAGAGCCAGCCCGACTTCTGCAGCTCGGGCCGCTCTCGAACAGCGCGTGCCATTCGTTCCAGGTGCCGTCGGCGTAGCGGTACTGCAGCCGGCCGACGAGCGTGAACGCGCGCGCCCTGGTAGCTTGCCGGCGGCGCCGAGCTGCAGCGGCGAGTGGTCGTCGAAGAGCTCGGCGCTCTCGCCGATCTTGCGCAGCGCGTCGCCGGCGCGAACGACCGTCGAGCGGCAGAAGCTGCAGACCGCGAACGGCGACGCCGGCCGAGCGGAACTCGACCGGCGCGCCGCAGTTGGGGCACGCGGCGCGGTAGGCGCGCTGGGCGAGGGTCGGTGGCCAGCGCGTGGTTGCGCGAAGGCGGACCGCGCGGCCGCTCCAACCAGCACGTCAGACGAGCTTCTTCAGCAGCTCGGCCTTCTTGGCGTCGAACTCTTCCTGCGTCAGGATGCCCTTGGCCTTCAGCTCGCCGAGGCGTCTCGAGCGTCGCCATCACGTCTTCGGGCTTCACGCCGGCAGGCGCTGCCGCGCCGCGGCCGCCGCCGGCGCGCCCGGCGCCGCGGCGTTGCAGACCCTGGCTGAGCTGGTTGCGCCATCACCTGGCCGAGCGCGACGCCGGCGCCCAGGCCCGACCGCGCTGCCGACGATGCCGCCGCCATCGCCGCCGCCGGCGCCCGCGGCGAGCGTCGGGATCGACTGCGCGGTCTGGTACTGCATGAACTTGCCCATGTCGGCCGACCATGCCCATGCCGATCTTCTGGTCGAGGATCTTCTGCAGCTCCTCGGGCAGCGACACGTTCTGCATCGTCACCATCTCGAGCTTCAGGCCGAGCTTGGCGAACGCCGGCGCGGTGGCTTCCTGCAGCGCGCTTGGCGAACTCGACCTGGTTGGCGGCGAGGTCGAGGAACGGCGATGCCGCTGCGCGCCGACCGCGTCGCAGATGTGCTGCAGCATCAGCCCGCGCAGCTGGCCGTCGAGCTCGGCGACGGTGTAGCGTCGCGCGTGCCCGAGATCTCGGTGTAGAACAGGCGTCGGATCGGCGATGCGGTAGCGCGTAGTTGCCGAAGGCGCGCAGGCGCACCGCGCCGAAGTCCTTGTCGCGGATCGTCACCGGCTGCGCTCGTGCCCCAGCGCTGGTCGACCTGCTGGCGCGTGCTGAAGAAGTAGACGTCGCTCTTGAACGGGCTCTGGAACAGCTTGTCCCAGTTCTGCAGGTAGGTGAGGACCGGCAGCGTCTGCGTCGTCAGCGTGTAGCGTGCCGGGGCCGAACACGTCGGCGACCTTGCCTTCGTTGACGAACACCGCCATCTGCGACTCGCGCACCGTGAGCGAGCCGCCGTTCTGGATCTCGCGGTCCGCCATCGGGAAGCGCCAGGCGAGCGTGCCGTCGCTGTCCTCGGTCCACTCGATGATGTCGATGAACTGTTTCTTGATGAAATCCATCAGCGCCATGGCAGCGATCTCTCCACACAGTGCCCCGGACATCCGGGTGCGGCGAATAATACGCCGCGCCCCTGGAAAACAATCCCCGAAGGGGTGTGCGCGCATGAACGAATCGACACCCTTCGAAGCTCGCTGGCCGTCGATCGGCGCCGGGCCGGTCGGCCTGGCGCTCGCGCTGCACGCCGCGAGCGCGCTGCCCGAGGCCGAGATCACGCTGTTCGACGCGCGGCCGGCCGACAAGGACGTCAGCGGCGATCCGCGCACGCTCGCGCTCTCGCTCGGCAGCGTGCAGCTGCTCGCAGCGCCTCGGCGCGTGGCGGCCGGAAAGCGCGCAGCCGATCGCCGAGGTGCACGTCTCGCAGCAGCGCGCCGTCGCTGCTCGGCGCGTGCATCGTCGCGCTTCGGCGAGCCGGCGCTGACGATCCGCGCGCATCGACGAGGCGGTGCCGATGCTCGGCGCGGTGCTGAGCTACGGCGCCATCGTCGCGCCGCTGCAGGCGGTCTGGCTCGAGACGCAGGCGCGCGCGCCGCAGCGCCTCTTCAGCCGCTTCGGCAGCGCGCGTCGCGGCGCTGAAGAACGTCGCCGGCCGCGCGGGCGTCGAGGTCGACGCCGGCATCGCCGAGCGCTTCGACCTCGCCGTCGTCGCCGAGGGCGGCGTCTTCGCCACGGCGGCGAGCGAGCTCGTCGCCGGCGGCGCAGCCCGGCGCTGCGCCACGACTACGGCCAGACCGCATGGGTCGGCATCGCCACCTTCGCGCCGGTGCGATCGCGCCGGCACCAGCGGCGTCGCCTACGAGCGCTTCACGCGCCACGGCCCGGCCGCGCTGCTGCCGCTGAAGGACGGCCGCGCCGGCCTGGTCTGGTGCGTCGACAGCGGCGACGATCCGGTGCGCGACCTCGACGACGCGCAGCGCTCGCCGTCCTCAACACGATCTTCCATCCGCGCACGCCGCGCCTGGCCGCGCTGTCGCCGCTGAAGAGCGTTTCCGCTCGGCCTCACCGCCGAGCGCACGCTCACCGACGGCCGCACGGTGCGCATCGGCAACGCCGCGCAGACCCTGCACCCGGTCGCCGGCCAGGGCCTCAACCTCGGCATGCGCGACGCCTTCGAGCTGGTGCGCTCGCTCGCGCGGCAAGCGCGACGTCGACGCCGTGCTGCGCCGGCTCGAGTGGCAGCGCGCGCCCGATCGCTGGGCGATGATCGCCGCGACCGACTTCCTCGCGCGCAGCTTCACCTGGAGCCTGCCCGGCGCCGCGACGCGCGCGCGGCGCTCGGCATGGCCGCGCTGCAGGCGCTGGCGCCGGTCAAGTCGGCGATCGCGCGCCAGATGATGTTCGGCTCGCGATGAGCAGGCTGGACACGCGCACGAGCGAGCTCACCGACCTCGCCGGCGCACGCGCTCGCGGCAGCGATCAGCGCCGGCGACGTCTCGCTGCCGCAGAGGTGATGCAGGCCTATCTCGACCGCATCGCCGCGATCAACCCGCGTCACAACGCGATCGTCAGCCTGCGCGACGGCGACGACGCTGCTGCGCGAGGCCGATCGCCTGCGACGTCGAGCTGGTGCGCCGCGACGCCGGCCACGCGCCGCTGCCGTTCCTGTTCGGCCTGCCGCAGGCGATCAGGACGTGGTGCCGACGGCCGGCCTGCCGCACGACCTTCGGCTCGCCCCTGCTGCGCGACTTCGTTCCCGCCGCCGACGCGCTCATGGTGCAGCGCATGAAGGCGGCCGGCTGCATCGTCATCGGCAAGACCAACACGCCCGGAGTTCGGCCTCGGCTCGCACACCTTCAACGAGGTGTTCGGCGCGACGCGCAACGCCTACGACCCGACGCAAGTCGGCCGGCGGCAGCAGCGGCGGCGCCGCGGTCGCGCTCGCGCCGCGCATGCTGCCGGTCGCCGACGGCAGCGACTCGATGGGAAGCCTGCGCAATCCGGCGGCCTGGAACAACGTCTTCGGCTTCCGCCCGAGCCAGGGTCGGTGCCCGGCTGGCCGGCGCAGGACGTCTGGGTCACGCAGCTTCGGCACCGAAGGGCCGATGGCGCGCACCGTGCGCGACCTCGCCCTGCTGCTCGACGTCCAGGCCGGCTACGACGCGCGGCGTGCCGCTGTCGCTCGCCAGCGAGGCGTCGTTCGCCGACCCGGCTTGCGACGACGTCGACGGCGCCGCCGGCGCGTGCGCATCGGCTGGCTCGGCGACCTCGGCGGCCACCTGGCCGATCGAGGACGGCATCCTCGACGTCTGCACGAGCCGGCCTGTACCGCGCTCGCAGCGATCGGCTGCGCGATCGAGCCGATCGGCGCTCGGCTTCGCGCCCGAGCGGCGTCTGGGACGCGTGGCTGACGCTGGCGCTGGTGGCTCGTCCACGGCGCGCATCGCGCCGTTCCTGGCGAACCCGCGAACCGCGCGCTGATCAAGCCCGAGGCGCTCTGGGAGCACGACCACGGCGCCGAGCTCTGACCGGCGCCGCAGGTGATGGCGGCGAGCGTCGAGCGCAGCGCCTTCTACCAGCACGATGCTGACGCTGTTCGAGCGCTTCGATCTTCCTCGCCCTGCCGACGACGCAGGTCTGGCCGTTCCCGGTCGACGAGCGCTGGCCGAAGGAGATCGCCGGCCGCGACGATGGACACCTACCACCGCTGGATGGAAGTCGTCATCCTCGCGACGCTTCGCCGGCGCTGCCGTGCATCAGCGTGCCGGTCGGCTTCAACGCGCGCCGGGCTTGCCGATGGGAATGCAGCTGATCGGCCGGCCGCGCGGCGACCTCGACGTCCTGCGGCCTGGCGCAGGCTTACGAAGTGGCGGCGAGCGACGTCCTCGCCGTTCGTCCCCGCGCCACAGCTCGCGAACGAGTTCGCCTCGCACTAGCCGCCCTGCGACCGTGCGCAGCGTCAGCGCGCCGGCACCGCCGCGGCCGCGCGCGCCTGCAGGATGGTCGACGAGCGCCGGCTCGCCGGCGGCAGCGCGCGCGAGGTCAGCAAAGCAGATCGCGAAGCTGCGCTCGGCCCAGGCATCGTCGATCGGGATCAGCTCGATGTCGGCGCCGGCGGCACTGCGCCGGCCGACCTCGAGCGGCACGACGCTGACGCCGAGATTGGCGGCGACGACGCGCAGCGCCGCGTCGAAGGTTGGAGACGATGACGCGGTACGACGACGGTGCGGCCGACGCGCGCGGCGGCGCGTCGCAGCATCGTGTGCACCGCCGCCGTGCGGCGGCCAGGCCGACGTGGTCGAAGCGAGCGTCTCCTCGAAGCCGCATCGATGCGCGGCCGGCGAGGCGGAGTGGCCGGCGTAGACGGCGAGCGCGAGTCGGTCGCGCCGGCTACGGCAGCTTGCGCGAGGCCCTCGAAGTCGACGCGGTCCCAGCAGACGCCGAGCGACGCGTTGCCGTCGCGCACCTCGCGCACGGGTCGCCGAGAACGCGTTCCTCGATGTCGACCTTGATGTTCTGGTTGTCGGGCTCGCGCATGAACGACGCGATGTCGTCGAGCAGCGCCTCGGCGATCGCCGAGGCGGTTGCGATCAGGCGCACGTGGCCTTGACGCCGCCGCCGAACGCCGCCGCGTCGGCGACGATGCGGTCCATCGTGAAGCGGACGTTGCGCGCGTGCTCGAGCAGGCGCCAGCCAGCCGGCGTCGTCTGCACGCCGCGCCGCGCCGCGCACCAGCAGCTCGACGCCGAGGTCGTCCTCGAGCTGGGCGATCCGCTTGCTGATCGCCGACACGGCTCGATGTGCTCCTGCTCGGCGGCGCGCGCCATCGAGCGGCAGTCGCAGACCGCGACGAACAGGCGAAGCGTCTTCAGGTCGATGTCGCGCACGCCGAATGATCGCCCGCTGACTGTTCCATTCCGGAAACCCGGGATTCTGCAAATACACGGGCGGGGATCTCGCGGAACGTCACAAGTGACGCCGACGCCGGCATCAGACGGCGGCCCAGCACTCGGGCATGCGCCATGCCGAGCTTTCCTGACCGCGTCGTCGTCCGCGAGGTCGGCCTGCGCGACGGACTGCAGAGCATCCGACCGTCCTGCCGACCGAGCGCAAGCGCAGAGTGGATCCGCGCACGCTCACGCCGCCGGCCAGCCGAGATCGAGGTCGGCTCGTTCGTTCCGGCCAAGCTGCTGCCGCAGCTTGCCGACACCGCCGAGCTGGTCGCCTACGCCGAAGACGCTGCCGGGCCTCGTCCGTCTCGGTGCTGGTGCCGAACCTGAAGGGCGCCGAGCGCGCGATCGCAAGCGGCGCCGATCCTGATGCTCGTGCCGCTCTCGGCCGAGCCACGCGCACAGCCTGGCCAACCTGCGCGAAGACGCCCGACGAGGTGATCGCCGAGGTCGGCCGCGATCCGCGCCGCGCGCGACGCGGCCGGCTCGAAGACGCTCATCGAAGGCGGCATCGGCACCGCCTTCGGCTGCACGATCCAGGGCGAGGTCGAAGGCGAGCGAGGTGCTGCGCTGCATGCAGGGCGCTGCTCGACGCCGGCGCCGACCGCGTCAGCATCGCCGACACCGTCGGCTATCGCCGACCCGGGCGCGGTGCGCGAGCCTGTTCGAGCAGGCGCGCAAGATCGCCGGCGAGCGCTTCTGCTGCGGCCACTTCCACGACACGCGCGGCCTGGCGCTGGCCAACGTCTACGCGGCGCTCGAGACCGGCGTCGACCGCTTCGATGCCACGCTGGCCGGCATCGGCGGCTGCCCGCACGCGCCGGGCGCGAGCGGCAACGCGTCGAGCGAAGACCTCGCCTTCATGCTCGCGAGCATGGGCATCGAGACCGGCATCGACATCGAGCGGCTGCTGGCGCTGCGCGCCGAGGTCGCCGCATGGCTTGCCGGCGAGACGCTGCACGGCGCGCTCGTGGCGCGCCGGCTTGCCGAAGACGCTTGCCGCTCCACGCTCGAGCGCGGCGCATCGCGGCCTGCGACACCATGAGCGCCGCACCGCACCACCGGCCTGCCGCTCGACGGCATCCGCGTCGTCGAGTTCACCCACATGGTGATGGGCCCGACCTGCGGGATGATCCTCGCCGACCTCGGCGCCGAGGTGATCAAGGTCGAGCCGCCCGGCGGCGACAAGACGCGCAAGCTGCCCGGCCTCGGGCATCGGCTTCTTCCGCTCGTTCAACCGCAACAAGAAGAGCGTCGTCGCTCGACATCAACTCGCCTGAAGGCCATGCGACGCGCGCTCGGAGCTGATCGGCGCAGTGCGACGTCGATGCTCGAGAACTTCCGCCCCGGCCTGATGACGCAAGCTCGGCCTCGACTACGCGACTCGCTCGAGACGAAGTACCCGCGGCTGATCTACGTCTCGCACAAGGGCTTCCTGCCCGGGCCCGTACGAGAAGCGCGCTCGCGCTCGACGAGGTCGTGCAGATGATGGGCGGCCTCGTCGTACATGACCGGCCCGCGCGGCCGCGCCGCTGCGCGCCGGCACCTCGGTCAACGACATCATGGGCGGCATGTTCGGCGCGATCGGCGTGCTCGCCGCGCTGCGCGAGCGCGAGCAGCACCGGCCGCGGCCAGGAGAGTGCAGAGCGCGCTGTTCGAGAACTGCGTGTTCCTCTCGGCGCAGCACATGCAGCAGTACCTCGATGACCGGCGAGCCGCCGCCGCCGATGCCGTCGCGCGTGTCGGCCTGGAGCGTCTACGACGTGTTCACGCTGGCGACGACGAGCAGCTCTTCATCGGCGCGGTCAGCGACAAGCCAGTTCCTGACCCTGTGCCGCGTGCTCGAGGCGCCCGAGCTGCCGCCGACCCGGCGCTCGCGACAACGCAGCAGCGCGGTCGCGCGTGCGCCCGAGCTGCTGCAAGAGCTCGGCGAGATCCTGCGCCACCACGACGTCGACGAGCTCTGCCCAAAGCTCGAAGCGGCCGGCATCCCCTACGCGCCGATCGTGCGAGCCCGAGCAGCTCGGTCGACGACCCGCACCTGCGCGAAAGCGGCGGGCTGCGTGCCGATGCAGACCGAAGACGGCGGCGACCGACCGACGTCGGTGCTGCTGCCGCTCACGATGGGCGGCGCGCCGCCCCGGCGTGCGCCAGCCGCTGCCGCGGATCGGCGAACATACCGACGAGATCCTCGCGTCCCTCCCCAGCCGGCGCGCCAAGCGCTGAGTCGAGAGAACCCATGGCCCTCTGCCGCATCGACGACGGCAAGGCGCCGCAGGTCGCCGCCTCGGCCTGCGTCGCCGCGAGAAGCGACAGCTCATCGGCGCGGTTCACGCGTCGGCGAGCGCCTGACGATCCCCTGGCCGGCGCGGTGGCGCGTGCCGACAACCTGAGCCGATCGTCATCGGCACCGAGCAACGTCAGGAAGGCGCCCGGTCACGCTGCACCGGCCGGGCTTCCGCTGACGATCGGCGCGCGCGTCACCGTCGGCCGCCAGGCGATGCTGCACTGGCTACACGATCGGCGACGGCGCGCTGATCGGCATCCAGGCGGTGGTGATGGAACGGCGCGGTCATCGGCGCGAGCTGCCCGAGTCGGCGCCGGCGCCATCGTCACCGAGGGAAATCGTTTCCGAGCGCTCGCTCATCCTCGGCGCCCCGGCCAAGGCCGGTGCGAACGCTGGCCGATGCCGACATCGCCGTATCAGAGCGCGCCGCATCGGGCTACGTCGAGCGCGCGCGCACTTCCGTACACACGCTCGAGCGCGTCGGCTGAGGCGGCCGACGATCGCGCGAGCGAAGGAGAACTCGATGGCTGATCTGTTCGACAACCCGATGGGCCTGATGGGCTTCGAGTTCGTCGAGTTCGCATCGCCCGACGCCCGACACGCTGGAGCCGCTGTTCGAGAAGCTCGGCTTCACGCTCGTCGCGCAAGCACCGCTCGAAGGACGTGGTGCTGTACCGCCAGGGCGACATCAACTTCATCGTCAACCGCGAGCCGAAGAGCCCGCCGGCGTACTTCGCCGCCGAGCACGGCCCCTCGGCCTGCGGCCTGGCCTTCCGCGTGCAGCGATTCGCACCAGGCCTACGCGCGCGCGCTCGAGCTCGGCGCGCAGCCGCATCGAGATGCCGACCGGCCCGATGGAGCTGCGCCTGCCGGCGATCAAGGGCATCGGCGGCGCGCCGCTGTACCTGATCGACCGCTTCGAGGACGGCGAGTCGATCTACGACATCGACTTCGAGTTCCTCGACGGCGTCGACCGCCACCCGGTCGGCCACGGCCTGAAGATCGATCGACCACCTGACGCACAACGTCTACCGCGGCCGCATGGCGTTCTGGGCCAGCTTCTACGAGCAGCCTGTTCAACTTCCGCGAGATCCGCTACTTCGACATCCAGGGCGAGTACACCGGCCTCACCTCGAAGGCGATGACCGCGCCCGACGGCAGGATCCGCATCCCGCTCAACGAGGAGTCGTCGAAGGGCTCCGGGCAGATCGAGGAGTTCCTGATGCAGTTCAACGGCGAGGGCATCCAGCACGTGGCGCTGCCTCACCGACGACCTGCTCGCGACGATCGACCAGCTGGCGCTGGCCGGCGTGCCGCTGATGACGGCGCCGAACGACGTCTACTACGAGATGCTCGAGCGAGCGCCTGCCCGGCCACGGCCAAGCCGGTGGCCGCGCTGCAGACGCGCGGCATCCTGCTCGACGGCAGCACCGAGGGCGGCAAGCCGCGCCTGCTGCTGCAGATCTTCTCGCGAGACGCTGCTCGGGCCGGTGTTCTTCGAGTTCATCCAGCGGAAGGGCGACGACGGGCTTCGGCGAAGGCAACTTCAAGGCGCTGTTCCGAGTCGATCGAGCGCGACCAGGTGCGGCGCGGCGTGCTCGAGGCGGCATGAGCGCGACGATCGAGTACCTATCGGGCTTCGGCAACGAGTTCGCGACCGAGGCGCTGGCCGGCGCGCTGCCGGTCGGCCGCAACTCGCCGCAGCGCTGCGCCCTACGGCCTCTACGCCGAGCAGCTGAGCGGCACCGCGTTCACCGCGCCGCGCGCCGACAACCGCGCGGTCGTGGCTCTACCGGATCCGGCCGTCGGCGATGCACACGCCGTTCGAGCGCATCGACGCCGGCCGCATCGTCAGCGACTTCGGCGACGTCGCCGACGCCGCCGAACCAGCTGCGCTGGAACCCGCTGCCGCATGCCCGACAGCGCGACCGACTTCGTCGAGGGCCTCGTGACGATGGCCGGCAGCGGCGACCCGCACGCGCAGGCCGGCGCCGCGGCCCACGTCTACGCCGCCAACCGCTCGATGACCAGCAGCGCGCCTTCTACGACGCCGACGGCGAGCTGCTGATCGTGCCGCAGCACGGGCGCCAGCGCTTCGTCACCGAGCTCGGCGTCGATCGACGCCGAGCCGCAGGAGATCGTCGTCATCCCGCGCGGCGTGCGCTTTCGCGTCGAGCTGCTCGACGGCGCAGCGCGCGGCTACGTCTGCGAGAACTACGGCGCCAACTTCCGCCTGCCCGACCTCGGGCCGATCGGCTCGAACGGGCCTGGCCAACCCGCGCGACTTCCTGACGCCGGTCGCCGCCTACGAGGACGTCGACGAGCCGCACGAGCTGGTCGCCAAGTTCCAGGGCCACCTGTGGTCGGCGCAGATGGACCACTCGCCGCTCGACGTCGTCGCCTGGCACGGCAACTACGCGCCCTACAAGTACGACCTGCGCCGCTTCAACGCGATCGGCTCGATCAGCCACGACCATCCCGGATCCGTCGATCTTCCTCGTGCTGCACAGCGCGTCCGACACCGCCGGCGTCGAGCAACATCGACTTCGTGATCTTCCCGCCGCGCATCCTGGCGATGCAGGACACGTTCCGCCCGCCCTGGTTCCACCGCAACGTCGCGAGCGAGTTCATGGGCCTGGTGCACGGCGCCTACGACGCCAAGGCCGAAGGCTTCGTCGCCCGGCGGCGCGAGCCTGCACAACAGCATGACCGGCCACGGCCCCGACGCCGAGACCTTCGAGAAGGCGAGCCGCGCCGACCTGTCGAAGCCCGACGTCATCAAGGACACGATGGCGTTCATGTTCGAGACCCGCTTCGTCTGGCGCCCGACCCGTCAGGCGATCGAGTCGGCGCGAGCTGCAGGACGACTACTACCGCTGCTGGCAGGGCCTGCAGAAGCGCTTCGACCCGGCCGCCGCTGACGGCGCTCGCGCCGCGAATCAGCCCAGGCCGAAGAACTCGCGCAGCGCGGCGCGGTACTGCTCGGCGCCGCGCCAGGTCGTCGTCGAGTGCGTGCCGCCCTCGATCAGGAGGAAGCGCTTGGCGACGGTGGCGCGCTCGTAGAGCAGCCTGGCCGAAGCGCGACGGGCACGAGCGAATCGTCGCTGCCGTGGACGACCAGGAGCGGCGCCTTGATGCGCGGCACCGCGGCGAGCGAGTCGAAGCGCTCGGTGATCAGCATCGAGATCGGCAGCCAGCCCCACTTGAAGGTGCCGAACATGTCGCCGATCGAGGTGAAGGTGCCTTCGACGATCACGCCCTGCGGCGCGCTCGCGCGGGCGCGCGTCGGCGAGCCGCGCCGCGAGCTGCACCGCGATCGCGCCGCCGAGCGAATGGCCGAAGAGGTAGCGCGCGCTGGCCCGGGCGATGCTCGGCCGAGCCAGCGCCAGGCGGCCGCGGCGTCCTCGACGACGCCGGTCTCCGACGGCAGCTCGTCGGTGCTGCTGCCGAAGCCGCGGTAGTCGACCGCGAGCACCGAGAAGCCGAGCTCGCGCATCTGCTCGATGCGAAAGGCGCTGCGGCCGAGGTCGCTGCCGCGCGCCGTGCAGGAAGAGCAGCAGCGGCGCGCGCGCGTCGGCGTTGGCCGGCCCAGAGCGCGTGCAGCCGGATCGGCCGGCCGGTCGACGGCGAGACGTGCTCGATCCAGACGCTTTCCATGTCCGCCGGCGCGCGCCGCCTGCTCGAGCTCGTCGGGCGATGCCGCCGGCGGCCCGGCGTCGCCTGGAAGATCCACTTGCGCTGCTGCGTGCCGAGGCGTGACCCAGCCCGCCGACAGCCCGCCGGCGGCGACAGCAGCGCCGCGGCCAGACCGATGCGGCGGCTCTGCAGCGCGCGCAGCAACGTCGCGACTGACCTTGCCTGCCGGATCGCTGTCGTCCATCGCTCGACTCTCCTTCGACCGCTGCGCGCGGCGCAACCCCGTGAAGGTGGGGGTTGGCGTCGCGACGACGCAACAAGGTGCTCAGTCGTTAACGCAACAAGGCGCCGTCCGGTCTACGCAGCAGAGGCGTTGTCGGACAACGCCGGAGCGCCCGGACGCGTTGAATGGTCAGGTTTTCAACTTCTTTGCCCACCAAGCAAAGCGACGCGCCATGAACAACGTTACTCCGCCCCCTCGTCGGCCATCGCTGCCGTCGCGTTCGCCGCCCATGCATCGGCGCAGGTCACGTTCTACGAGGGAGAAGGCTTCCGCGGACGCACCTTCGCGGCCAACGGTGAAGTCGAGAACTTCCAGCAGACCGGCTTCAACGACCGCGCTTCGTCGGTCGTCGTCGATCGCGGCTCGCTGGGAAGTCTGCGAGGACGCGCGCTTCGAGGGCCGCTGCGTCGTCCTGCGCCGCGGCAGCTACGACTCGCTGCGCGGCATGGGCATGGAAAACCGCATCTCGTCCGTGCGCCGCGTCGACGAGCAACCGCCGCTACGACAACGAGGTGCCGTACTCGCTCGCTCACCGCGACTACGAGCACCGCCGCATTCCCAACGAGCGGCTGCGCCGAGGTTCCGGTCACTTCGGCGCGCGCCGTCATGGGCCCGCCCGAGCAGCGTTGCTGGGTCGAGCGCACCCAGGTCGGCGAACGGCGCGATCTGCAACGTGCCGGGCGCGGTCATCGGCGGCGTCCTCGGCGGCATCCTCGGCCACCAGGTCGGCGGCGGCACCGGCAAGACCGTCGCGACGATCGGCGGCGCGGTCGGCGGCGGCGCGCTCGGCGCCAACATCGATCGCATCCGCGACCCGCAGTCGGGACAGGAAGTGCGCCGCTGCGAGACCGTCGCCGGCCAGACGCCTCAGTACTGGGACGTGACCTACAACTACCAGGGCGTCCAGCACCGCGTGCAGATGACCTCGCAACCGGGCCCGACCATCGCCGTCATACAACGCCGGCGAGCCGCGCCGCAGCGCGCGCCGCGAGGCGCGATTCAGGTCATCACGGACGGGGCGCTTCGCCCCGTTCGTTCGCGCACGCCGGCGATCCGGTCGGCGATCGCGATCAGCGGCGCGAGCGCGGCCTGCGTCTCGACGCCTTGCCGGGCCGGATCGGGCTCGAAGCGCTCGAGGTAGATCGCTGCAGCGTCGCGCCTTCGGTGCCGGTTCCCGACAGGCGGAACGACGATGCGCGCATCGTCGTCGAAGAAGATGCGGATGCCCTGCTGCGTGCGTCACCGAGCCGTCGACCGGATCGGTGTAGGCGAAGTCGTCGGCGCTCGACGATGCGTCGAGCGGCCGCCGTCGCCGCGCTCGAACGATCGCCCCGGCAGCGATCGCGATCTGCGCGCGCAGGTCGGCGATCAGCGCGTTCGCCGCGGCCGCGTCGACGCCTTCGTAGTCGTGGCGCGAATAGATGTCGCGGCCGAAGCGGCGCCAGTGGTCGCGGACGATCGCCTCGACCGATTCGCCCGGCCGCGCGGCGAGCGACGTTGAGCCAGAACAGCACCGCCCAGACGCCGTCCTTCTCGCGCACGTGGTCGGAGCCGGTGCCGGCGCTCTCCTCGCCGCAGATCGTCGCCAGGCCGGCGTCGAGCAGGTTGCCGAAGAATTTCCAGCCGGTCGGCGTCTCGTGGCAGGCGATGCCGAGCGCTGCGGCGACGCGGTCGGCGGCGCGGCTGGTCGGCATCGAGCGCGCGATGCCCTTCAGCGCCGCTTCGCGTAGCCGGGCACGAGGTGCGCGTTGGCGGCGAGGACCGCGAGGCTGTCGCTCGGCGTGACGACGAAGCGCCGGCCGACGATCATGTTGCGGTCGCCGTCGCCGTCGCTCGCGGCGCCGAAGTCGGGCGCGTCGGCGCGCGAACATCGCCGTCATCAGGTCGCTGGCGTAGATCGGGTTCGGATCGGGATGGCCGCCGCCGAAGTCGGGCAGCGGCGTCGCCGCTGACGACGCTCGCCGGCGGCGCGCCGAGCCGGCGCACGAAGATCTCCTCGCGCGTACGGCCCGGTGACCGCGTGCATCGCGTCGAAGCGCATGCGGAAGTCGCCTCGCGCAGCAGCCGCGCCGATGCGCGGCGAAGTCGAACAGGCGTCGCGAGCAGGTCGGCGTGGTCGGCGACCGGATCGATGACCTCGACCGCATCGTGCGCCGAGGCGCGACGTGCCGAGCGTCGGCGAGGTCGACGTCGGCCGCGTCGAGCGTCCGGTAGCGCTCGATCGCGCTGCGCTGCGCGCCAGATCGCCTCGGTGATCTTCTCGGGCGCCGGGCCGCCGTTGCCGGTGTTGTACTTGATGCCGAAGTCGCCGTCGGGCCCGCCGGGGTTGTGGCTCGCCGACAGGATGATGCGCGCCGAAGGCGCGCGCGCTTGCGGACGACGCAGCTCGCCGCCGGCGTCGACGAGGATGCCGCGCGCGCCCGACCAGGACGCGGCCGAAGCCGTTCGCCGCGGCCATGCGCACGATCGTGCTGATCGCGCGCGTCGTTGTGGAAGCGGCCGTCGCCGCCGACGACGAGCGTGCTGGCCGGCGAAGCCGGTCAAGCGAGTCGAAGATCGACTGGACGAAGTTCTCGAGGTAGTGCGGCTGCTGGAACACCGCGACTTTCTTGCGCAGGCCGGACGTGCCCGGTCGCTGATCGGCGAAAGGGCGGGTCGCGATGGTGCAGGATGTCGCTCATGTCGGATTCAGGGTGGCGCGCGCTGTCGGCTCGGCGGCAGCGAAAAGTGTCGCCGATACTGCGGCCCCATGTCGGCGCTGGTCTTCGTCAAGCTGTTCGCGATCTTCGCCGTCGTCGCGATCGGCTGGGCGGCGGCGCGCAGCGGCCGGCTCGGCGGCGGCGACCCGTCGCGCGTCCTCGCCGGGGCGGCGTTCTACATCTTCGTTCCGGCGCTGCTCTTTCGCACCAGCGCACGGACCGACTTCGCAGCGCCTCGACGTGCGCATCGTCCTCGCCTTCTTCGTGCCGACGATCGTCGTGCTGCTGGCTCGTCTACGCGATCGCTGCGCTTCGCTCGCGCCGCCGATGCGGCGGCGCCGGCGGCGCCGAGCGTTCGCGCCATCACCGCCTCGTTCGGCAACGCCGTCCAGATCGGCATCCCGCTCGCGGCGGCGCTGCTACGGCGAAAGCGGCCTCGCGCCTGCACGTCACGCTCGTCAGCCTGCACTCGCTGATCCTGCTGACGATCCTGACCGCGCTGGTCGAGCTCGACCTGGCGCATGCGCCGGCGGCGCAGCGATGCGGGCGGCGACCGCATCTCCTCGCGCACGCTGGCGACGACGGTGCGCAACACCGTCATCCACCCGGTCGTCCTGCCGGTGCTCGCCGGCCTGGCCTGGAATGTCGTCGGGGCTCGCGCTGCCCGCGCTTCGCCGACGAGATCCTCGCCACCTCGGCCAGGCCGTCGTGCCGCTCTGCCTCGTTCTGATCGGCGTCTCGCTCGCGCACTACGGCGTTCAGGCGGCGCGCTGCGCAACGCCGCCCTGCGCTGTTCGTCAAGCTGGTCGTCCAGCCGCTCGCGGTGCTCGCGTTCGCGCGCTTCGTCCTCGGCCTGACCGGCGTGCCGCTGGCGATCGTCGTGATGATGGCGGCGCTGCCGGTCGGCAGCAACGCGCTCATCTTCGCCGCAGCGCTACGAGACGCTGCCGGGCGAGACGAGCACGGCGATCGTCGTCTCGACGCTGGCCTTCGTCGTCACCGCGCCGCTCTGGCTCGCGGTCCTGCACGCGATCGGCTGAGCGCCCGACGCGCGGAACATTGGCGCTCGCGCAGCGCCTTTGGCGATACTCCGCCTGTCGCCAGATTCTGGCGCTCTGACCCGATGGCGTTGGACCGCTGGTGGAATCCGTTCGAACGCACGAGCCGTCCCGCGCCCGGCAGCGCCGACGGCGCCCGAAGGCGCCGCGTCGCTGCCGCGACGGCACCATGCCGATGACGCAGCGGCCGATCGCGGCCGCGCCAGCGCGCCGCGGCGCGCCGACGAACGGCGCGACGCCGCGGCGGCCGCGTGCCGCTCGGCGCTGCCACTCACCGATCCGCAACGGATCGAGTTCTTCTGCTGGATCGTCGGCGTGTCCGCCGGTCGCCGCGCACGTCCGAGGAGCTGCCGGACCGTCGGTCGATCGAGCACGCTGATGGAGCGGCTCGACGAGGTGATCGCCTCCGGACACGCTGCGCGCCGGCCTGCTGCCGCGCGCGCCGCACGTCGATCCCGCAGCTGATGAAGACGCTGCGCGACGAGGGCTACTCGTCGGTCGACGTCGCCAGCCGGATCTCGCAGCGACGTCGTCCTCACCGCCGAGGTCGTGCGCAGCGCGACCAGCGCGTTCCAGCGCGACGACGACGACGAGCGAGATCGACCTCGCCGCGCGCGGTCGACGATGATCGGCACCCAGGGCCTGCGCCGGGCGATCGCCAACGTCGTGCTGCGGCCGATCTTCGATGCCGCGCGGCGACACGCTTCTCGGCGCGCGCCGCGACCCAGATCTGGAAGGACGCCGACCGCAAGGCGCGCCTGTGCGCCGCGCTCGCTGACGCCAGCGGATCGGCTCGATCCGTTCGACGGCTACCTCGCCGGCCTGCTGCACAACTCCGGCTGGACCGCCACTGCTGCGCGCCATCGACAGCTTCGAGGACCTCGCGCTTCAGCAGCGCGCGACATCTCGCACCCGAGGTCGTGCCGCAGCTGCTGCGCCGCCGCGACGCGCTGTTCGGCGCGATCGTCGGCCCGTGGAACCTCGAGCGCGGCGATCGACGGCCTCGCCGCACGAGGTCGGCCAGCTCGGCCTCGACGCGCGTGCGCTCGCCGCTCGGCGTCGCCCTGCGCGAAGCCGACCGGCTCGCCGCACTGTACGCGCTGGCCCCGCCCGGGCAGCCGGCCGGCGCGCCGTCCCGGCCTGGGCCGACGCTCGCCAAGCCGGTGCAGGATTGCTATCGCCGGCCTCGCGCCGCACTGAGCGCGCTCGGAGCGGAACGGCGCACCTGGCATCGCGTCTCGCTGTGAGGCAACGGCTCGCTCCGCTCGGCGCCGCACTCGCCTAGGATCGCCCGCCTCATGACATCACACGCATCGTCCGAACGCGTTGCCGCCGACTTCGCTCGTCGCCGCCTGCCGGCCTGGCCTTCGGCGGCGCCGGCGCTTCGCCGCCAAGACCCTCGTCTACTGCTCCGAAGGCAGCCCCGAGGGCTTCAACCCGCAGTTCTTCACGACCGGAACGACCGCCGACGCGTCGTCGGTGCCGATCTACAACCGCCTGGTCGAGTTCGAGATCCGGCACGACCAACATCGTCCCCGGCCTGGCCGAGAGCTGGACCGCCGCGGCCGACGGCCTGAGCTACACCTTCAAGCTGCGCCAGGGCGTGAAGTTCCACAGCAACGCGAAGTTCACGCCGACGCGCGACTTCAACGCCGACGACGTGCTGTTCTCGTACAACCGCGATGGCCGACCCGAACCATCCGTTCGCCAAGGTGACGCCGGGCCAGACCTACGCGTACTTCGAGGACATGGGCATGAAGGACATCGTCGACAAGGTCGAGAAGGTCGACCCGATGACGGTGCGCTTCGTCCTGAAGAAGCCCGAGGCGCCGTTCATGGCCGACATGGCGATGGACTTCGCGTCGATCCTCTCGGCCGAGTACGCCGACAAGATGATGGCGGCGAAGACGCCCGACGTGATCGACCGCGAGCCGATCGGCACCGGCCCGTTCCAGTTCGTCTCCTACCAGAAGGACGCGGTGATCCGCTACAAGGCCTTCGACCAGCACTGGGGCGGCCGGCCGAAGATCGACAACCTGGTCTACGCGATCACCACCGACGCGTCGGTGCGCTACGCCAAGCTGAAGACCGGCGAGTGCCACGTGATGGCGTTCCCGAAGCCGGCCGACGTCGCGCTGATGAAGAACGACCCGAACATCAACCTGGTCTCGCAGCAGGGCCTGAACGTCGGCTACATCGCGTTCAACGTCGAGAAGAAGCCGTTCGACTCGAAGCTGCGTGCGCCAGGCGCTCAACATGGCGGTGAACAAGAAGGCGATCCTCGACAACGTGTTCCAGGGCGCCGGGCCAGGTCGCCAAGAACCCGATCCCGCCGACGCTCTGGTCGTACAACGACAAGGTCGCCGACTATCCCTACGACCCGGCCAAGGCGAAGGCGCTGCTGGCGCAGGCCGGCTACCCGAACGGCGCCGACGTCGAGCTCTGGTACCTGCCGGTGACGCGGCCGTACAACCCCGACGGCAAGCGCATGGCCGAGCTGATCCAGGCCGACTGGGAGAAGGTCGGCGTTCAAGCACCAAGCTCATCACCTACGAGTGGGGCGAGTACCGGAAGCGCAGCAAGACCGGCGAGCAGCACGCGATGATGTTCGGCTGGTCGGGCGACAACGGCGACCCCGACAACTTCTTCGTGCCGCTGCTCGGCTGCGCCGCGGTCAAGGGCGGCGGCAACGTCGCGCGCTGGTGCGACAAGGACTTCGAGAACCTGCTGCAGAAGGCCAAGCTGGCGACGCGCCAGGCCGACCGCGCCGGCTTCTACGCCAAGGCGCAGGTGATCGCGCACGAGGAAGCGCCGTGGATCACGATCGCCCACTCGGTGCGCTTCGATCCGGTGCGGAAGGAAGTGACCGGCTACAAGATGGACGCCACCGCGCACCACTTCTTCAACAAGGTGGACATGACCGGCCAGTAGCGACCGGCTCGCTCGGCCGCACGACCGGCAGGGGCCGGCGTGCGTTGCCTCAGCGGCCCTTGCGACGCAGCGCGCGCGAACCCACCAGGGCGGCGATGCCGATCAGCAGCAGCGCGTAGGTCTCGGGCTCGGGCACCGCCGCGACCGTGTCGCCGCTCAGCGAGAACACGGCGTTGAACGGACCCTGGTGGGTGATGTCGGTGCCGACGCGCAGCCAGTCGGGATCGAGGGCGGCGTTGCGGATCCAGCTCTGCAGGTCGGTCGACCCGGGCGGGAACGGCACGCCCGGGGGCACGATCGGCCGCGGCGCCGACAGCCAGAAGAACTCGCCGCTCGTCAGCTGGACTTGCGGGACGAAGAAGTAGTGGTCGGCGGGCAGGTCGAGCGCGCTCGAGAACGAGAGGTTGAAGCGTGACCTCCTGGCCGGTCACCGCAGCCGTCGCCGCCGGTGAACTGGCCGGGCATCGGGTGGATGCCGTTCAGGACCGAGTTGTTGGCGGTGAACGACATTTGCGACGATCGCGGGGACGAACAGCAGTTCCGCCGCGGTGGACGAGCGCGACGCGAACGCCACGTCGGACGGCGAGTTGACGCGTGTCGGCACCTGCGCGGTCGAGAACGTCGGCGGACCGAGGTGCGGCCGACGTCCGAGTCGAGCGGGAAGACGCGGTAGATCTCGACCACGACCTCGCTGATCGACGCCAGCGAGGCGCCGCCGGTCAGCAGGCCAGTGAACGAGCCGCCGGTGATGCGCGTGTTCTGGGTCAGGACGAAGTCGTCGGCCGATTCGATTTCCGGCCGGCCGGGGCTGTCGGGGCGCGACGCGGTGGCGATCAGGCCGTCGGGATCGCCGGTGCTGAAGAAGAACGGATCGGCGAAGGCGGGCGAGACTGCAAGAATCGCCAGTGATGCGGTCAACCAAGCGCGAGCGGAACGACATCGCGGACCTCCACGGTGAGACGTGAGTCCGGACGAGTCTTGCGCGGCCCTCCGGACTGGAGCCGCGAGGCCATCGTCGTCCTCGTCCCGCGCCATGAACACCCCGCGTTTGAGGGGTCGTGACGCCGCTCCCGGCACCGCGCCGCGACCCCGCTGATGCTCGCCTTCGTCCTCAAGCGCCTCGCCCTCGTCGTCCCGACCTTCCTCGGCATCACGCTGCTCGTCTTCTCCCTGATCCGCCTCATCCCGGGCGATCCGGTCGAGGCGCTGTCGGGCGGAGCGCGGCATGACCGCCGGAGCGCTACCAGCGGCTGATCGCACGAGTTCGGCCTCGACCGGCCGCTGCCGGTGCAGTACGGCGAGTACGTCTGGCAGCGCGCTGCACGGCGACCTCGGCATCTCGGTCGATCACCCACGAGCCGGTGTTCTCGGAGTTCGCGGCGCGCTTTCCGGCGACGGTCGAGCTCTCGCTGGTGGCGATGCTGTTCGCGCTCGTCATCGGCATTCCGGCCGGCATCGTCGCCGCGGTCAAGCGCAACACCGTCTGGGACTACTCGGTGATGGGCGCTTCGCTCACCGGCTACTCGATGCCGATCTTCTGGTGGGGGCTGCTGCTCATCCTCACCTTCTCGGTCGGCCTCGGCTGGACGCCGGTCTCGGGCCGCCTCGCGATCCAGTACGACATCCCGCCGGTCACCGGCTTCATGCTGGTCGACTCTGCTGCTCGCCGCCGACAAGGGCGCGTTCAGCAGCGCGCTCTCGCACCTGATCCTGCCGGCGATCGCGCTCGGCACGATCCCGCTCGCAGTGATCGCGCGCATGACGCGCTCGTCGATGCTCGAGGTGCTGCGCGAGGACTACGTGCGCACGGCGCGCGCCAAGGGTGCGGGGCGGGTGCGCGTCGTCGCGCGTCCACGCGCTGCGCAACGCGCTGATCCCGGTCGTGACGACGATCGGCCTGCAGATCGGCACGCTCTTCGCGGGCGCGATCCTGACCGAGACGATCTTCGCCTGGCCCGGCGTCGGCAAGTGGCTGGTCGAGGCGATCCATCGGCGCGACTACGCCGGCGGTGCAGGGCGGCATCCTCGTGCACGGCGACGATCATCATCGGCGTCAACCTGATCGTCGACGTGCTCTACGGCGTGATCAACCCGCGGATCCGGCATTCATGAAGCCGAGACCGATCCGAGCGCAGGCAATGCGTTTGGTCACCGTTCGTCCCTGATGGCGATGAACGCCAGGCCCGGAATCACGTGCCTGACCAGGCCGGCACGCGGCGCATCACAGATCCACCCTGCGGCCGTCGCCCTGACGAAAATCCGGCTGACCGGGCCGCGCGAACGGATGCCGCGTCGGAAGGCACGTAGTGCGTGGGAAGCGCACTTCGGGCGCGGCCCAGAAGGACTTCACCTCGAGGCCCGCGACCGCAGCTTGACAGCAAGGTGTCGTGCGAGTACAGCTTTCCCACGAACGACCATGTCCATGCTCTGGCTTCAGCAACCAATGCCGCGAGCCGAGGCGGAAGCGCGCTGCCGAAGGCCATGTTGTGCATGTGCTCGTCCGCCCCGCCGAGCAGCAGGCGAAGCGCGAACCGGTTCTGGTGTGAGATAGAGGAAGCCTCTCCCTGGCCTCAGCACTCGCACCATCTCCTGCAGCAGGCGGGTCTGGGCCCTCCCTCGTGAGATCTCGATTCCGTGCGCGATCCGCACCATTCGGAAGACGACTCAGGACGATGCCGTCGAACGATGCATCGCGCGGTAGGGCAGGCGGCAATCGTCGCCGCCGACGGCGACGCCAACGTTCTCCACGCCTTCCTTGCCGCGCCCGGATCAGTGTGAACTCACCCTGTTCCGAACGACCTCTTAGCGCGTGCACGTGGCGTGACTGCCGCGCCAGCATCGCCGTGAACTGCCGAGTCCGGGACCGATCTCGAGGATATCGCTCTGCGCATTCAACGGCAGCAGTTCCATGAAGTCGAGCGCGCCGCGGGTCGGTGACGTACGGCAGCAAGCCGGCGTCCTGCGTGGCGGCGAGGGCTTGCCCAGCCCATGCCACCGCGCGCGAGGTCAACCAGTGGGCGAGCCTTGCACGCGTCGGCGCGTCCTCGACAGGGTGCCGTCAGGTAGCAAGGGAGGGAGGCCTCCCTCACGGACGGATCGCCCTGCGCCGACGCCGCCGGTGCCGGCCGCGCCACGTAAGCAGTGAGCAGGGGGGCGCCGGAGGTACCGTCTGGTTCGTTCATCTTCTCTCTCTTTGCATTTTCAGAAAGTTGCTAGCGTCACAAGAGCAAGTCATTGACGCCCGCCAACATTGGTCTGTCCCCCTGCCTAGCCAGTTTCAATGACATCGCCTAAGACCCAAACGTTCGGCACCAGTACGACCGAGCCCTAGCAGACCGGTCGCCCGCTCCCGGAACCGCCTGGCGCGCCCTGTCGCGCCCGGGCGCCGCATCGCCCGGCTGGTGCAGAACCTGGCACACGATCAGAGGCGCATGGCCTGCTCGGCGCCTGGAGCCGGGTCCGGAGCCGGGGCGCTGGCGCTGACGACACGCACGGCCGGCAACCCCGGCGTGAGACCGGTCCGAGACTGCTGGGCAGGACATGGCAGACTACGAAAAAGCTGCTGCATGGAGCGTGCTTCGTCCTGCGTGCTCCAGCTCGATCGGTGCCGAGCCGCGGCTGAGAGCCCACGGCGGAGCCGTGGTGGCGGCTCCTTCAAGCCGCCGACTCCACGAGGCTAAGGTGCTCTTGCGCCTGGCCGCCTGGCGAAGCGCCCCCTTGCCACTCGCCGAGTTCCAGGAAAGCCGCCCCCAGCGCCCGCCAGCAGATGATGCCTGGCATGCGCCGGCTCGCACCCCAGCGAGTCGCAGTGTTGCGTGACAGGATTCTGGCGCACTGCGGCGGTCGAAAGGCGGAGAGAACTTTCGCGCGATCGTCAGAAAGTCATAGGCCGGATGTCCCCTTAGCTGCGATGCACCCCAGTCGATCACCGCGAAACCTGGGATGCCGGCGGGATCGCCGCTGGCGGAGGAAATTCCCGCCCAGAGATCGTTAGCGCGAGCACCCATCGCGGCTGCCAACGGCCCTCTTCCAGTTCTCGCAGGCTGTCACGCGCAGCCTTCCGGACGCGCTCGCCGACCACCTCCAACGTCGAAAGCGCGAGCAAGGGAGTCACGAAGCTCCCGACGCGGCGCCTCCGGCGGGACAATGATCGTTCGGCGGGTAACTTCGCGCAACCACCGGAAAACCGGCCCGCGCAGGCGGAACCTGTGCCAGCGTCGACGCAGTCGACTCCGGCCCATCGGCGTCAGGTAGGGAACCGCGGCAAAGCTCTACGTTCCAAAATCCCGGCAAAGCGCCACCTGACGGCGGCGCCAGGATGATGTCGTCACCCAATGCGCGTCGTGCGGCACGGCGCGCTGGTGGGCGTCGCGCACGCAATCCGGATAGGTGCCGGCGGAGCGATCATGACGAGCAAGCGCGGGTCGCGCGTTTGGCGTGAAGTGACGATCGCTTTCGACGTGATCGGGAACGTGGCTGGTCAGCGCCAGGAACTCTGACGCTGCCGATGCCTCCGTGAGTGGTCATAAGCGGCTGGACAGCTGACTCGATCTCGGTTGGAAGCCTCATGGGCAGCGCGAACAGGGACCCCGCTGGATCTCTGAAACGCCTGGCAAGTGGTAACCGACGCGCGGGCAAAAATGCTGAGGCGTTGGACGACGCATCTTGCCGCCCGTCTCCCCGCCTCGCCCAGCCCACGCTTCGCGCGAGAATCGTGCCGCATGTACCCAACGAGGCTATCCCGCGCGCGTGCCCCCGCGACCCACTTCACGTTTTGGCACGACTTCCGCCGCAACGGCGCCGTCATCGGCCTCGGCGTGCTCGGCCCGCTCGTCTGCTGGCGCTGTTCGCCGACGTCATCGCGCCCTACGACCCGGCCGAGCAGTACCGCGATGCGGACCCTCGGCCGCCGTCGCTTGCGCCGGTGGGCGGCCACGTTCTCCTGCTCGGCACCGATCCGGTCGGGCGCGACATCCTCATCGCGCCTGATCCACGGCACCCGACTCTCGCTCGTGATCGGCCTGGTCTCGGTCGGCCTGTCGCCGCCGGCGGCGTGCTGCATCCCGGCCTGGCGGGCTTCTATCGCGGCCGCTTCGCCGAGTACGCGGTGATGCGCCTGATGGACGTGATGCTGGCGCTGCCGAGCCTGCTGCTCCGCCGTCGCCGTGGTCGCGGTGCTCGGGCCGGGTCTGGCCAACGCGATGTACGCGATCGCCAGTCTGCTGCCGCACTTCGTGCGCCTGACCCGCGGCGCGGTGCCTCGGCGAGCTGGCCAAGGACTACGTGCGGCGTCGCGCCTGCGCCGGCGCCGGCACGCCTGCGGCTGATGTTCGACACGGTGCCGAACCGCGCCGCGCCGCTGATCGTCCGTCGCGACGCTCGGCTTCTCGTCGGCGATCCTCGACGCCGCCGCGCTCGGCTTCCCGGCCTCGGCGCCAGCCGCCGACGCCCGAGTGGGGCCTCGATGCTGGCGAGCGCGCTCGAGTTCATCCAGAGCGCCTGGTGGGTGGTGACGCTGCCCGCCTGATCCTCGTCACCGTGCTCGCCTTCAACCCACCGGTGACGGCCTTGCGCGACGCCTCGACTCCGAAATTGAAGACATAGCTTCACTTGCGCCTCTGGCCTGCTGACCAGGATTGCAACCTCCCGGCTTGCGACGAACAGGGTTGCACCCTCCCTTTCGCCCCTCCCGCCGCGCGGGAGGGGCCGGCCCTTCCAGGGCCGCTCTTGGGGTGGACGCGGCACGTGAGCCTGCTCCAGGTCGAGCACCTCGTCGGTCGAGTTCGGCGCGCCGGGTCGGTCGCTGCATGCGGTCGACGACGTCAGCTTCTCGGTCGCGCTCGGGCGAGGTGGTCGGCATCGTCGGCGAGTCGGCTCGCAGGCAGAGCGTGACCGCGCCTCGTCAGTCTCGGCCTGATCGATGCGCCCGGTCGGGTGTGGCCGCGCGGCTCGCCTTCGACGGCCGTGAGCGCCGTCGATGTCGCCACGCGAGCGCCGCTCGCTCCTCGGCGGCGACATCGCCATGATCTTCCAGGATCCGGATGACGAGCCTGAACCCGTCGTTCAGCGTCGCCTTCCAGCTGATGGAGACGTGATCGCTCGCACGAAGGCGGTTCGCGCAGCGGCACGGCGGGCGCGCGCCCTCGAGCTGCTCGAGAGGTGGGCATTCCCGATGCGCGAGCGCCGCCCGAGCGCTTTCCGCACCAGCTTTCCGGCGGCATGAGCCAGCGGGTGATGATCGCGATGGCGATCGCCTGCAATCCGACGCTCCTGATCGCCGACGAGCCGACGACCGCGCTCGACGTCACCATCCAGGCGCAGATGCTGGCCCTGCTGCTGCCGGCTGCAGCGCGAGCGCGGCATGGCGCTGGTGCTGATCACCCACGACCTCGGCGTCGTCGCCGAAGTGGCCGAGCGGGTGATCGTGATGTACGCGCGGCCAGGTGGTCGAGGAGGCCGCAGCGGCGCGCGATCTTCGAGGCGCCGAGCCATCCCTACCACCGAGGCGCTGCTTGCCGCGCCGCCCGAGGCGCAATGTCGGCCGGCGCCGGCTGCAGTCGCTGGCGGCGTCGTGCCCGGCGCCTACGATCGGCCGGCGCGGCTGCCGCTCGCGCCGCGCTGCCCCGACGTGCAGGCGCGCTTGCCGGACCGAGCGGCGCCGCAGGCTCTGAGCCTCGGCGCGAGCTGGCGCGCTTCTTTCCGCTGCCGAGCCGCGCCGAAGCGGGCCGACGTTCATCGACCGCGACGATGGTCCCGGTGCTCGAGGCCGAAGGGCTGACTAAGCACTATCCGGTCTCCGCCGGATTTCAAGCCCCACGCGACGGTGCAGGCGCCGCAGGCGGTGTCGTTCTCGCTCGCGGCCGGCCGCACCTGCCGAGAGTCGGCGAATCGGGCTGCGGCAAGAGCACGCTCGCCCGCCAGGTGACGATGCTCGAGCAGCCGACCGCCGGGCGGCTGCGCGCCTGCTGGCGACGACGACGTCGCCGACGCCGACGCGCGGCCAAGCGCGAGGCGCTGCGGGCGCACCGTGCAGCCGGTCTTCCAGAACCCGTTCGCCAGCCTCAACCCGCGAAAAAAGAAGATCGGCCGGGCGCTGGAGGAGCCGCTGGCAGCACATGTAACTGAACGAAGCGCTAA
>ERZ1370068.4853-contig-3905_pt1 | contig 28541 bp, 37 predicted proteins | sample MGYA00561227_ERZ1370068 | MGnify/ENA primary metagenome ERZ1370068 (study PRJEB38410, sample SAMEA6850437) | metagenome | study: Metagenomic assessment of the ecological functions of the soil: analysis of the soil microbiota associated with the...
TTGTACTTCGTTCAGTTACGTATTGCTGTCGGATTCCAATCTTTCGGCGGAGATGCTGATCATCTTCTCAGCTTGACGCTCTGATACAGTTTATCGATTTCATGCCCCTGGGCCGTACCGATACTCGCCATGATCATCGTCGCGACGCTGGCCCAGTGGCGTTCTCAGCGTCTGACTGCGGCCGCTTTCGCTTTGCGCGCGTGCCACATCCGTTCGCTACGCTGGTGAGCTATGCGGTGGGCGCGCTGCTCGGCGCGGCGTTTCTGATTCTGCCGCATGCCATCGAACTCTCCTTCAGCGTTGAGCAGGTCGGCGTTACAGTGCTGTTCGGCATTCTGCTGTTCTTTGTGCTCGAACTGCTTTTGTGGCAGCACAGCCATATAGACACAGCATAGAGTCATGCTACCGCCCGCAATGAGGAGGTACCCGTCGCCCTCGCTGGTGATCATCGGAGATGCCTTCCACAACTGCGTGGACGGGGTAATCATCGCGGGCGCATTCCTCACGAGACATCGAACTCGGGATCGTGCGGCGCTCACGCAATAGTCATTGCACGAGGTTCCCCCAAATAGTGTCGGATTTCCTCGTGTTGCTGCACTCCGGATATTCGAAGCGCCAGGCGCTCGCCTTCACTGCATTAGCGAGCATGGCAATGGTGGTGGGCGGTATGTTTGCCTACTACGGACGGTTCTGCATCAGCTTCTTTTACCCCTGCTGGGTATTGCCGCGGCGAGCATGATCTACGTCTCGATTGCTGATCTCATCCCCGGCCTGCACCATCGATCGGAATTGAGCGACGATCAGCAAACGCTCCTCGTCGCGGCCGGCATCGCCACCGTCTGGATCGTGAGCGTCTTCGCCCACCTGTTTGCAGATGTCTGGCGGGATATTGGCCGCGGGCTGGTTGCAGTCCGTGGTTGAATGGTTTCAGATTGACTTTCCACTCTTGCAGAAGGTGTAAAAAGGCCGGTCTTGTGAAGCGCGTCTGTTTCCATCTGGCCTGTGTGTTCCTGCTGCTCTTCTCGCAGCAGATCGCGCTTGCGCACCTCGCGTCGTCGCATGCCCAAGGGAAACCCCAGTTCAGCGCGACGGCAAGGGCAGGCTTCGCTTTCAAGGCACCTGTGCGGCCTGCACGGCGCATTTGCCCAGGTGCTGGGCGGCGTGGGGCCGACCGCTCGATCCATTCCGCTACGGCACTGCATCGCTGGCATGTAACGCAGCAGCCCCGCTCGCACATCACCGGCGGCGGCGCCGCCGCCCTGCGAGGTCCTCCGTTCTCTCTGACGATCTGACGCATGCGCGCCCACCAGCGGGCAATCGCATGGCGTTTCTCTTCAGCGGAGGACACATGTTTCACCCCGATTTCCCGTGGCGGCCGCGGGGTTCTTCACAGCGGCACTCGCTTTACGGCTCCAGCGCCTTGGCGCAGTCCAAGCGCAGCCAAGAAAGCGACAGGTCGTCACCCGCCCACGCGCACGGTGTCGCTGTAGCCTTCAAGTGGCCGTCGATGGAAACGTGCTGTCGCTCGATTTCTCCAGTCCCCTGGACAACCTCGTCGGGTTCGAGCGCGCACCTCGCAACGACAAGGAAGGCGGCGATTCGCCCGTATGACGACGCCTGCGTAAAACGGAGGCGCTGTTTTATTCACCCACGCCGCTCGCGCGTTGCTCGCCCGCGTCGGTAAAGCTCGAATCGCCGGTGCTGGATGCGTCCTGCTCGCTGCCGAGAGCAGGCGGCCCACACCACCTTCGGATCAGGGCGATCGTCGGGCACGAAGAGTTCCAGCACAGGCGAAGGGAGCGGTCATGCCCGCCCTGTCCGGCGAATTCACCTTCCGTGCGGAAACAGCGGGGAGCCTGCAGGATCTGGAGGTCAAACTCTTCGACGCGTTTCCGGACCTTCGACAGCTCGACGTGCGGATTTGTCGGTCCGAGAGGGCAGAGGCGGCAAGCTGTCCGTCAGGCGCGCGCCGGATCATTTGGTAATCCGATGCCTGGCGCTCCCATCATCCCGGATCGACGACCTGCGCTTCGCATGGTCGGCAGTTGAGCCTGTCTCGAGATCGCGAGCCTCGCGGTCCACGCCAGCGAGCGCATTTTCATTCATGGCCCGAGCGGCAGCGGCAAATGCACTGCTCGGCATCCTGGGAGGGGCTTGCGGCCTCAAAGCGGCAAAGTCGCGGTGCTCGATACCGAGCTTACGCAGATTGCGACCCGCCTTGCGGACGAGTTTCGCGCCGATTCACATCGGTTTCTGTTTCAGGTGTTCAATCTCGTCCCTACCTGTCGGTCGCTGAAAACGTGATGTTGCCGTGCCGGTTTTCGGCGCGACGCCTCCGGCTGGCCATCGCTGGAGGAAATCGCCGCGTGACGAGGCGCGCCTGCTTTCCATCTCGATATCGAACCCAGCCTGCTGGAGCGGCAAGTTACCGACTTGAGCGTGGGCCAGCAGCAGCGGGTAACTGCGGCGCGACCTTGCTCGGACACCCTGAAATCGTCATCGCCGACGAACCGACGTCGCCCTGGATGCCGAGCGCCAGGCCGCCTTCCTCGATCTCTTGCTGCGGAATGCGCCGAGGCTGGTGCCACGCTGCTGTTCGTCAGCCACGATCGGCGGCTCGCCTCCCACTTCAGCGAAATTGGCTTGCCGGACATCAATCGCGCGCAATCAGCGAGGGAAGGCAGCGTGAAATACCTGTCAGCGCTCGCCGCCCGCAGCGCCTGGAATCGCCGCCCGCTGGGCTGACGCTCATCACTGTCGCCTTGAGCGTGACGTTGCTGCTCGGTGTCGAGCGTATCCGGCGTGGGCGGAGGAGTTTCGCCCAATCGGTCTCGGGCACGGACCTGATCGTAGGGGCGCGGACAGGCCAGGTAGCTGATGCTGTGCGCGGTGTTTCGCATCCGGTGGGCAACCAACAACGTAACGCTGGGACAGCTATCGGGCAATAGCTGGCCATCCCATGATCGCACGTGGACACGATTCCACTCTCTCTGGGAGCTCGCATCGGCTACGCGGTCACGAACACGACGCCGCGTAAGCTCGATTACTTCCGCTATGGAGCCTCGCAGCCCTTGGCGTTCGACTGGCAAGCCGTTCAAGGCGGTCTGTTCGAGGCGGTGCTGGAGCGGAGGTGGCCGAGCGCCTCGGCTACCGGGTCGGGCGCATCGGAGCTCGAGTCAGCCCTGCCCACGGAGCGCGTCGAGATCGGGCCGCTCAGCGTCGGCGCCATCCACCGGCTGCTCAGCGACCGGCTCGGCCGATCGTTTGCACGCCAGACACTTCTCCGGATTCACGACCAGTCGGGTGGGAACCCGTTCTTCGCGCTCGAGATCGCCCGCGCGCTCGACGGCGACGTCGACCCGCTCGAACCGCTGCCGGTCCCTCCGACGCTCGACGGGCTGGTTCGCGTGCGCCTGACCGGCCTCCCACCGGCGACACGCGATGCGCTCGGTCTTGCGGCGGCGATCGGAACACCGTCTGAAGTGCTGCTCGAGCAAGCAGGCGTCCCGGAAGGTGCCCTCGACCCGGCACTCGCTGCGACACGTCGTCGAGCGCGACGACGGGACGATCCGCTTCACGCATCCGTTGCTGTCGTCGGCGCTCTACAACGACCTCGGCGACCAGCGCCAGAGCGTTCACGCTCGCATTGCAGATAGTCGTCGACGACCCTGTCGTTCGTGCGCGCCACCTCGCGCTGTCCAGCGACGAACCAGACGCCGAGATTGCGACGACCCTCGACGAGGCCGCGATCATCGCCGCCGACCGAGGCGCCTCGGCCGTCGCTGCCGAGCTCGCCGAGCAGGCTCTGCGGCTGACGCCGGAAACCGAGGTCGACGAGCGCGGTCGTCGAGCGCTGGCCGCGGCTCGTGCGCATCAAGCCGCGGGCGAATGGACGCGCGCACGAACCATTGCGACCATCGCTTGCCGATGCCGAACAAGGTGCCGCTGCGCGCAGAAGCGCTCATCGTTCTGGCCGAGCTCGAGTCGATCGACGGTTCGATCGCATTGCTCGAGGGCGCCCTCCGGGAGGCCGAGTCGAGCCCCGTGCTGCAGGCGGACATCCAGATCCGGCTCGCCTCTGCGATCCGCTTCCGCGAGGGGTTTCGTCAAGGCTCACCAACGCGCCGGCGCATGCGCTCGAGCTCGCAGAGCGTCTCGACGATGACTCGCTCCACGTGCGAGCACTCGCCGTCCTGGCGGATCTCGGCGCGGTAATCGGCGACGAGGAGCGCTCAGGCGCAGGCCGCCAAAGCGCTCGAGCTCGGCGCGGCGAGTCCGGACAGCCGAGGCTGGAGCATCCGTGGTGCTACGTCGCGGCGATCGCCATGGGCGATGAGCACCGCCGTGCAATTTCTCGAGGACGAGTACGAGCGCTGGCGCGAGCGCGACGAGCCGCGAAGCGCCGACGCCCTCTGGGAGCTCGTCGCTCATCGAGCTCGAGCTGGGCAGCTGGGAGCTCGCCGCCGAGCATGCCGCTCGGGCGCGCGACATCGCGTTTCAGTACGGAATCGAGATACCCCAGCACCATCTCCCGATTGCCTGGATCGCTGTCCATCGCGGCCAGCTCGACCTCGCGCGGGAGACTGTCGACGCGGGCACTCGAGCCTCGCGGAGCAGCAGCTCGGGACTTCATCCGCCCTATCACCTCTCTGTCATCGGGCTGGCCGCTCTGTGGAGTGGGGACGCTTCGACGCGGCGCCGAGTGGCTCTGGCGAGGCGCACTCGCGCGCGCTGGAGCTCGGGTGGTTCGAGCCCGCCAATCGCCCATGGACCGACGACTACGTCGAGTGCGCTGCTCGAGCTCGGCCGGATCGACGAGGCGGTGGAAGTCCTCGACACGTGGGAAGCCGGCGCGAGGCGACTCGGACGACAGATGGATCCTCGCGCACGTGCTGCGGTGTCGGGGCCAGATCGCAGCCGCCCGCGGAGACATCGACGAGGCAATGCGGCTCCTGGACGAGGCGGTTGCTCAGTCACGAGGAGGTCGGCGATCCCTACGGCCGGGCCTCGTGCGCTGCTCGCGCCTCGGCGTCGTTCGCAGGCGCGCACGGCAGAAGCGCCCGGCACGCGATGCGATTCGTCGCGGCGCTCGCCGGCTTCGAGCAGCTCGGCGCGGCGACCTGGATCGAGCGAGGCGCGTCGGAGCTCGGAAGCATCGGCGGCCGCACGCGCGAGGAGGGCCTGACCCCGGCCGAGCGGCGCGTCGCCGCTCTCGTCGCCGAGGGCCGGACGAACCGCGAGGTCGCCGCGGCGCTGTTCCTCGGCGAGCGCACGGTCGCGAGCCACCTGACGCACATCTACGCCAAGCTCGGCGATCCGCTCGCGCACCGAGCTCGCACGCGTGCTCGACTGACGAGCAAAGTTCAGACGTTCTGACGTTTTCTCGCGCGGCGCTCCGGCCGTAGCGTCGAGGGCGTGCCGAGCTACCTCGTCGAGACCTACCTCGCCCGCGGCCAGCGGGAGAGCGCGCCGCCCGTGAGCGGCGGGCGCGCTCGGCAGCGGACGAACTGACGCGACGAGCGTCCGCTTCGACCGCTCGATCCACGTTCCCGAGGACGAGATCTGCTTCTTCGTCTTCGATGCACCGTCGAGCCGTGATGCGCTGCTCGCGGCAGAGCGCGCCGAGCTCGGTCCCATCCGGATTGTCGAGGCGGTCTCGTCCTCATCACCAAAGGAGGACTCATGAAGTCCAAATGGCTGTGGGCGCTTCTCGGTGTTCTGGCTGTGGCCGGCGTCTTCGCAGGAATCGTTCTCGCGACGCCGCCCTCGGGCCAGTCGACCACGACGCTCGCCAGAGGCGCCCTTCGATCCGCTCAAGATCAAGGAGCACAAGTCGGATCCCGCGAACATCTGGCGAGTCAAGCTCAAGACGCACGGGACGTCCGATTTCTACGTCATCGACAACACGTTCGCGGCCAACGGCGGAACGAGCGTTGCTGGCACCGCATCCAGGGACCGAGCCTGATCTTCGTCGTCTCCGGAACGATCACGAACTCCATGTCCAACGGTCACCACTGCATGCAGCAGGACTACACCGCCGGGCAGGGGTTCGTGGACGAAGGCGGCGACATGGTGCACAAGGTGCGCGAACGAGGGCAGCGTCGATCTGCATCGGCGTCGTGGCGTTCGCCGTGCAGTTCCTGCCGGTGCGCGGCGGACGAGATCGGATCGATGCCGACTTGAGCCGGGCTTCTGCCACTTGTTCACGGCGCGGCGGAACCCCCGCCCAGGCCAGGGGCTCCATCTCTGAACAGGAGCTTTCCGGCCAGCTCGCTGCTGGCGCCAGCAACCAGGGTCTGCCGGAATGAGCAGTGGCCCGCGTTTCGGGTGCCTCGAAGAACGTGGCGATGAACACCGTCGGCTCCGTGCCAGGGTTGTAGGCGGTGTGGACGTGACCGTGGCCTGGAGTCGACGAACGCCTCGTCCTGCGACGAGTACGTCCGCTCGTCGCACGTGCCGGCCGGGACGTAGGTGAGCGAGCCGGAGATGATGTTCACGATCACCGGCCCGTAGTGACTGTGCCAGGGGAACTGCGCGCCCGGCTGCACCGTGTACTTGACGTCGACCGTGCGGGACGGGTCGTCGACGTTGATCACCATCGTGCCTCCGCTCGTGCGTTCTTGAGCTTGAGCTTCATGTCGGATCTCGTCGGGGAAGACCGAGCGTGCGTGGTGAGCGGCTCGGCCGCGATCGGCGGCGGTGGGTCCACCGCTGCCGACGGGACGACATTGACCGCGGCGGCGGCCGCAAGCATCAAGAGCGCGGTGCCGACGATGAGGCATGACCCGCTTGCTACGCCCTGCTTCCTCTGATCATCGTTCTGACTCCTCTCTCGATGGGGTGGTTCTCCGCTGTCCCGTCTCGAGTCGCCTGGCGCCGTCGTGCGATCGAAGCGGGTCGCTCTTGACGGCGCTAAAGCCGGCGCCGCGCCGACTACGGTGGCGGCAGGCGCAGAGCGCAGGGAGGCTGCCTTCCGCTCCGAGGGGTGCTGGGCCACTTGACTCCGCCATGGCGATGAGCGGTCAACTCTTCGGCCATGAGTGTCCGAGGAGAACCAGCAGCAGAGCGGCTCGTCCTGGCCGCGGATGCCGACCGCCGCACGATCGAGCGTGAGCTGCACGAGCGGCGTGCACCAGCACCTGGTCGCCCTCGCGACGACCGTGCAGCTCGCCCGGCGGGCCGCAGACTCCGATCCCGCGGCCGTCAACGCGCTGCTCGACGAGATGGAGCGCGACGTGCGGCAGGCGCTCGACGAGACGGCCCTGCTCGCGCAGCGCATCTATCCGGCGGCGCTCGAGCTGGGGGTCTCGCCGCGCTGCTGCGGTCGGCTGCGGTGCAGGCTGGAGTCGCCGGCCACTGTCGACGTCGCCGCCGGCTCGAGCTACGCGCCGGAGATCGCGATGACCGTGTACCTGTGCTGGCTCGCGGCGCTCGCGCTCGGCGCGGCGCGAAAGCGCAGGTGACGATCAGCGTGACGCGAGGCCGACGACACGCTCACGCTTCGAGCTCGTCGAGCCGGAGCCCTGAGTGCGGATTTCGACCGGCTGCGGGACCGCGTCGAGGCTCTCGGTGGCAGCCTGGCGATCGAGTCCGAGCCGGGCGGCATCTCGTCTCTCCGGCTCGCTGCCGCTCGCGCGATAACGCTAGCGTGCTCTCGGCCAGGTAGAGGACGACGGCCTTGACGCGCTTGTGGACGGTCGTCTCCCACCGTCAGATCGAGCTTGAGGAAGATCGATGGATCACCTTCTCGACCGACCGCTCGGTGAGGACGAGGGCCTCGGCGATCGCCGCGTTGTTCTTCCCTTCGGCCATTTCGCGGAGCACGTCCCGCTCGCGGGGAGTGAGCTCGTTGAGCGGCGACTCCTCGCTCCGCGCGTTCTCCGCCACCAGAGCCTCGACGACCTTCGGGTCGAACACCGAGCCGCCCTCCGCAACGGCGCTGAATGGCGGCAACGAGCTGGTCGAGATCGTTGACGCGCTCCTTCAGGAGGTAGGCGCGGCGCTCGCTGCCGCCCTCCAGGAGCGCGAGCACGTAACGCAGGGACCGCGTACTGGCTGAGCACGACGACGCCGACCTCGGGGTTCGTCTCGCGCAGCCGGGTCGCGGCCTGGATGCCTTCGTCGGTGTTCCCGGCGGGCATGCGGATGTCCGTGACGACCACGTCGGGCTGTTCCGCCTCGACCGCTGCGAGCAGCGAGTCGAGGTCCGTGCACGCGGACACGACCTTCGAGATCGCTCACGCGTCTCGAGCAGCCGGCGGAGGCCTTCGCGGACGAGGTATTCGTCTTCTGCGAGCACGATCCGGATCGCCACGCGACGAGGATAAGACGGTGGCGTCTTGTCTCCAAGTCTCGGCGCTTCGCTCGCGGGGATGCCAGCACCCCCCGCGAACCACCTGCGGGCACGGTTGGCAGCGGCCGGGCCGGGCTTGATTCTTCCCGGGCGAGAACCTGAGACGGATTCTCAACAACATGTGAACATCAGCACGCGCTCTTCGTCCCTGCGGCCCCGGAAGGAGCAGACAAACCAATGAGGACACTCTTGCATGGGAGGCGTACTCGCGATCCTCGTTTTCGCGCTTTCGGCCTGCGGAGGCTCGAACGGCAGCTCGGCTTCCGACCAAGCGATGGAGCAGAAGGCCGACATCCACGACATCAGCCAGATCGAGAGGTCGTTCCACGAGGCGATCTCCGAAGAAGGACATCGACGAGATGGCCGGCCTGTTCGCATCCCATGCGACGGGCACGTTCGGCCCCGGAAAGACCGTGACGCGGAAAGAAGCAGATCCGCCAGGTCTGGCTGAACTCGAAGCATGTGGGAGCCGACGACGCACTGGTTGTCCGACCATCCCGCCTACAAGCTCAAGGTCACGGTCGACGGTGATCGCGGCACCCTCCACTTCGAGTGTCACTTCATCGACGTCGACACCAGGAAGATCGCCGCACTCACGGCCGGCAATCTCGACGTCGCGAAGATCGACGGCCACTGGCTGATCACGAACTTCGTCGGCAGCACGCACCGAGCTGAAGATCTGAGCAGGTTGTCGGCGGATCCGGTCGCGCACCAGGACACAGCAGCCGGTGCCTCGAAGCGCCGGCTGCTGGGCCCTGCCGGCGACCCGCTCGTCCGGGCCGTCGGCCGCGTGCCCGCCGGCGTCCACGCCAAGCTGCTCGTCGCGTTCGTCGGCACGGCGCTGCTGGTCGTGGTCGTGGCCGTGCTCGGGCTCCGGCTCCTCGGACAGTCCAACGAGCGAGTGGAGACCCTCGGGACGCTCCAGGAGCGGGCCGCCGCCTACGGCAAGCTGCGGAGCGACGCCAGCCACGTTCGAGTCCTGCTCGCCCAGAGCGTCGAGGGCGACTTCTACAAGGTCTTTCCGGCTACGAGCAAGGAGGAACTCGAAGGCGGCCCGGCGATCGACCGGTTGGCGATCTGAGCGCCGCCAGACTGATTCCAGCGTCGACGCGTTCCGACCAGCTCCGGTTCCGGCCGCCGCCTGAGGACGAGGCTGTTCCTCCGCAGGATTCGTGCAACCGGCAAGGGCCTCGCCAATGTGCTGCAAGAGATCGTCGATGTCGGACGCACGAACGCCTGAACGAGCGACGTCGCTCCGCGTGGAGCGCCGAACTGCGCGCCAACGACTCGACGACGCACGCGACCAAGCTCGCGAACTGCCACCACGGCAAAGGACGGACGCCCTCATCGCCCAGAACGCGAGCGCATACGAACACTCGCGCAATCTGTTCATCGGCGTGGCGGCGGGCGCGATCGTCCTCGCGCTGCTGCTCGGGTTCGTCCTCTCGTGGTCGCTGATCGGCCCGATCCAGAGCATCGACTCCCGGCTGGCCGCGATCGCCTCGGGCGACTTCTCGGGGCACGTGGACGTCACCAACCGCGACGAGCTCGGTGCGCTGGCGACGAACGTGAACCGGATGAACGACGAGCTCAGCCGCCTGTACCGGGAGCTCGAGACGACGAGCCAGCACAAGTCGGACTTCCTGGCCAACATGTCGCACGAGCTGCGGACGCCGCTGAACGCGATCATCGGCTTCTCGCAGGTGCTGCGCGAGGGAATGGTCGGCGACGTGAACGCGAAGCAGGCGGAGTACCTCGACGACATCCTCTCCTCGGGCAACCACCTGCTCGCCCTCATCAACGACGTCCTCGACCTGTCCAAGGTCGAGGCCGGCCAGGTCGAGCTGCAGGTCGCGCCGTTCTCGCTGCAGGACGCCCTCGAGCGCGGCGTCGTCGATGGTCCGCGAGCAGGCCACGACCGAGGGCGTTCAGGTCACGCTCGCACAAGAACGGCAGCCTCGACGTCGTCGACGGGGACGAGCGGCGGATCAGGCAGGTCATCTTCAACCTGCTCTCGAACGCCGTGAAGTTCACGCCGAACGGCGGGCAGGTCGACGATCAGCGCGACCCGGGTCGACGGCGAGGTGAGGGTTTCCGTCGCCGACAGCGGCCCGGGCATCGCGGCCGAGGATCTCGACCGGATCTTCGAGGAGTTCCAGCAGACGGAGGCCGGCGCCGAGGCAGCGCGAAGGGACCGGTCTCGGGCTCGCGCTGTCGAAACGCTTCGTCGAGATGCACGGCGGCCGGATCTGGTGCGAGAGCGAGGTCGGCAAGGGAAGCACGTTCGAGTTCACGCTGCCCGCTGGGGCCGGTCGAGCGATGACAGGCGCGCAGATCCTCGTCGTGGAGGACAACGAGCGGAACATGAAGCTGTTCTGCGACGTGCTCCAAGCGCGCGGGCTACCGCACCCTCGAGGCCACGACGGGCGAGAGCGCCGTCGCGCTGGCGCTCGAGCACTGGCCCGACCTCGTGCTGATGGACATCCAGCTCCCGGACATCGACGGCGTCGAGGCGCTCGGCCGGCTGCGGGCCGACGAGCGCTCCGCCATCGTTGCCGGTGCTCGCCCTGACCGCGCAGGCGATGGAGGGAGACCGCGAGCGCTTCCTGGCGGCCGGCTTCGACGGCTACCTCTCGAAGCCGGTCGAACATCGCGGAGTTCGTCACCACGGTGCAGCGCTACTGCGACGCGAGGGCGCGATGAGCGACCGACGCGGCGCCGGATCCTCGTGGTCGACGACGTCCCCGAGAACGTGCGTCTGCTCGAGGCCGTGCTCGAGGCGCAGGGCTACGACGTCGTCTCGGCCACCGACGGCAACGCCGCGCTGGAGCTCGCCGCGTCGGCCGAGCCGGACCTCGTGCTGCTCGACGTGATGATGCCGCCGCCCGACGGCCTCGCCGTCTGCAGGCAGCTCCGCGAGCAGGAGGAGACAGCGGTGCTGCCGGTGATCATGCTCACGGCGAGCGAGGGGTCCGAGAAGACGACGGCGATCGAGGCCGGCGCGGACGACTTCATCCCGAAGCCGTTCAACCGCGACGAGCTGCTCACCCGCATCCGGTCGCTGCTCCGGATCAAGCGCTACCACGACACGATCAAGGCTCAGGCCGGCAGAGCTGCTCGATCTGAACCGGACGCTCGAAGAGCGCGTGCAGACGCAGGTCGAGGAGCTCGAGCGGCTGCAGCGCCTACGTCGGTTCCTCTCGCCCCAGCTCGCGGACGCGATCGTCACGTCGGGCGACGAGTCGATCCTGCGCAGCCACCGCCGCCAGGTCGCGATGTTCTTCGCCGACCTGCGCGGCTGGACGAACTTCGTCGACGCCGTCGAGCCGGAGGAGCTGATGCGCGTGCTCGGCGAGTTCCACGGCACGATCGGCGGTCTCGTCAGGCCGGTTCGACGCGACGGTCGGCTTCATCGAGGGCGACGGCGTCCAGCTCTTCTTCAACGACCCGATCGGAGGTGCCCGACGCCGCGTTGCGGGCCGTGCGGCTGGGCTGTGCGCTCCGAGAGGAGATGGCCGAGCTGACGGCCCTCTGGCGGAAGCGCGGGTACGACCTCGACTTCGGCGCCGGGCATCGCACTGGGCTATGCGACCTGCGGGAGGTCGGCTTCGAGGGTCGCTCCGACTACGCGGCGATCGGCGCGGTGACGAACCTCGCGTCGCGCCTCGCCGACGAGGCGACTGCCGGCCAGATCCTGATCTCGCAGCGCCTCTACGCAGAGGTCGAGGACGAGCGTCGAGGTGGAGCCGGCGGGCGAGTTCACGCTCAAGGGCTTCCAGCGACCGGTTCCGGCCTTCAACGTCGTCGCCGTCCGCGAAGCCGACCGCTGCCTGACCGCCCGGATTTTCGATTGAATGTTCCGATGCCGCCGCTGAACGCGATCGGGATCACCGCTTCGGACATGGCCGAGTCGATCCGCTTCTACCGCGCACTGGGCTCGACATGCCGGAGACGCCGGACGAGGGGCACGTCGAAGCCGTCATGGCGAACGGCGTCACGCCTCATGCTCGACAGCGAAGAGGTCATCCTACAGCTTCCTCCCCGAGTGGAAGCGCGCGGACGGCAACCAGGTCTCGCTCGCCTTCGAGTGCGGGAGCCCGCCGAGGTCGACGAGATCTACGCGCGTGTAACAGAAGCGGGCTTCGAGGGCGAGAAGGAGCCTTGGGACGCCTTCTGGGGGCAGCGCTACGCCCTGCTTCGGGGATCCCGACGGCGTTCGGATCAACCTCTACGCCGCTCTGGAATAGCCCCGCGCAGGGCAGTCGCCGACGGCTACGGTGCGGTCGTGCCCAGGCTCGTCGGGATCAACCACGTGGCGCTCGAGGTCGGCGACATCGACGAGGCGCTCGAGTGGTACGGAAAGATCTTCGAGCCCGAGCTGCGCGGCCGAATGGGCAACGCAATGGCCTTCGTCGACATGGGCGATCAGTTCATCGCGTTCTCGCGTGGGCGGACGCAGCCTCCTGACCTCCAACGCCACTTCGGCCTCGTCGTCGACGACAAGGAGGCCGTTCGTGAGGCGCTCGTCGAGGCGGGCGTTCCGGTTCCTGCGCCGCCCGGGCTCGACGTCCGTGACCCATGGGGTAATCAGCTCCAGATCGTCGACTACCGGGATGTGCAGTTCACCAAGACTCCTGAGATCCTGCGCGCCATGGGCCCGACATCGAGAAGGGCGAGAAGGCCCTCGCAGAGCTTCGCTCCGGGCCTTCTCGGCTAGTAGACGCGTCTTCCGCCGGCTCCTCGCGAACCGCGCCGCTCCTTGCGCGCCTGCCGCAGGCGGCCGTCCTTGGGATCGCGAGTGCCCGGATCTCGCGCTGGAGCTTGCGAGTAGCTGTCCCAACGCTCCCGGACAGTGGCGCCGTCGCTCAGCGCCCGACTGGATCGCGCAGCCCGGCTCGCGCTCGTGCGAGCAGTCGGAGAACCTGCACCGCGCCGCGAACTCGCTGATCTCGGAGAACGTCGTGTCGAGGACATCCTCGTCGGCCCAGAGCTGGAGCTCACGCATCCCTGGCGTGTCGATGGAGCACGCCGCCCGACGGAAGCGGCACGAGCTCCGCGATGCGTGACGTCGTGTGCCGTCCGCGGCCGCCCGCACTGCGGATCTCGGCGCGTTTCGCGAGCACGCTCTCGTCCGGCGAACCGGTTCACGAGCGTCGACTTGCCGACGCCCGGACGAGCCGAGCAGCGCGACCGTCTGGCCTGGCTGCAGGTGCGGCTCGAGCGGCTCGAGACCCTCGCCGCTCACGGCGCTCACCGCGTGAGGCCACGCCCATCGTGACCGGTCTCGACCTCAGCGAGCTCCGCGCTTCGGAGTCGGCCGCGACGTCGCGACTTGTTGACGACGATCACCGGGGTCGAGCCGCTGTCCCAGGCGGAGGTCAGGTAGCGCTCGAGCCGCCTGGGTTGAGGTCGAACGCCGAACGCGGTGACGACGAACACCGGTGTCGACGTTGGCCGCCACGACCTGCTCGACGGTGCGCTCGAAGGCCTCCTTGCGGGTGAACGACGTGCGGCGCGGCAGCACGGCCTCGATCACGGCCTTGCGCTCGCCGTCGAGCGGCCGACCGCGACCCAGTCTCCGACCGCGGGCAGCTCCTCGTCGGACAGCTTCCCGGCCGGGACGCCGCCCATGCGGTCCGCGCTCCGTCAGCAGCTCGCACGGCCCGTGGTGTCGCGCGGAGACGCGCGCCGGGATCAGGTTGTCTTGCTCGTATGGCTCGGAACGCGTCTGCGAAGAACGCGTCCCAGCCGAGGTCTTGCAGGTTCAAAACGAGCTCCTTTGGCTGTGTGAACGACGAAAGCGCCCGGTTCGGGCGCGACGGTGAGCCTCAGGAGTGCCGCGTGCTAGCGAGCGCGACCGGAGGCTCGGGCAACGGAAGAACTCAGTCATCGTCGAACCTCCTTTTCGTCGCGGGACTCGCCCAGGGTACGTGACGAACGCGGCTCGGATTCAAGCGAAGCCCTCGAGCGCGGCCGTCGACGAGCCTCGGCAGCGTGCTCAGGTTGTAGCCGCCTTCGAGCACGGCCGCGGCCACGCGGGGCGAGCGCAGCGCTGCGGCGCGCGAGCTCGCGGAAGCCGTCCTCGGTGACGTTCATCGACGCGAGCGGATCCTCGGTGTGCGCGTCGAAGCCGGCGGAGACGAGTACAGCTCGGGCTCGAAGCGCGCGACCGCGGGCTCGACGACTCGCTCGAAGGCGCGCGAGGTATTCGTCGTCGCCCGAGCCGGCCGCGAGCGGGATGTTGAGCGTCGTCTCGCTCCTGGTCGTCGGGGCCGCCGGTGCCCGGATAGAACGGCCACTGGTGCAGCGACGACGAAGAAGACGGTCGGGTCGTCGCGGAAGATCGCCTCGGTGCCGTTGCCGTGGTGCACGTCCCAGTCGACGATCGCCACGCGCTCGAGGCCGCAGCTCGGCCTGAGCGCCGCGGCGGCGATCGCGACGTTGTCGAAGAGGCAGAAGCCCATCGCGCGCTCGGCAGCGCGCATGGTGGCCCGGCGGCTCGGACGAGCGCGAACGCTCCACGCTCGACGGCCGCGATCGACGATTCCAGCTGCGAGCAGCGACTGCCTCGTAGGTCGTGCTCGGACGCGATCGTGTCGCCGTCGAGCCAGGTCGGCTCGGCCAGCGACCGTGATGCTCGCGACGTACTCCGGCGTGTGGCACCGCTCGATCTGTCCTCGGTGCGCCGGCTGCGCCTCGCCGTACTCGCCGACCGAGTCGAGCAGCACCTCGATCCGCCGCGGCGTGTCCGGATGGTGGCCCGTCGGATGCAGGCGAACCAGGTCGGGTGGCTCAGAACCTCCAAGACCCGCCTTGTAACACAGTGTTGCTGGCGGCTCTGATCGACCTGTAACAGACTGTTACTTGGTCTGATCGGCGCGGGCGGCGAGGCGCTCGGCCATCTGGTTCATGCCCCAGTCGCCGAGGAGGTGGGACGCCTCCGCCCAGAGCGGGGACTGCGTTTCGAGGGGAGGGAGAGGGGCAGAGGCGTCCAACGTCGCGATTCGCCGGTAGAGGCGCAAATCCTCCGCGATCGGCGCGAATCGTCCGGCCTTCAACGCGCCTCCAGCGAGCCGTACTCGTGCAGGAGCTGCGCCGCCCTCTTTCGGCCCGACGCCTCGGGCGCCGGGCAGCTTGTCCGACGGGTCGCCGCGCAGCGCGATGAAGTCGGGCACCTGCTCCGGCTCGACGTCGTAGCGCTCGCGAACCTCGTCGGGCCCGATCCGCGCGAGCTCGCTCACGCCCCGGATCGGCGTGGAGGATCGTCACGGACTTGGACGCAAGCTGGAACGAATCGCGGTCGGAGGTGACGACGAGCGCGGGCCAGCGCTTCTTCTTCGCCGCCGCCACGGCCGCAGCCAGGAAGTCGTCCGCCTCGTAGCCCGGCGCCTTGCCGACCGTGAAGCCGAGCGCCCGCACGAGCTCGGGCAGCATCGGCGAGCTGCTCGAGCAGCGCGGCGTCGAACACGCGGCCGCTCTGGTAGCCGTCGAATGCGCTCGTCGCCGATACGTCGGCACCTCGAGCGTGTCCCAGCCGACGACGACGCTCCGCGGCTCCTCCGCGTCCCAGAGCCGCGTCGAGGAAGTTCGTGAACCCGACGATCGCGCCTGACGGCCGCCCGCCTGCACGCTTGATCGTCTTCGGCAGCGCGTGGTAGGCGCGGTGTGCGAGCGAATCGCCGTCGACGACGAGCAGCGGCTTCACAACGCGCTCTCCAGTTCGGCGATCGCGGCCATCAGCCGCTCGGTGCCGATCACGGCAGCCTCCCTCGCATTCCGGTCACGAAGATCGTCCAGCTCGATCGGCGTACCGTAGGCGACCCGCAGCGGCCCGAGCCGGCTCAGTCGGTCCGTGCCTCTGATCGCCGCCGGGATGAGCGGCGCCTCCGGCCTCGAGCGCAACCCGCACCGCACCCGTGTGCGGGCGCGCCTCGCGCTTCTTCGACGAGCCCCTTCTTGCGACGCGTTCCCTCCGGGAAGATCGCCACGACCTCACCTTCCCGCACGAGCTGGACGGCCGTCGCGATCGCCTCCGCGTCGCCCTGGCCGCGCCGAACCCGGAACGCCCCGCCTGCCTTGACGATCGGCCCGAGCGGGAACCGGTAACAGCTCGGCCTTGGCCATGAAACGGATCTGCCTGGGAAAGAGCGGCAGTCCCAGAGGCCACGGATCGAGATTCGAAAGGTGGTTTGCGGAGAGGACAAACCCGCCCTGGCGTGGAATGTGCTCCTTCCCGGTGGCGCGCAAACGGTAAGATCAGCCAAACCGGCGGCCCGGTGACGATTCCTGCCAGGAAGTAGAACGGTGAGGTTGACACGCGGCGCTAAGCGTCCGACACGAAATGAAGACGCTCATCATCGCCGAGAAGCCCTCCGTCGGCCGCGACATCGCGACCGCGCTGGACGGCGTGTTCCAGAAACGGACGCTCGCCGACCTCGACCCCAAGCGGAAGAAGGCCACGAAAGACGAGCCGACCTTCCTCGAGTCGGACGACAACGTGATCGCCTGGGCGGTCGGCCACCTCGTCCAGCTCGCCGAGCCCGAGGAGTACGACGAGAAGTGGAAGAAGTGGCGGATGGCGGACCTGCCGATCGTGCCGCCGAACGGGTTCAAGCTCGTTCCCCGCGACGCGAAGTCGAAGAAGCAGCTGAAGCTCGTCGAGACGCTCCTCAAGCGCGACGACGTCGACCGCGTCGTGAACGCGTGCGACGCCGGCCGCGAGGGCGAGCTGATCTTCGCGTACCTCTACGAGTCGGTCTTCGGCACGGCGCCGACGAGCCAGACGCGCCGAAGCCCGTCGACCGGCTCTGGATCAGCTCGATGACGAAGCAGGCGATCCGCGAAGGATTCGACCAGCTGCGCCCCGGCGACCAGCTCCAGCCGCTCGAGTCCGCCGCCCGCGCTCGCTCCGAGGCCGACTGGCTCGTGGGCATGAACGCGACCCGCGCGGCGACGATCCGCGGCCGCGCCTGGGTCGGCGGGGTCGTCTCGCTCGGCCGCGTCCAGACGCCGACGCTCGCGATCATCGTCCGCCGCGAGCGCGAGATCCAGGCGTTCGTCCCGGAGCCGTACTGGCTCGTGCACGCGAGTTTCGACCCGCGCTACGAGGGCCTCTGGTTCGACCCGATCAGGGCCGACGACAAGGACACGCCGACCGGCCAGGAGACCTGGCTCAAGGAGGCCGAGCGCGCCGACGGAGATCGTCGAGAAGGTTTCCGGCAAGACGGGGACCGTCGAGGACGTCGAGCGCAAGGAGCAGTCCGAGCGCGCGCCGCTCCTCTACGACCTGACGTCGCTTCAGCGCGATGCGAACAGCCGCTTCGGCTTCTCCGCGCGGCGAACCCTGCAGGCCGCGCAGTCGCTTGTACGAGGGCAAGAAGGCGATCACGTATCCGCGCACGAGCTCCCGGTGGCTCTCCGGCGACCTCGTCCCGCAGCTGAAGCCGACGGCGGGGACGCTCGTCGACATCCCCGAGTACGCGACCGCGGCGCGAGTTCGTGCTCAGGCTCGACTCAGCTTCCGCTCGCCCGGGTCGTGAACGACGCAAAGGTCGGCGACCACCACGCGATCATCCCCACCGACGTCGAGCACGACGTCGAGCGAGTTCTCGCCCGACGAGCGTCGCATCTTCGATCTCGTCGCCCGCCGCTTCCTGTCCGTGTTCCATCCGCCGGCGCGCTACGCGCGGACGACCGTCGTCACCGTGGTCGAGGACGAGCGCTTCCGCACCCGCGGCAAGGTCACGCTCGAGGCCGGGTGGCGTGGCGTCTACGGCGTTGAGGCCGATGCCGATAAGGAGGAAGGACCCCGAGAGCGCCGAGCTCCCGCCGCTCGAGAAGGGCCAGCTGGTCAACGGTCGTTTCCGTCGAGAGCGAGGCCAAGGAGACGAGGCCGCCGCCGCGCTACACCGAGGCGACGCTGCTCTCAGCGATGGAAACCGCGGGCAAGCTCGATCGACGACGAGGAGCTGCGCGAGGCGATGAAGGAGTAGCGGCCTCGGGACACCTGCCACCGTGCCGAGACGATCGAGACGCTCATCCGGCGCGAGTACATCGAGCGTGGCGGCAGCGATCTCCTGCCGACGCCGAAGGGCCTCCAGGTGATCACGATGCTCGAGGAGAACAAGCTGACCTCGCCGGAGCTGACCGGCGACTGGGAGAAGCGCCTCGGCGACATCGAGCACGGTCGGGGCGCGAAGGACGACTTCATCAAGGGCATCGAGGAGTTCACCGAGGCGACGATCGAGGCAGATCGAGGCGCTCGACAAGGAGAAGCTCCGGCCCGAGCGGGTCGAGCTCGGCCTCTGCCCGCGCTGCGGCGCCGAGACGGGCGAGATCATCCGCGAGAACTCGAAGGCCTACGGCTGCACGAGCTGGAAGTCCCGCGAGGAGACGGGCTGCGGGTTTGTGATCTGGAAGCGCGTCGCCGGCCGCACGCTCACGCCTGAGGTCGCTCGCCAGCTGCTCGAAGAGGAGCAAGACGCAAGGAAGTTCTGTCAGGCTTCCGTTCCAGAGCTGGCAAACCTTTTCGTGCGCGGCTCGTCTTGAATGATGAGGGCAAGGTCGAGTTCGAGTTTCCGGCTCGCGCGCGAGATCCAAAGAGCCCGCAGCAACGGAATAAGCAGGTACCGGTACGCGTTTCAGGTTCGAACTCGCAGTAAGGAGTCGCTTCCTCCTGGAAACACCAGGAAACGCGGCCTAGAGTAAGAAGTCGATGAGATTCGATGACCGGACGCCGTCTTACAGTGCAGCAAACCGGGAGCTAGGAAAGGGAGAGGAATCGCAGTTGACGCAGACAGCAGATTTCACGAACTACTCGAGACCGAGGGGGCCACGCTCCTGGTCGAGGCTGCCGAGGAGCGCGGCCACGTCGAGGCCGACCGAGCTCGAGGCGTTCGCGCTCGAGCACGATCTCGACGACGCTGACGTGGAGCAGCTGACGCGGGAGCTCGAGGCGATCGGCCTCGAGGTCAACGGATCCGCGGTCCGAGGAGGATGCGAAGCCGGCGCAGCCCGAGGCCGAAGACGCCGAATCCGGACGTGGTCGTCGGCTCAGCGGACTCGCTCCAGCTCTTCCTGGCCGACGTCGGCCGCCACAAGCTGCTCACGGCCGCCGAGGAAGTCACGCTCGCGAAGGCGATCGAGCGCGGCGACCCGCTCGCCAAGCGGCGGATGATCGAGTCGAACCTGCGCCTGGTCGTTTCGATCGCGAAGGGCTACCGCGGTCTCGGCGTGCCGTTCCTCGACCTGATCCAGGAGGGAACGCTGGGGCTGAACCGCGCCGTCGAGAAGTTCGACTGGCGCCGCGGCTTCAAGTTCTCGACCTACGCGACCTGGTGGATCCGCCAGTCGGTGCAGCGCGCCGTCGCGAATCACGCGCGCACGATCCGCGTGCCCGTGCACGTCGTCGAGCGCCAGCAGAAGCTCTCGCGCGCCGCGCGCCGGCTCGAGGTCGAGCTCGGCCGCGAGGCGACGAAGGACGGAGCTGGCCGAGGCGACCGGCCTTCCGATGCAGCACGTCGACGAGGCGCTCGGCGCCGCGCACGCGTCCGTCTCGCTGAACCAGACGGTCGGCTGCGGACGACGAGGGCGAGCTCGGCGACCTGTTCGCCGACCGCGAGGCCGCCGATCCGTTCGACGAGGCGGAGGAGTCGCTCCGCCGCCAGGGCGTGCGCAAGGCGCTCGACGCTCTGCCGGAGCGCGAGCGGCGCATCCTCGAGCTGCGCTTCGGCTTCGAGGGCGAGCCGTGGACGCTCGAGGCGATCGGGCACGAGCTCGATCTGACGCGCGAGCGCGTCCGGCAGCTCGAGGCTCAGGCGCTCGCACGCCTGTCTGCGCTGCGCGAGCTCAGCGCGGTCGCGGTCGTCTAGACAACCCGCGCTCGACTTCAGCTCGCGCGTCGGAGCTGCTCTTCTGACCTGCCGGTAGGCGGGACGACTCCAGGGGAGCTTGTCGAGCGCTGCGGTGAGCAGGCTCCTCGCGTCTTCGTCTCGACCCTGCCTGCGGCGGACGAACCCGAGGTTCGCGATCCACCTGTCCCTCGTGCCTTTCGTCGCCGAGATCCGAAGGAGGACGAGCGCCTGCTCGAAGTTCTCGACCGCGACCGACACTGAGCCGGTATGAACGAGTGCAAGCGCGAGATTGTTGAGGGTGAGCGCCTCTGTGCGCGGGTCGTCCAGCTCGCGCACGATCGCCAGCGCGGCGCGATGTTGCTCGGCGGCCCTTTCGTACTCCCGGTCGCGTCGCAGCTGAGCCCCGAAGCTCGTTGAGTCGACGCGCCTCGTGTTGCGGGTCGGGTCAGCGTCGGTTTCTGCGGACGAACCTCGAGGGCGTGCCGGGCCTGATGGGCGGCGCCGTTCGCAAGGCAGCGCCAGGCGTTGCCCGGCGTCGAAGCTCGTCGAGAGACGACCGTAGCTTTCAGGGGCGTGCTCGATCGACGGCCGGAGCCTTTCCGGAGGCGTGCTCGATCGACGGCCGGAGCCTTCCGAGGCCCGATCGATCGACGGCCGCACCTTCCCAGAGGCGCGCTCGATCGACGGCCGCACCTTTCCAGAAGCCCGCTCGATCGACGGCCTGGCCACTCAGATTGCTCGGCCGATCTCGTAACGGCGGATGAGCCAGAGCGCGCGGCGACCACGAGTCCGCCGACGAGAGCCATGCCAGAGGAAGCGACCAGGACGATGCTGACCCGATCGCCGCCAGCATCCCGGCCAGCAGGAACCAGATTCCGGCGAAAGCGAGAAGCGCGACGGCGCAGCTGCTCGCGATCGACGGGCCGCTCGCGTTGTCTCGGCCACGACACTAGATACCCCGACCTCGTAGGCTAACGGCCCTCAAGCCGCGACTCTTCGCCAGAACCACTAACGTTCCTGCCGGTCGCGGGCGTCCAACTTCGTCGGCGCCAGTCAACGGCCCCGGTCTCTGCAAAGATCGAAACCGCTTTACAATTTGGCAACTTCTGCCAAGATTCCTCGTCTCAGCAGTATCCGAGGAAGTCTCAACCTGGAGGTGTGTGATGGGCAGGAAGCGACACTGGAGGCCATTGGTGAGCGTCATTGCGCTCGCGACTGGGGTCTCGCTGATGGTTTGCGGCACATGGTGTCGCGGCTAATGGCGCCAAGGTCTCCCAAAAGAATCCGCAGGCGTTCGGAACCCTGCGTGCAGTGATCGACACGATCGACTACCTCGACCCCAGCAGGCCTACACGGGCCAGTCGTGGTGGGCGATGTGGAATGTCTACGAGACGCTCTTGACGTACCGTCACGTGGACGGGCCGGCCGGCTACAAGCTCGTGCCAGGCCTTGCTTCAGTCCCCGCCGACCGTTTCGCGGAACGGCAAGGTCCACAAGTTCAAGGCTCCGCAAGGGCGTGAAGTATTCGAACGGAGCTGCCGTCAGGCCTCCGACTTCGAGTGGGCGATCAGCGAGGCTTCCTCGCCCAGGGTCAGGGCGTGGGCTTCTACACAGACATCGCCGGGGCCGAGGCCTATTCGAAGAACCCGACGGCGGCGGCGACATCTCGGGAATCGTCACGAACAACGCGAAGCGAACGATCACCATCAGGCTCGCCAAGGCGCGAGGCGACTTCCTGACGATCTCTCGCTCTCTGTTCGCGGCGCCGGTGCCCGGTAACACGGACCCGGCGATCCAGAACGGGACGATTCCGGGAACCGGGCCGTACAAGTTCACGAACTACGACCCGAACCGCAGCTTCACGATGGCGCGGAACCCGTTCTTCAGCCGACGAAGAACATTCCCCAAGGGCAACCCGAACACGATCGAGCGTCCAGCTCGTCGGGGATGCCGACGCGGCGACTCAGCGCGTGATCAACGGCCAGGGCCGACTACTCGAACGCGGCGATCCCGCCCGACCGGATCGCGGACGCCAAGGGCAAGGGCGAAGCTGCTCCTTCGCAAGACGGCGAACACGTACTACTTCTGGATGAACATCAAGGAGGCGCCGTTCAACAAGCTGAAGGTCCGGCAGGCCGTCAACTACGCGATCGACCGCGAAGGCGCTGCAGACGCTCGTCTGGGGCGGTCTCGGTCGACCGACGCAGAACGTGCTTCCGCCGACGTATCCGTCGTACCAAGAAGCTGAACCTGTATCCGCACAACCTGCCAAGGCGAAGACGCTGATCAGCCAGGTCCGGCGCCAAGCGGCGCGAAGGTCACGGTCTGGACGCGGAACGTCAGCGACGCGGTGACGGCTGCGCAGTTACTACACGAGCCTCCTCAACCAGATCGGGCTCGACGCCATCGCTCAACGTCCTCCCGAGGGCGACGTACTACACGACCATCGGGAACGTGGACACCCACGCACAGACCGGGTGGGCGCGCTGGCTCGAGGACTACCCGCATCCGCTCGACTGGTTCGACGTGCTGCTGAACGGCGATCGGATCACCAACCAGGACAACAACAACTACGCCTGGTACAAGAACAAGAAGACCGACGCCGCGATCGAGAGCCTGAAGAAGGCTCCGATCCTCACCCCCGCGGTCAACGCGAGGTGGGCGAAGGTCGAGAAGCAGATCATGCAGCAGGCTCCGTGGGCCCCGTGGTCGAACCGCGTGTTCCCGGAGTTCTTCGGCAAGAACATGAGCTGCATCCACACCCAGCTCCTCTACGGGATCGATCTCGCACGTTTGTGCAAGAAGTAGAGGGTTGATTCAGGACTAGGGCAGAGGGCGCCTCCGGGCGCCCTCTGGCTCTAACTCGAAAGCCGGAGAGATGTCGGAGCCCGCGACAGAACTGACGCTCGACACTCCGTCGCTGCTCGCAAGTGAAGAGCACGAGGTGGCCATCGTCGGGCGCAGCCCGTGGTACCTCGCCTGGCGCCGGTTGCGACGGAACTGGGTCGCGCTGGTCTCGCTCGGAGTCTTCATCGTGATCGTGCTCGCTTGTGCGTCCGGCGCCGCTGTATGCGCGGCACGTCGCGCACACCGGGCCGAACGACGATTCACGCCACCGACCAGATCCGAGTGAACGGCAAGGTGCGGAAGGTGATCCAGGGTGGCGCCGTATACAACCCGGCGACCGACACGTTCGAGGTCAAGAGCGTGGACATCCTCGGCCCGACGTGGTGGCACGCCGATGGACGCTTCGTCCTCGGCTCGGACAACCTCGGACGCGACGAAGCGGTGCGGTTGCTCTACGGCGGGATGAACTCGCTGCAAGATCGGGATCGGGTCGGCGTTGATCTGCACGCTTCTCGCCGTCGTGCTCTCCGTTGGTCGGCGGCTACTTCGGCGGCTGGCCCGACTGGTTCGTCTCTCGCTTCTTCGACATCATCTGGGCGTTCCCGGTGCTCCTGCTCGCGATCGCGCTCGGCACCGCGCTTTCGGTCAACGGCTTCCATCACCTCGGGGTCAGCATCGAGACCGGGCAGCCTCTGGATCCCGACCTCGGTCATCGCCTTCATCCTCATCCCCTACGTCGGGCGGCCGATCCGCGGGTCAGATCCTGTCGTTGCGCCAGAAGGAGTTCATCGACGCCGCGATCGGCCAGGGCGCCAGCCCGCTGCGCGTCATGTTCTCCGACCTGCTTCCGAACGTGGCGTCGACGGTGCTCGTCTTCTTCACGCTGATCATCGCGACGAACATCCTCACCGAGGCCGGGCTCTCGTTCCTCGGCGCCGGCGTTCGCCTTCCGAATCCGTCCTGGGGGAACCTGATCGCAAGTGGACAGGACCAGCATTTCGACGAGCCCCGTGGCTCGTCGCTCGATTCCCGGGATCGCGATCGTGCTCACGGTCCTGTCGCTGAACATCTTCGGCGACGGGCTTCGTGACGCGCTCGACCCGCGTTCGAAGGTTCGGATCGACCGCTGATGGGCGCGTTCATCGTCCGCCGGCTGCTCGGCGATGATCGCGGTGATGTTCGTCGTCAGCTTCCTCGTCTTCGTCATCTTCATCAAGATCCCGGGCGGCGATCCGGCCTCGCGGATGGCCGGCAAGAATCCTGCCGCAGAACATCACCAACATCCGCAAAGCAGTGGGGCTTCGACAAGCCCTTCTACGTCCAGTACGTGCGGATGATGCAGAAGACCGCGAACGGGCTGGTACCGGCAAGCACGGCCAGTACGACGTCTCTGCGCTCGTTCGACGCGCGCAGCAGACGTCGCGCACGAGATCAAGCGCGGGATTCCCGCGACGATGTCGCTCTGCATCGGCGCAGCGATCATCTGGCTCTTCTTCGGGATCCTCGTGGGCGTGATCTCGGCGGTCTATCGCCGGGAGGTTCTCTGACCGGGCTGATCACGACGTCCGCGTTGATCGGGATGTCGATGCCTGTCTTCTGGCTGGGGCTCGTCCTGCGCTTCTTCCTCGCGGAGAAGCCCAACGACACGCTCGTTTCCGGACGGCGGGTACGTCGGGCTGACCGTCGACCCGGTCGAGCAGTGGCCCACCATCTGATCCTGCCCTGGTTCTGCCTGTCCGTCCTGCTTCATCGGGTTCTACGGGCCGAGTTCTGCGCTCGAACATGCTCGACGTGATGAACGAGGACTACGTTGAGAACGGCCAAGGCGAAGGGTCTCGGCCCGAAAGCGCGTGCTGCTGCAAGCACGTGCTGCGGAACTCGCTGATCCCGATCGTCACGCTGTTTGGCCTCGACTTCGCGGCCGTGCTCGGCGGCAGGCGCGATCCTCACCGAGACCGTCTTCCGACCTGCAAGGCGTCGGCTGGTACGCGGCGCAGTCGGTCGGCGGCCTCGACCTGCCGCCGATCATGGGCGTCACGCTCTACGGCGCGTTCTTCATCGTCTTCTTCAGCGCCATCGTCGACATCTTCTACGTCTGGCTCGATCCGCGGATTCGACCGTCTGATGGCCGAACCGCTGCTGGAGGTCAAGGGCCTCAAGGTCCGATTCGCGACCGAAGACGGGGTCGTCCGAGCGGTCGACGGCGTCGACTTCCAGCTCGAGCGCGGCAAGGTGCTCGGCATCGTCGGCGAGTCCGGCTCCGGGAAGAGCGTGACGGCTATGACGCTCCTCGGGCTGACCCGCGGCCAGAACGCGGCGAGTTCGAGGGCGAGGTCGTCTGCAAGGGCCAGAACCTGCTGACCATGCCGGAGTCGCGCCTGCGTGATGTCCGCGGGGACGAGATCGCGATGATCTTCCAGGACTGATGACGTCGCTGAATCCCGTGTACCGGATCGGCTTCCAGATCGTCGAGGCGATCCGTCGCGCACGAATCGATCTCGAAGAAACAGGCCAGGCGGCGCGCGATCGATCTGCTGAAGCGAGGTTGGGCGTTCCGAACGCCACGGAGCGGATCGACACGTATCCACATCGAGCTGTCCGGCGGCATGCGCCAGCGGGTCATGATCGCGCCTGACTCTCCACTGCAACCCGGACATCGTGATCGCGGACGAGCCGACGACGGCGCTCGACGTGACGATCCAGGCCCGGATCCTCGCCCTGCTCGACAATCTGCGCCGCCGAGTTCGACTCCGCCGTGATCTTGATCACGCATGACCTCGGCGTCGTGCGTCGATCGCCCACGACATCCTCGTCATGTACGCCGGCCGCGTGGTGGAGTCCGGCCCCAAGCGAGGAGCTCTTCTACGACCCGCAGATACCGTACACGTGGGGGCTTCTGGGCTCGATCCCGCGGCTCGACCGACCCAAGCGGCAGGAGGCTGCATCTCGCACTCCGCGCAGGCTCGCCGCCACTCGCTGATCAACGCGCCGCGCGGTTGCAAAGTTCCGGCCCCGGTGCCCGCAGCGTGTTCGACCGCCGCTGCATCGATGAGGCCCGTACCGTGGGCCAGCGTCGAAGCGCCCCGACCAGCGTCTCTGGTCGCTGCTGGCTGCTCGCTCGACGACAAGCGCAGGCTCAGGGGCGAGACGTCCAGCGCCGGCAGGGCGGACATCAGCTGTGGGCGAGAACTGGCAAAGCAAACCTCTGCTCCGAGGTCAGGCTCAAGAGTACCAGCCTTCGATTCACCTGAGGGCTTCACGCGGCGAAGGTCGGTCAGGAAGCGATCCATGCCGTCGACGGCGGTAGTCTCTGAACTCGCGCGGGCGAAGCGGCTGGCTCGATCGGCGAGTCCGGCTGCGGGAAGTCGACGCTCGGTCGCTGCATCCGTCCGGCTGCTCGCACCGACTTCGGGCGAGATCGTCTTCGGCGGATCGGTCCAGCCGGCCAGCTCGGGTCGCCGGGCCCCTGCGACCCCTGCGCCGCGAGATGCAGATGATCTTTCGGGACCAGCGCGCGAGCCTGGAACGACCGTATAACGTCGATCGCGCAAGCGCGTTGAGGCACGATCGTCAGCGACGACCGATGAAGATCCGGCAGTCGGCGACCGCAGAACGAGCGGAAGCGCGAGGTCGGCTCCGCTGGACGGTCAGGCTCTCGCCGGGCCACTGCAGCCGTTTCCCCGCACGAGTTACTCCGAGGAGGTCAGCGGCAGCGGATCGGCGCTCAGCTCAAGTTAACGCTCTGCTGCCCTGCAGCCGAAGCTGATCGTCGCGGACGAGCGGTTTCTGAAGCCTCAACGTCGATCCGAGGCGCAGGTCGCAAGATCACTCGAAAGTCCGCTGAGCCCAGTTCGACTCACGTACCCATATGTTCATCAACTTTGATCTGGCCGTCTGTCCCGCCCATCTCAGTCGGATCGCTGGCGGTCATGTACCGCCTCGAATGATCGCAATGAAGTTCTCGCCGGCCAGCTCCGTCAACGTTGCATCCCTGCGATCCACTGCTGTCGGCGGTGCGCACCGATTCCCGACCCCGGCGTCGGGGCGAAACGCGAGACGATCCACACTCCCAGGCGAGCTGCCGGCCCTGTCTCGTGCCGGCGGCGTGCTGCGCTTCCACACGCGTTGTCCCGTACGTACAGCCGGCACGTGCACGACCGAGGTCCCGAAGCCGCGAAGCTCAGGGACCGAGCGACTCGAATTTCGTGCCACTGGGCAGAAGGTCAAGGCGGCCGGCACGATCAGTCCTGATCGAGGAAACACCGCTCTAAAGGCAGACGCCGGGATGCCCGGTCGGCGCCGTCTCGTAACCGAAGGCGACTCACGCAAACCGGTAACCCTCTGTTCGAAGGAGTTGAGCTAAAACGCAGGCGACTCCCAGTGGCCGATAGGCGTTGCCATCGTGGATGCTGCGGAGGCCTGAAAATCCTGTCCCGATACGTGAGCTGAATTTCTCGTCGGTTTCTGACGAGGTGGCCGCGAGCGCGGACAGGGCAAATCCACGAGATCATTCCGTTCGCCACGCTCGCTCCGCAGCTGCTGGAGCAGGCCGACCGCGCGCGAGATCAGTGTAGCTCAGCTGATCTCGGAGGGTCTCGTCAGCCGCGGAATCCTGGCCAGCGCCTCTTTCCTCTCTGGAAGAGACCGTAAAAACCCACGCGTGCGGCACCTCCTGAAAACTCAGGCGCGCTCCACGCCCGCATGCAGTCATAGAGAAATCGGCTTCCGCCGCAGCCTGGTGCCAGCAACTACGCATAAGGACTCACCCAGCTCTGGCCCGTTTGACTCCACCTGGCGGATATCCTCGGCACCGCGAGGACCCGCGTTTGCTGGCGGAGAACAGGCTACGACATGACCAGCTACCGAAACGCCACTTTGGGTTGCAGCCCGGGAAGCCAGACAAGCTTGCAATCTTCCGCACTTTCGCTTCTCCTTCGGGTCGGGGCGGCGGCAAATCGAGGCTAAACCCTTTCGGGGAGGAAAGAGACTACGCTGGCTGAAATTTCGCAGCTGAAACGCGCTCATCCTCGGCGCTGACTGGCGGACTTATCGCGTGGCTACAGCCACACGCTTTCCTGGCCGGTAGCAGTATCGTCACGACCCTCGCGCTTGTCCGGGATCCTCTTTGGCTACACGAGTCAGCCCAACCGGCCAGCTCTTTGTGTTCTTGTGCATCGCTACCACTTTCGCCAGCGTAGTCAGATCCTGAGGTAACCGGCGTTCACAAAGTCTCGATCTCGCTTTCCCGATCATCCTGGCCGCTATCCTATGCGGCCCCGTCGAATGGCGGTTTCTGGCGGCGTCGATGCTCGGCGACGAGACGCGCCCTTTACACGGTTGATTCTACTCTCGCCTCGAGCCGCGCCCTCCCCTGGAGTGCGGTCGCGGGTCGATAACCGCCTTTGGCCTGAAACACTTTCGTGATTCTCGCTGCGACCGCTGCCGCAACTGTTGCACCAGGGTCTTGATCTCGCTTTTTCATAAGCGTG
>ERZ1370068.3360-contig-2471_pt1 | contig 28537 bp, 46 predicted proteins | sample MGYA00561227_ERZ1370068 | MGnify/ENA primary metagenome ERZ1370068 (study PRJEB38410, sample SAMEA6850437) | metagenome | study: Metagenomic assessment of the ecological functions of the soil: analysis of the soil microbiota associated with the...
TTATGTATTGCTGGTAAGCTGCATGTTTTTCGACGCGCTGGCCAAATACTGCGACTGACTTATGCGCTCCGAGCAGTTTCTCAAGATGATGAAAGAGACGATGGACCGCTCCCTCGCCTTCAAGCAGCAGGTCGATCAGTTTCTGTCTCAACTCCCAACGGGGGATGCAGTCCCCCGCCAAGGCCGATATGGATGATCTCGGCGGTCTGCTCCGCTCCATCGAAGAGCCGCGTGCTCAGTCGCCTGTCCGACTTGGAAGACAAAGTCGCAGCGGTGGAAGAAACGCGTCGGACGGGTGGCCGCGCGCCTGGGCGAGCCGGGCGTTCGCGCCTGCGTCCGACCGCGTCGCCGCCCGACCTCCGCGTGCCAAAGGAAGAGAAAACGCAGATAAGTCTCAGCCGTGCGGAGAACCCGGCTTGATGAGAATTGAGTGCCTCTCATGACAACCGCGACGCAAAATCCATTCGCAGCGATGTGGCAATCAATGCCGCCGCTCACCTATCAGCCCGACCCCAGGGAATTCTTTGATCGGCTCGCGGCAATGCCCAGGGTCATCGAGAGCGCGCAAAAGTGAAAGTCGGCGCCACGCCGCGCGACGTGATCTATCGCGAGGACAAGCTTAAGGTCCTGCGCGTATCAATCGCCCATCGAAAAGAAACATCGCACACCGCTCTTGATGGTGTTCCGCGCTAGTCAACCGGCCGTACATCCTCGATCTTCTTCCGCACAAGAGCGTCGTTCAACAATTCCTCACGGCCGGCTTTGACGTCTATCTCGTTGATTGGGGTGTGCCCACGGATAGCGACAAACACCTGACGATCGATCATTACGTCATATCGCTATATGGACAACGTCGTCGTCGCGCGTCTGCGAGCACAACGGGTGAGCCGCAGGCGTCGCTGCTCGGCTACTGCATGGGCGGCACGATGGGCGCGATGTACGCCGCCCTGCATCCGGACAGGGTTAAGAACTTCATTCTCATGGCAGCGCTCCGTCGACCGGTCCGACCGCGACGCGCTGTTGTCCGTCTGGACCGATCCGAAATATTTCTGACGTGGACAAGGTCGTGGACACCTTCGGCAACGCCCCGCCTACCTGGCTCCAGAGTTCCTTCGCCATCCTCAAGCCCGTCTCCAACCTGATCGAGAAGTACCTCGGCTTCTACGAGCGGATGACCGACGAAAAATTCCTCGAAGAATTCTTTGCGATGGAGACGTGGGTGAATGACAACATTCCCGTGGCCGGCGAGACGTTCCGCCAGTTTGTGAAGGACTGCTTCCAGCGGAACCCTGTGCAGGGCAAGTTGCGGCTGGGGGCCAGGACCGTCAACCTCGCGAACATCACCTGTCCGATCCTCAACCTCATGGCCAGCGGCGATCACCTGGTGCCGTGCGGCCAGAGCGGCGGCATTCAACGACTGCGTCGGGTCCAAGGATCGCAAGGCGATCACGTTCCCGGCCGGTCACATCGGCCTGTCCGTCGGGAGCAGGCGCAGAAAGAACTGTGGCCGAAAGTTTGCGAGTGGCTCGCAGAGCGGAGCGAGACTGTAACGGCCGGCGCCTCTGCCGGCCGTGGAACGAGAAAATCGCCTCGGCCTATCCGCAGATAGATACGCAACGAAGTCACGGAGGATCTGGGGAGTCGTCTTATGGAACTGCACGGAAAAGTCGCCGTCATTACAGAAGCGCAGCCAGCGGAATCGGCCGAGCCACGTGCGAGGCCATGCTCAATCTGGGCATCGAGGCCATCGCCGTCGTCGATCGCAGCTCGGCGATCGTCACCATGAGCCGCACGATCAACGACGAAGCGGGACGAGAAGTCCTCGTGCCTTATTCCGGCGACGTGACCAGCAACGCCTTTCGCGAGGAGGTCTTCGCCGACCTGCGCAGCTAGCTTCGGTGTTGTGCAGATTTGCGTACCCGCCGCGGGGATCACGCGAGATCGCCTCGCCGTCCGCATGAACAAGGATACCGGCAAGGCCGAGATCTACCCGCGCACTGATCTGGAAGAGGTTCTGAGCCATCAACCTCATCGCCCCGATTTCTTGGGCGATGGAGACGGTCGCAACGGTCGCCGAGGACCGCGCGCGCGCAGCCTTGCCGATGGGAGCCTCCGAAGGGACGCAGGGCGGGATCGTCTTCATTGGTTCCGTCTCATCGGCCGGCAATCGCGGGCCAGGTTTCCTACCGCCTCGTCCGAAGGCCGGTCTCGGCGGCACTGAGGCCACCACTCGCCAAGGAATTCATCTACCACGGCATCCGCTGCAACATCATCCACCCGGCTACACCGACACCCCGATGGTCAGGCTTTGGGCCAGGAACTGATCAGCGAACACATCCTTCCGCACACCCAACTCCGGCGATTGCTGCGACCGGACGAAATCGCCGACGCGATCTGCTTCATGCTCCGCAACTCGGCGGTCAGCGGCTCGCTCTGGGTGGATGCTCGGCTGGCACCCGGCGGCATAGGGCCGGGTAAAGCGTTTATTAGCGGGTCTCCCTGAGACATCGGGATTACGGCAATCGATAGCTCGTCGAGTTTACATTAACAACAGGGAAACATCGGTCGCCGCGAAATGGCGGGCGACGCCCGCGATATAATTTAAGCCTGTTCGTCAAAAGCGCAGTGAGCATCATCGACTGCGAACCACTGTGGAGGAGAAGTAGCACAATGACTCTTACTATTCTTTTTTCGTGCCATCAGAGTTTCAAAATGGCAATGGATGTGCTTGATAGCGGTCAGCGCCCCTCTTCATCTCGGGGTGAGCTGTGGTACCGCCCCTGTAGAAGACAACATGTCGCCACCGCCCGAGGAGACTCCGGGGCCACCACCACCGCCCCCGCAGTTCGAGGCAAATATCACCGCTGCCATATTGACGGTCACCGGCAGCGGTGAAAGCTCGAATTTAGCGCTGCGGCTGAAGGCCGGAGATCCAACGATCCTGGAAATCGACGTCGGCGACGACGGGTCGGCCGATTTCAGCTTCGACCGTACACAATTCGACCACATTGTAGTCGCAACGCCGGTCGCCGGCGACGACATGATCAGAATCGACGAGGCTAACGGCATCTTCACCGACACCGAGATAACTACCGCTTAACGGTGAAGATGGGAACGATACACTGATCGGCGGCAGCGAGCGCGGAGACGCTTGTCGGCGGCCCCGGCAACGACACCGTCGACAGCAATCAGAGTAACGACACCGCCCTCCTCGGCGATGGCGACGACACTTTCGTCTGGAACCCCGGGACGATACCGATTTTGTCGAGGCGGCGACGGCACCGATACCGTGGTGGTCAACGGCAGTGACGACGCCGGAAGTCTTCACGGTGACCGCCAACGGCGCGAGCGTCCGCTTCGACCGCTACCAGCCCGCGCCCCTTCTTCCTCAACATCAGCACGTGTGAAAACCTCGTGCTCAATGCCAATGGGGGCAACGACATCCTCACTTGCACGGGGGACCTGGCCCCTCTGATTCACATCACGGCCGACGGCGGGGCCGGGGAGGACACTTTGCTGGGTAGCAACGGTGCCGACACGCTGCTGGGTGGAGAGGGCAACGACACTATCTTCGGCGGTCGCCGCGCAATGACCACATCATCTGGAACCCCGGGGACGGTACCGACCTCGTCGAAGGCGGCGACGGCGCCGATACCGTGCAGGTCAACGGCAGCAACGACGCCGAAGCCTTCACGGTGACTCCAACGGCACCCGCGTCCGCTTCGACCGCCTAAACCCCGCGCTCCTTCTCCCTCGACATCGGCACCTGCGAAAATCTTGCCCTCAATGCCAACGGGGGCGACGACACGCTCACCTGCTCGAATGGCCTTGCGACGCTGATTCACATCGCGGCGGACGGAGGGCCCGGCAACGACACTTTGCCTGGGCGGCGACGGCGACGACGTGCTGCTGGGCGGCGACGGCGACGACTTCATCGATGGCAATCGAGGTAATGACACCATATTACTGGGCGCCGGCAACGACACGTTCCAGTGGGACCCGGGCGATGGGAGCGACGTGGTCGAGGGCCAGGCCGGAACAGATACGATGGTGTTCAATGGCGCGAACATCGCCGAGAACATCAGTTTGTCGGCCAACGGGCAGCGGCTGCTCTTCACCCGCGACATTGCCAACATCGTCATGGACGTAGATGGTGTGGAGCAGGTGAACTTCAACGCTTTGGGCGGGGCGGACCACGTGGTGGTGAACAACCTGACCGGTACGGCCGTGACCCAGGTGAACGATTGATCTCGCTGCCACCGTGGGCGGCGTCACCGGCGACGGCAGCTGCGGATTCGATCATCGTTAATGGCACTAACAGCGCCGATGTGATCGTGGTGAACGGCTACGCCAGCGGTGCGTCGGTCCTCGGCCTGGCCGCCCAGGTGAACATCACCGCCGGCGAGGCCGCAAATGACCGGCTGACTATCAGAACCCTGGGCGGCGACGATGTTGTGGATGCCTCGGGCCTGGCGGCCGGGGCGATCCAGCTCGGCCGACAGTGGAGACAACGCGACGACATCCTCGCATAGGGAGTCGCTGGCGACGACACCCTGGTCGGGCGGCAGCAGCGCGACGACGTGTTGATCGGCGGGCCGGGTGCAGACATCCTCGACGGTGGACTGGGCAACAACACCGTGAGTCCAATGAACGGGATTGACACCGAGGGCTCAGGTCGGCGCGACGGAACGGCCAGCACGATCGACCTCACCGCCGTTGCCGGATCCGTCGAGATATCCGGCCTCGCCGCGGCTGGTTCGGATCTTGCACCCGAGAGTAGCCAACGATTTGCTTACCGTCAACGGTCTGTTTGATCGGTCGCTTGCTCCGGTCTGCACGTTATAATGAGGCTGTCTGTGCTCGAAGCCGCTGTCATCACCAGCAACGCGCTGGCGGACCGAAAGTGGGGTTTCACGATGCTACAAGTCTTTTGTCTCTTGCCTGCGGGTCTGGTGGCGCTGTCTTGCACTCGATTCGCCCGGGCGGACGTGGTTCGTGTATCACACCTGCGCTGCGTATGGCACCGGGTGCAACAACCCCATTCCTGCACCCCCAGGCACATTTGGAAACATGACCCCGTCCGTCATCCATGTGGACCTCGGCCTGCAAGCTTACCTGCTCGATATCAACATCTCCATCAAGCTTCCTACCACACCTATCGGGGCACTCTGAGCCGCCGTGTATTACGATCCGGCGCACGGGTTTCTTCACGAACTCTTCAGCAATGTGGGTGGCAGCTTGAATTTCGGAGACGACATGGACATCACGCTCGATGATGAGGCCGCCACCAACATCACGGCCGGCACTTGCGCGGTGGATAACCCCTCTGCACCGGAACCTATAAGCCCGAACAGACGCCTCTTTCTGTGGTGGACGGCATCAATCCCGGTGGCGACTGGCCGCTGGTCATTGGCGATGACCAGTCCGGCGCCGTGGGCGGACTCGACGGCTGGAGCATCACCCTCACTCTTCGCGATAGCGACGGCGACGGAAGCCCGGACGGCGGCGATAACTGCGAGGCCTCGCGAATGCCGACCAGGCCGGATTCCGACGGCGATGGCGTGGGCGATGCCTGTGACAATTGCTCCGCAGGCCGCGAATTCCAATCAGGCTGATCAGGACGGCGACGGCATTGGGAACGAGTGCGACAATTGCCCCACCGCGGCGAATGCCGATCAAGCCGATTCCCGACGACGACAGCCGGGGCGACGTGTGCTGACAATTGCCCGACCGTCGCGAATTAGCGCTCAAGCGGATGGCGATGGCGATGGATTCGGCGACCGATGCGATACGGATTCGGCGGTGTTTAATCCGGGCGATCAGAATCCCGATGGTGCGGGGCCGCAGGCGACGGGGTCCTGCGGAGCTTGCGGGGCGGGTGTGGCGATGCCGCTGGTGTTCAGGACTCCTGCCAATGGCCTGGCGCAAGTCACGCAAACAGCTTACGGGCTGAAGCGAAAACAACGTAGACATCGCAGATGGGAGAAGTTGCAGCAGAAGCCGATCCGCGGGACGTCTTGAGGTGCCAGGCCAGATCGTGCGGCGTGATGATGTAAACGCAGAAGTCGCAGACGAACAGCAGCACCAGGGCCGCAAGGCAGCCCAGCCCAGACCGCGGCGGCTCATCCGGCGGCCGCGCGCAGCCAGCCAGCAGCCAGTCAGATCGCCATGACCGGCAGGACGCCCTTGCCGAAATCGAAGAAGCCCTTTCCGAAATAGCGAAGGACGACGCCGTAGCTGGCGGGTCGGATAGATAATCGCGAATCATAGATCCGGTTAGATTCGCGGCCAGATCGTTCGCCGGGGCGAGGGCCATCTTGAAATAAATGACGATGGCCGTAATCGGCGCGAGACCCGCCGCGGCGACTAACATCGAACGAGCTTTCCTCTCGCCCGCGCCCGACAGAAGGCTTGCGAATTCCCAAGGAAACGATCCAGCAAACGAGGAACACGATCCCCTCGTTCTTCGTCCAGAGCCGCGCACAGATGGCGAGTCCCGCCAGCACGATCGGCGCGCGGGGCTTGCTCGGGTCTCGCAGGTGGAAGATTGTCAGGACGATCGTCGCCCAGAATAAAAAACGCCAGCGGCGTATCGGCATACTGATACGCTGCCATGTCGGAGAAAGTAGTCGCTGCAGAGCAGGACCAGCCCGGCAGGAGGCCCGCCGCGCGCGCCCGAAGTTTGGCCACGCTTCCCGCCAGAAGCCCACGCCGTCGCGAACGTGAACAGGTTCTCGATCACGATGGGGACGATGGTCGATTCACGCCCGACAAGCGCCAGCTTCGCGCGTGGCCCCGGCAGCAGCAAGGGTAATCCGGATGCGACCAGTTCATCAGCGGGTCAAAGGCCTCGCCCCAATGCGCACCGCGCGAAAAAGAAACCGAGCTCGGAGATTCCATATCGCCCCAGGCATCCCATTCGCCGTGCGGCGACGCCAGCTGCCGAGGACGAACGCAATCCCGCAGATTGGAACGCCGACGATGCACGCAACTTGGGCAAGAGCGCGAATAAGGCGAACCACTCTCATCGAGTAGCGGCGATGGGCGGCCACCAATCGTCGTGCGTATCGATCGAACCAACCAGAATATCGCGGCGATAAGAAAAACCGCCGTCTCCATCGCCGGATAGACCGGCCCCGCCGCCCGAAGATCACCAGCCATAGAAAAAAACTGCACGACGCCGCCCCGAGGCCCAGCCCAACGGCCAACGGAAGTTGAACATAAAGATCGCGGCGGTCATTCGACGCAAAGACCAATGGGCTCGAATGATCGTCAGCACCGCCAGGACCGGCATACGCCAGGAAGCCATCAGCGCGAGGATCATTTTGAATCCCGGCGATATAAGAGTACGCCGTCTCCGAAGTCCTCGATGACCCGGAGTTCCTCTCCGTCGGCCTGGGATCGAAGGACCGAAGTTTCCCACATCAAGCGGTTGATCGGGGCGACGGGAAAGGATGGCCGGGCACAGCGCATACTGCGCCATGAAGTACGGTTCACATCGTACTCCTCAATGAGTTCCTTCGCGCCGACGTAACCGACGACGCCGTGAGCCGGCAACCGGGATCGAAGCCGCGCAAGCCGTTCATCGCTCCGCGTCACCACCTTCCGGCTGCGGCATTTCGGGCATATCGCCGATATTGCTTGATGGCCACGCGCGCAGGAGATGACGCAAGGATGCCAGGAGACAGCGGCGGCGATCCTCCGCGCGTTCATCGGATTCTCCGCCACTATGCCCATGAATCGACCCTTTGCGGACTCGGCGTCGGGCCAGAGCTTATCACGTTTTGCTCCCCCGCGTGTGCCCGGCCGCGCCTCCGCCCACGGCCATCGAGATGAAATTGAAAAATGGGCTTACTTCGACTCCGTCGTGATTCGAGCGGGCCGCGGCGTCGGCGGCGGTGAGCACCGAGAACGCATCGGGATCATCCTGCAGCGCCCTCGAAAAAACGCGGTCAAAAGCCCGGCGACCAGACGGGCGCATATTCTCGCGATCAGCCATTCCGCTCCGACAGAATGCGGCCGCGGCTTTCGCTGCGTCTTCGTCGAGCATATCTGTGTGGCCGTAATCCGTGGCCACGACATGCCACGCGGGCGAGCGCTGGCGGCGTAAAACTGCTCATGGTTTATCCCTGCGGGAGCACAGTCTCCCGACAGGCCCGCTCCAATAATGAGCGACGGAAAATTGAATTTGAAAGGGCCCCTGAATGACCCGCGTCGGGTCGCCCAAGGGACTTTGATCTCCATCCACGGGATCGACTCCGGCTACGGCTTTCGCGCGGGAAGTGATCCGACAACAACACGGGCCAGGCGACCCTGCCGCCTCGTGAATGCCCAGCGCAGGCCAATGAGATCGATCCGCGCCCGCATATACCCACGAAGCTCGCGAGATGCGCGAGCAGCCAATCGAGGACCCGCCCTGCCAATTCGGCCTCTTGGCGCCGCGGAGGGATAGCCCGTCGCGCACCCAGGCCCGGCACCGTACATTTGCGCGCTAACACGATGAAACCGTGACTCGCCAGGTGCGTAGAGTATTTCATCGTACTCCGAGTTGCGGGCCAGGAAGCCATGTTGAAAGATCGACGACCGGGATAGGCGCCGATTTCGGCGGGCGCATGAATCCAGCATCGGCGCCAGGCGCTGCCTCTTGACAGCGTTCTGCGAAATCGTCTGCACCGCAAGCGGGCCTAAAACGTAGGGATCCGTCGCGTCGCGAAATACCGGTTCCGATCCAATCCGGATTGGACGACGCCTGAGTTATCTCTTCGGGACACGGTACCTCCTGCATGCACCTGCGATGGTCGCCCAGACGATCCGCACAGAATCGCAGATCGTCCCGGACTTAGGATTCGTGGATTGGATTGCAACATCGTCGTGGAGGCAGACGTAAAGGCTGGCGTTGGTTCATCGCGCCGATTTCGCGACCAGTCACGCACCGGGCATCGATGATCACCTTGCGTACTCCACCGCCCGGACTTCGCGGAGGACCGTGACTTTCACCTCGCCAGGATACGTCATATCCGCCTCAGCATTCTGCACGATCTCCCGGGCGATTTACGTTGGCCGACAGGACGAGGGATTGCCGGACGATTCAGGTTGAGGATTCTTCGCCTCGACTCCTTGCATTTGGACGAACAACTCATCCAGGCCGAGGTCCTTGAAATGCTCGTCCCGCCAGCGCCTGGTAGTCTCGCGAGGCGTGCGAAGGATACTGAGGAAACGCAATGCCTCCACCGGACCCAGGCGATCCCTTAAGGCCGTGCATGCTACCGAGTGAAGAGCTGGTCGTCTGGTAGTGGCCTTACCATGGTCCTTCAACAATTGTATCGGGTTGACGACCGAAATCATAGTATCCGAACGCGCGCGATTTCTTGATGAACCGATCATCACACGTGACGAGATAGTCGCACTCGGCGGCTTCAGCAAGCCAGATGGGTTGCGTCGAGCGTTCCAAGCCCCACCGCATCAAATCCGCCGCGCGGTTTATGAATAGCGTTACTCAGCGCGATCTCTTCACCGGACAGTGCCGCGCATTTTTCAGCTGCTCGCGGGATTCCGCATCGAGGTCCGCCAGGTTTTCGACCGTCAATGCCGCCAGACCACACCATCGTTTCTTGCTGGCTTCAACGTCGTGTAGTATGGAAAGAACCGCGGATGCTTCGGCTTCGATTCGTGGTTGCGATCGGTCGTCGAATCGGCCGCTTCGAGCGCACATATCGAAATAGAGCTTCATTTGAAGCCTTTGACTACGAAGTCGACCACGATGCGGCCTCTACCGCATGCTCCACCGCCCGGACTTCGCGGAGGACCGTGACTTTCACCTCAGCCGGGATACGTCATATCCGCCTCGACCTTCTGTGCGATTTCGCGGGCGATGCGCATCGCGTTGGCGTCGTCCACGCTGTCGGCGTCGCGACGATGACGCGGACCTCGCGGCCGGCCTGAATCGCGTGCGCGCTGTTTCACGCCGCCGAATCCGGTCGCCGATCCCTTCGAGCTGCTCCAGTCGCTTGATGTAGCGGCTCCATCGACTCGCGCCCGGCTGCCTTCGGCCGCGCGGCGCTGATCGCGTCGGCCGCGGCGACGAGCGGCGTATAGGAGCTCAGTCGCGGGGACATCGCCATGATGACCGGCGATGGCGTTGAGCGACTTCGGGCCGCTCGCTGAACTTGCGGCAGATCTCCTCGCCGATCGCAGGGTGCCCGCCTTCGACTTCGTGATCGACCGCCTTGCCAATCCGTGCAACAGGCCGCCTTGCCGGGCCAGTGTGCCGTCGAGGCCCAGTTCGTCGGCCATCACCTGGCATAGATAAGCGACTTCGATCGAGTGACGCGGGACGTTCTGCCCATAGCTCGTGCGGAAGCGCAACTCGGCCAAGCAGATCGATGATCTTCTTATTGAGCCCCTGCACGTTCGCGTCGAGAGCGCGCTTTCTTCCCGATCTCGACCAACTCCTTTTCCCATGTTGCCCTGGATTTCCAGGACGACCTCTTCGGATCCGTGTCCGGGTGGATACGCCCGTCATGGATGAGCTTGTTCATCGCCTGCTTGGCGACCTCGCGCTTCACGGGATCGAAGCTCGTCACTTCGATGACGCCCGGCGTGTCGTCGACGATGATGTCGACGCCGGTCGCCTTCTCGAAGCGCGCGGATGTTGCGGCCCTCGCGGCCGATGATCCGCCCCTTCATCTCATCGGAAGGGATGTCCAATCGTGCTGACCGTCGACGCGGACGTATGCCCGGCGGCGTAGCGCTGGATGGCCGTGACGACGACCTCGCGCGGCGATTCTCCGCCTCGTCCTGCGCTCGGAGATCCGCTTGTCGATGATCTGGAAGCGCTCGTGTTCGAGATCGTGCTCGAGCCGGGTAAAGAGCTGCTTCTTCGCGTTCGTACCATGGACAGTTGCGCGACGCGAAGCTAACTCATTGGCAAGGCAGCTGACGAGCAACTCGTCGGATTCCTTATTCTTCTTTTCGATCTCCGCCTGCCGCTCGCGGACGCCAAGCTATCGCCCTTTCGATGTTCCTTTCCTTGATGCCCAGCGTCTCGAGCTCGCTCAGAGCTGATCTTCGCGGCTTGTCGAGCCGTTTTTCCGCCTCGCGGATTTCATTCCGCGTGACCGACGATTGCTTGTCGAAATTCCTCCTGCCGCGACAAGAACGTCGCCTTGGCATCGACCTCCGCCTTCGACTTGATTCGATTGGCCTCGTCCTGGGCCTAACTGCTTGATCCTCGCCGCATCTTGCTCGGCAGAGGACTTCTTGCCCTTACGCGACGACCGCCAGCGCCCGCATAAACGGCTCGCCGCCGCCTGCCTACGGACAAGAGGACTAAGACGATAGTCAGCCCGGTCGAGACCTGTGCGAGTATGACAGGTCCCATGGTTCCAGTCCTTTCTAACAGCGAAATTCACAATAACGTACTTCCAGTAACCAGCGCCTCGTGCTTGGCCGGCTAGCCGCCAAATCATGCGTGCATAAATGGCATAACTGCTGCTCGTCCGAGAACTCTTCTGAATGGCGGCACCGGAAAGGAAGAGGCAAAGTTAAACCGGTCCATTGACCGAGGGCAGGCCCGCTCGTGTCGTCTATGATCGTGTCAACGAGGTGATTCCAGCTGATCCGAGCGTAGTGGAGTCAACATGAACGGATATTTGGAATCATACACATAAGGTCGTCTCAGCTACGGACTTACACCCGCTGCATTCACGACACCATAGGTAATTACCTTCGCCGACAGCGACGATCGACCGGCCCGCTGTCAACGATCCTCGCGACAAGAGGACCCAAGGAATTCACGGCCACAAGCCCGGATATCCCGCCTGACCTCGATTCGCGGTCAATACGTCAATGCCAAAAACCCTTCGTTTGCCGCCAATTCCTGTCGCCCCGCTCGAATCGCGGGAAGGCCTAACCATTGACCCTTGGCCAAAGTCCCAAGATTGGGGACAAATACCGCGCATCATAAAACTATCAGGCCTCACGACAAAACTGGACGAGCCTTCTATCTTAAAAAAGGCCAGCACCCATACGACCTTGTTACATTGGAGTATAAGGATGATCTAAACCCGTCAAGGAACGTCCGCGACTGATTTCAAGAGAAGGTTCCATGATCCGATCTGTTAGATTTCCCAACGCGGGTATCTCCCACTCGGGGGTATCCTCAAAGCAAGGGGCCGGTTCGGCTCTCGATCATCTTTGTCCTGAATGGCTTGGGCGTCCCGCGGGACCTTCCAGCCCGACCAAGATGGAAGCCCATGTCGAGGTCCAGGCCTCGCCGACCGGTCCGCTATCGCCTCCGGGGAACCCTTCAACCTCCTCGTCTCGCTCAAAACGGAGAAAGACTGGCATGTCTATTGGCGGAGCTCGGGCGGATTGTCCGGCATCCCGACGACGATCAGAGTGGATACGGGCCCGCCAGGCTTTGAATTTGGCAGGGCCTTATTCCCGGTGCCGAAGAAGTCCTTCGACGCCATGTTGAATGAAACGTCCTTCATTCTCGAAGGTGAGCCGCTCTTCGTGATCCCCGTTCGCGTGCTTAAGATCGGCGAAGCCGGAGTGGATGCGACGTTCAAAGCGAAGATTGCCTACCTTGCATGCAAGAAAGAGTGCATCCCCGGCGAAGTGGAGCTCGCTCCGCTGCCCGTCGTCGCACAGGGGGACCGGGGCCAGCCCCGCGAACGACGGAGCTGTTCACGCGCCGCCGCCACTTCCCGCAGCCGATCGAAACGGCCGAGCACATCGCTTTCGCCGCACCGACAAATCAACCGTCAAACCCGGCGAGAAGTTCACCGCCGTCCTCCACCGTCGAACTTCCGCGGGCATCGCTACAGTCCAACAAACCCGCGAGCAAGGAACTCATCCCCGCCGTATTCTTCCCGGAGCCGACCGATGTGCCTCCGAGTTCGGCGAGACCGAATACCCGCCGCGCGCGTAACGAACCGACAAAACGCTCGGCAAACCCAGCGAGTTCACCGGAATGTTCGAATTGAAAACCCCGGTGACGGTCTCGGAGAAGCGTGATAAATCGCCGCGCTGGATCCGCGGAGTAATCCAATATCAGATTTGCAACGACTCCAGGGACCCGCTGCAGCCGCAATACATCGAAATCGCCATTCTGTTCAAATGGCGGGCGGGCCGTGCCCCGATAGCCGCGGCCAGCGCGCGCGCCGCCAACATCCATCGCCACGCCGACGCGCCTGAGTCAACCAGTGCGTAAAGCCCGAGATGCCTCCGCAGAATCTCCTCACCCGCGCAAAACTGGCTGCTCAGCTTTGATACTAGCGCGATCCTGCTCGGCTCCTCGGCGCGATCCGTCCTCAACTCATGCCCTGCGTCCGCCCCGTCAATACTCCCCTCAAGATCCTCTCCTTCGTCCGCCAGCGCACGAACACCGCGCCTCGCGTCTTTGGCTGGGCATGACCTACTCGGCGGGATTCTCGTCTTCTTCGCCGCCATCGGTCTCCTCTCGCGGCAGACGAACAAGCAACTCCGGCTGGGGCGAGCAGTTCCAAAAGCCGCAGGTCGTCATCGGCCTCGCCGCGATCGTGATGGCCTTCGCGGCGAGCCTCCTCCGAGGTCTTCATGATGTTCCCCCGCGGATCATCAACAGGCTCGACTGAAGGCCACGAGGCGAGGGCTTTCTTCTCTGCATTTTGCACACGGTCTCCTCGCCACCTTTCACCTGCACCGCCTGCACCGCATACGTTCTTGATGCCGCCATCAGCGCCGCCAGCAAATTCTCCGCCGACCGAGGGTGGCTTCATCTTTCGCCGTAGGCATCGGCGATCGCCTGCCGCCCTTGTGGTCCTCGCCGCCAATCCCGGCTGGCCTGCGATCTCGTCCCCAAGCCCGGGCCGGATGCTCACCTTCGAATACCTGATGGGCTTCCTCATCATCGCGCCGTCATCTGGCTGCGTCAACCTCCCTACGGTCAGATCGGCGGCCGGGCAGTCCTGCTACACGCTCATCTTCCTTCTCACGATCGCCATGGCCGTGCGGATCAAAGCGATTTAATTCGACGCTGCGCTTGGCCAGGCTCAAGCTTCCACTCTGGCGTTCGCCATCGTGCTCGCGGGCTGGCTGCTGCCGTTTCACTTCCTGAACAGCATCATGATCTGATGGCCGAACAGATACGGAGCCGCGAACCTAGATGGCTCGAAGGCGAACTCTATCGAGAAGTCGGACGGGGCAAACTCAGCTTTTCCGATCGCAGTCTTGATTGGTCCAGGGGCATCCCCCGGCAGCAGTACCGGCGCGCGACCGCCCTTCGAGGATGTCCGCAACGGCTACACCATCTTCATCGACTACACCGCTGACTGGACGCGAATTGCAGAGGTCATACTCAGGCGGCTATCGGAGCAGCCGGACGTCCCTGGCCGTCATGCGTGGATGAACGTGATCTCCCTACACGCCGCAGATCTACACCCTGCCGGTCAAGAAATCAAGGAAGACTTCGGCCTAGCTTTCAACGCGGCGTACCCACGCCTGTCGTTCGCCGCCCCAATGACACGGACAAACCGGAAATCCTGCCGGAGGTGATCACGCAGAACGATCTGATCCAGGCCCCTCCGCCGCGCCGGCCCCAGCCGCATCCAAATCGCCGTCAAACCGTAGCTATCAGCGACTTACGATCGGAGCCGCGACCGTCAGCGAGCGGTCCACGCTGCGCAGAGATCCTCTCCCGCACATCTTTCGCCCCTTGCAACCGGCGGCAGGAATGGCTAGCCACGGGTGGACGAGCGAGCTCGCCACGCCGAAACCGGAAACTCACACGAAAAACAATCCCGCCCCGGAGCGGGCGGAGGATCACTTGCCCGCACCCTTCCGGATCACCAGCTGCTTATCGTCCCGCCTCGAGCACGCGCGCTGCTTGTCATCGCTAGCGCTGTCCGTGCCGCACTCCGACATATCCTGCTCGTGTTCGCGGTCAAATCATAACCGCAGCGCTGGCAGAAGCCGAGCGGATACTTCGCATCTGTGTCGCCTTGAGCAATTAATTGCGACGATCCCGATCGTTGCAGGAGGGAGCCAATACACGCGCCTGCAAGGAAGACAAAGCGAAGACTTTCGGGATTAATTGATCGGAATGCGGGGGAGACGCTGCGCCACAGCAGCTTATGTAGAGTAGGTTCGTGACTATCAATCCAGAAATGGCTATTGAAACTATGCCGACCGTCCTACAGACCGCGTAATTCTTTCTGTTCAGGGCCAAAACCAGGACAATGCCGCAAATAATAGTTATGAACCATGCAAGAAACCCTCCGCCTTGCAACAGCATGATCGGATTAGCAGCTCGCTCAAAATCATCTGACGCGAAGATGGCCCATGTAGCAAGCAAAAACAGAGCGACAACACAGTAGCCGCACCATAATACCCAACGGTTGCCGTTCATTAAGTACCTACCACGATCCAATCGACTACGCAAAAATTCTTTAGGTACCTAGCGACAGCCACTATTTCCCCGCCTCAACAATCGCGCCGCTGTTCCTCAGGGATCTTCGTGCCGCACTCGGGGCAAAGCCCCGACCTATTTCCGCGTCACAAGTCATATCGCACGACTGACAACGGCGCAGCCTTTCTTCGTCAGCGCTTGTCCGGCGTAAAGAATCCACAACGCCCAAAGGCCCAACAACGTTGCAGGGAGCCCATACAGGCCCGATGACAAAGAGAATGACTGGATGAGGCAAATAAACGCTAGAACCGGTTTCAAAACTGTCGTAACGCAATGAGCATACATGCCACATGAACGAAAGCCTTGTATGTCTTGAGGTTGCGATCGTGACGCGTGGCCACGCGGCGGAAGTTCGTCAGCCATGCGATGGTTCGCTCGATGATCCACCGCCGCCGGTATCGTCGCAGTGCCCGGCCATCCTGCTGCGAAGGCTTCACCCGCCCGCGACGATGCGGACAGATCATCTCGATGCCCTGATGCGCCAACTTCCAGCGCAGCCAGTCGGCGTCGTAGCCGCGATCGACAATGACGCGCGCTTGGAGCCACCGGCCTCCCGCGCCGACGCAGCTTCACGTCGGCCAGGACCGGCTCCAGCATTTTCACTTCCGCCGGGGAGGCAGCGTCGAGGTGAATTCCGAGAGGAACACCCGAGCGGCTCGCCACCACCACCAGCTTTGTGCCCTTGCCCCGCTTGGTCGGGCCGACTCCGGGCCCCCTTTTTGCGGGCACGAAGGCCGCGTCGGCGAAGAACTCATCCCAACGGATTCGCCCGCGCTGGTCCAATGCGGTGAGGAAGGCGCGCCAGATGTCCTCCCATACGCCTTCGTCTTCCCACTGGTTGAGCCGTCGCCAACAGGTACTCGGTGATGGATACGACTCAGGCAGATCGCGCCAGCGTGCACCGCTGCGCAGGACCCAGATGATCCCTTCAAGCACCCGCCGATCATCGGCGCGCGGACGCCCGGTGCGACGTTTCGGCTTGGGCAAAAGCGGTTTGATCTTTGTCCATTGTTTATCTGTGATCTCGACCTTCGGTCTGGCCATTGCGAACTCCTTTTCGCCAAAAGCCAGAGTAGACCACAAGCTTATGCCTGGCGCAACTTTACGCGCGAAGGTGTTTTGAAACCGGTTCTAGGTCGCAAAGAAGATGTTGCTATTGCCATCGCAGTTCGATTCCATATGAAGGAGACCAAACCGCTTAGGGTCGCCGCGCAACCCAGGCCAAGGCGGCTACCTTCGTGCGACGACCCGCAACCGCTAGAACGACAGATGGCAATCCAAAGAGCAATGCCGCAGCCCAACAAAGCCAAATCTCAAAATGTGCCCTTAACTCACTTGTTGGAATTACTTTATTCAACTCTCCGCGGAAACAAAGATCACCATCCTGCTGCAAGAACGAATAATGCAGTAAACCCGACCGCTACAGACATACTTATTCGCTGTCCTCGATCGTTTTCCATTGTTCTCAGCTGTTCCCTTTAGCATTAAGGGGAAGCCACTGCGTTTGCCTCACTAATTATCACCAGTCCAGAACATCCTCAAATACACCGGATTACTTCTAGCGAACGAGGGGTTTTCCGCTTGGCTTTTTGAGACAGGCGAATTCCTATTTACGACTAGTCCGAATCCCCCGAACAACAACAAATAGACGCCTCGGTTGAACATTCGGTTTCGGTAGCCCCGCTCGTCCCCATTCTTCAATATCCTTAATGGTTGTTTTCTCGCCTAATGCCTCTCCCTGACCTCTTCGGCTGAGTTCTTCGCGGCCTCCAACTTCCCAGTTGTGAAGCCATCCATAGCGCAACTACCCACGACTACGCCCCAACACAAGAGATGAGACGGCACGAGTCATTCGTTCCTCATTTCTCTCAACAAGCAGCGACAGCCACTATTTCCCTGCCTCGACAATCGCGCGTCTTTGTTCCTCAAGCATCTCTGGTGCCGCACTCCGGGACAGATTCCCGAAACATTGCCACGAAGATCATATCCGCACTTAATACAAAGTACTTTCTTTGACATGTCGGGATTCTTCCTAATTACTTGCTTTCTTGTGCCGATCCACATGATCCCACAAGCAACCATAGGTCCCCATAGAGCCATGAAGCATGAGAATATGGATATAGTTTGCGTTCGGTCGTTTGATATAAAGGCTGGGCGCGACTTAGCGACTCCAACGAAATAGATAATAGCCATTACCCCCGCAATAGAGGCTTAGTAAGAAACTAGAGTGCATGATGCGTTTGCGGCTCAATGTGAAACAGGACCCACACAAACGACCACAAGAGGGGAAGAACCATCAATACGCTGAACAACGCAAGCGGCAAAGCCTGCTGGGATGAGGTCGCTGAGTTGTCCAAGTGGACGTAGCAATTTGAATCCGATCTTATCATAAGAGTAGAACGAGGGGGACATCTCAACATTTGATCGACTTTCATGTTTCAGATCTGCGCGGCACGGTGTAGCCACTCACGACTCCACGCAGGCGGTCAGTTGGGCACATTCGGCACAATCACTGTTTCCCGACTCCCAATCGCAGCTTCGTTGTTCTCCGCGGATCGTCGTGCCGCACTCGGGACAGATTTCACAGTTTATGGTGACATACCATCACTTCTTGACCGTCCCACTCTGCTTCTTGTGCTCGGCAATGAATTTCGCAATCTTCGGCCTGTACTCCCTCGGTGGGACCGACTTCACCTCCGTAACCTGAGGTAATCGGGCCTGATCCGCTCCCACGTAATGGCTCGAATAACTTCGTCCGGGTTCCGTACGCTCGGACCTCTTCCTCCAGCGCAGCCGCGTCGTATAGCCGCATAACCCGTGACCGAAAGGAAAGTGATTTCATATGTGGCAGTCGCGGACGGCCGGGCAGGTCATGTGCGTCTTTCTCCGAAACAACCGTGAAGCCACCCTCTTCAACATCGCCTGCGCGCCCGGACCGTATCTCGTCCCCAAGATCATCTCGTCGACTTGTTCAACTCTTCAAATGGGAATTCGACCGACCGAACTTCGACGGAGAGCATGAGATGATCGGGGACCGCGGGACGACCAAATTCGCTGGCGATTTGTAAATTGCGCGACCAAGGCGCCGCCCTCCTGAACTATTCTTCTTATCTTGAGCATCCTTCTGCTTCCTCTTTTTCTTTAGTTCCGGCCGAAGATCGGAAAAAAGCCGCTGAATCGAGAATACGGGAAAATCTCGGCCTTAGCGGGATCGAAATGTTTGTGTACGAGTTCGTCGAGCTTCGATGGGCGCCAACTTTCCTTGGCGGGCTCGTTGCTAAAGCAGCCGACTCGGCCGTGACAAACCTCGCTACACCACGAGCAATTCGGCACGCGATCTTCGCTCGCCAATTTCCAGCCGCTCGGCGAAGACCATCGCCAAGGACTCGGATCACCGCCTGGGAACGCATTCAACGATAATCAAGCGTATCGCCATCTCAGTTGCTAGACCGATCTCCAGTATCTGCTCACGAAGGGGAACGGCCCCAATGAATTCGAGTGCGTTGGCGAAATCGATGACGCATGCCTGTGGCGAATTCTCGACGGGGCGCAGCGGCGCGATTCTCAATTGAAAAAGAGCGACCAACAGCACAGCGTCAATGCTATTCCATGCGATTTCAGACTCGGTACTAATTGCCTCGTCATAATTGCACCCATAGATGCAGGCCGCGGCCTGATTACTAATTGCGTCTCCCGCAGAATCTAAAGCCTCGCGATCACCATAGCCTAAGTCGCCGACGCCCCAGCCGCGCAACGCCGAAAAATGGAAAATCTTTTTCCAGCCCGGCACGTGCCATAAACCAATGACCGCCAGCCTCTCTACGTTTCCTCTCCGAACGCCCAAGCCGCCTCAGAATCCACATTCCGCAATCCGAAACTCCGGCTTCGACGTTTCGACTTTTCTGCCGCCTCAAGCCCCAAGCCCTGTCCTCAAGCCCCAAGCTCTCCCTGTTCCGCGTTCCGACTTCCGAATTCCGCGTTCGCCAGGGTGCAGCGCTGAGCAAGTCCTATGGGTGAAGTCAGGAAGAAACGGACACGCCGCGTCTGTATCGCCTTAAGAACTCGACGACCGGCCCCGAGACTCCGCGTCCATGAACGCACGATTCAACTTGTACAGGAGATCCAAGAATTTCTCGCGAGCGCGCGATGTTCAGCCAACCATGTATCCAATCAAGCACGGTTCTGCCAGCTGAATCTGCCTCCAGGACCCTATCAGCTCGTGGCGGGTTTTTCGCGCCTTTAGCTCGTTCCAGCTTTCGCCCCCTCCCCCGCATCTCAGTCACGCCCATCTGGATTCATCTGTGGTATCGCGTTCAACCTGCTTCAGGCAGATTCAAGCTCCTGACCAATACCGCCCATTCAACCAATCAGGACTCTACGCCATCTGCGGACTGTTTCGCCCCTGTTTCACCAAAAACCCCCTCTGTGTTCTCACTGTGTCCTCCGTGGTGTCCATCTGCGGACCGTTTCGACTTTTGACTTTTCGACGTTTCGACGTTTACTTGGCGGCCTATGTCCTTCAATCGCCGAGATCATCGACCAGAGCTTCATCGCCCTGGTCCAAGGCTGCAGCGAGTCCCCGCCACACGCCCGGAATCCCGGCGACCCCGCCGCCCCCGGCGCGACCCTGACTCGGCCGCGACCTGATCGAACTCTTCGAAACCCAGATGACCGCCCGGCACCTGGACCTGATCGCCCGCGAGCTGCGCCAAAAACGCCGCCTTCTACACCATCGGCTCCGCCGGTCACGAGGCAACGCGCGTTCTCGCCCGCCTGACGCGGCACACCGACCCCGCCTTCCCTGCACTATCGCAGCGGGGCCTCGTCGTCGAGCGGGCCCGCAAAGTCCCCGGATCGACATCATCTACGACACCGTCCTGCTCGCCCAGGCCGCCAGCGCGCGGAGGACCCCATCGCCGGCGGTCGCCACAAAGTCTGGGGCAGTGTGCCGCTCTGGATACTGCCGCAGACCAGCACGATCGCCAGCCAGCTTCCCAAGTCCGTCGGCACCGCCGTCGCGATCCAACGCGCCAAGCGCGGCACTCGGCGCGCAAGCTGCCGATCCCCGACGACAGCATCGTCGTGTGCAGCTTCGGCGACGCCAGCACGAATCACTCGACGCGCTCAGCCGCATTCAACGCCGCGCGTGGGCCGCCGTTTCAGAAACTGCCCTGCCCGGTCCTCCTGGCCTGCGAGAGACAACGGCATCGGCATCTCAGTCCGCACCCCGCCGAACTGGTCGAGGCGAGTTTCTCAAACCCGCCCAGGGCTCAAATACCTAGGCCAACGGCCCGATCTCGTCGAGGGTCACGCCGCCGTCAAGCAGGCCGTCGATTACTGTCGCCTCCTGAGCGCCGGTCTTCTCCCCATGAACGTCGTGCGGATGCTTGGCCACGCAAGCACCGACTTCGAGCCCGCCTACGCACGCCGACGGATCGCCGCCGCCGAGGCCCTCGACCCGCTGCTTCAATCCGCGAAGCTCAGCGTGCGACGCCGGTCTCTTTGTCGCTGACCGAGATACTCGACAGCACGAGAAGCTGCGCACGGGTGAAGGCGCGGCGGGACAAGATCGTGACTCGGCCGCGATTGTCCAGCGTCCGAGGAGATCATGGCCCCGCTTGGCCCTGTATCACGCGGAAGATGTGAAGCGCAGAGGCGCGGACCGTCGATCGCGCGAAGCGTCAGAGTGCTGGGCGGCGAGGACAAACTTCCGGAAAAGCTCGGCCCCTGCCATCGCTGTGCAGATCAACGCCGCCCTCTTCGATCTGATGCTCAAGTATCAGAGATGGTCGTCTCGGCGAAGACGAGGCTTCCGGCGGCGACGTCTACCGCATGACCGCCGGTCTCTTCACGAAGTTCGCGCCGCCCTGCTGTTTCAACACGCTGCTCGACGAACAGACGATCTTTGGCCTCCGCCCAGGGCTTCGCCAACCAGTGGGCTGCTGCCCCCTTCCCGGAGATTCATTACCGCGGCATTTCCGCCAGCAACGCCTGCGATCAGATCCGCGGCGAGGCCTGCTTCGCTCCAGTTCTTCTCCAGAACCAATACCGGCAATCCGATGGTCATCCGGATCGCGTCGCTCTCCCATCAAAAAAGGCTTCGGCGGTCACTTCACAACGACAACCAGCATCGACCGCTGCGAGACATACCGAGCTTAATACTCGCGTGCCCGTCCGCGGAGACGATGCAGCGATGATGATCCGAACCTGTGCTGCGCTCGCCAAGATCGACGGCCGCGTCGTCGCCTTTCGAACCGATCGGCGCCCTACATGACGAAAGACCTGCATGCGCGGAGGCGATGGGGCGTGTGTTAATTCGACTGACCCGACGCCGGACCACGCCGTCGCGCTCGGCGAAGGCCGCGTCTATTACGAAGAGGCGCGCGACCTCGGTCATCATCACCTTCGGCAACGGTGCCGCGATGTCGCTCCGCGCGGCGAAGACGTTGCGCGAAAACACAAAATCGCCGCGAGAGTTCTCGACCTGCGCTGGTTGAGCCCGCTGACACACGACTTGATCGCCAAACATGCCCGCGAATGCAGGCAAGGCGCTCGTCGGCGACGAGCGCCAGCCGCTCCGGCGGAGTCGGTGAAGGGCGTCGTTACGACCATCGTTGAACACTGCGGCCGCGACGTTAACCGATCCACGCGTCGTCGGCCGCGACACCTGCATCCCCCTCGGCCCGGCTGCGAGAACTGCCGGTTCTTACCCGGTGATTCCGACGACATCGGCGGACGCGGCACGAGACAAATCGACGCATTGCACGGCAAATGGACCATGCAGCCAACGCACGAGTCGACTGCGAACGTACGATTGTGTCCTGTGCCGCCCGATGGATTGCCGCAGTGCAGCGTCGGGGCCCATTGCCCCGGTCTCTGTGCGAACGCTTCTACATGCGACACTCAGCTGCATATATCGTGCGAGAGCACGGCCCCAAATTGGGACGGCGCGACGTTCCGATTGGTCGGCCCCGGAGGCGATTCGGCGGAGTTAAATTGCGATCGTACGATTTGTGAGACCGTTGTGCGATCATGTTTGGCCCGCCCAATGACGAGGCATTCGCAGGGCCACCCATTGGCCTCGCGCGGCTTGAGTCATATGGGGTCTTTCACGTGCTGCACTCGTCTTGGATTCGGGCGTTGGAAGGCATGAACAGCATCCATCCGTGTCACCGCGCCTGAGCGCTATGCGGAGCTTCGCCATTTCATCCGGAGCTTTCACGACTCTACACCTGAATGTGTCGCCAAAGATATCAAAGTTGTCGAGACATTCTGGGGCTCGATGGATGCAGCCGCTAAACGATTGGTGGAGTTGATTGGCACAGCGATCATAAGGCTAGCTGAATTGTTTGCGGCGAACGTGCTTCGTGGTGCAATTGTTGGTCGAGGCTCGGATTGTTGAATTAAGGCATTTGTCTTGGCTGACAGTGTCAGTGCGGGAAGCTTATAATGAAAGGACTAAATCTGGAGAATCTTCCATGAAGCGGTTCGCTCATCGCGAAATTGAGCCGAGGACGACGTGCTGCCGGGCCGACACTGGCGTAGCAGTAACAAACCGAACCCCGGCGGAGCCGCGCGGCCAGACCTCGGACCGCCTTTTCCCCGAGCGGCTTCATGTGGCCTCGACTTTTTACCTATCTGGCAGAGCCGCGGCAGCAACGAGGCCACCCGGAGAACTCGAACGGATTTCGCGGGCTCGATCGCGCTGGCCCGTGCTGAAAAAGACATCCGGGCGGGCAAGCTGACGGAGTGGCGATTGGTGAGACGCGATGTATAGAACGCGCTCTCCCCGCCGCGGAGAAAACCTATCGATCCGCCGATCGCCCTCGTGCGAATTGGCACGCTGCTTTGAGCAGCTGGAACAGAAGCCCCGCCATCATCCGAATATCAAGCCGCTGAAAGGCAAGTTTGCCGGGTTCTATCGCTATCAGGTCTGGCGATTATCGCGTGATCTATCGAATTGAAGAAGCGGGCATGTTAGTGGTTGTCGTCATTATCGCACACTCGAAGGGGACGTTTGCAGGAATAGCACTGCACCAACTGGGGTATTGAATCAAAACGGTTTGGCAGGATCTTCCGGCTCGTCCGGCTCTTCGTTTTTCTTCTTCCCTCATACTTCCAACGAGTCGCCCTCTTCGACTTCGTCGATCTCGCTCCATGTGGCGGAACATCCTTTTCCTGGAGCGGCTGAAGCGCGCTTGTAGATCGCCAGCGTCGCCTCGTAGGCGGCGATCATCCGGTCCATTTTCCGGCCGAGTTCGGCGGTGCGAAGGAGCTGCCATTTGGCGAGGCACTCGGCTCCTTGATGGTGCTGAAGGGATCGCACTGAATGTAAGCCGACCATTGGGCCCGCGTTCAAAGAATTCGCACTCGCTGCACTGGATCATGAGGCCGCCTCGGGGACGGGAGATCATAGATCGGGCCGCGAGGATCGTCCAGTCGCCAATTTATCGGTGTGTGACGTTGACGGAGATGTCCGTCGAGCGGTCGCGGTTAGATATGGACGCCGAAGTGTCACAGTAGTGACACCAACTGACGACTATGCCAGAAATAATCGCCAATCATGGGGATCCGGCGATTGAATCGCCCGTGTCGTGTTCCCACCACTTCTTGAGCGTATCTTCGGTCTCTCGTTCAGGCGGCGTGTGCCGTCGACCTCTGCGTTTGATGATGCTGTTCGCGGTTTCGTTAAGATGGCCCCATCGCCGCTCGATCCGCCGCTGTGAATAAGCGTCATTGCACGCAATGGAAAGAAGACCCACAAGGGCCACGCCGATTCCCATCGGCGAGACCCGATCCTGACTGGCGCGTGCCCGGGGACGGGCAGATCGATGGAGTATTGCTGGGGCGGACATTGAAGATCCTGGTCGTCGAAGTCGAATCGGCTGAACGATAGTTCGGGGCTTACAAGTGCCTCGGATTCTCGCACCCTTCTACCCAGGTATTCGGCAACGGGTTTCGGCAAGTACCGTGCCTCTCCCTTACCTCGACTCCATCGAACTATCGACCATGGTGTGACCAAAACGATACGCGACCCACCTAGTTGAGTATATTAGGAGTCTGTATATTGATATATAGTTCCACATGGAACGCCGGCAATCGTCATAATCATGCCGCCATATTCTCAACTAGGGCAGATCCAAACAGACCAGCTCGACCTACGAGAAAGTTTAACATATGGTTCCACGTGGAACAGCAAAGTTAGTGAGTCTTGCACCACGACGGACGGCTCGGTAGCATCTTTCACGAGATGGAAACTTGGCCAAAATCATGGAGGGTTCAGATGTCAGCGAAACGACCGCTGAAATGCGGATTGGCCTCACTTCAACACCAACCAGCCTACCACGTGTTGCGGTCGAAGCAACTCCGAGTCTGGTACCAGGTCCGCCAAGTCGGGTCCAGCACAATCGCTTCGCGTCATTGCGACCAGATCAGATACGCCCAAACCCCATGCAGCCGCTGCCAAATTGATACGCCTTCTCTGCGTGGGCTTGCCGATTCGATGAAATCGAAGGGAACTCTGCAGCCGATCGTCGTCCAGCCTTCGGAGGAGGATACGAACTCATTGCGGGTGAGCGACGACTTCGGGCTGCGGTCATGGCTGAGCTGGATTCCATTCCAGCCATCGTCCGTGCCATTCGGGATGACGACCTCCTCGGAGCTGGCATTGATTGAAAATATCCAGCGGGCCGACCTGAACCCATCGAGCGAGCCAGGGCCTACAAGACCCTTCAAGATCGTTACGATCTGTCCTCATGACGAAATCGGCCGCCGCATGGGAGAGGTACGGCCAACGAGTGTCTAACTATAGCACGACTGCCCAGACTTATGGCGTGGAAGGCGTATTCGAGATTGCGGCCGCTGGGCTCGGCGTAGGGCACGCGAAGGCGTTATGAATATCAGACCGTAATATCCAATTACGATGGCGGAGCAGGCGGTGCGTGAGGGATGGTCGGCGCAGACCGAAGCCAGCAGCGGCGACGCCACCAAGACTGGCGGAAAGTCGCGATCCCGCACCTCCCAAAGAAGTACGGCCATCGGTTCGCGACATGGAGGAGCAACTCACGCGATCCCTGGGACGGCGCGTCACGATAGGGGAAGGCCGAAAGCGGCATACCGGGCGGCTGGTGTTAGAATACTACAGCTTGGAGGATTTCGACCGGCTCGTTGGGATGCTCGGCGTGCAACAAGAATCCACCTGATGGTTTTCGGCGCGCGCCTGTGGCCCGTGATGGAGAGTGACGAATCTGGTCAGCGGGCAGGTGGATCGCAGCAGTATGGGCGGCAAGTCAGGGCGTATGGGGACATTTACTGGTCTCGGCTTCGGCGTGTTTGCTGACTGTCTCCATTCTTGGGTCCGGCGTATTCCTTTGTCTATAAGGGATACAGCCGGTACCAGCTGAAGTCCAAAGTCCGGGCCATCATCGACTCGCTGGAAAATCGTGCGCAGGAAGAGCTTGATCGCGCTGCCGTCGCAGCTCAAAGAGCGACCAAAGCTCGCCGAATCACGTGATGCCCGAGCTTCGCCGTACGCTCGTGGCTGCGACCGTCGGAGCGGCAGCTCTGCGCGGCCATCGAGATCTCCCGTGCCTTCGTTCAGAATCATCGAATTGAAAGGGCGTTGTTCGAGCTGCGCGCGACGGTCGCGAGGGCGTGCGCCGCCGGCGCGGTCCACGCGCTGGCCGGTCTTCAACCACCGGAGCATGCCGCGGAGGTTCGCGGAAGTCGCTTGGACGGGCGCGGAAGCGGGCCTTGTTGTGGAAGCCGTCATCGACGAAGCGTGTGCCGGTCTGCTTGCGCTTGGCGATTCGGGTTTACAACAGGTGCTGCCTGCGATTGCCGAATCTACCCGCGGAACGGGCGCGCGTGGCTGGTGGGCTATGTCGATTCCGTCGGCGGCCCCCATCGCAAGAGTTGGTTGGATATGCTGCGATCCGATCCTGACGCGACGGTGCGAACTGACAGCCGAAGCCGCCATGCACAGGAATGGCGTCCCATGCTCCAAAGCGCGCGCGAGGCGCCGCATGAATCGCCGAATCACCGTTTCACCACTGATCGCGATAGGCGATAAATCGCCGGAGGTGCATTCCGTGGACGGCTTTTTTGTTGCCTTTCTTGCGAAGTGGTCGTATTTCGGCCTCTTTCCTGATCCTGATCGCCGCAGGATTGGGGCATTCCGCCGCCCGAAGATATTCCACTCGTGGCTGCGGGCTGGCTCGTTCACAAAGCTGCGCGCGATTTGTGGCTGATGATCGTGGCCGGATTGCTCGGCGTGTTGGTCGGCGACTCACCGCTTTTTTCCATGGGCCGGCGCTACGGCGATCACATCGTCGAACATCGCTGGCTGCGCGCATCGCAAAGCCGTGGCTGATTGAAAAGGCGAGAACGCTTTCACGTGAATCATGGCGCGAAGATCATCTTCGCGCGCGGTTCATGCCCGGCATCGCGCGGTCATGTTCCTGATTGCCGGTGTCTTTCGCATTCCATATTGGAAATTTTTGTTGATCGACGGCTCGGCGGCCCTGATCTCAGTGCCCCTGTGGGTCTGGGTCGGGCGCGCGGTTCAGTAAACACCTGGAGGCGATTCTCGGAGCCGCGGACTGGGCACGCTGGCGTCGTCGGCCTTCTCATTCTGGCACTGGCGATCTGGGGCATCTACGAATGGCGGCACAACCTGAGTGAGAAGGGCCACGAGGCGGAAAGTGAGATGACGCCCGAATCGCTATCAGGTTTGATTCGCTCGCGGCCGTTGCACCCGGATTCGCCGATGGCCAGTCTGCCGGAAACTCCGACACCCGAACGCGTCAAGAATACACCGGTGGCATGAACTCTATTGGCCTCTTGATTAATCCCAACCAGGAGAACAGAGGCTCAAGCGCGAGGCTGGGGCCAGGGGCCTGCTTTTTTTCTCTTGCTTTTCTCATTTCCGATCATATACTTATTTCAGATACAATTGAAAATTCGCTAGAGGTCGTACATGACCGCACGGTTGCTCGAAGACCCGACGGCTAGGCCCATGAAGCAATTGAAGGAATCGCGGGCCATGTTCATCCGCCGCTTGGGGCGAGAGATGTCCAGCTACTGGGGATCAACCGCACGATGGCGGAGAGTTCATGCCTTGCTTTACGTCGCGACGGGACCGGTCTGTACGGACGACGTGATGGGCGCTTTTGCAGGTTTCGCGAGGCAACGCATCGATGAACCTGCGCTCGCTGGTCGACTGGGGGCTCATCTCGCGCGCATCCATATCCGCGGCGATCGCAAGGGAGTATTTCACGGCGCTCACGGACGTGTGGCAGATGTTTGAGACGATCATCCGCCGCGCCGCAGCGCCGCGAGGTCGAGCCGATCGTTGAGACGATCCGCAAGTGCCGGGAACTGGCGGCAAAGGAGATGTCGGCGACGAGGCAGCTAAGTCGCCGGAGGCGCGGGCCTATCTCGACCGGCTCGATGCGATGAACGATTTCTTGCTGATCATCGCGCGGGACGGTGGACCTGCTGCTCAAGGTCGGACCGAAGGGGATGGACCGCATCAGTGGGCTAATGATGAAGATCGCCGGCTAAAACGTCGAAACGCCGAAAAGTCAAAAACGCCAAAAACGAAGAAAGCTACGCTTGGCTGTCTCTTCTGCCTCGCGCTACTTTGCCGGACCTCGTCGACGATTTGGGCCTTCACATCGCCTCCGAGACCAAGACGAAGTTTGAGGTGCTTGCCGGTTTGCAGAGCAGGTCATGTGGATCGTCGTCTCGGGCATGTCGAGGACGTGCGATTTCTTGCAGGCGGGGCAGTCGAATCGAACTTGCATCGGTGTCTTCCCTTATGGTGTTCGTCTATGATGGTGGGCACGGCCCACTCTACGATCAAAGTCCAGTTTACTGGTTGAATTGCTCGATGAGTTTGTCCCACTCGGCGATCTGCGCGAACGCTTCGGTCCAGAGGTCCGGGTCCCACAGGCGGCGAAGTTCGTCGACGCTTTTTTGCTGCTGCTCGACCCAGGTGAAATACTTGAAGTTGTGCAGCGTCTTGCGGTCGTTGTAGGTGAGTTCGCGGATGTGCTCAGCAATACGTAACCGAACGAAGTACAA
>ERZ1370068.2151-contig-1313_pt1 | contig 28532 bp, 44 predicted proteins | sample MGYA00561227_ERZ1370068 | MGnify/ENA primary metagenome ERZ1370068 (study PRJEB38410, sample SAMEA6850437) | metagenome | study: Metagenomic assessment of the ecological functions of the soil: analysis of the soil microbiota associated with the...
TTATGCTTCGTTCAGTTACGTATTGATCGAAGACCGGATCGCCTTTGGTGCCGCTGCCGGGCCATTGAGTGTGCAGTCGCGCTTGGGGATAAAGATTTTCGCTGCTGCGGCGCGGTGAGACGTTGCTCGACCCCAGCCTTGGCGCGGGAACCGTTGGCAAGCGGGCCGTAGACTTCAGGTTGATAGGGGCGAGCGCGTCGGCGGGTTGGTCGACGAGATAAACAGCAAATCCGGCGCGGAGAAAATTGGTCGCCCAACCTTCTCGGCCATCGGGTGTGCTCTCAAAGTTGTTCGCCGTCTGCCCGCCGCCGTGAATCATGATGATCGGATAGGGATGCTTTTTTCGTGCGGGAATCTGATGAGTGCACGCAGCTATCTGGTCGGCCATGATGTGAGTGCATCCTTGGCGACGGGAACGTAGCGACCGCCCACGAAGAAGAAGCCTTGTTCAGCGATGACCAGCGGAGCGCGCGAATTACTCGTTCCCGTCGAGCATCCGGCACGTCATGATTGGCTGCGAACACCACTAAGCAGTCGTAGCATGAGGCGGTTACGGTTTTCCATTTTGTTTTCTCCCTCAGTGCCTAATTGCAGCGGTAGCCTGGTATCCAGAACTTGCCCACGTTGCGCTAACCTGGATCAGGTCATCGAGTTGAGTTCAGCCCAGCTCTGATGGATTCTTAGCCATGTCCCGTCCGCTGAAATTTCAGTTTCCACAAGCGGTGTATCACGTCGCAAACCAGGACAATCGCCGTAATATCTTCATCGAAGACAAGGACGGCGAACTTTTCTCGACCGCCAATTGGGCGGTCACAAGCATGAAAGATCGGCAAAACGGTTGGACTAGGGAAAGCGTCGTCGGTGAGCTCGGCCTATTTGCTGATGAAGGAGCGAGTGGCGAAGGAGAAGCCGCTTCAGCAAAGAGTTCGGAAGATTGAAGAAGCCTTAACAAAAAGCAAAAAGCGGACGACCCCTTGACCCCTGTTGGGCGTCCATATAGCCCCAGGGTTGAAGCTTAGAACGGAACCTTTGGCGCTCTAGCGAGTCTCTTTTCGCTGGATGCTGTCTCTGAACCGACCGGAAGCAGTTTTCATGAAATCGGTCGGCGGTTATGATACCGCCAGATTATCAGTGTCATCGACCACGGGAAGGCAGTTAATTCGCTTTGACGACATCTCTCTCCACCACGGCAACATAGACTTACGGTCGTCTGGGCTTCACTGAAGATTACTTCACGCGCGACATAAACTGGTTGACAGAAGTAGTGTTCCAACGGGTCGTGACGTGCTAGCTCGCGCCAAAATATCTCTGTCCGAAACCACACCAAGCAGCCTGCCCACCGTGTCTATGACCAGAAAGTGCCGGAAAGAATGCTTAGCCCATCAAGCTGACAGCATCGGAAAAGGAATGATGGGGGTTCAAAAGTGACCACGTGCCTTGTCATCACGTCCGCAACTGTTAGTGGCCGATTCGCCGACCTGTGCCCGTTGGAGTCAACGTTTTCCTTCTGGATTTTTCATATACATATATTTGATTCTCCTTTTGTAGATCGACGGCGCGTGAATACGTAGCCTGGTTCATTAGTTGAGCGAAACCGCCGTGCCGGATTCTGGAACTTTCTTTGTCGCGTGTAAAAGTCTCAAGTCTTCCATTTTAGGCGCCGCTACCTGCTGTACCAAAGTTTGGCACCCTGTCACAGGTCTTGGTAATTCGACTGGCGAGGTAAGCACCCGATTTCTCTGCGCACGGCATTGGGCACATTCGTTTGCTCTCATGAAATCCGACAAAGTCACACAGTGGAGACGAACCATGAGAAAAATCACGTTACTCACAATAGCGCTAATCTTCGGCTGGCTTTCCATCATCGCGCAGGCTCAGATTCCGGGTTGATCCGTACACACGGAAAGACGGGACGCAGGTTCAGCGGCACTACCGCAGCACTCCCGACGGCTAATCCGTACAACAATTACTCATTTCCAGGGAACACGAACCCTTACACGGGAAAGCAAGCCACGGGTAGATCCAAACCGCTACCTAGAGCAGCAGCAGAATAGAAACAACTCTGGATCGAATGGCCAAAAACCCGTATCAGTTCAATCCGTACCAACGCCGCGCTGGTAAATAGGATTTGTGCGATAAGAGCGCATAGAGACGGATTATTCTATTGGCAACTACTTTTACTCTTCTCCTTGTCGGGTGCGCGCCTCTCGTCGAGCAACGGCAGCAAGAGGTATTCAAGCAGGCACAAGCGATTTCCGCAGAGTGCCACGAGAAAAGGTTATCTGCTCAACTGAAGGGGTTTGCGGACGCCGCCCGGTGTAGCAATGATCGAATGCGTCAAATCTGGGCCGAAGCCGGGTTCCCTTACATGGACCTGGTAGATTTGATGGCTGCCGACCGCCTCGCCGTGGCGTGAACGAATGGACAAGGGCGAGCTGTCTATCGCGGAAGCCAATGTGCAAATGGCAGAGCTAGGCGTCCGTGTGGTTAACGAAGCACAAAGGCGTGATGTTGAAGCGCGGCAGACCCAGTTTCAGGGACAGCAAGTACAACAAGCCGCTTGGCAGAACTCACTCAACATGCTCAATGAAAATTTACAGCAGGACCGGGCTGTTCGCACGGCTCCCGACCTATTGCACCGGTCACCCGTCAGAATTTTGGAAGTATGGTGGCGCTGTTATTAAAACTAGGGTGGAGGGATTCCTTATGCAAGCAAAGAAAGCTTTTCATAATTATGCTGGAAGACTGGCAGGCGTTGCTAAATTGTCTGAGTGCACACCGGGATCAGAAATTTCGTGCGGCCGAACTCGAAAACGAGACGGGCGTACCAAAATCCCATGTCCGCGATCTCTTAACTGGATCGTCCCGGGTCAAAATCACTACAGGTGAGACTTTAAGAATCCCCTCACGAGTTACCGAGGCGACAGACGCCGTACAGAAAACCAAAATTTATTGGTATCAATGGCTGACGGGCGAAGTCCATGAGGCCACATGAAGGCGATTGTCCTGCTACTCGCTTTCACGTTCGTGCTGGTCGGCTGTGAGGAACCCGTGCAGCTCGTGTGAAGGCTTGGACCATCATCCGTTCCACTCAGCCATGTACGGATAGCCGATAAGCAGCGATAGGGTCACCCATTAGCCGGCAGGTCAAGTAGGCACAGACCTTCCCGCGGAGAAGAATTTCTTTTTCTTCTCTCATCGTATCAACTCGTCAGCGTTTGGTCGTCTCGGTTACGCGCCCCTGTTTTCAATCGGTCGGTGTCGGATTTTGGTCCGCACCAGTCACCCATCAGGATCAAGGCTGTGGAGCGATCCGTTTAAGGATTTGATCTCCCTGCCCCTGGCACTTGTTGTGCCCCAGAAAACTGTCGGTACCACGCCGTGTCCAAGGTTATAGGATTCACAGATCCTGTGGCTCACCCTGTTGACGGGGTCCAACCCAAGTGTGGCTCACGGCGTGGGCGTACCATCTGATCAAATCATCTCCGAGTTGTCTAGTTTTCAGGGATGGAGCAGCGGCTAATCAGACCTCGTGGTTGTGAACCAACCCCTACGCAAGCTCACTGCTCCATCCCAGCCGTTAAATCCTTTTCGGTCAGGCAAACGCCTTGGCGACATCGAAGGGCACCTGGTCCTTCACGATGTAATAACAGGCCCGGCACAGCTTGTGCGCTACCGCTTTGATCGCCAACACACCGTGGCTCTTGGCCTTCTTTCTCTGATAGAAGCTCTTGATCCTCGCATTGTATCGGATGGCGAAGTTGGCGGCTTCGACAAACGCCCAAGCCAAATACTTGTTGCCGTTCTTGGTATTGCCGCTGCCTTTCTTCTTGCCGTTGCTTAACTTCTGGCTTCCCGACACAGCGGCAGTACGAGGCGTAGTCCCCCACCGTGGAAAATCTCTTGATCTCTCCGGTCTCCAGCATGATGGTCAGCGCCAGAATCTGCCCGATTCCCGGCACGGTCTTAAGAAAGCTGAACTCCGCTCTCAGTTTAACCCTGTCGGTGACGGTCCTCTCTAAGATATCGATTTGCCCATCGGCACACTGGATCATGGCCAGGTTAGCTTTGACTGCCAGGGCCAAGTCTGGAGTTGGGCAGCAGGTCGTCAACCTGCTCTGCATCGAGCGTCTTGATTCGATTCGACCGGATCGAACTCCCGGTGTTACGTGTGATCAGATTCTGTAGGCTCAACAGATTGGCGGTTCGTTGGCGCACCATCTGGCCGCGCTTGCGCAGCAGATCGCGTACCGCTCGCTCCTCTTTCGGATAGATGTAGCCCTGCGGCAATACTCCCAGCCGCAGAATGTGGGCAAGCCAGCGGGCGTCGGAATGATCGTCGGTATACTTCAGTCCCTCGTACTGTTGGATCGCGGCAGTGTTGGCCAGATGAACACGATGTCCCTGGTCCATCAGGCCGTCGACCAGCCAGTACCAGTTGTAGGTCGACTCGACAACAATGCCTTGGAGCGCGATCCCGATAGCCTCGAGAGCTGCTGGGCGATCAAGGGCAGATCGTTGGGCAGTCGCTTTTGATAAACCACCTGATCTTGTTCGTCGATCAACACCGTCACGTTGTTATTCGAGTGCAGATCGATTGCTCCGTACAACTTCATCTCCGTCTCCTCCTTCGACACTAAAGTTTGATTGCTCAAACTTACGGCCTACTGGAGAAACCGGCTAGATGATTATCCAAATCTTTGGTTGAGAGTTATGCTGTGGTTGCTTCTGCAGCTTTCCGGAACGCTATCGTAACTTCGCGCTTCTTTGGTTCCGGCGGAGAGTTGATCGCCCCAGCCGCCCATTCATTACTTCAGATAACCGACCTCGCGATAATACCGCTCGGCGCCGGAGTGGAGTGGCACGGGTGACAGCTTGGTGACGAGTCGGGAATCGTAGGTGAACGGTACGTGCGTCCAGCGGAAAAGCTCGCGGTTCTCGTCGAGCGATTTTGCGATCGTGTAAGCAAAGTCAGCGGAAAGGTCCTGCTTCGCATATACCGCGCGCGCCGACGTGCCAACACTCGGGACCGGAGCGTTCACGCCCCGGAACAGCGCGGTCGGAATATTGACGAGCTGGCCGCCTACATCCTTCACCATGTTCTCACGCAGATCCTGCGGCATCGGCAGGAAGCGCATGTCGTATTTCGCGGTGATCAGGTAATAGGGCCGCATTTCCGGCGCACCACCGAGATAGAGATTGTTCATGATGACGACGTCGAATGCATCGGGATCTTCCGGCAGCGTGCCGACGAAGCGCACGTAGGAGCCGCCCCACGATTCCACTTCCTTCTTGGTGATGCCGTAGTACTTCAGGATCGGCATGTTCCCGGTACTCTCGGTAGTGATGACGCGTACCGGCAAGCGTTTTTCTTTGATCTGCCGCAGATCGGTGATCCCGGTAGAAGCTTTCACCATCATTACCGCATAGTTGGCGACGTCGACGCGTGCGATCAGTCGAAGCTCTTTATGCCCGCCGTCCTTCGCGTAGTCGTGCGAGCCCTCGTACATCCACTGGACGCTCGACCCCGACGTGATGCCGAATTCAATGGGATGGTTCGGAGGCGGCGGCGAGCCTTCCGGATCGGTCTGCGGCGGCGTCATAGGTGCCGACGACATAGCGCGGATTGTTGCCGCGCGAGCACGTGTAGCAAATCTGCAAGTCATAACCCTGCGGCTTCAGCGCCTCCTTCAACACATCCGCGATTGCGCCCCACGGGCACAGTTTGCAAGCTGCGGCCACAACGGGTTTTTTCACCGCGAGGCCAAGCTCTTCCGCGACTGACGGACCGGAACCCGCGACTGCAAACGCCAATAGAAGTGCCACTCCGAATGCAAATCCAAACATGGTGCGGTTTCGAATATGCATATGAACGCTCCCTCGTGCGGGCCTATCGATAGGAATTTTAAATCACCTTTTTTTCTGAGCGGAGATATAGCGCCAGCGCGCCGAGCCTGTCAAACACAGCTGAGTTGAGTAAGAGTTGCGACGTTGTTGGGGTCTTGGATGGCAGGATCGCAGGCATCGGGGTTAAGTATTGTATTTTGACATTTCGGTTCTATCGGTCACACACGTTTACAACCTTCGAGTTTGTCGACACCAATACGCTGGCGCCCGGCATCAGCAAGAACGAGACGGTCATGGCCAATCCACCGCTGCTCGCCTTAGCCGTGAGCGTCAACGCTGGGTGCTACAAAGGTACTCCTTCGGCTATGAACAGGTCGCACGCAAAGGGGTCAAGTCCGCTGTTAGCTTTTTATCAAGGCTTTTTAATCCGTCGAACTCTTCGGCGAAGTTCTTTCTCCTTCCCTACTCGCTCCTTCATGAGCAAATAGACCGAGCTCACCGCTGGTGCAGTTTGTGGCGAAAGCTCAACGGCGATCGCGAGTCGCTCCTGACCGCGTGGCCACTCGACAGGCCCGAAAATTGGCTCCGGTTGGGTGAATGAAGCTCAAACTGATGCCGAGCTCGAAGCGCTGCGGAAGTGCGTAAACCGCGGTACGCCATATGGTTCGGAAAATTGGACGACTCAGATCGCGGCTGCGCTTGGATTGAAATATACACTTCAGGCCCGCGGTCGTCCTAGAAAGGTCGTGGGATTAACCGATACGCAAATGTAAAAAGGTTTGCGTCCCCTTTTCCTCCCCTGCGAACTAGAAACCGAAACTAGAGACCAGAAACTTCGCGCTTTGAAAATCCCTGCGCGACGGCGCATCAATCGCGAGCAAGAAGTTCTGGAGTTGAATTCAAAACTGCCTGTGCGGATGAGAGAAAACGAAAAGGACGAAACTAGAAGTAACCATCTGAGCCTTGGTTTCGCCCTCGCTGGCAATGTCAAAAACAAAGACTTGACCCTCTGCTTCAAGCTCTAGCCGGATATACGAATGTCGGCTATTAAGGGGTGAGACCCGAGCGGAGATCGAAAAATTAATAAAAGCACCGGTAGCTTTCGATGAACGTCGGAAAGGCAGAGCTCGCCAATATCGGGCCGAAGGAAACCCGTAAGCGCCTGCTCATGGGTGTCGCCATGCTCGCCGTGGGCGTCGTCCTGGCGGTCATTTTCACGCATGCAGGTGTAAGCCGCGGGTGGTATTCGGTGCTATTTCTGCCGTTCTGGATGGGAACTCTCGCTATTTCCCAGGCTCGCAAGAAGACCTGAGTCGCTCTGGCTGCGCGCGGCGCGCGCAAGATGAACGGCACCGAAGAGCCGGTCGGAGATGAAGGCAGTCGAGAAACGACTCCGTCCCAGGCTCATTGGATCTATGTCGAATCGGCGATTGCGGCGCTGATATTGACTGTCCTTAGCTTCTTTTTGCGAGCGTATTGCCCGAGGCGGCCCGTTCCTCCCAGGATTTGAGCCTGGAACAAGCGGCCGACTTCCTGATTAGGCACGGCTACGCTCTGCTGTTCGGGTGGGTGCTGCTCGAACAGATGGGTTTGCCTATCCCGGCTGTTCCTCTGTTGATCGCGGCCGGCGCGCTGGCCCGTGCCGGCAAAATGAATTTGACGTTCGCGGTGGCCTTGGCATTCATCGCGGTTATTTTGGCTGACCTGTTCTGGTACTCTCTAGGCCGTTACCGCGGCGGCCGCATACTGAAGCTACTGTGCCGCATTTCTCTCGAACCGGACTCATGCGTGCGGCGGACTGAGAATCTTTTCGTCCGGCATGGCGTCCGTTCTTTGCTCGTTGCCAAATTTATACCCGGCCTGAATACCGCGGCACCGTCTCTAGCGGGAGTCTTTCGCATGCCCCTGCGACGTTTCATGATCTTCGATTCCCTGGGCGCATTCTTCTGGGTCGTCACCGTCACAAGCTTGGGCTTGATTTTCAGCGAACAACTTGAGGAGATCGCACTGCGCTGGGGCGGTTGGCTGGTCGCAGTCCTGGCCGGAAGTCTGGCAGCTTATGTTTTGTGGAAATTCATCCAGCGCCGACGCTTCCTTCGTCGGCTGCGGATTGCGCGCATCACTCCGAAAGAACTAATGGACAAACTCACGGCCGGAGAAACCATTTCAATCGTGGACTTGCGCCAGCCCATGGATATCGAGGCGTTTCCTCAGATGATCCCGGGTGCGCTTCGTATAGCTATGGAAGAGATCGAAGACCGCCACGGAGAGATTCCCCGGGATCGCGACGTCGTCCTCTACTGCTCGTGACCCAACGAAGCGACCAGCGCCCGGGTGGCGCTGCTGCTGCGAGCCAAAGGAATCACCAGGGTTCGCCCGCTCGAAGGCGGGATCGACGGCCTGGCTCGCGTACAATTTCCCATTCGTTACCGAAAGCCTCGTCGAGAAACCCGTTGTCCTATGAGAGAAGGTCTCCGATGCGAAGGTACTCCTCCGGTTATGAACACATTACGGAAGAATGGGTGGATACGATGATTGCGCGTGGTCGCGCTACCCAAATATCAGCGAACTTGATATAGGCTCAGGCTTGAATGAGTCAATAAAGATTCTGCTGCTGATAAATCGTTGGAAATGTCACCGGAAGTGGTCCTTGATTCATTTATTCAAGCCTGACTCTGCTGATCTCTCCAAAGTACTGAAAAAGGGGTGCCGCCGCAACGGTGATGGCCGCAGCGCGGCGAGTGTTTGGTCAGCAAACTGGACAAGGAGGAGCTGCTATGTCGTTCTACGAAAAAGGCCCCGTTCGCATTCAATATGAGGAGGCCGGTTCCGGCTTCCCGTTGTTGCTCATCCCCGGCGGGGGATTGAACTCGACGATCGCCGGCTTGATGCGCGGCAGACCTTTTAATGCGATCGAAGAGTTCAAGGGAGAATACCGCTGCATCTTCTCGGACATGCGCAACGCCAATGGCGGTGAGTCTTCCGGCCCGCTCGAGATCGATCGGCCGTGGGATGCCTATACCGATGACCATATCGGTCTGATGGATCACTTAGGGATCGACAAGTTCGTGGTGATGGGCTTCTGCATCGGTGGTCCTTGGTTTGGAACCTTCTGAAGCGGGCACCCGACCGTATCGTCGCAGCCGTGCTGGCGCAGCCGAGCGGATTCCGGCCGGAGCTGCCCAACCACTCATACGAGAACAACATGAATGGCTGGGGTCCCGAGTTGGTCAAGCGCCGGCCCGACATCTACGATGGAGATGGTCGACAAATTTCTGACCAAGATGTACCGCACCAACCCCGACTTCGTCTGGACAGTGACACGCGATTTCGTGCGCAATTGCCGGACGCCCGTACTGATCCTGCCGGATGATATCCCGCCGCATCCGTACGCTGTCGCCATGGAGGCCGCGATGCTCGCGCCGAAGGCAGAAGTGAGCATGTTCCCGTGGAAGGAGCCGAAGGAGCGGATTCCGCTGGCGGTGCGCCAGATACGTTCCTTCCTCCGGGCGCACCGGCTCGCTTCTGTTTAGACGGCGGTGTCAACACCAGAAGGCCGCACTTCATGCGCGACGCAGCAAAAAATCGACTGATCGCGTTTCACACCATCACCGACAGCAAGCGGGAAGTCGGTCAAAGCAGATAGAATTGCCCGGGAGGAAAATTGCGAATGTCGAGAGTTGTGTTGGCGGCTTGTGCCGTATTGCTGTTGCTGGCGGAGGCGCGCGCTCAATCGGACTGGAAGAAGGAATGGGAAAAAACCATCGAGGCGGCGAAGAAGGAAGGCCAAGTGAACGTCTACATCGGCGGCTGGGAAACCGTCCTCGAATCGGGCGCGTTTCAAAAGCCTATCCCGAAATCAAGGTGACCTGGGTCGGCGGCCGCGCCGGCGAGACCGCCAAGCGCATTCTCGCCGAGCGCCGCGCCGGAAAGTTCCTCGCCGACGTGAGCAGCGAAGGCATCACCTCGAACTACCGGGTGCTGCACTTGGCCAAGAGCTTCGATCCGATCAAGCCCGCGCTCTTGCTGCCGGAGGTGACGGATGAATCGCTCTGGTATCAGGGCAAGCACCGCTACGTCGACCCCGAAGGGCAGTTCGTCTTCCGTTACGTCGGCACGCAGCAGCAAGGAAACATCGCTTACAACACCAAACTCGTCAACCCGAAGGAGATTCGCTTCGATCTGGGACCTCGTCGACGCCAGGTGGAAAGGCAAAATCATCGCGCGCGACGTGCGCGTCCCCGGGCCGGGGAGCGCTCCGATGCGTTTTTTCTACCTCCACCCGGCGATCGGCCCGACTTTCATCAAGAAGCTGTTCGGCGAGATGGACGTGACGCTCTTCCGCGACTTCCGCCAGAGTATCGACTGGCTCGCGAGCGGCAAAGCGAGCCTGTGCTTTTTCTGCTCGGACACCGACAAGGCGAAACTCCAGGGACTGCCGGTCGACGAGTTCGTGAATTTCAAGGAAGGCGCGCCGCTCGTCACGCAATACGGCACGCTCGCGCTCTTGAACCGCGCGCCCCATGCGAATGCGGCGAAGGTTTTCATCAACTGGTTTCTCTCGCGCGACGGCCAGATCGCGCTGCAAAAATCTTTAGCCAGGAGCGGCGCCGAGACGGCCGATTCACTGCGCATCGATATTCCGAAAGACGACGTAAAGCCGGAGAACCGCCGCGCCGCGGGAGTCAACTATCTCGACCTCGACAGCCGGGTCGAATGGACGGAGATGAAGCCGGTGCTGGCAATTTTCGAAGAGGCGCTCGCGAATGCGGAAAAACAAAAAAGTAATTGAACCTAGGATTGAATCTTCGTGTGCCTGTCCGTTCATTCGTGGTCGAACATTTGTCACCACGAAGAGCCCAGCGCAGGAGAGTCGCAACCAAAGAAAACGGAAATTTTCACCACGAAGCTCACGAAGGCCACGAAGGTAAGGAGATTCGTCGAAATTTCGTTCGAACTTCGTGCTCTTCGTGTCCTTCGTGGTGATATGTAAATTTTCGCAGAGCGCGCGAATTTTCAAATACAGTAGTACGAAGAGTTTCACGCGCCAGGGTGTAGATCACCGTGATCGCATCTAACACATCAGGTAGGACGAAAAAGCGCACGCATTTGCTCGAGTTGAAGATGTGACACTCTGCCCAAGCCAGGATTAAAGATTTTTAAGGCTGTAAAGCTCGACGGATTAGTTTTTAAAATTACTGCGTGACCGGGAAAACTATAGGATGTCCCCATCGCGCGCCCTAGGAGGAAATAACGCTACGCACTTGCTGGAGTTGAAAATGTAGCTCTCAGCGTAGGTCAAAATTTGCGCTTCCCGCCCTTCCATAGCACCTGCCAGGCAGATCCAATTTCGCATCTCGTGTTGTCCCGATGAACGAAGTTTATCGGGATCCAGATTTCTCCACTGGTCGAATCGGCCGGCCTTCAGTTGGTCATAGTGCTCGCGATCGGACTCCACATCGCCCCACAGAAAGCCATGCAGGTCGGTGAGCGAGGCATGGGACCAACTGGACGATCCGATGATGCACGCGCGGTAAGGGCTCGCTGCAATAATCTCTGCCACCGCCTTCCCCAAATCGTAGCAACGCCATACCGGGGGAGCCTGTGGAGGCAAGACGCCTCCTTTTAGACAATATTTTGTCCACTTCCGAGCGATCGGGCAAGCGCCCAATCCATTCGTTCGCTCCCAGAGCGGGCATGCGCATGTCTTCCCCATAACAGTTGACCTGGAACGGAATTAGAGGATAAGGAAATCCCTTCCTGTCCCAGTCGAGGTAATCCAAAGTGAAAGTGAAGGCGTGGCCCAGCCCGGTCGAGTGATGGAACTGCGACGACCAACCTACATCGAACCCCTTATTGACCAGTTCGCCGGCCAGTAGGGTTCCAATCTTTTTGCTGCCTGCGATTCTCGACTGCTGGGGGACGTTCCATCGGAATGCCGAGGTTTGACACACCCGTGTTCAGAATTCCATTGGGCCCGATTTCATTGCGACGCCCGCCTTTCGCGCCACCGATCGCGAATTCATCGAACGCGTAGACACAAAAGGGCGGCAGAATATCCTCTTTGAAATTCTCGTACTGATCGTCTCCGAACATCAAAACAAAATCCGGATTGAACTGGTCCAGAGCCTGCCGCGCCGCGCGAAACCCGTTGATCACTTCTTCACGGTGTCGCCGCGCAGCAGACACTCCTTCGTCGTTCCCCCATTCCGCTCTCATCTTCGCCGGCCAGTTCTTCGGATCCCTGAGGACCGCGGGAGTCTTCGCGTTCCTCAGGTTAATGCGAAAATAAACGTTGGCCATAGTCTCATCGGTAAACCGCATATGTGGGCCGTGGGGGCACCCGATACCAAGAATCTCGCCCATGATCAAAATCCTGTAGTTTGTACTCGACCTCACGTCCGACGAGAATTCAACCGCCGACCGTACACCCTGTGCTCCCTTCGAATGCTCCGCTTCAATTTGGTAAGAGCCGCTAGCGCGCCTTTCGCCGCCGCGTTCGCCGCTGCCTCGTTATCTGCCGAGATCTGCTCCACCTTGTTCCACTGTTCCAGAGATAGATTGTCTTTTGCCGCTATAGCCCCGAAGTTGGCCGTCCAGCGGGCGTCCACGTCCCACCGACGAGTGGGCTGGCTCAGTTCCTTTGTCCAGACTTCCTGTCCTTCTTTGCTGAGCAGCCAGTTGACGAACACCTTGGTGGCATTGGGGTGGGGGCGATTCTTAATGATCGCCAAAATCCCCGACCCGGCCGTGCCATAGGTTCCTTCTTTGAAGATCGGAAGCGCCTTTAGGGGCATACCGGCTTCGACAAAGGAGCGGAACCCATAGTAATTCATGCCAATAGTCACGGCCACTTTCTCCCTGGCAAGCGACTCTGCCAATACTCGCGCATTTCGAGAGAGCTGGAGGTCTTGGGTTACAAGGCGCTTCAAGTAGTCCTCGCCTTTGTGTTTCCACAAGTATTCCCAAGCTTGCGCCCCTGCGCCGGGCTGGTGCGGATCGTACCAACCAATCTTTCCTTTCCATTTTGGATTGAGGAGATCGTCATAAGAGCGAAGCTCCTCAGCGCTCGCAGATTTTGTGTTGTGCCAAAAGTTAGAGACCAAAAAGGCTGAAAAGGTATAAGTGAACCGCTTCTCCTTATCGATAGCCATATGTCCGCCCCACCAGTTTTTAGGCTCCTTAACTTCAGGAAGAATGAGATTGGGCTCAATCGGATCGACAATGTGTCCGCCAACAAAGCCGGATATCATGGACCCGGCACCCCCGATGTGGATGTCAAAGTAACGCACACCGGCTTGAAACTCGTCACTGATCCTTCTCAGCATGGCTGTAGCAGTGCCTGCGACAAGTTCCAGATCGATGCCTGGAAACCGTTGTTCGAACGCCGCCTCTAGATGCTTCCTCAAATCAGAACTAGCAGGAATGGAAACCACGACATTGCCCTCTTTCTTGCCCGCCTCCACAACCTCCTTCCAACTATCCTGCGAAGCCCCCAACTCTTCTGGCAGAAGCCTAAAAATAGGATCGCCAAAGCGGTAACACAAACAACCATCTTGGGTCGTTTAGATGAACGGACCATAGAAAGTCCTCTTTCTTTAGAATGGATTTACATTAACTCGACGAATTTGTTTTTATGCTTTCATTCCGTCGACTGGATCGCTCGTCCGCGCAGTATTCTCAAAATATTTACGTAACTGGACGAGGGAGGCATCGGGTCTGAAGAACATCTCCGGCGCCGAATAGTCCAAGTGTTCCACGATCCACTTATCCTGTCCCTCGTTAAACCACTTGTGAAACACCCAACGATGCCATAGCCAGTATTGCAGTCTAAAGGCGAGCGCTTTTAAACCATGATACTTACCGGCCAACATCTGAAAGTTGCGGGTGTGGTTCGCATCGATCGGGATCGAATAGCGAATATGGGAGTAGTAGGTGTAGTGGTTGACGATAATGCATGGAAGGCGGACACCGGCAATCATGGGTTTCCCCTTGGGGCCGAATTTTTGGCGAACTTTTGCCAGGGCTTTGCGCAGCCAAGCGTGACGTGGCCAGAGGCCAAAGCCCGGATAATTTGCCTCAAAGCCAAAAGGGCCCCGGCGCCGTTGAATCAGGTATTTGCCTTGTACTTCACTTTCCACCTTCCCAGCCCATGCCGGCGGAAGGTTAAACTGAGTTCGCCACCGCAGGCTGTACCGATGAACATATGTAGCATGGGAAGCGTCGTAGCCGTTTTCAACTGCAGGCCGCCAGTTGCTGTTCCAGACTGACGTGACCGCCTCAAAAACATATTCCGGTTTCAACAGCTCTTCCGGAACGTCTTCCTCAAGTGGCGGCGGCTTGTCATCTCCCATGTAAACGTAGATGACCCCGTTTCTCTCCTCGACCGGATAGCTGCGAACGCCTTTTCCCTTCTTACCCACAACTGCCGACTCAGGCCCGTCCGTTAGAGCTGCCATCAACTCTCCGTCGCCCAACCTGTACGTCCAACCATGATACGCACAAGTGAGCGTGCCTTCCGTCCAGCACTTGCCTTCGGATAGTGGCATACCGCGGTGTGCACAACGATCAAAAAGCGCATAGGGCCGACCGTTGCCTCGGATAAATACGAGTTTCTCGCCAAGCAACGTTACCGATTTAGGTTTCTCTCCAAGCTGCCTGGAAAGGGAGAGCGGGGTACCAGTAGTGACGAAACCCCAATTCTGCGGCGCCATAACGAGTCCCTGTCTTTGCTTCCATCTGTTCGTCGGGATCTGTCACATTTTCCAGCTCCCCGGACAGTTCCATCATGCGTTTGACGGAGTGTCTTAGCCATTTTTACAACCCCCGTACTTTAAGTACTTTCCCCTTTTATCCCGCTGATAACTACGATCACTATATAGCAAATTCACGTGGCTGAACTAGTGACCCTCAGGGTAGATAACCGCAGTCGCGCCAAAAGCGTTCGGCGGCGGGATGAAGCGGTATAACCAGCGGGGTATCAGGTGTATTGCGGCACATGCTTTCGAGGGGAAGGGGGCCTTCGCCTTGCCAGGCGATCCGATCCTTGCGGGCCTCGAGAGCTCGGCAGAAAGCCGTTATGAAATCGTCGGGTGCGTCCGCACGAGTGAAAACCGCCCACCCGCTGAAGTCCAGGCTCACAACATCGGCCGATAATTTTGGGTAATCCGCCTTGGGATGACGCCACGCCGGAAGCCCATCTCTTCCAGCCTGGCCAGGAGCGGCCCTTCGAGCGACAACGGACGTATGCCATGATCAAGCGCCTTATAGATCCAGCGATTGATGGCCTCGTCAAAGACGGCGTCGACTTCCTCGCTCGATGGCGCCGAGGCGCTCAGAGGCCTGAGGAATTGCGGCGTCGTAGCGGACCTCGCCACCCCAGGATTTAATATCGTCCAGCGAAAAGCCCGCGGCGTCCAGGATGTGCTTGATATAGAAGTGTGTGGAATGGCCCGGCTGTTTTCTAGCGACACGCGCAGCGGGACTCGCCGCTCGCGGATTTCTTCGAGAGACGTGACGCCCGTGCGCTCGGAGACGGCGAAGGCCATCTGATCCTCAGAGGGGATCACCGTGACGACACTGAGGGGTAAGGGCTTGGTATACGGTCCTGTACCACGATAGGCCAGCGCCAGGGGATCGACCGGGTTCATAATTGCGACCTGGACCTTCCGGACACCACGTCGTCTATCACGCCGGGGTCGTCGCTGGCAAAGAAGGTCAGTTGCCAATTTCCTGTCCCTGATGTCGGAGGCTTATCGTGGCCTGCCGTTGCACCCAATCTTTCCCGCCCACTAGTTCAGATGCCACCTCAAGCATCAGCCTTGATCGCGTTGTCGCAGGCACCACGAATTTTCCATGATCGATCATCCGAGCTCCACCAATTAAGCAAGCACTGTCAAGTCAACCCGGCTACCAAATATCAGGTTGACATGAATAGGGGTATCAAATATGCACGCACAAAGCCCGTTAAGGCTAGATCGACGGCAAGGCGCTCACGCCCCACCCTGGTCAACAGGGTCTAACCTGAGGGAAATTCCGTTCTTCTCCAACTCCTGGTAATACTCCTCGCGGATCTTGGGGTCCTCTTCGTCGTAGCGGATTTTGGACGAATAGCCGAGTGCACTATCACTCCGAGCCGCCCCGACAGGGTCGTACTCTCCCTTCGCGTTCATACTGGGCGGCTTTCGCACCCATCCCCTGAATGCAAGCTGGCGGAAGGGGCCTTTGCCGGTATTAAAATGCTGGTGGTACTCATTGGTATGGGGAGCGACAACGCCATATGGTTTTATGTAAACCTTCTGCCGTTTCTCCGGATTGAGTTCGTCGCCTTGCTTGAACAAAAGCTCATATCCGCCTCCCTCAATAACCACGACGTGCGCGCCGGCCCCGTGCCTATGGGCGGTTACATAGGTCCCTTCGCTAACCTCCAGTAGGTGTAACTGAGAAAGGGAATTGCCCATGTACAGGCGCGTAATGGATGTCCGAATTCCCCTCTCCTGCCAGGGGTCTAACTTAAATTTCCTTACGTCAGGAATAAAATTGGTCGCAAATAGGCGCAGGTTCCAGCGCATTCCCTCATCCATGTAGAAATTCTCCATGGAGTAGGAGTACCGGTCCGTGAATTGGAACGGATTGTTAAAGACGAACTCAGTGTTGTGGTAGAGGTTGATGACTTGGGCCATATTGGTGCCGAATAGGAGCCGACAAGGCTCGTCGCCGGAGCTATTGAACTCCTGATGCCATGCGTTCAACGGGATCGCGAGAAGCGCTCCCTCCTCCCATTCAACGGTTTTCCTGGGTTCTCCTTCTTGCCAGATGGTGCTGGCGCCTTTACCTTTCATGACGTACATGATCGACTCGTACATGTGGTGTTCCGGCTTCAGTTCACCCTTGGCGGGGATTTCCACGATCTGAAGGTTCACATCCTCCTGATTGCCGAGGCGGGTATAGGCGGCCTTCCCGCCCCTTCTCTCCCAGTCTTTGAGTGGCAAGGTGGACAGGTCTTCAAGAATGCTCCCCTCGTATAGAGGCACACCCCTCTCTCGACGAAGCGCCTATAGTAACTCCCTACCCACCACTCCTCGAAAGTCGTCGGTGCTTGAGACATGTTTCTCGATGATCCTTTTTAATAAGGTTTTAGATCAATGAACGAGCTCGCAAAGCGTCCACCGTCGAACCGCTCACGGTGCTAAGAGAAAATCCAAAACGACCTGGTTGAACTTCTCCACCTCGTCATTTTGTACCTGGTGTCCCGAATGTTCGAAGACATGGAACGCACGCAAATTCGGCAGCATGTCGCGCAACGGATAGCCCAGCTCGTCGATGGGGGCGAATCTATCTTCCTTGCCCCAGATCATAATGGTGGGAATCGTGAGTTCCGGCAATCGGTGCAACATACTGTACTGCTGGCGCAGATTCGGATCGTTCTGAAGCCGCTGGCGGTAGTTTTGCTGCAGTTTCTGTGACCTCATGGCTCCCGGTTGGGTTGCCAGCTTGAACCGTCCCTCAATGAGCTCGTCCGTAATGCCCGCCTTGTTGGACACCAGCCCTTCGAGGACTGCGCGCATGTTCTCTCGTGTCGGTTCCGAGTCGAAGCGCCGCATTGCCCGCATCCCCTCGGATGGCTTATGTTCGAGTCCCATGGCGGCTCCGATGGACCCCGAGGCCACGAGCACCATCTTCTTAACGCGATCCGGAAAATCGAGGGCGTACCTCGCGACTCCATAGGCGCCCATGGAGTTGCCGATCATGTACACCTCCTTCAGGCAGACAGCATCGATGAAGTCCGCAAGGTGCCTGGCGAGCACCGGATCGCCGAGTTCGTCCTCGGTGTGTCCGTGAGGCCGAAACCGATGCGGTCGAGAGCGAAGACTTGAAAATGTTGCGCCAGGACCGGAATGTTTCGCCACCAGCCATATTCCCCGCTTGAGCCGGGACCGCCTCCGTGGACGAGGACTACCGGCCGGCCCTGACCTGCCACAATGAAACGTGTCTTGACTCCATTTGCGTTGACGAAAAGTGATTGAAAGTATTGGTCGGCGTTGCCATCTATTTCTTACTCCCTCGTTGTTTTTGGTCCCACGTTCTCAGGTCTTCTGTGCCCATGCATACTAAATTTAAGCCGCTCTTTATTCTATCACCGAAGCCTTACCGCTTAACCAGCAGGGTTGTCAACTTCGTTACTGATTTGATGAAAATCTCACTGTTGTACGGCTTGGCTCGGCGGAGGAGCGGTCGGGTGCGCGCGCGAAAGGTTGCTTAGGCGGTGACTTTTGAGTTTGGAAGTTTAGGACGATCAGCGGGCACGCATCGCTAGTATCAATCGCTGGATCAGCAAGCATCGGGACATAACGTTCTTCTAGACTTGTTCTCACGGATGGAGTAATGAAAAATTGAGTTAACATCGGGAGAGGAATTGCAGTATGGCCAAGGCTGGATTCAAAGTGTTCGACAGCGACATGCATGTTATGGAGCCACCTGATCTATGGCAGCGCTACATTGAACCCGAGTTCAAAGAGTTCGCCCCCATAGGACTTACCAGTGATAACTTGTGGGAACTTAGAATGGTCCACCCCGATGGGAGACCATGGGGACACAACCCATCTAGAGACAACACTCGTCGTCCCCCGATGGAGGGAAAAATTTCGAACGCACTCAATCGGTTTATCGGCACTACGCCGATCATGGATGGTCTGCCAAAATGCAGCTCGATGCCATGGATGTGGAAGGAGTTGATGTCGCCGTGCTGTACCCTACACGGGGACTCATTGCCCTGGCAGAACCTAACATGGAGCCGCGTCTCGCGGCGGCCATTGCCCGAGCTTACAACAATTGGCTCTACGAATTCTGCAGTGAGGATCCGCAGCGACTCTTCGGTGCCGCCATGATCTCGCCATTCGATATCAACGAAGCGGTAAAAGAAGCCCGCCGCTGCTCCAAGGAACTGGGCTTCAAGGCGGCTTTCATCCGCGCCAACCTCTTCAACGGAAAGAATTGGTACGACGAGTACTACGATCCCCTGTGGTCCACATTTGAAGAGTTGGACCTTCCCCTTGGTTTCCATGAGGCCACGCGGAGCGGTGTAAACAATCCCGGCGAGCGTTTCGAACCGAACTTCATGCTCCGAAGGGTGTACTCCCAGCCCCTGGAACAGATGATGGCCTTAGGAAGTTTTTGCGCAGGGGGCGTTTTGGCCCGCCACCCGAAGCTCAGAGTCGCGTTCCTGGAAGGCAACTGCAGCTGGTTACCCTGGGTTCTGTGGCGGCTGAGACGAAGCCGTTGAACTCGACGGCGACGTCTGGGCCAAGGGTTTGACCATGGCACCCAGCGAGTACTTCAAAAAATTGTATCGTATCCGTCGAGCCCGATGAACATATCGCCCGGGGCGTGATCGATCAGTTAGGATGCGATCACATAGTCGTTTCTACCGACTATCCCCATGTAGACTCCCGTTTTCCCGATGCCATCGAAAATTTCTTAAAGTTGCCATGGACTGACGATGAAAAGCGAAAGATACTTTGGGATAATTGTGCTTCCTACTATGGATTTCTTTAGGGATGCAGACTGGATCTGAAATAAGATGAGTTCTCCTCCAGGGAAGCTTACAAATTCTTTGAGGACATCCTATAATCTTTCTGTCAAGTAGTAGTTTTGAAAAACTTATCCGTCAACTTCATCAGCCATAGAAAAGCGTCCTTGCTAACGTCGCGAACGGCGAGTCTCCCACTTTAATCGAACTCTGCATCTAAGCGTTACAAGTATCCGGCATACATTGTTCAGTTGCCCAACATCCCTTATCCAGGTTGCAGCCGTTCAGTGAGAGAGGCGCCCTGAAATTGTGTCCCGTACGAGGTCCATTAGGCTGTCAACGTGTATGATCGGGGTCCTCTCTCGCCCGCAGAACCGATTCCGTTACGGACCGGCTTCGGCAGTACAGCCCTTAGGGGATGTAGGTTGATTTAGTTGATCAGTTTTAGAAAGCGAAAAAATCACAACCAGAAAATCAACGACCCACACCCACCACAACCGTCGTGAACGATCTCTGGGCAGTATAGGAAATTTAACTCCCCTGGTTTTTCTGACCGGATATATATCGCTCAACCGGCGAGCGTTTCGATCACCGGAGAGCGAACTGAAATTCGCGGTTTTGCTTCGGTGGGCTCGACAACGCAGAGGTCGGATCGCCGGCAAGTGTTACAATCTCACCGCTTGCTCGCACTGAGAGCGAGCGTTTCCATCGGCTTGGGTCGCTCAGCGGTTTGGGCTTCACCCGATTGTCTGGGAATAGATCGACTCGGCGAGCTGGGGCACGGGGCGGGGCGCGGGTAGGTAGGCCGAGATGGCTGAGGATTTTGACAATCACCGGCGGATATTCGATGGCGCGGCGATGATCTTCAGCGCAAAAACACAAAAAGTAATCGAACTTGCGATTGAATCTGTGTGCTTATCGTTGAAATTTGCTGACGTCGAAAACTTTCAGAAAACCCACCACGGAGGTCAACAGAGAACACAGAACACAGAGAAAAGACCGAGAGAAAGACTATTTTTGAAATATCGTGAACCTCTCTCTCCCCTCTGTGAACTCTGTGCGCTGCTGTGGTGAATGATCCGAATTCTTTGCCGTGGCCGCGCTGCATCAGGTAGGACGAAAAAGGCACACGCATTTGCTCGAGTTGAAGATGTAGCACTCTGCCCAAGCCAGGATTTCGGCCTTGCGGTCATCCATGGCACCAGCCAAGCAAATCCAATTTAAGAACTCGTGTTGACCGGCGTCTCGGATCAACTCTGGCGTCCAACTCCCGCCACTTCCGGTGCTCACCGCTTTTCAGTTCTGCAAATCGCTGGCGGTCGGTTTCTACGTCTGGCCATAGATAATAGTTCTTCGTTGTGAGCGACGCATGTGACCAGCTGGATGAACCGATAACAACCGCGCGCCAGGGACTTTGTTTGATAATTTCCGCCACGGCCTTACCAAGATCATAGCAACGCCAGGGTGGTGGCGACGGAGGTGGCGGCTCAGAAACGTTTTCTAAAAGCCGACCGATCATCTTCGTGACTGGATACTGATCATTGGGGACACGCAGATCGCGCTCCATAACAATTTACAGTCACCGGAATAATTGGGTAGTCAAAGCCTCTCTTGTCCAGGTCCAAATACTGAATCGTTGTCGTAAAGGCATGCCCGTATTTCTCTTGATTGCGCAGACGCCAGCAGCAGGCCACGTCGAATCCCTTTGTCACCAACCCATGGACCAAATAATTACCAATCTGCTTGCTTCCCTTGATGCTCGCACTCTCGTCTTTATGGTCAGGCGAATCTTTTATTGGAATGTTATCGATAGCAAAGACAGCGAAGGGTGGAATACAGTCTTCTTTGAAAACCTCATACTGGTCGTCACCAAAAATGAGAACAAAATCTGGCTTGAATTCATCGATGCACTCACGGGCCTTTCGATAGGCCGGCTGTAGTATTCGTTGGTACTCCGCAGCGAAAGCTAACCCTTCATCGCCGTCCCACTCCTCCTGCATCTTTCTCGGCCAATTCTTTGGATCCTTCATATGAACCGGCGTAAGTTCGCTTTGCAAATTGCGGCGCAAGTAAATATCCGTTAGACGCGTCAGCGGCCCGTAATTCCCGGCCCGTGACTACAACCAATACCAAGAATCTCTCCCATGACATCCCCCGGTTCGAACTGAACGGAACGGCGGCTTCGTGAAAACCTTCTAGGGCTCTCCGAAGCATCTCGTCGCGTTGTCCCAGAGCATTTTTCGCATGACCTCATCGCCCAGAGATTTCCACGCCAGTACCTTGTCGGTGGACCCCGGAAAGCGGGATTCGGCGTGGGGTAATCGGACGAATACATGAGCAAGCCGTCGCCGAGAAGGTCGGTGACCATTTTGGCCATCTTCTCGCCTTCATGGATCACCAGGCTGGCGAAAAAGCGCCCGCCGGTCATGTACTCGCTGGGTTTGTGAGCCAGATTCTGCGGCAGTGCGTAAGAGATGTATTCGCTTTGATCGTCCATACGCGCTCCCCAAAACGGCAGCCAGCCAAAGCCGGACTCGAGGATGCAGTAGCGAATATTCGGGTATCGATCCATGATACCGGCGCCGAAGAATGCCGTCATCGCTCTCATCGCACCCCACGGGTGCGAGGCAGTCCGGCCGATGAACGGGTTGTCCCAGAGGTCGCGGTAGCCAGGATAACCCTCGGTAAAACTGTGATGCGCGACACAGAGCCCTGCTTCGTTCGCCGCGGCCCAGATCGGCTCCAGATCTGGGTGATCGATGGGAACTCCTTCATCCAAGTGAGGATAGATCCCCGCGACCCATGGCGCGCTCGCCCATGTTTTGATTTCTTCCACTGATACGTCAATCGCTTTATTGCTCACCACGATGAGAGATTTGAGCCGATGTGGATACTTACTGCAAAAGTCGTTCGTAAAGCGGTGATTCGCGCGAATAAAGCCAACCTCAATCTCAACGTCGTCCGAAGCCGGAGGCGTTCCAGGAAGCATGAGCTGAACATCCACTCCTTCTTCATCCATATCTCGAATGCGCGCTTCGGCATTGTCATCGGCGCCGCCCGGTGTCGGAAAGCGGCTACCCATAAATTTCGGGTGATGCCGCTCAACCTGTTCCCTCGGACCCGCTTCGCCTAAAATCCGCAGTTTCTGACGCCAGCCGGATCTTTCGTAAACTGATAGCGGTGACGATATGGCGGTTCCAAAATCTCGCCGGCCCAGCCTACACGAAACGGAACTTTACAGTTCTCCCACTCTGGCAGCCGCTTGCGCATATTGGCATCGAAATAGGGCTCCAGGGTTTCCGCATTTGGACTGAGGTGCGTATCCGAATCAAAAATCTTAAAACGTTGGCGCATGTGTGCTTCCTCCTTGCGCGCAAAGCAGCGACTTTTACGCTATCCATAACACAACCATCGGCCTCGTGAACAACGGATGTTTAGCGCTAGAATGGGCAAAGAAACAGATAAAACCGGATACGATTTTCATTCCGGGGTCCGGGGTCGAATTGTCGGGGTCGCGTCTTGCACTGCAATAAATGTGCGATCGCACGACCTGGCCCCAAAATTTTCCGCTTTGCCAGGGAACTAAAGCGCCCAAGCTATGTTAACACCCGGACGAAAGCAGCGATGATGATCGGCGTGGATCGGCATCGAAAGTATGTGCCGGAGTCGCAGAGGTACTATGAGAAAGAAACGAAGCGAGGGAAAGAAGCACAACCAGGCGATTCGAGCTCTAGGTCGACACCTCGGCTCGGATCATCTACAAGATGCTCACAGAAGAACGCGGAGTACGAGATACGCCCTGAAAGGGGAATGCCAAGAGCAAGGTCGGTCCGAGATCGTTGATTAAAACGCAATTACGGAAGCCAGAAAATTTCAGTCAAAGGAAAATTCTAATGCGAAGGCTGCATCGGTTAGTGGAGTTAGCAAGTCTGATACACTCTGCTCATCTTAGACACTCTGCTCATCTAGTACTTCAGGCAAGACCGGCTGCCTCTATGATGAGGCCGTGCGGTCGAGCACCGTTCATCGTCGTCAATGACCTAGCCTGGACGTTTCACGCGGCGACATCAATGTCTGATTCTACACTACGAGCGATCTTTACGTCGCCGTCGGTGGACTTTCTGCCTGCCACCTGTCAGTCTCACACACCGGGGCGGAAGTCAATCATGGATGAAGGGTGATCTGCTGCAACTCTGCCAAGACCGTCGCGACATGCTTGCGATGCTTCGCTTTCAGGCCCACGCTGCCCGGGCGCCGGGGCCATATTTTGTTCGCGACGGACGAGACTACACCATCGATTTACAATTTCTTCCGAGTTGCCAGGCGGCGGATTTCGCCAGCACTGCATCTACGCTGGAGTCTTGCACTAAAAGAGATGCCGGAAGTTTGCGATGCGCGTTAAACTGGAACCTCGGGGACTAACCAGAGCATTGTTTTACGATAATACGCTGGAACTGGAGTTCTATGATTTCTCGACGCCGGGCGGCGCGTCGCGGGGTACCAGACTAACGGGGCGGGCGGATCCGCAATCGCGAGGCCCCCCGCAACCGCCTCGCGCACGGTCTGGTCCACGCATCGAGTTGCCTGGGCGCCGCTGCCTGGCAAGCCTGGCCGCCCTTTTCAGGATGCGGCCAAAGAGCGTGGCTCGTTCGCTTACCTAAAGGCCATCGATGAATTAACAACGGACGATTGGATCTGTGCGGAATGGCCTGGTGCGGGCATTCTGGGCTACGAGGGCTCAACGTGCCGCTAAGGAGCATCGCGTTGGTGGCTGCTAAAGCCGCTCGCGCAGCCGCGTGCGCTGAGTGAACAAGTCCAGCCCGACGCGGTCGCTCCGGGGTCGATCCCCAGCCGCCCTGATCCCACTGGCCGGGGCTGCCTGCGGGCGACGACGGCCGAGTCCATCCGAAAATCACAGAAGGGTGGCGCTGGCCGGAGCGCTGGCAGCGCCACTGGCTGTGGCGGGGCACTGATCAAGAAGTCTGAAGCCAGACTGATTCACGCGGAGCGGAATTACTCGTAACTCCAAAGTCGCTTTGAGGCGATGGCTGCGCCGTCAGCCAGCGACTTGAGTTTGGCCCACGCGATGCGCGGGTCGATGGTCGGTTCTGCGCGCACGAAGGTGCCGAAGCCGCAGTCTGTGCCCGCGATGACGTTCTCGCGGCCCACCACCTCGGCGTAGCGGACAATAGCGCTGCGCGACAAGTTCCGGATGCTCGATAAAATGGGTCGTGGAGTCGATCACACCTGGAATGATGGCCATGCCATCAGAGAGGTGAACCTCCCTGAAGACGACCCACTCGTGCTCGTGCCCGGGGTTGGCGCCCTCGAAGGAGAGAGCGCCGACTTTGGCCTCTAGCGCCACGTCGATGATTTCCCTAAGCGGGATATCCAGATGGTGTGGACTCTTCGTAGTTGCCCCAGCACATGTGCAGGCGCACCCGATCAGCCGGAATGTCTCGCAAGGCGTAGTTGAGGGCCGCCACGTGAAGCTCGGCGATCTTCTTGAACTCCGTTGTGCTCAGATCGGAAAATCGGTTGTGGCGGCTCTGCGTACAAGTCGGGGCAGTCTAGCTGGAGCACGAAGCCGGCGCGATGGATGGCGTCATATTCTTCTTTCAAGGCGTCCGCCAGGGCGTATAAATATTTCTCTTCACCGCCGTAGTATTGATCTTTCATGAAGTGCGGCACCACGCCCGGCGAGGCGGCGGTCATGAATACCTCTTCGGCTTTGACTGCTTTGATGGCGTCCCTAAGATTTTCAATGTCTTTGCGCACCGCGTCCCGGTTTTTCCAAGCGATGGGGCCGGTGCACGCTGGGCGCATGGGGAGGCTCTTCCTGCGCTGCCGCGCGCTGTACTCCGGAAAGTCCTGGCTTCGCCTGACACGGCGGCAGCCGTACTTTCACCCTCAAAGCCGGTGAGGCGGTCTTTCATATAAGTGGAGTAACCGGGTTTGCCCTGTTCGCCGTCGTTGAGGAAGGTGATCCCGATCTCGGCCTGTTTTAGCACCACTTCCGCGACCGCAGAGCGGACACGCATGGCAAGAACCTCTTCATCCACCGGCTGCTTGCCTCCTGGCGGAGCACTATGTCTGACCAAGTCCGAGGGACGAGGCAAGCTTCCGGTGTGCGTGGTGAGGATGTGATGAGTGCTTCGCTTCATGCTTTTCCTCCGTAAAGGTGAAGTCCGGCGCTCCTGGTGCTTTCGGCAGACTATAGCGATAGAGGGTGGAGAAGAAAAGGCTTCACCCTCGTTGAACGATTTGAACCGCTCTCGGCTTGCGCTCAGGACTGGCTCCGCGAAGCGGCTGGACCCCTTCGATTAACTCAGGGCAGGCTATTTTGAACGCCTTGAACCGGATTCTTTCCGCCTGTCTATCTCGGGCGAGGAGCTTTGAAACGATAGTTGGGGTCCGGGTTCAGCTTCGGCGCGATGGTGTTGCGGTAGAATACCAATCCGTTCGACGGCGATCTCCACGATGTCACCTGGTTCGAGATACCGGGCCGGGAAGCCGTTGCGTATCGCCTCGCCGATCGATCCACCGGTGACCGTACCGCTCCCGATGACGTCGCCGGGAACGATGCGGCTGTCCCGCGAGCGACGCGCTGCCGATCATCGCGCTCCAGGTGTGATAATGAGGCCCGCGTCGTTCGTCCATCCACGTTGCGCCGTTCACCTTGAGCGAGCAGCGCGCGTGCAGCCGGCCGTCGCGGATGAACGGCGCAAGCTCATCGGTCGTGCACGATCCAGGGGCCAAGCGAGCTGGCCGAGTCTTTTCCTTTGGCGGGCCCGAGGCGCGCTGCCATCTCGTCGCGCTGGAGGTCGCGGCAGCTCCAGTCATTAAAAATCGTGAAGCCGGCAATGTAGGAGAACGCGTCCGCCTCGGCGATATTGCTGCCCTCCCGCCGCGATGACCGCCGCAAGCTCCAGCTCGTAATCCAGTTGTTCCGAAGCGGACGGGTAAGGCACCGCGTCGTCCGGGCCGAAGATGCAGAGCGGATTTGAAAAATAAAAAATCGGCAACCGATACCACGCGTCAGAGAGTTCCCGTGAGTTGCCCGCGCTGGCATGTCCCTCGTACATCCGCGAAGTCGCGTACCGTCGGCGGCTGCAGGATCGGCGCGCGCAAGCGAACGCTCGTCAGTGGCACGCCCGAAGCGGAGCCCAGGACTGACTGCAGCCTCGTTAGCGGGATCATTCGTCAGTTCGAGCAGGGCACGGACATCGCGCAGTCTCCTTCCCTCGCCAAGCAACGTCGCCGCATCGAGCACTCGCTCGTCAACAACGACGCCAGCGCGGTCCGTCCCCGCAGTCATAAGTGACGAGCTTCATTTTATGTAAACTCCACCGCGCAGTGGCCTCGTTTAAGTTCTTCTTGTCAGGTCTGGCGAATTTCAACCAAGATCCGAATATCGGATGTCGAATTTCGAAACAACCGCCAACGAGCGAAAGACAAACCAATGTAATGTTCCAGGGAGGCTCTGGTTTTTGGTTTTTCTGAGTTTCGGACTATTCGGCTGCAGTTTGTTTCAAAGATTTCGAATTTGCAATCGACGCTGTCTGCTTCCTCTGCATCCGGCGCGCGCAAGATTCACGCCCAGCGGCGCTTCCCCCGCAACCTCGCACTTTGGGCGGTAGCAGACCGGTATCGTAGTCAAGACTACGCGAGGAAACCCGATCGTGCTGGATAAACAACCAGAAGATATCAGGGCGTCTCCTGGTTACCGATCTTCACGGATCTTCTGAGATTATCGGCGAATTTCACGAAGGAGTTGCCGATGCCACGCGTTGATGGCCTATATCGCTATTCGCTCAAGGGGTTTTACGCCCGGAAGTGCGACACGTTGACGGTCCTATCCGAAGGGAGAATCGCAGGTAACCGGGTTCTCGGGACTCGCTTCGCCGATACGGAAGCACCCGATGATGCGTGGAGGGTTTTCCCCTTGACTCTTCATTGTGCCGGTGAACACGTTTGTTGATGGGCATCTTCGTTGCGGATTTTCGGCTCTCCGGAGGTTAGACCCAAAACGTAAGAAAAATCGTCCGATAGCATAAGAGAGCAACATTTGAACGACGGGAGGAGCGAACGATGTTTGCGAAGTTGAAGCATGTCGCGATTGTGAGCGATCGATTCACTTTACTGGGCAGATTTTACGAATCGCTTTTTGGCATGCGATCGTCCGAGCCGTCGTCGGACGAGCCGCGCTGGAGCCGCAGTCGTCGGAGACGGATACGTTGGGCTGAATATCAATTCCAGGGCTCCCGGGCGCCAATCCGGTCTGGACCACTTTGGCTTCGAGGTCGAGGATGTCGAGACCGTGTATGCTCGCCTCCACGCTAAATACCCAAAGATCAAAGTCCTGCACAGGCCCGGTGGCAGATCCTTCGCCGGCATCAGCACCCATGATCCCGCAGGTAATGTCTTCGATCTATCAAAAGGGGCTGGGAAAAGGCGAGGCGTTTACGAGGAAGGGGAATGGCAGCAGGAACGCCACCTCAACCACTTGGCGCTTAGGGCCGTGAGCCCCGGAGGTTCTGGCCGAGTTCTATGTCGAAGTTTTCGAGCTGGCCGCTTTAGAAAGGCCCGCCGACGATCCCAACTTTTATCTCACCGATGGCAGATTGACGTTTACCATCATGCCCTGGGACATCACGGATTACCTGGGATCGGGAATCGAAAGGCCGGCGTTGGATCACTTGGGATTTCATGTGGAAAGCGTTGCGGCATTTCAAAAGGATCTCGACGCTTTAATCGAGCGCGATCCGTCGATTGCGCCGAGGCGCGCCCGCAAAGCCGATGAGGGAGACGCGCGGCAGCGACTTTTTTCCACGTGTCCCCACGGAATGGTTCATCTGGCCGATCCAGACGGCGTCCTCATCGACGTGACGGACGGGTCGAGACGTCAGCTGAGTTAGTCAACAGCGGCAACTCAACCCGGGTGGCTAAACCGCTCCCTGTGCTAGACCGCGTGGCGTCTACTTCGCTCGCTTTGGGCAAAGCCTTAGTCTTCCACGTGATCTACTGCCTCACAAAGACTGACTACAGGGAACCGGCCAGCGCGCGATCCAGAATTCCGTTTCTATCAAAGTTGCGCAGTAAACTGTCGTCCGTCAATTTCTCGGCTTCAGCAATACGTAATTGAAATCGAAGTACA
>ERZ1370068.4068-contig-3162_pt1 | contig 28525 bp, 43 predicted proteins | sample MGYA00561227_ERZ1370068 | MGnify/ENA primary metagenome ERZ1370068 (study PRJEB38410, sample SAMEA6850437) | metagenome | study: Metagenomic assessment of the ecological functions of the soil: analysis of the soil microbiota associated with the...
GTCGAAGTTCCGGAATCCAGGTCGTCGAGTTGGAATATAAAGACGGAGCGGGATTACGTTGCGACCGAGATCAGCCAAACACATCCGGCTTCAACCACCAAGTGGAAAGATCAGCGATTGTCTCCCAGCGGCCGAGACCAGCCGCTAACTCGCCATCGGTTTACCACTCATCATCGAGCCGCTTCCGCCAGTACTCGCGCCGCCTTTCATAGATGTCTTGCTCCTTATCGGCAATGTCGTTCTGCGTCATCTTCGTCGTCTGCGGTCGTCTTTGAGCGTCTTTGCCGTCTTCTGTCTTGCATCCGCGTCGTCTTTGTCGTCTCCGGTTTGACGATCGAGATACTCCTGTCGGCGATCGAGCCGACGCTCGATGCGCCTGGACCAGTACTCCTCTTCATCGTCCACCTGGGCTTTTAGGCCACACGCACACGGGCTGCGATCGGTATTGCGATCGCTGCCACGCCAATGATCAGAACAATGCGCCACAACGACAATTGTTTCTTAATAAATCTCATTTAGCGCCTCCTTTATTTGATCGGTTTGATCGATTTGAAAAAGGCCTCGATGTTCGCCTTTTCGGCCTTCAGCCCTTCGGTGTCGGCCATGCATACTGCGATACCGACCCTGCCGGATCCGGTTTCGAAGAGGACGACCTGGGCATCGAACACCTGCGACTTTCCGTCCTGCATTTTCATTGTCCCGGTGTGCTCCGAGTACTTGGCTTTCATTCCATTGACCTCACCGATGTACGCCGGTTTCGTTTCTTTGGCATCGGTGATCAGCGTTCTTGCCGTGGCCTGGACATATTTATAGGCTTGGTCGACTGTCTTCACATCTTTAACGACCCAAACGCCGAACCAAACCAATCCGTTCGGTGCGGTGCCGGAGATGCGCTTGGAAGCCGGATTCTCGGGTTTGGTCTTGACTCAAACTTCCATCCGTCCGGCATGCGTACCGTGAACAGCGGAGTATCGTTGAGGCTGTAAGCGACCGTCTGGCTAGTTGCCGGCTGTACCGCCAGCAAACCGAACACCAGAATAAATAGAAACTTGATCTTCATCGTTGTCCTCCTTTTGCATTACTGGCTCCATTGCCTCTCCGAGTCAATCTCGACCATCAGTAAACCTTCGACGTATTGAAAGTTCATCGTCCACCAGGTCTTTCGAACAAAAGTCGATGTGCCATCTGGCTTTTTGACGATCACGGCGGTCTCGTCGATCTCTACATCAGACCTTCACCACCCAATTCAAAGCGAACGATTCCCAAACTTGATGAGCTTCGAAACTATTATGAATCGGAATACTCAAAGGTTGCCGACCCAGTCGTAACTCGACTCGGTGTTTAGGCTGTACGTCCGCATCCTTCGTGTGGTATGACGAAAACGGCAGGAAGGACTCTAGGTAGGTTTCGATCTGGGGCGAAACAGACCACACCTATCATTGTCTACCACCGGGCACCAATACTAACCCCAGTAACAGCGATCCGCAACCGACCAGTAGTTTTTCGGGTTGCCTCAGAAGACTCCCGCTGCAGGGAACCCGACCATCAAAGTCGCCGTCAGAACGACTATTCATTCAGCCCAGGTGATGTAAGCCCGCTCCCCGCCCCGGGAGACCCAGACCGAAAGGCAAATGTTCTCCTGCGCTCATTTGCTCAATCGACAATAGCCCAGAACATGATTCCCTAGACGTTGCCCGCAGCGACGTTGTGTTGTTCCGAGAGGTGCCGGACTACTCGCTTGGTTAACGTTCTGAACTAGGAAAGTAGGGTTCTACAACAGCGCAAGCCCTATGAGATGTACTCCTCTCGCGTCTCACACTTCCTCCTTGCGGTGGGATTAGATTGTCCATTCTACGCTGCTGGTTTATCTCTTACTGGCGGCAATCGACCCCCGCGCCTGCACCACAAGCAGCTGCCAACTCCTCGCTTGTAGTTCAACAAAGCAGACCAGACCCTCCCAACCGCACGATGGTTGCGTCGCACGAGCCAGTAGCTGGCTTCGCGATGTCGCAAACGTTGCGCACGGGAAGTGGCCCGCGTGGGTAGGCTGGCTTCTTGCGCCGATTCCTGATTCTTCTTCCTGGAGTCTACACAAGCGGAGGATCGGCGCGACGGTGGGGATCGTCGCCTTGCAGAGTCTATTGATTGTGGGCCTGGCATTTGAGCGCCAGACGAAAACGAGTGGCGGCACGCTCCCTCGAGGAAAGCGAAAAGCGTTACCGCAATGTTGTCGAGACTCAAACAGAATTGATCTGTCGTTTCCTCCCGGATTCGACCCTCACATCTCGTCAATGATGCCTACTGTCGATACTTTGGAAAAACTCGCGAAGAGCTGATCGGATCGAAGTTTGTCTATCTCATTCCTGAGAACGATCAGGGAAACAACTCTCGGACTCATCAATTCACTAGCTCGAAACCCTTGCAGCGAGAGCCACGAGCACCAGGTGCATTCGTCGCGACGGTAGCATCGGCTGGCAACAATGGGAGAATCGCACGTCATATCGCGAGATGGACTTGTTGAGTTACAAGGAATTGGGCGCGACATAACGGAGCGCAAACTGGCGGAAGAGGCGCTGAGCGTTAGTGAGGAGTTCAATCGGCGAATCGTCGAGAGTACTTCCGATTGCGTAAAGGTCCTGGATCTGACGGCAATCTCATCTACACGAGCGAGCACGGACAGAAACTATTAGAAGTTGATGATATCGAGAGTTTGATTGGAACCTGTTGGATTGACTTGTGGAAGGGCGATGATGGTCAGAGCGCCAGAGATGCGGTTGAAAAAGCACGAAATGGCGAAGTCGGCGCCTTTCGAGGGTTTTGGATCAACCCTGAAAGGCACCCAAAGTGGTGGCACACGGTGATTTCTCCAATGCGCGGAAGCCAGTGGCAACGTTGAGCGCCTGCTGGCAATAACCCGGGATGCGACCAATCAGGGAGTTGGCAATCAACGCGCTTCAGGAAAGTGAGCAGCGTTTCGCCAAAGCATTTAGAGGAAACCCACAACCGATGTCGTTGACAACTTTGAATGGCGGCACTATACATCGATGTCAACGCCAGTTTTCTCAACATGACCGGTTATATACGCGAAGAGGTAATTGGAAAGACGTCCCTCGAACTCAATGTTTTTGAAACGCCCGACCACAGACGGGCTCTGTTGGTCGACCCCTTGACCAACTCGGGGAGCAAACTACCAATTTCGAAATGAAGTTTAGGACGAAGAGTGGTGCGTTCCGGGTGCTCCTCTCATCAGCCGAATTATTAGACATAAGTGGACAGAAATGCATCCTGGTTGCTTCGAGCGATATCACTGAACGCAAGGCGCTTCGAGGAGAACTTGCGATTGAGCGAGCGTGAGTTTTCGACTCTGGTTGAGAACTCACCCGATATTATTTCCCGTCTCGATCGAAATCTGCGATACATCTACCTGAACCTGACGTTCGAAAGAATCTCCAGGAGTTCAAACCGACAACTTCATCGGCAAAACTCCGCGAGAAATTTCCTTATCTAATTACGATTGGGAGGGATTGGAAGAGAGCTGTAACGAGAGCGATGCGTAACAGAAGAAATCAGTTCAGCGAGCTTTACGACTATCTGGGGAAGGAAATATTGGAGCCGCATCATTCCGGAGTTGTCAGATGAAGGCGTTGTTGAATCAGTGATGACAATAAGTGAAGACGTTACCGATCGAATTCGAGCAGAACAAGAACTCGTGCAGCTAACTGTTCGCCTGTTCACTTTGCAAGATGAAGAACGACGTCGTATAGCTCGGGAACTACATGACGTAACCGCCCAGAACCCGTTTGCAATCTCAGTCAACCTGGCGAAGGTCAGTCAACTAATCCCTGCTGAGCCTGGCGATGCCCGCCGCAACTGATCGACGAATGCCAATCACTAGGAGATCAGTCGTTACAGGAAATTCGGACACTTTCGTATCTCCTTCATCCACCACTTCTCGATCAAGCTGGATTGATATCCCAGCCTTCAGTGGTTCGTTGAAGGTTTTACTAAACGCAGTGGTATTTACGTCAATCTTTATGCTCAACCGATCGGGCGTCTGCCCTCAGAAATCGAGATGACGCTTTTTCCGGGTCGTGCAGGAAGCACTCACAAACGTACGACGTCACTCGGCAAGCGAAACCGCAAGCATCAGACTCGAAAAGAAACAGAGTGAGATATTAAGCTGGAGATCAAGGACCAGGGTCGCGGACTGACAAAGCCCCGAGATGAGGAAGACTCAAATGGACTCTTTCGATGGGTGTCGGCATCCCCTGGAATGCGACAACGACTACGACAACTTGGAGGAAGCTGGAAATCGCTTCCACTGACAACGGCACTACGATTTCTGCGATAGTGCCACTTAAGAACGGAGCAAACCATGTTACGCATCCTTCTCGCGGACGATCATGATGTAGTCCGACGCGGACTACGCGATCAGTTAAGCGCACACGAAGGTTGGGAGATTTGCGGAGAAGCCGCAGATGGAAGGCAGGCGGTCAAACTTGCAGCGAAACTGGCTCCCGATGTTGCCGTGATCGATCTTCTCGATGCCCGGAGTTGAATGGACTGGAGGCCACGCGCCAAATCCGCCGCGAATCACCGCGTACTGAAATACTGATCTTTACAATGCATGAGACTGAACAGCTAATTCGAGAAGTCTTGTCGGCGGGCGCACGAGGCTATGTGCTCAAAACAGATGCTGGGCGCCACCTCACTGAAGCAGTCGAAGCGCTGTCGCACCGCAAGCCTTTTTTCACTGCCAAAGTGTCCGGAGGCGCTCCTGGACGCCTATCTAAAATCCGATTCAAATCCTGATGAAGAGTCCGTTTTCCGAACTCCTGACAGACCGAGAACGAGAGATTGTCCAGATGCTTGCGGAAGGCGAGAGTAACAAGGAAATAGCCAGCAAGCTTTGCATCAGCGTGAAGACCGTCGAAACGCACCGCGCGACGATAATGCGCAAGCTGGATATCAATTCAATCGTCGAATTGGTGCACTACGCGATAAGGAATCAATTGGTCGAAGCTTGACGATCAGCTTGGCCCTTTGACCATGTAGTACCGAAATACCTGAGCAATTCATGCCCTGATTGCTCAGAATTAGTCATGTCAGCGCCTTGTTTACATGATGCCCCTAGCTTGAAATACAGACTCCACCCTATTTCTCCACGCAACCGGACACTCTATTCTCGCTAGATCGAAGCTTGGCAAGCTCAGAGCCACACAAGTTTCGCATTACGCCCAGCGAGTAAACAATCCGCAATTACCCAGCTGCCAGGTCGAAAATGATTTCGAGAGTAAATCCGTGAGCGAACTCATAGCATTCGTGTTTCGAGATCAATACCGAGCGCCCGAGGTTCTCAACGAGCTCCGGCGCCGTGATTGGGCATGGGTGCAAGACCTGGACGATGCAGTGGTGATTACATTGAACGACGCCGGCCAAGCTCGAGGTCACTTCAGTGTTGACCTTTCAAAGTGCGGAGCCTGTGGCTGGGCAAGGTTTTGGAGCTCACCTTCTGGATCGAACACTTTTTGTTCCGCGAACTGCGGGTTTGGTCGAAGCAGCAAATGGCCTGTGTCTCTCGTCACGAGGAATGTCGCACGCACGAAGCGATGACTCAGGTGAAAGCAAGGAAGCAAAGTGGTGGAGCGAATCCCTACGAGATTCCGATGAACTTCCAGCGCGATGTGGCGGCGTTGATGGCCCCGCATGGATCAGCAATCTTTCTTCTCTTACGAGCAGAAAACGCTCCTGTGGTGCTCAAGCAATTGCGCAATTATGGCGACACTATTGTCCATACGTCTGTCAGCTCTGAACAGGACAACAAGATGCTCGCCATGCTTGCGGAGTTTGGAGAACCCGACCACCAGTACTCAACAAACTGAGTTTGGGGTGTGTGGTGCAGTGCAAACGATCAGGAGGAAACTGCACTGAAACGAACACACACTTCATGGCCGGGAGACTACGGTCAGGGGCACCCCGGCCACTTTCTTAGTACGGTACGAATATCAGTCAATTCCGCACTCCACCACCGAAGAGCTCTCATCCTCAAACTACAGTAGACAACCTGAGCCAATTCTCGCCGTCAGTAGTGAAGGTGCATTAGAATCTCCGACTGACTTTCGGCCAAGACGCATAGCCTCGTGCCAACCAAACATGACAAGACTCGATTTCAGCGATCTAATCGCTCCGCATGCGCCCGTTGACTTCTTTGATCACTACTGGCAAAAGGCTTCGCTCCTGATCAAGGGGACAAGCCGGACCGGTTTGAATCTCTGCTAGCTGCGACCGGTATTCAAGCTGTTCTTTCTATGGCTGACCAATTGCCGGCTGAAGCGGTCGAGATTAGTTGGTGAAACGAGGTGTTTGAGACTGCAGAGAAATCACCAGACTCCGTGTCACAGTTTTTCATGAGTGGCTCGACCATTCGAGTCAAAGGAGTTGAAAAATATAGTGACCCACTCAGAGAGTTGTGTCGCAATGTTGAATTGGAGCTGGGCTTTACTGCCAGGGCAAATCTCTACTGTACACCTTCGGATTCGCGCGGGTTCCTCTCCATTTGACACTCATGAAGTTCTCGTTCTTCAGCTTCTCGGAAAGAAGCGTTGGCAGGTCTTTGAGCCCATTACAAGGTTGCCGCTTGAATATGTGCCACCCTTGTCGTTCGAAGATGACCTCGACGAAGTGAAGCGCTCGCGCGGTGGACGAAAAGCCGGGCAGGACGACATCGATGCGTCGGAACTTGGGCCACTAGCACTCGAAGCATCATTGGAACCTGGTGACTGTCTCTATCTGCCGAGAGGCTTCGTTCATCAGGCTGAGGCCATGGAGGAGCCATCGGTTCACATTAGCCTGGGAGTTCACGTGATCACCTGGCTCGACCTGCTCTCAGTTGTGCTGGGCCAGGTTGCCTATCGGGACGAAAGACTTCGTCAGGCACCTGCCTCTTGGGTCGCTGCGCAGACCCCGAAACCCGCAAACAGTTTGAAAAAGATTTCTCTGAATGTGTTGAGGCATTAACTCGCCTGGCAAATCCTGAAAAAGCATTCAACGAAATCAGGCAGAGTTTAGTCGCGCCGTCGAAACGTCGAACCAGTTCATGCTGACCTTGAGTTGATCACTCGAGAGACCAAACTGGAATCGAAAGGTCGGCTCCAAGTCTATTTATCTGCTGATGGAACAATGGCAGGCCTGACGCTATGGCAGGAGGTGTTCTGGATGCCGATATCCGTTTTGCACCAGCCTTCCGCTTTGTCGTTGAGCACGAATCCATTTGTTGCTCATGAATTGCCCGGGCAGTTTACCGACACGAGCAGACTAAACCTCGTTCGCCAGCTTGGTTGAGGATGGATTCCTACGCATTGTTGATTGAAGTCAACCTCCTAACTTTTAGCTGCACCCGAAAGAGAATGTAGTTCCCTACGCGCTCACCCTCATCACGTTCATACCACCGATCAAAGTTCGACAGCTTGACTGGATCGTCTGCGGACACCAACAGATATGAAACAAGCGGACTCGAGGCTTTTGTGCGGTCAAAGGTAGCAACAAAGTTTCGGTAGTAATCGAGTGCCTCACGTACTTCGTCCGTCGCAATTGGTTGCCAGTTAACTGACAGACGTGGATTGAATCGCCCGCGTCCAATTAGGGAACTGAGGTAATAGCTCTGTTCATTATCGAGCGACTCGAGGCGGAAGTGATCGATGTTGTTGAAATCGACATCCTTGTAATAGAGAAATGACGCCAGCCGTTCCTTGTCTTCCACCAACGTAACATCTGGAAAAACGAACAAGTAGGGAGCCCACAAAACTGGTTGCGGCGCAGTTGTAGGAATCGAAGAAGCGACAATGAAGTTTGGAGCGTAGACGACGGATTTTGTATCTAGCGATCCATCTTTTGTTTGTCTTGCGATCTGCGCGAGACGAAGCAAGGCAGGTCTGACGTCGTCACGTATTCGGTTTCCGGATAACTGGCGACGGGTCATTAGTGTCGCCTCGGCGCTGCCCGACAAAACTGCGCCACACGCAATTACGGTCAGCAAGATTCGAGCAACTGCCGGTCTTGTTGCGGTCAAGCTGCGCCACAACAGAATGACACTCACGAAAGCCGCAAGCACTGTTGTGTAACCACCAATGAACACTTCGTAATGAAACGGTTGGAGCGATCTGCCGGTCAATATCTGTTGGTTGAAGAGTAGGAAAGGAGTTACTGCGCAAGCAAGTGTAAAGACCACCGTTGGGTCGCTGGACTTCACCCGGCCTCGAGAGATCAGGAAACCGATTAGCGCGATTATCAGAACGCCGAACAACTCCGTGAGGCGGAACAAATCAGGCTTGTGTGAGGTTGCCATGAAGTGTGCTTCGCCGGTCGTTGCTCCAAGTCTGGATATGAGTAGCAAGTATGGAGCGACCGAGGCGATCATGAGGCCCGCTAGAATCAAGAATAATGACACCACTCGTTTGCGTTCGTGCGGTCGGACAGCCAACCATATTCCTGCCAGGCAACCGGTCCATACCACAGCGAACGTCCAGTCATAGAAATACGAAAAGACCAGAACTGCAAAGAGAATTCCCGCGCTCACTACGGACGCTGCAGCAACACGTTTGCTGGTTGCGGTCAGCATTTGCAAGAGCAGTCCGCAATAGATGAACAGAATCGGAAAAGGAGCCGCTGGCAGATAGCGACGAAGGAAAGGCAGATAGTTGTTGAGAGTCGCCCAATCCAAGCAAGTGTTCGACAATTAGATTTGCTGAGCTTGCCAGAAGCACAACGAGAACCCCAATCGCCGCTAAGCGACTGTCCTTGAGAATCGATGCGAGCAACCAGAAGACAGCCAGTGCCGAAACGAAAGCTGTGATTACAGTCAATGCCATGAAAGCATTGGTGCTCGAGATCCCGACGAGACGAGCTGTCGTGGCTATCAGGAAAAGGCGGAAGAAATTGAACTGACAGATAAGATTCTGCTGCCGGATGTTCTTTGCGAATCATCGCGGCCGCTGTAGGGATTATTCCGACGCGGGCGGCCATCGATCGAGTGAATTAAGGTAGGAAGCGTAGACTGATTCATCGCCATGCGTCTGTGCGTAAGCTCCATTCCAGTGACTGCCTCTTGAGAGGTTGAAATAGAGCTGAGGAGCAAACGCTACTAATGTGACTGACGACAGCGGCAAGTACTCCAAAACGCCAGCGCGTCTTACAATCAGAATTCCTCAAATTGAGAACTTCCTTTGGACCGTATGTTTCTAAGGAGTCGGATTATCCGAAGGTCTCACCGAGCTTTCACAAAAGCACGCCCATGCGGTCATCAAACTGCTAACTTCCTAGCTGTCGATTTCCTGGCTCAACTAGATCGGATATTGAAGATGGATCTTCGAAGATGTCACGTGCAGCAGAGAGTGAATAACTTTTGGTCTGCTTAATCAAGTCCGAGAGCGCCTTGAGGTGCTTTGGCGCCGCAGCGGCGTCGCATGTTGCCCACGGACATTGTTCAATGAGTCTCGCAAGCGCGTTGCTTTGTGCCATTGGCGTGATCCGGCTTTTCGATTCGTTGCTTATCTCCGGAAACAGGATGACCGCGGGCCGGCACAGCTCTACAAACCTCTCGGGAAAGGCACGTCGCGCGTCGAACCGAAGCTTGTTGGAATCAACGCGGCCTCCAACAGCGAAATCAAATTCGTGTAGCTTGCAAGCCTTCAGTGTTGATTCATGAAACGGTGAAATAGCGTCGCAGCGCCCAGGCAATGATCCCACTCTCAGTATCACTTAACAGCAGATTGTCATCGGTGGAGAAGCCCCAGCCATTGCGGACAAGTGTTGCAGTTAGAGTCGATTTACCGCAGCCCGAATCTCCTACTACAAGCACTCCGATCGTTTGGGCAGGTGGAAGAACACAGGCCGCGTGGAATTGATATAAACCTGCGCGACGCAGTGCCGATTGGACCGCATAGAGAATGACGTTGTTGAGTGCGAGTGGATGTTTTGCCTGAGTGGTGTCAGATAACCAAACGTCTGTGCGATTCGAGCCTGGTTCTCCGACGAGGATAGTCGATTCGTTAACGACCAGGAGCGAATCTGTTTATCGCTTGGGTAGCAGTAGCCATCTTCGATTTTGAAACCATCCGTTAGATCGAAGTCTGGAGGCTCGGCTCTATCAATAACAATCAGATGATCTGGCTGTTGGGTTGAGGAAGTTTCTACTGGAGTGAAAAAGTAACCGCTCAGGAAGTTGTGAACCAAAGTAAGGGTTGGTTCATCAACTCCCTGAAAAGCTAAAACCCGATCTGCAACTGAGTAACACTTGATGTGATTCGATGTGCAAAGCTCGGTCGACCGAGGCTGAGTGAGAGTTGAACCCCCAGCTGACGAAATCTCTACCATCGAGTTGAAGAAGCAGCCTAGACGTCGCCTCCGCCCGTAATCTGCAGGAACGCCTTTGTCGCGGCAGAGTATGTCGATGGGCTCCGAAACTTCCGGGCTCCACAAATTCCTTGCTCGGCGCTAGCGGCTAGCGCAGGTTCTGATTCGTTAGCCAATACAGTGGATGTCACAAGTATAGGTTCTTGGTTGTCCATTGACGAAAGTTCCTCTGAAGGGTTTCTAAGTCGATCTTTTCTGCAAAGTTGATCGGAGCGCATCGCTCGGATCAGTTAGAGATTTCTTCCGGACGTGTTGTGCACGTCCGGAAGAAGATGACCGCAGGAATTCTACGGCAACACTTCAATATTAAGACCAACACGGAACTTGCCGGTTTGTTGTACTCCCCAAAGCAACCGAACAATGACGGCGTTTCCCGGAGGTACTGGTGTCCCAAGAGTCACAGTACCGACTGAGAAGGTCCCGTTAAAGGCACCGCCGTTAGGCTGACTCGGTGGTTGCTCCAGAGTGGTACCGAGAATCGTTATAACTGAAGTACCGGTTCCGCAGGGCAGATTGCTGAAGTTATCCGTCGTATCTGCTGTAGTTCTGGTACGCAGATCGGCGGTTCCTGAAGGCGCCGGGAACGTTGTTTGTTGGTCCACGCGGAATCGCAAGCGAGTCACGTTGGCTCCGGTGTTATTCACTAACCGTCGGCGAATCTCGATAGTACCAAACGTACTATTCTGAGCTGGAACACTAGTCAGGTCTCGAATCTGATTCGGCGGCAAACTCGCCGCTACGCAAGTGATCCGGGATGCAAAACAGCGTTCGATGCATTCCGCGCTGAATTGGGCTAGCTACAGATTCTCTGGTCCCGGAGATCCGAGACGTTGGCCCGCACCTGCCGAAGTTCCATTCGTGTCCACGAAGTAGAAATCAACTGCGTTGTTGTTCGTGTCTGCCACGCCCAGGGTAATTGGGCATGGAGTGAGATTAGTAATTGAGCCTTGCTGGCCACAACTATCTCTCACAAACGCATAGTCGATCGAGAAAGGAGTCAAAGCAGGGTAACCCGTACCTTCTTTGTAAAGGGTGTTTGCTTCTGTCGTTGACCCAACCGCATCAAGGCGGTTTGCCAGGATGAAGTTTGCAGGCACGTTGTTGTTGAAAAGCGCGATGCCGGCGTTGTCCGGAATATCGGTCACATACGTGGCGTCGCCAGTGGCGTAGGCCCCCAGTGAGTAAGCGACGCTATTGGTGCAAAGGAAGTGTCCACGTCCAGGTATCACAGTACCGTTCGGAATTGTGCAGCGAACAACAGCATCACTTGCCGCTACTGCAAAGCCGCTACCAACCTGGGAAGCAACTGTAGTGGAGGTGTTTGAGTTGTTATAGAGTTCCACATATTCGTCGTTCCGCTCCACTTTGGACCACGAACGCGAAACTCGCTAATAATCAGCGGGGACGTTGGCGGCCCCGGTCTTGACGATATGAATGTCATAGGTTCCCGTGCCTGTCGCGCTGAAGCTGCTGCACTTTTATGAAATAGGTACCTGCAGCAGCATCTACCGTATAGTTCGCGCCCTCAGCCGGCAGGATTCGTCGCGTCGCCCATGAATGGACGAGTCGACTGACAGCAACAGGGCGTCCGCCGGGCTCGCGGAATTCCACAACCAGATCGGTACCAGCTGCCATCGCGTTCAGGATCGGCGTCAACCGGGAAAAAGATTGTATCGCCGGCGCTTGCTGACACTGAGTAGTAGTCGACATCGCCTGCAACGCCCGATCGATCCAGAACGCAGAGCCGGCGAGTTTGCGACGTTCGCGGTGGCTGCGGTGTCATTCAGCTTCAGCTTCAGCAGTTGCTGCTACGTTCGTCAAAGGAGACGAACAGCCGATACGGATTGGACGTAATCCCGGTTGCGCTGGAAGGCTCTTACGCGAATGAAGTATAGGTGCCCCCGTCATAAGCGTGTGCGACCGGCGATTATTGATGCTAACCCCAGTTTCGATTGTGCCGTCGCCGCCATTGCCGGTGCCCATCGTCGATCGTCATTCTCGATAACGGTTGTGCCGTCGGCTGCGAGTAAGATCGATGACCGTGTCTCGGGATGTCGCGCCGGCGTTTTGGGTTACCGCCATGTATCTGTCTCAATCCACACTCTCGAACCGGCTGGCGCGGTGAAGGTATAAATCAAGCATCACCACCAGGGTTGATTGCAGCTGTAGCAATGGCTGTTGGAGTGAAGGTTATTGCTGTTGCGGTTCCTGCTGTGTCATTGGAGTTCTGCTTCCGCACTGGTGGCATTCAGAGTTGGTGCAGAAGAAACCACGCCGGGCGCCGGTGCAGGTGCCTGATTTTACCGGTTCCTTGATTTCTGATCGAGTGTCAATCGGCGCGGCCGGAGTGCCTCGTTTCTGACCATTGCGTAGCGCCTCTGATCCGACGACTGATGATGCGTCTGACGTCTGGTGCCGGGGTCAGCGTTGCCGGGGTTGTGAAATTGTAGGTGATGTCTGGATCTGAGAGGGAGCCCAAACAAGGGGCGCTACTGTACGCTTGGTGCGTTTGGTTTTCTTTTGCTTTTTCGCGAAACTTACCTGGGTAGTTTGAAGCGAAATAACGGTTGCGACAACGATTGCCAGAAACCTGAAGCACTTGCTCTTGGTCACTTTGGGCCTCCTTCAAAGGATCGAGCGTGGATCGGCTGTCAATCGATCAGATGGAACACAATTTAGAATTTTTGGTTTGATGCCACCGCAAGAAATGCGGCACCTCTTCAGTGTGCTTTCGTTACCATGCTCAATGGTCGAATCAGACTGACAAATTAGTCTTTATTGGTGTTTGACCTTATTATAGGTGGGGGTTTGCACTAGTTTTCTAACATAGCCCCAGCAATCAGTCAACAAAATCGTCCCGCTGCTCCTCCTCTCCTGGACCGGATGCCAGCCCATAAAACATACGGGCCAGGGGGCGAAGCTGTTTGAAGATTTCGGTTACTTACTAATGTGGCCTCTGGCGTTAGGACCAGTTGGCGTTGAATTCCACGCACTGTCGGCGCGGCACTGGTAGCGACTGTCGCCTTGCTGCGGCTTCCAGATACTCATTGGTCCTGGTTGGCACGACCATGCCACTATCGCTCGGCTGTTGATATGAGGAACCAAGTTCAGTGTTGCGAGGGTTCTGGGCAATAGTTCTTCCCACTCACATCTAATCTCCCAAGTCACCGACAGCCCGATAGCCGCAGCAACCATCACAACGGCCTGCCGCGCACTACTACATTCGTCGCGAGGCCCATTTACGCCTTATCTCCACGCTAACTTTCTTTATTGTTTCGAAACACAAGCATGATGCACTACCAGTAACGGCGGGAAACTAATCCGGTGATAACGGCTGTCAGAACAACGCCGACATCGGATTGATTCCTACAAAATTGATCAGCATCCCGAGGAGCGTTGAAGCTGCAATCACCAGATAAATTGCTTTGCTTCCCGGGGCTTGTCGTCAAGTCTGCATTCCCAACCAAATGTTTCGGCGACCGCGTAAGCGGCAGAGCTCGTCGAGGACTGGCACGGCCAGAAATCCAGCACCGATCAATCCAACGGCAAAAGATGCTACTGGCGGCAGCTCCCGCGAAATGGTTCCAAAGCCTCAGGCCGCATCAGTCGGCTGACTGGATGTTTGTCTTTCCGTGTGTATGCAGTCGTCGCCGCTGCCGCCACAATGACGAGAGAAAATACACCAGGTTAGCAAATGAACATTCCCACATCGGTGTCCAGCAACCGCGTTCCTCAGTTCCGGCGTAGGTCGCGCCCTGACGCTGCTCAACAGTTTGGCGGCCGTTCCTAATTCTCCTTCTTCTACCTCCTGACTTGCCTGCCAAAGAACAGGTAAGGTGAAATTGTTGTTCCAAGGATCGCAACGATCGTTGTCAGGTAGGTTTTGTCGAAAACTGAGGCGCGGGACGAACGTCGACTCAATCACCTCTTGCCAATTTGGTTTGGCTAAAAGGCGGCGCCGTATATAAGCAAAGAGCGCAAGAGTAAGCCATTTGAAAACGCCCGATATTAACCGGTATGAACCCCAAAATTGTACGGCCACGATCACGAGGGCAATGGGAACAATCAGGTAAACGATCGGAATTGGAACCAGCAGGTTGATTGCGGCAGCAATCGCCCCGATGTCGGTACCTGCGTTGATAGTATTGGCGACCAACAGAAGGGATGACTGCGGGATATCAGCAGCGAACGCGAATAGTGGCGCCGCAGCACACCGCCCAGTCCCATACCGCTGACCATACCGATCTTCGCGCACAGGTACTGCACGACCGACATCAGCGGCAGAGTCACTAACGCGGTCCAGAGGTGTTCGCGAATCCCTAAGGAGGCTCCGGCTATCGAGTAGGTTGCAAATGCCCGATGGATCGTCGTCCGCCGCCCCAGTGATGAGACCTGGACCAAGAATACCTAAGAAGGCGTTTGATTGGATTTTGTTTGACGAGGTCTGGGCGAGTGAGGGCGTTCGTGACGGAGTGCCTGGAATAGCTTGGGCTCGGACTGTTGCTTTGGAGTTGTGCCTGAATCCTCGTCCATGAGCCAGCGAAGCTGTTTTCGACCGCGTTAGATCCGAAGCGGATTTGTCATCAAGATTTGTCCAGCATTATACCATAGTTGGTGATTTTAAGTTTGAAATGACCAGCTCGTTATTTGAAGTGAACCGATGTGATCGATACCGCGAAGCGGTTGGCGTCTCAAAGCCCAGGGGTTGCCGCCTTGGGCTACCCTGGGGATGTTGAATGTCATCTACTCAACCACCAACGCGGTTGCGTCCGACAGTCGAGCCCACAGTTATTAAGACTCCCATCTTGAATCCGCAATGACATTGCTTGGGCGCAACCGCGTTGCGGTTGCCAGACCCTTTCAACACTTCCCAGGGTAGCCGGCGGCAACCACCTGGCAGAATTCCCTTCGCGTATCAAATTTCCCAGCTGCATATAGTTCGCACTTCAAACGGCGATCTGCCGCACGTCAAGTTGAATGCGCAATCCTTCAACTGCTAGTGATCTTTCCCGTCTTGATCAGGCTGCGGTCTCACGACTTCAACTGAGCAATCTAGCGCGTGCCGACACTGCTGAGGACACACTTCCAAGCAGCAGGCGCTCAATTCCTCTGACTCCTTTCGCTCCAACGAAGATGCAGTCAGCACCCCAACTCTCCGCTTCGTCGATGATCTCGTCAGCGGGCTTACCTCGTCTGATCATCACCGCGGTATCGAGTCCTGCACTCCGAAGTTTCGCCGCTAACGGTTCAAAGATCTGGCGCACCTTGTCCCAGTTTTCTTCGTCTGACACCTCGATCCATTTCATAACCGAGGGCCGAGAAGGATCGGGGGTTAACCGCCATAACGGTGTCGACTATTGCCAGTAAGCGTACCTGGGTACCCTCGGGCCAGTGGCGATTCAACACCACGTCCACTGCCGCGTTCGAGTCCTTAGAATGATCGACACCAATAAGAAGTCGGGTTACCGAATCGGCGCCTCTCCGGGTTCGCGCGCTATACGGACCGAACAGCTGACCTGGTAAAGAACCCTTTGCGAAACGCTTCCGAGAATTAACCGCCCCTAAACACTGAGTGCCCACGCGCACCCATCACAACGATGTCGGGCTTCCATTCGTCGGCCTTACCAATCAGTGCCCAGGCTGGTGAGTTCGCAACTGCCTCGTGGCTAACCCGCCATTCAGGAAACATTTCCCTGATCTGCTGACTAGCTCTTTTAGCAATCTCTTCGGCGTCGCGAAGTTTCTGTTCAGCAAGATTGTGAGGCGCGACGAACAGCTTCCGGCTCATGAGGTGGGAACTTATCTTCTTCCTTAATCGCAGGCGGCAAGATGACATCTGCTACTGAAATTACTAAGGCTTCAGTCTTTGGTGGTAAGCCGGCGCTGCGGAGACTTTCAATAGCTTCATCGGCGCACTCTGAGCCGTCAGAAGCGATAAGGATTTTCATTCGTTCAGTCATAGCTTGCCAGGGAAAACACCTTGCGGCGCCTTCCGGGAACGGTGTTCAGTGGACATATGCAGTAGTCGCTGCCGACTGATTCAGCAGAGTTGGAATGTGTGACGTCAATCGACCGAACCAGTGAAGTGTTAACGAATCTATCGCCAACCCACATTACCAGGTGATATCCGATCACTATCGTTCCCTGTTTGAATGAAGAGTCCGGCAGCGATGAACCACTTATCAAAGCTTCGGCGGGTTCAGTCAAATATCGGCCGCCATCAACTGAACGCGCGTCCGCTCTTCGGATCGAGCAATAGGACTCGATAGTCACTATTGAGCGTCCGGATAACAATCGTGTCGAACGGCTGCAACTTCTCCAGTTGCCACTTCTACTTGCGAAGTCACGTCATCGACTGAGTCCCGCCTCAAAACAGGCGTTCGAATCTGATTGAGCCCGTGCTTCCAACAATCGGAACAAAATGCCATCGCCGGATCTAATTCTAGTTTTGTCGCTTCAATAGCTCGACCGCACTTGCGGCAATTGCCGTAAGAACCCGACATCAATCGATCGAGCGCATCGTCAATCTTTCGGAGACGACTCTGTAGCAATTCTCGGTGCCAATCCGCGGTGGTGATATCGTGAGTGACTTCGCACTCATCGCTCTCTCGAGCCATTGCGCGCGCGTCCTGAATGATAGCCTCACAAATATCTTCTCGTTCGGAATGTAAATCGTTCCAAAACGAGACCCTGATTCCCGCCAATAGGAACTTCTATTAGATGAATGTTGTTTTCTGTATTCATGGCTGTTCCCTCACCCGTCCGGAAGAACAATTGGATCAAGCTGCCTTTTCAACTTGGTCTGCATTCGTACAACGGACTACCTCGACAGAACATTTCGCGTGTGAAACCACCGACTGCGAAACAGAACCAGAGAGCAAACGTTCCCACCTGCTGTAGCCGTGGGAACCAAGCACGATTAAGTCGGCGCCCCATCTTTCCGCCTCTTCCAAAATCACGGCGCGCGGTGGACCCGGCAAAAGCTGACCATCGACCGTGATTGTCCCGTTCTGCTTCTTCCGAAGCTGTTCCAGAGCGCGCTCAACTATCGACTGCGCTTGTTTCTTGACTGCCAGATCCAGCTCCTCAAAATAGGTTGGAGGTAACACCCAGCCTTCCGGTGTGCCAGCTATTGGTAGTTCGAAAGCACTCAAGACTTTCACGGATGATCCGTTGGGCCAAGGTCTGCGAACAATCTCTTCGACCGCAGCATCGCTGCAAGGTGAGCCGATCGACTGCGAGTAGGATTTTCATAACGGTGACTCCTGACTTAGTCGCGAGTCTTGGTTATCAGTCGGTCAGTTATCGCGACTGCCCCTGATATGTGCACAACGCGTACCACTTGAACGTTCGGCAAATTGTTCAATTCTTAGACTGCTAAATCTGAGGTTGGCCTAATGGGTTGCGAGGTATTACGCACCTCACTGGATTTTCTCGCAACGATTGTTTCGCTCGGTAAGTGTTTGCCGGTGAAACAATGAATGTCGCATTGATTGGGAAACTTTCAAGAACGGCATAAGCGTTGCCGACTTGGATGGTTCTCAGGATAATGAGCGGAGGAACTCAATACATGATCAAGGTAAATGACAAACCCCGAAACACCGGCAATCGAGGTTTAGGAACGTGCACTTAAGTTTCGGACCACAACCAGTTCTGACCGACATTAACTTTACCCTCGCACATGGCGAGATGCTGTTCATAACCGGCGTCTCGGCGGCTGGCAAATCTGTACTACTTCCGCCTGGCCTTGGGTCTGCTCAAGCCTGACTCCGGCCAGATCTTGATTGAGGGTCAACATATAGAAACTTTAGAGGAATCGGACCTATTAAATATCCGTGGCGGATTAATGGGAATGGTGTTTCAGGAAGATTCACTGTTTACCGGGTTATCGGTCTACGACAACGCCGCTTATCGCTTAGAGGAACACGGTTGGGCAGAACAGGAAGTCGAGAAAGCCGTACGTGAGACCCTAAGTTTTGTTGGCCTTGAAGGTGAGGAGACCAAGGTTACCCGAAGAAGCTCTTCGGAGGAATGAAACGTCGTCTTGAGATTGCTCGCGCTTTGATTGGATGGCCGCGCATCATGTTGTTTGACGAACCGACCATGGGGCTCGATCCAATAGTCTCCATCAAAGTACTTGACCTCATTATTCGAGCTCGAGACATCAAGCAGCATTTCATCTCTCTACGTCACCAAGAAAATCTCATGAAATCCCGTACCTCGCAAACTTCTCTGCTCTAACCCGGCAAGATGGCGAGGTAACAGTGCATCGCAGAAGCTCCACTCGAGAAGTTGCCGAAAACAAGAATATTGATCGTTCTCGATGCAGGGCAAATAGTCTTCACGGGTTCTGTTGAGGGAGTTTGAAGAGAGTGAGTTGCACCGCAATCAAGGAACTAGCGGCGGCTTGATACGCAACGACCACTCCCATGACCCTTACTTCAATGATCCATGGGACAAGCGACGACGGCGCCCGCAAAGAGCGATTCTATAAAACTGGAATTGAGTTAGAACTCGCCGCAATGACTAAGCCAGGATATGCTTTGGGCATCCTGGTCGTTTGCCGGTAAGTGATGACGAGTCCGATGTGTTCAGGCGCACAAAGCCTTCTGCAGGTTCGGGCAAACATCGACGGCTGAAAGCGTAACAACGCAGTGGATCCAATCGATTGCCTTGATCGCGAGTGCGACATCAGCGTCTTCATCGGTTTGCTCGAGGCTCACTTGAGTCGGTTGGTTAATGGAATGCGTAACGTGATCGTCAGCGTTCGCCCCAATCATGATCATGATCTTGTTCGCCTGACCACCTCATTCCACTCGGCGTAATTCCTTCGAGAGGTGGTCCATTGCCTGCTGTCTGGGCGCCTATTTCCGGCTCCCAGAACTTCAATACCTACAGGCGTGCCCTGGTGCTTCGCGACTGAAGCTATTGAAAACCGCCGCCACTCGCTTTGTTGGATTTCCTTTGTTTGCATTGCTGTGTTCCCTTTCTGAGTTTCTCCAGCGATTTCAACCAGCAATGAATGTGCCCAGCATCGATGTGTAAAGACGATCGCCGCTGCACAAAAGTCAGAGGACTGAATTCCATGCAGCAGATGAATGAAGGAGATTTCTTCGAGCTTGCGAGGCAGCGGGCGTAAGCGAAAGCCTGGGGCATGAGCCCCAGGACCATTTGCGTCACGCGCCTAAGCCCGCAATCGCGGGCGACAGCCTCTATTTTCGCTGTCTTTTCGCCGCTCACGCGGGCTTGCGAATCAAACTAACTCCTGGGGCTCGCGCCCCAGGCTTTTACGCTTACGCCCAGCCGCAGGCTCAGAAGTCTCCTTCATTCATATGTTGCATGCTGACTTTTGTGGCCATCACCAAGACGATCCCAAACGTAAGCCAAAATGATCCCTCACGTGACGCTCGCCTTGCGTGGTTTCTCGCACATGGCTGGGAAGTTTACGCACAACAGCGCGATGATCGGTCTCATCCATCAGCGACGGCCGATACTGCTCGAAAATCCGGCACTCACTCAGCTTGCGCCGAAAGGCATAAACATTGCTCGTATCGGAGTGATGTGTGTCGCTAGAACCTTCTCTGAACCGCTGACGCCGCTTCCCGACGCGACCGAGTCAGCAGTCGTGAGTATCAAATCCGGCAGCTTGGCATGCTCATCACAGACAAGTTGTAACTGCCTCCCTTGTGGGGTGGATCCCGGAGGGCGGGTTAACGACCTCACAAGTTCAAAAACGACAACTGCGCTACGTCCAAATGCAGGCTGCAGCAGAGTCGACCCTCGCTCAACCTGGCAGCCTGCTCGTCGATCAGTTCACTAACATCGTAATCGCCCTGGCTAGCAGTCGCGGCGGTGATCTCCCCGTTGACAGGCGGCGACCACGCCGAAGCGGTGGCGATTTTCATCGTGCTTGTTATCAACGCAGCGGTAGGTTTCACCATGGAGTGGCGTAGCCGTGGTCGGGCCTCGACGCGCTTCGTCGTCAGACCGGAGAACAATAACCCGCGTGAGGCGCAACGATTTGAAGCTACCGTGGATGCGGGCGAGCTTTGTACCCGGCGACATCGTAATCCTGAACTCAGGCGATCGAGCGCCGGCTGACTGTCGGCTGCTTGAGGCATCGCACCTCGAAACTGAAGAGTCAGCACTTACCGCATGAGCACGACGGTTGAGAAGTCGTCATCGTCTGTGTCCGACGCACACCTGCAATAGCAGAACGACGATGCATGCTTTACCTGGAACTTCCGTCGCGTCGGGCCGTGCCGTCGCAGTTGTTCGTTAGTAGTGGCACGGCGACTGAACTCGGCCGGATTGATCACCTGGTTTCCATATCCACTAAAGACCAGTCTCCCTTCAGATTCAGCCTCACCAACTTGGTCATCAACTCGTCTCATCGTTCTGCTCATCGCCGCAGTGGTAATGGTGACCGGTTGGTTGAGGGAGATGGCTTCGATGGATGATGGTGGAAGTTGGGATCAGTCTCGCGGTCGCCGCGGTACCTGAAGGCTTACCGGCTGTGACGACGTTGATACTCGCTCGGGGTGTTACGGATGGCGCGTCAACGAGCCATCATGCGCCGACCTAGTCTGCGGTCGAAACCCGCGGGAGTACTACTGTCATCTTGTGCAGACAAGACCGGCACCCTTACACAGAATCGAATGACAGTTCGTGAATACTGCCTCTCGGATGGGCGATGGTTGAAATAGCAGGAAGCCAAACGCCGCTCGAAGGTGATGAACTTCCGAGCAAGCAGTTAGAGTCGAGCGCTTTGCGAACGAAGCGGCATTCCGTCCGATGCAACTGATGAAAGTCGAACCATTGGCGATCCGACGGAAACAGCTCTGCTGGTCGTAGCGGACTCCCTAGTTCTTGATATTCCACACGAGCGCTCGATCCATCCAAAAGTTGCTGAGCCACCTTTCAAGACCTCAACAAAACAGGATGACCACGTTGCATCGAAAGAGATGACGTCAACACTTGCGCTGCCCATAAAGGCGCACCTGCGGTCGTGCTCGCAGCGTGTTCTGATTACCAAACTATCGATGGCCACAAAGCGATGTTGGATGCAAAATCAGTTGCCCGGTTCACCTCACTAACGAACAAACGGCAGATCGCGCGTTACGAGTTCTGGCTCGCGAAGTGAGCACTTCGAAGATGACGCCGATCATTCCTCTAATGAGGCGTTAGAAAGCGAGTACACGTTCCTTGGTTTCGTCGGCATGATCGATCCGCCGCGTCCCGGTGTAGCTGAGGCAATTCGTCGCGCACGAATGGCCGGTATTCGCACCGTAATGCTTACTGGTGACCAGTTAAATACTGCTATCGCGATCGCTCGGGAGCTGGGTATCGGCGAGGAGACCCTCATGCGCTTCATGCACGCGATCTCCTCGGATGTTGAGCAGAGTCATCTGCCTACCTTGCTCACACCACTGACGTCGCCTTTGCGCGTGTTTCTCCTGAAGAGAAATTGCGAATTGTCAGGAAGCGCTGCAACGAGCAGGTGAGGTTGTCGCGTGTCACAGGCGATGGCGTCAATGATGCGCCGGCTTTGAAAAAGCGAACATCGTGTATTGCCATGGGCCAGCGAGGAACCGAAGTCGCAAAAGAAGCCGCTGATGTGGTGCTGGCGGACGACAACTTCAAAACAATCCTCAGCGTGTCGAGGGGTGGCCGCACGATCTACGCGAACATTATCAAGTTTGTGCACATGATGTTTGCCACAACCTGGGCGAAGTGATAATGATTTTCACAGCCATCGCTGCCGGTTGGTCACTGCCACTCTTACCACTACAAATCCTCTGGATGAATCTGGTGACTGATGTTTTTCCGGCACTGGCATTAGCAGTTGAACCGGCAGCTCCAGAAATAATGAGTCAACCACCGCGCAGTTCGCGGTCGACGTTGCTCTCCAAACCTTTTTCTGTTTTTGATCGCCTGGCAAGCGACAATGCTGGGACGGACTCGGCCTCGGGGCTTATTTCTGGCGCGCTTCAAAAGTATGGCCCAGGCTCGCATTCGCGAACCGTGGCGCTGTTTGTTCTGGTTGGTGTAGCAACTCGGCCACATGTTCAATTGCCGCTCTCGCACTCCGTTCGGCGGTGAATGGAGTGTTCAGAAACCCCTTCGTTTGGATCGCCACGGTTATCGTCATTTCGCTGCAATTGCTGGCCGCTTACTGGTCCCCACTCTGCTGGTTTGCTAGACACGGTCAAACCGTTGCCGGTGGATTGGGCTGTAATTATTAGCTGCTCACTCTCAACTATCGTCCTGGTCGAACTTGCAAAAACTAACTTTTCGCTGGAGCCATCGGGCCCAACCCGTCACCCTTTAGTAGCTACCAACTAGTATTAGGGCGCGCTCTTCTGGGACCGCAGGCGTCCTCGCCTGCATTCGTTACCATTCAGATCCCTTAGTCGCAACGAATGCAGGCGAGGACGCCTGCGGTCCCAGAAGAGCGCGCCCTGTTTTCTAAAGGCGCCACTAAAGGGTGTCTTACTACGGCAAGCCAGTCTCCACCAGGTCCACAGGATTCATCGCAGCCATTTGCTTGTAATTCTGCCACCGCTGATGAACTGATTTCTGCGCTTGCCTGAGAAGAAACTTCGCTACTTCCGGATCACTCTGCTTCAGCATTCGATACCGACCTTCGGTGTAGATGTAGTCTTCGAGAGGAATCTTGGGATCGTGTGAGTCGAGTTGAAATGGATTCTTGCTCTCATCACTAAGACTCGGGTCATAACGATAGAGCGGCCAGTGCCCGGAATCCACTGCCAACTTCTGCTGAGTCATTCCCTTCGTCATATCGATGCCGTGAGCAATACATTGACCGTAGGCAATTATCAGTGACGGACCTTGATGAGCTTCGGCCTCAACGAAGGCTTTCACCGAGTGGGTGTCGTTCGCTCCCATCGCTATCTGAGCGACGTACACGTTGCCATAGCGCATCGCGGCCATTCCAAGATCTTTCTTACCCGTCGGCTTCCCTCCTGCTGCAAACTTGGCGACTGCGCCCATCGGCGTTGCCTTTGAAGCCTGACCGCCGGTGTTCGAATAAACCTCAGTATCCAACACGAGGATGTTTACGTTTTGCCCACTCGCGAGTACATGATCGAGACCGCCGTAACCAATGTCATACGCCCAGCCATCGCCTCCGACAATCCATACGTTCTTCTTCACCAGGGCATCGGCAACGCTCAAAGGTCGCGGGCTTCGACGTTGTCGCATTCAAGCGCAGTTTTGCTTTTAGATCGCTGACCAACCTCGCGTTCTTTGTTGATGCCTTCGTCGGTAGACTGATCTGTGTCGAGCAAACGTGCCGCAAGGTCATTTCCGATAACATCAGTAAGCCGAGTCACCAGGTCTCTTGCGTAAGCGCTCTGATGATCCAAAGCCATGCGCATACCAAGTCCGAACTCCGCGTTATCCTCAAATAACGAATTACTCCATGCAGGACCACGTCCCTCTCGATTCGTCGTATAGGGCGTTGTCGGCGGATTACCGCCGTAGATGCTCTGAGCACCCGGTTGCGTTTTGCAATAACGGCCCGGTCACCAAACAACTGAGTCAACAACTTGATGTACGGTGTCTCACCGCAACCAGCACAAGCACCTGAAAACTCAAACAACGGTTGAAGCAACTGGACGTTCTTCACGGAACCGAAGCTTAGGTGGCCGTTCTTCTGAATCTCTGGCAATGTCAGGAAAAGTCCCCAGTTCGCGCGGCCGCTCTGTCTCAATGGCAATTGTGGATGCATGTTGAGTGATTTGCGCGATGGATCGGTTTTGTCTTTCGCTGGACAAACTTCGACGCAGAGCTGACAGCCCGTGCAATCCTCGACAGCCACCTGGAGCGTGTAGAGTTTGTCAGGAAGTTCGCGCCACTTGGCCGATATGCTTTTGAATCCTTCAGGGGCATTACGCTAAATCAGGTTGGTCGCAAACCTTCGCGCGGATCGCCGGAATGTGGGCAAACACAGAACACACTTGCCGCACTCGATGCACAAGATCTTCTTCCCACACCGGAACTTCCAACGCGATGTTTCTCTTTTCAAACTGTGCTGTGCCGACTGGATACGTTCCATCAAGCGGGAACGCGCTGACCGGTAATTGATCGCCACGACCCGCGATGATTTCGGCAGTTACTTGCTGCACAAACTTTGGAACGTTTGCAGCGAATTCACTCGTTGATTCGACAGTTGTCGTCGCTTCAGCCGGCACTGGAATCTGATGTAGATATTTGATCGCTGTATCAACCGCCGCGAAGTTTTGACGGACAACTGGCTCACCGCGCTTTCCGTAGGTCTTGCGAATTGACTGCTTGATCTTCTCAATGGCGTCTGCCTGAGGCAGCACGCCACTAATCGCGAAGAAACATGTTTGCATGATCGTATTGATTCGATTGCTAGGCTGCGTTTCCTTCGCGACCGCACTCGCATCGATTGCATATAGTTTGATTTGCTTATCGATTATCGCCTGCTGAACGTCTTGCGGCAGGTGTTGCCATACCTCCACTCTCGTCGTAAGGACTATTTAGCAATAACGTTGCGCCGTCGACTGCTGGATCAAGCACCGGGTAACGTTCGAGGAACTTGAATTGATGCACCGCAATGAAGTTTGCCCTTTGAATCAAATAGGTGCTCTTAATCGGTTCAGCTCCAAAACGCAGGTGCGAAACAGTCATGGCTCCGGATTTCTTGAATCGTAAACAAAGTATCCCCGGGCATAGTTCGGTGTTTCCTCGCCAATGATCTTGATTGAATTCTTGTTTGCGCTGACCGTTCCATCTCGCCCCGAGGCCCCAGAACATCGCTCGAACTTGATCTTGTCACTTCGGTACTCAAACGTGCGCGTCATATGGCAGTGACGTGAAAGTCACATCATCGACAATTCCCACACTGAAGTGGTTCTTTCGGAGTTTTCTTCTTAGTTCGTCAAACAACCGCTTTGACCATTCCGGGAGTGAACTCTTTCGAAGCCAGACCATACCTTCCTCCGATATATTCGCGGCCGGAATTCGGCGTTTACAACTTCGGCCAACGCAGTAACCACGTCCTGATAAAGCGGTTCGCCTGCACAACCTGGTTCTTTCGTTCGATCGAGAACCGCGATGGCCGCTACTGTGTGTGGTAACGCTTCCACGAAACGGTCTACGGGAAAGGGTCGATAGAGCCGAACTTTGAGCAAGCCAATCTCTCGCCGTTTGCGCGAAGCAGCCGTAATGGCTTTCCTCCGCGGTTTCACATCCGGAGCCCATCATGATGATTACTCTTCGGCTTCAGGGTCGCCAACATACTCAAACAGCTTGTAGTTTCGACCAGTGAGTAACAGCCAAATCGCTTCATCTCTCTTCGACAATTCTGGGCGTGTCGGAATAGAGGGAGTTAGCGCGCTCGCGTGATTGAAAGAAAACATCCGGGTTTTGAGCCGACCCCACGCATTACTGGTCTGTCGGGCGTTAAGCAGCACGTCCGCGATGCGCCCGACCAATTGCTCGTCGATCATTTTCGCGAATGCGTGCGCTCCGAAAGTTTTCGATCCCTTCATTACTTCGTGGCGAAGTGCGAAAGCCGTCGAAGATGTGTAGGTAATGGCACCCGAGACCGTAACGTTGCTGCTTGAGCAATCAAAGAAAAATCCATCACCTCTTGAACTGAGTTTGCAAACAACATCGCCCATCCGGTCGAGCGGCAGCCAGCTTACATCGCTGTGGATCGCCGCGAAGATGGAGAGCGCGCGTGGCTACTGAACGTGCTGCAATGTGAAATACGGTACTGGTTTGTTCGCCTGCGATCTGAACATGTTGGGGATCATCAGGAGCAGACCCTGGCTCGAGGTAAAGGCTGTGGTGAGCGAGCCCGCTTGCAAAGTGCCATGAACAACACCGGCAGCTCCTCCTTCCGATTGCATCTCGCGAACTGCGGGGTGTCATTCCCCAAATGTTTTCTATCTTCGGCCGCCCATGAATCGGCCGATTCGCCACCCATCGAAGACGATGGAGTGATCGGATAAATTGCGATGACTTCGTTGGTTTTGTGGTTAATGCGGCAAAGCGGCTGCTTCATTGCCGTCGATCGTTACCATCTGCTTTCATGATTAGGTCTGCGGGCCTCCTCAAGTATTCAATTCAGAGATCTAAACGCTTCGAACGGAATCCGACCACGCGGGCCGACCTAAGGTTCCCGCGGCCGATTCACTCCTCACCAAGCAACAACTGAAAGCAAACCACCGCCTTAGCCGATCTTTACGTCAATCTGTTTCGCTGCTGCTTCCTCGCGTTTAGCCGGCGTCACTCGTCCAGCACGCCATTTTGAATTCGGCGCTGATCTTCGCTGGCATCGACGGACATCGGAACCGTGAAGTTCCGCATGAAGGGCTCGCCATGGCGTCGCTCCAGCGCGATGGTAGTTCTCGCGGTTGGTCTCCTCTTCGAACTTGCGTCACCTCGAAAGGAAAGCGTAGACATGGTTCTCCATATGGTGATCTTGACGTTCTCCTTCTTTATTTCCGGCAGTTCAAACTTGAGCACTTTCATTGTCGGTCTCGAAAATGTCGCAGGCCGGTGTCCACGGTCTGATTGGCCAGTAGTTCTCGTCCATCGGAAGCTTCGGACGTAATACACTGAGTGGTTCGTCCATCATTCGGTTGGTGTCGAAAGAAATCCAAATGGATCCATGATGAAGTTTTTCGACGGCATTAGTAGATTTCTTGGAATCATGGCTCTCCTTTCTTCCAATTGGCCCCCGGTTCGAGCGTTAGGTAATCCTGGTGGTCAATGTCCCTTAGCAGTTTCGATCTCTTTGATTCTTGCTTGGAGCCACTGCTTCACGAGACGCTCAGTCTTTGACTCATTACCCACCGCTTCAAGGTCTTCAACAGTGTCGCCCGCAGCGTCAGGGCAATGTGGTGACACGGCACCATCTCACTACGATGTTCAGGCGGAACGGAAATCTATGCAGGTTGACACTCACTACACGTATGAGCTCGATACGGATAACCGTAATTAAGGCAGCTGAGTGAATCTTGAAAAATTGATTTAGAGAGGTTTGGTGTTCGGAACCGAACGCCCGTACCGCCGCTCTCAATAAAGCTCAGTTCCCTCGTGGAGCAGAGTAAGAAGGTCTCGTTCATCTTTGGTCATGGCTAATACCTCCGTGCTAGTGACCTCGATCCCCTGAACCCTCGTTGGTTCGTTCATTGATTGAGTTATTGCCAACGATCATGCCAGCATGCGAATGGGCCGTCTTTCGCAGGTTGAGTTTTCGCTGGTGATTTGTGATGCGAGATTGGCCCAAATTAAGCGGGCTTTTCCCCATCGCTACGTAAGGTCACCGGAGGTGTTACCGTTGTTTGAGTGTGAGAATACGGAGGTTAGCTCTAACCAATGAGTGGGAGCCTGGAAGAACAACCGTCGGCACATGCGTTGCAGACTATACCGATTGGTAGCCTGGGCCAGAGCCCACGTATGTGAGACATTTAGGGAGGAGACGTCATGAAGAGACTTTTATTACTTGTTGGCTTGCTTTGCGCCTTAATCCTAAGCAGCAGTTCCATACCTTCTATTACGAACGCCGCGGAAGGTACGAAGAAGGTGCGAGCAGAAATCCGATTCGACCAGCCAGTCAACCTCATGGGAGAAACGCTGCAGGAACAATTACCTCTTTCGTCCATGACGACATGGCGATGGCGCGCGGGAGATGCGTGCACGCACGCTTACAAAGGCAACGCCGAAGTTGCGCGCAAAACCTTGTCATTTCTTTTCATTGCAAAACCACAAGACCGAAACAAAGCTAGCCACTTTACTGTGAGAAGCAGGAAAACTCCCTCGGGGCTAGAAGAGCTAACAAGAGTTCCAGTTTCCCGGCAGCACCGAATCGCATTTAGTTCCGGTGCGGGTGGACTGAAGAATCGTACGGCGATTGATGAGGCGGTGATTGAGAATGAGAGGCGAGAGTTGTTACGAGTTCGTTCGAACTCAGACTCACCGCCTCTTCACTTTTTCCCGCTAAGCATCAGACTTACTGGTGGTATGTGAACTAGAAGCATGTTGCAGAAAGGAACAAAAATCCGGGAGCAGCGAATGTGACGAGAGCCCAGCAACACAACTGAACGAAGTACAT
>ERZ1370068.5225-contig-4256_pt1 | contig 28522 bp, 41 predicted proteins | sample MGYA00561227_ERZ1370068 | MGnify/ENA primary metagenome ERZ1370068 (study PRJEB38410, sample SAMEA6850437) | metagenome | study: Metagenomic assessment of the ecological functions of the soil: analysis of the soil microbiota associated with the...
AAGTATTGCTTCGTTCAGTTACGTATTGCTCTTCTTTCAGTTGGGCAGCTGCGACTACCTGCTGTGATAATTCATTGCCAAAGAAGATATTGTCGCCAAGAATCAGACAGACAGGCTCTTGTCCGATAAAACCAGGATCAATCAGAAACGCCTCCGCAAGTCCTCGCGGTTCCGATTGTTCAGCGTAAGAGAAACTCATCCCCCACTTTTGGCCATCTCCGAGCAAACGTTGAAAGGCCGTTCGGTCGTCGAGGCATCGTGATGATCAGGACCTCTCGAATTCCCGCCAGCATCAGCATTGAGAGCGGGTAGTAGATCATTGGTTTGTCATACACCGGCAGCAGCTGTTTGCTAACACCGATGGTAAGAGGAAAGAGGCGCGAACCGCGTCCTCCCGCCAGAATAATACCCTTCAATTTGGCACCTGCCTGATTAGTCTAGACATGATATTGCTTAGGTTTGTATGTGGGCTCGCGCAGTGTTCTAAGGTAGTGCTGCAGTTCGCCGAGGTGACCCAGGTGTCCCGCTCGTGAATCACGCGCAAGATGCGCGTGCCATGTTCAAACCGCACCACTACGGTGTTCTAAATCGCGGTTGACTTCAATCCAGGCTCGACAAACATTTCGGTAATCTACGAACCGACTAAAGCCTCATCTCCCCGACGTGGCTAGGGAGTAAATCTCATAGCCCGCCTGCCTGGCGTCGTCGTAGAACATCTTGACGGTGTCCAAAGAATACTCGGACAAATCTTTCCCTACCAGCGACAACTTCTTCAAGATATCGCTGGTGGCGGTGATGATATGGCATCCCGAGGCCTCCGCTTGAAAAACATTGAGCAACTCACGGGGGCTCGCCCAGATCAATTCAATGTTAGGGGTGGCCGACAACATTTCCCACGGCCCGGGACATGAGTGGAACTGGATCCCGTCCGGTGTCGGCGATTCTGCCACCGAATACAGAAACATAGGCCGGGGTCCGCCGGCCAGGCAGTCAGCTACATCAGCTACCTGTTCCAGTGTCATCATGGCGGTAACGTTGACCTTGACACCCAACTGGGCCAAACGCTTGATCACGCTGTACGTCGGCGCGCCTTTGGTGTCAGTGACGGGCACCTTCACGTACACTTCGCTTCCCCAACTCGCAATTTCAAGCGCCTGATGCTCCATGCCGGCAAAGTCATCCGCAAAGACCTCAAAGGAAATCGGCCGGTCCGGGATGGCGAGGATAATTTCCCTCGCAAATGCCTGATAGTCGCTGATTCCGGCCTTCCGCATTAAGGTCGGGTTGGTAGTGAATCCCTTAATCCACGGGTTGGCGTATAGTTCAAGCATCCCCGCCTTGTCCGCGCCGTCAGCGAAAAGTTTGATTTTCAAGCTATCGAGAGTTTTCATTTAGTCTCCTTATGTTCCCCAGCCGAACTGCAAATCCAGGCAGCAGCATCGGCCACTGAGGTAGTGAGGTAATCCGCGTATTGTGGTCTCTGTTCATCATACCCATAATCCAGGAACACCGTTTTGCACCCAGCGCGCTGCCCGGCTTCGACATCCTTCCAACGGTCGCCCAGCAGAAAACTCGATCCGAGATCGATCTTCAATTGTTCAGCGGCCTGGAGAATCAAGCCAGGCTCGGGCTTGCGGCACGCGCACTTATCCGAGTTGTCGTGATAGCAAACCTTAACGTCATCCAGGGACAACTTGTCACGAAAGGACTTGATTGATAGCCTCGACAATGTCTCTGCTCTGTGTGCGCCCTGGCGACATCGGGCTGATTTGTCACCATGATCAATAGAAAGCCTGCCTTGTGCAAGTCACGACAAGCTTCCCGGACTCCGGGCTGCAGGTTCCATATCCGCCAAAGTGGACGGAGGATCTAAGGCTTCCGTTCCGCATAATGGCTCGATTGAGCACTCCGTCCCGGTCGAGAAACACAGCCTTGCAGCTTCACCGGGTCGATTCCCACTTTGTCTGATTTGCTTTGAGAATCGGATGCGACACTAATAAGTGCCAGATCTACTGCCTGGAATGCCTCAGCATGGGGCGTGATTGTTTCGGGGTTGACCGTAGGTATGATCACACAGGCGTCCGCTACCCTGGCTGTATGACCACCGTCCCTGCCGACCACACCAACCACTTTGGCGCCTATCTCGCCCGCGTACTCCAAAGCCTTCACCAGATTGGCACTAATGTTTTTCAAGATTCCCTCCGCCCACCGAAAAGACAAACAGCATATCCTGATCCCTCAGGCGGCTGATCTTGAGCCATTCGAGAAACACTGTGGCCCATCCTTCGTCGTTGGTCCGCGCCGTCAATTCGGAGACATTGTCGGTCGGCGCGTAGGCTTCGATTCCTACCAGCTTGCGAAAATCGTTGACCGCATGCGAACAGTTCGCCGCACTCCGCCCACGCCCAAAAGAATAAACGGCCTCCGCGCGAACGCAAGTCGGCCAGGAGACTCGCTACCTTCTCGATCGCGTTTACATCCAAAGCATCTATGATCTGGCTGGCTTCACTCAGGTGAAGCTGTGTGTAAGTCATTCCCCTCGCATCTTTCTTTGAAGAATCTCCTGGTCTCGTCCAGGCCGGCCAGAGATCCTATTTCATAAAAGCGTTGTTTCACCTCAAAACCCGCTAACTCGTCTTTGGCGAGCAAGTCCTGATAAATCTCGGCCAAATCCAGAGACTTATCGGGCGGATACTCTTTGATGGCCCACGATTGCAGTACTCCCAGGCCATAATCAATGTATTCCATATCCGAAGTCCGCGATCGTTTATCGTAACGCTGGATCCGTCCATTTTGAAAAGAGACATTGCTATTATCCCACTGGCCCGCATTGCGAAAAACGGTCATCAAGGCCTGCTTACCACTTGCTCGAAATGCTCGAATAACTTCCTGATAGTCGCAATCTAAATAAGAATCGCCGTACAACACAAGAAACGATTCGCCCAGGAGGGGCAATGCTCTTCGCAGCGCGCCGCCCGTTCCCAGCGGATGTCTTCCATCAAAGACATATTTTAGTTCTACGCCAAACTGCTTGCCATCGCCCAAGCTCGACTGAACCTGCTCGCGCCCAAGTATCCCAGGCAAAATACAATTTCATTTCAAGCCCTGCTGCTTGAGCAATTCAATTTGACGAACCGCAAATGGCTTGCCCGCAACATCCAACAGCACTTTTGGAATGCTTTCCGTCACGGGCCGCAACCGGGTAGCCAATCCGCCGGCTAGTATCGCCACTGGGAAAGTCATCCGAACAACACCTTTGTGCCTTCAAAATCGAATGCGAAGCGCACTTCGTCGAGACCTGCCTTTTTCATTGCGTGGCTCGCAAGCGCCGGCGATCTTCAGCATAAAAACATCAGAAACCCGCCACCGCCCGGGCACCGACTAATTTGCCTCCGATGGCCCCATTGGTGCGCCCTAGTTCGTACCATTCATCAATATGTGGATTACTCATCCCGTGGGAACGCCGCTTCTTGTGCTCCCAATGCCGTGCAGGATTTCTCCGAACCTGGCGCCCTGACCTGCTTCCAGTGCCTTCTGGCTCGCCCAGGCCAGCTCTTTAACGTAGTGTAAGTTCTCGAGCATCTCCTGATCGCATTCCTTACTACGACTATCCTGATCCTTGAGAATATCTCCGGCACTCCTGGCAAAGCCCGTAAAAACAATAAGAGATTGTCCTCCAGGTCGTAGAGGCTATCGGCACTGAGCTTTAGCGGAACAGCCTCGACGCCCTCATTCGGATGAAAGTGGAAACAAGTCACACCGCCATATGCGGCAATGTACTGATCCTGCTTTCACCAATAGGCTCCTTCAGTCGATTGATTTCAATGTCACAGGCCATGCTGGCAAGGCCCCTCAGGATGCACCAGTCGTCGATGATGAGCATAGAGAGCCTTCAATAGCGCCGTGGTAAAGCTGCCGGACGATCCCAAACCTGTTCCAGCCGGGATATCCGCCAGGGTAGTGATTTCAATCTGCGGTTCGCCGTCATCCAACAGACGCGAATTGCTTCCCGGATAATAGGGTGCTGCACTTCGTCTGCTTGCGCGACATGTTCCAGTTGCGAGTATTTAAGAAAGATGCCGGCGACAAAAGGCCGCATGACAGTAACGTACACATACTTGTCAATGGCCGCGGCAATTAGAAAACCACCGTGCTGCCGATAGTAAGAAGCGAGATCTGTTCTCCGCCACCCAGAGTGATCCGCAAAGGACTGCGCGTGATAATCATAAAAAACGGGAAAAGTCAGAGCTAGCCGGGAAAACTCAAAGGGTTCAATCCGAAAGCTATGGGCGACGATTATACCCTGAGTTTTGATAAATTTTGTCCACAACATTCAGTGCCGCATAAGCATCGTCCAGATTCGCTGGACGGCCTGCGGCCTAATCGGATGTCGTCAAGAAACTCCGCAAACTCCACCTGCCAGGAGTTGTCCGCTCGCGGGTACTCCCAGATAGTTGTCTCGGGGGCCCATCTCGGGCAACATCCGATAGTAGGTCAGCCGTTCTACTCTCGTAGCTGCCTCCGGAGTCCTTCGACATGCAGTTTTGCCTGCCGGCCGTAGATCCTCGAGAGAAAACAGGTTTTTCCACTCAGTACAGCTGACGTGCAAAAAGGCTACCTTTCGCTCGCAGTTTTCAGCAGCATAAAGCCATTGTCATCGACAGGCATTTCCCAAAATAGGTATGCGCGCATCCCTGAACGTCGGTGAAATCGCCCAAAACCAGCGCGCCAGGTCAATCAGATGGATGCCTTGATCAATGAGCTCGCCTCCGCCCGACAACACCGGATCTCCACGCCACTCTTTTTCATAGCCCACGCGGCCGCCGTGCCCATATCGTCCACGGACAAACATCATTTCCCAAGCAGCCCATCCTTAAACAAATTATTGGCCTGACGTAAGGCGGGATGGTATCGATGATTAAAACCTACACGGACTTGAATGCCCATCTGCCGGGCCGCATCAATCACCGGCTCCAACTCCCGAGCGTTTCGGGCAGCGGGCTTTTCTACCAACACATGCTTCCCGGCGTTGATTGCGGCTTGACTCACGTCAGCCAGCGCCTGGTTGGTAGTAGCCACGATCACAATATCTACATCTTTGCGCTCGAGGACATTTCGCCAGTCGGCAGAGGCCGATGCCCCGGCTTCTGTGCTTGCCAACGCCTCAGCTCGTTGCAGATTCAAATCCGCACAAGCCACGAGACGCGCCGCACCCAAGGCTTTGGCGCGCTTCTGACCAATCAAACCGCAACCTATGATTCCGACCCCCAGGCGCGCGCTACTCACCCCAGCTTAGCCCCCGATCCTTTGGTACGATCCGTCTCAACGTATAAGCGTCTGTCTGCACCAAGTCCTTCAGGTGCTCGGGCAATGTCTCCCAAGGGTCCCATATTGCGCTGAGTAATTTACCGGTCACCCCGTCGCTGGCTGACGACGCCAAAAGACCGCCAGCGCTGCGCCTCTCTCCAGGGAAGCCCCACCCTCCGCCTTCTGTTTCAAAGCCTTTTCATAAAACGATTCGCCAACCACACCAGGACCCGTCTCCAGGACCTCGTCCAACAGGCGGGTATTCAAAGCGCCTGGCGCGATGGCATTCACATCGATTTTGTCGGCCCGCACTTCTTCAGCGAGGGTTTCTGCAAACCGAACTATAGCGGCCTTGAGGCTGCATACGCGCTAATGCGTGGTAACGGATTAGTGGCGCCGCCACCAGACAACTGGACGATCTTGCCGTAACGATTGGCCTTAAATGAGGCAGAACTGCCCGACATAATAGCACCGAGCCAAATAGATTTATCTCGATCGCTTTGACCCAATCGGACCAGTCGACATCTTCAATTAATCTCTTTGGGGCCGTAAACGCCGGCGTTGTTGACCAGGATGTGGATTTGAGGAAAAAGGGTCAGCGCCGTATCCACCAATTGCTTTACGTCCAGTGCTTGTGAAACGTCGGCGGTTTGAGTGGCAATTATCTGCCCTGCACCTGCCACGGCCCTCAACTTTGCGCCCGCCTCGTCCAGAACGCTCTGGCTCGCGCGCGCATAAAGCACGCTGGCCCCTGCTGAAACATAAGCCTGAGCCACGGCCATTCCGAATCCCTGGCTTCCACCAGTAATGATGGCTGCCCGTCCTTTGAGAGAATACGTCATGAGGGACACCTGAAATTAATATTTAGCCTCGAGAACCTAAGCGAATTCCAGCAGGCAGCTTGGGCGGCGCGCGCGCCGGATCTATAGCAACGACTTTCCCACCGTCGCATAGCGGACGCGTGAATCGCCTTCCAACAGTTCAGCCAGGAAGCGGTTGGGATCAATTATTATTGGAGTGTGCATCGCCGCTACCAGCACATCGGCATCTACTGCTTTATATTCCGGCCATCCGGTAGACATCACGAGGGCGGCCGCGTCTTCCAGCGCACCGCGGGGCGTACTGGACAGTAAGAACCTTCCCACCAACTCGTCGGGCAAAACCTGAATTGCCGGATCGTGAGCCTGGACGATCGCCCCTTGCGAAGTTAGCCATTCACAGAGTTCTACTGAATCAGACCGGCGGAGAGTATTTGTGCCTGGCTTGTAGGTGAGGCCCCAGATCGCCACTTTCTGATCTTGCAAGGGCCAATCAACGTCTGTAACTTCCGACGCACCCAATTCCGATGATTCGAGTTGCTGGCCCTCACCCCGGACAGCAAAGGCGTTGGCTGCTGATGTTCAACCCCAATTGCTTCGAGAAATGCAATATCGCGCGCCAGCGTGCCGCCGGCAAACGCGGCCCCGGGATTCAGATAAGCTCGCGGTCCGATTCTGCTCTCACTCTTCAAGCCCCGCTCGACCTCTTTCGCGTCCGCACCGACTTGTTCACATAGGGTCGACACTTCGTTAATAAAAGCAACCGAGGTAGCCAGAAACGCGTTCAGAGCATGCTTAGTCATCTCCGCTGACTCAACCGACATCCATTCGAGGCGCTCGGTAAAAGGTTGGAGCAACGCCACAACCCGATCCCTATCGTTGCTAAACGACTCGGCGCTGGTTGAGCGCAAGCCTACCACTACCCGATCCGGATCGGTGAATACCTCAATGGCTCTTCCGAGGCGCAGATTCTCCGGCGCATAGGCAAAGGATATCGCTTTATCAGGGTAGGCTTCGGCATACGATCGTTCCAGTTTATGAGTTGTGCCAACCGGGACTTGCGAAGAAATCAAAACCAGAGTTCCCTTCTCAAGATGAGGAAATAGTTGCGGAGACGCGATCGAGGACAAACTCGACGTCAGCGACATCATGCTCGTCCACCGGCGTATCATAGGTCACCCAAACTACTTTGGCTCCATTCAAAGCCGCGGCCACATCCGTGGTGAACGAGAGAGTTTTTCTGTTAAGCCCTGTTTCACTAATTCTTCAAGTCCAGGCTCGAACAGCGGTGGTTTTCCGGCTTGCAAACCTCGAATGATGGCATCGTCAAAGTCCAGCCCGACGACCCCATGCCCCCAGCCGCAAGACAGGCAGCAGTAACCGTGCCCAGATGCCAGAGGCCAACCACGCACACTCTCATGGTCGCTGCTCCAGTATCCAGGAGTTTGCCTGCAAGTACTCTAATGTTCGGACAATCCCTCTTTGATGGAAAGCCTGGGACGCCAGCCTAAGGCCCGGATTCGACTGCAATCCAGGAAGATAAAAGGACTATCGCCGATCCACCCTCGCTCGCCCCCTGTATAGACCAGTTTTGGCGTCAGGCCCAGGTGTGAGGTAATCCAACCAATCGAATCGTTAACCTCGCAAAACTCATCCGTTCCCAAATTGAAGATGTTCACTTTATCCTGCGCTCGTTGAATCGCAAGCAATACGGCGTCAATGCAATCCTGCACATAGAGATATGATTTGCGCTGATGACCATTGCCTAAAACACTTAACTCATTTGGATTGGCGCTGAGGCTTTTACAGAAATCAAAAACGTGTCCGTGCGAATATCGCTCGCCCAGGATCGAAACGAACCGAAAAATGTAAGCTTGAAACCCAAAACCCTCACAGTAAGCCTGGATCAGACTTTCACCGGCCAGCTTAGAGGCGCCGTACAGCGAGGTCTGTATCGGAAAGGGTGCGGTCTCAGGGGTTGGGAAAATCTCTGGCTCTCCATAAATCGATCCGGTCGACGAGAAGGCCATGCGTCGCACCCCGGCCGCGCGCATTGCTTCCAGCACATTGAAAGTTGCCAGAGTATTTTGCTCGAGGTCTTTGCGTGGGTGCTGAGTGCCGAAGCGGACATCGGCGTTAGCGGCCAAATGAAAAACGAAATCGCAGCCGCTCGCTGCCCGGGTCAATTCTGGCAGGTCCAGAACATCTGCTTTTATGATTTTTAGATTAGGCGCGTTCGAGGCTTGTTCTAAGAACTGTTCGATGCCGGTGGAATAATTGTCATAAGCTAAAACTGTGTGTCCATCTCCCAGCAGCCGGTCCACCAGGTTACTCCCGATGAATCCGGCGCCACCCGTTACCAGAATCCTCATATCATCGCCCGATCCGTCATATTCGCACCTCAGTCCTGATCACCAACCACTACCCGCGATTACCGTTCTGGCCGTCCTGAGCAGAATTTTCATATCTAACCAGAGCGACCAATTGTCGATGTACTCCAAATCCAGGGCTACCCAATCATCGAAGTTACTGATCCGGTTACGTCCATTGACTTGCCAGAGACACGTAATACCAGGTTGAATGCTGAGCTTTCGTTTGTGCCAGAACTCATACCGTTGCAGTTCATGACGAAACGCGGGTCGCGGCCCAACCAGGCTCATATCCCCTTTTAAGACGCTCCATAATTGCGGTAGTTCATTTAGACTGTACTTACGCAAAAACTTGCCCAGAGACGTCACCCGCGGATCATCCTTCATCTTAAAAACGGGGCCACTCATTTCATTAAACTGAGCCAGATCAACCTTCACGCGGTCAGCATCAGGATTCATGGTGGTGAATTTGTAGCCCGTAAATTCAACCCCGTTACGCCCAACCACGCGCCAACGATAAAAGATTGGGAGACTGGGCGTGGTCAGCTTAATCGCGGCAGCAATCAGCGCCAGTAACGGCGCCAATAGAACCAGCAAGATGGCCGAGATGGCAATGTCCAGAAGGCGTTTGAAAAACAGCGCCTCGGAATCCAAATTGTGGGGTGGCATCATGACTACCGCCGGAAGATGCAAAGGATCCAGGTGATAAAGCATCTTCAAACTTTTGCGCTCTTTCAGCAAAAGGGCCTCAGGAATAATTCGCAGCGGCATTGAGAAGTAATCGCAGTCCTGGATTACCTGCTGTATCCACTCACCGCCGGAGACGGGGTGAATCGTGATCACTTCGTGGATTGGCTGGTGGATCAGCAGGCTGCCTAACTCCCCCACATTGCCGAGCAAGGCCAGATCGGGAGTAGCTCCGTTGCCCTCGCCGTTGCCGTTGCCGTTGTTCGATTGATAAAGCTGATCCGGGTAAAGGCAAAGATAACCGAAAGGACGATAGTCGATGGGTGGAATATTTTCCTTGAAGTAGCGCACCATCCACTCAATCGAGGATGGCAGCCCAATCAGCAGGACATTCTTATGATAGTACCCAGCGTCCCGACGCGCCATGAAGTACTTCCGCAACAGTAACCGGTAGGTAACCAGCCCCACGCCGCTGAGGACCGTGAAGATGAAAATTAGTAAGCGGCTCCAGCCGGGACTCTTAAAAGCGAACATGCATAAGGTAATCATGCTCAGCCCCGTCAGGATAGCCACCACGTTGATGACAATAATCCTGGTGAGAGAGGTTTTCACCAGCGAGCCATGACTGCCGGACAGGCCCATTACCACCAGCGCTGTGAGCGCCATCACCAACAGAATCCAGAGCGATTCTGAGAGCGGCGGCATCTGGCCGTTCCAATGGCTGGGCACGTCCAGCAAATCAGATAAAAGCGTTGAGCGAGTGCCGGCCTGAAGGAAAGCCCCAAGAGAAGGAACTAACCAATACGCGGCCGCGAAGGCGCAGCAAAGAATTAACAGATCAAAAAGCCAGAAGAACCTACGAGGAATCATCTTTGGGTCACCCAACGCCCAGCCACTGGATCTCAAAACGCAGATCCGATTTGGCAGGGTCACGTCGCGTTTATTAATGTGCTTGCACTACGACGAATAAGTATGAAGCTAGCTGGCGCGGATCATATCAAATCTTAAACGAATTCAAAAACACTAGCGCTCCCGCCAAATTACGGCAATTTGGCAATATCCCGCCGCAGATGCTGTGTCCGCGTTCATCCCTGTGGAGACGATTCCAGTAGCGCCAGCCACTGTCTACGAATACCCTCACGCATTGAAATCGTGGGTCTCCAATTGAGGACCGCATGGGCCAGCGAACAGTCCAGGATATTGCTGGGAGCATCGATCGCTCGAGACTGAGTATATTCAACCTTAACCGGCCGCCCGGTTACGCTTCTGATCAAGGCAATCAGATCATTTATCGAGACGCCCTCTCCGCTGCCAATATTTAATATCGAGTTCGACTCGGCAACAGTGACCGCCAGCGAAATCGCCTGCGCAATATCGCTGATGTGCACGTAGTCGCGCACTATACTCCCGTCCCCCAAACAGTTAAACCCTGATCCGCTCGGACAGCCGCCAGGCACGCCGCAATCACGCCCTGTCCCCGGCCACCGACCTGCCCTTCGCCATAGGCGTTGGCGGGTCGGACAATCATGTACTCCAGTCCATAGAGCCTAGAGAAAAGGAGCAGATATTTCTCTACCGCCAACTTGGTGATCCCATAAGAGGACATCGGTTCCAAAGGATGTGATTCAACAATGGGCACCTGCTGAGGGTTACCATAGATGGCGCCGCCGCTCGAACAAAAGACCACTCGACGCACCTTTTGCTCGACACAGGCCCTAAAGATATTCAGGCTGCCCAGAATATTGTTGGTCACATCTTGACCGGGATTGTCTGTCCCCGACTGTGGAGTACTTGTCCAAACCAGATGAATGACCACGTCAACATCATTAAGCGCCTCACGCAGGGAATCTCCGTCCTTATAATCGACTCTTAGAAACGGCGCCTCAGCGTTAGGAACCAGGTCCCCAACCACCGTCTCAAGACCCCGCTCAACCAGGTTGTGTACCAGTGGTCGACCAATGAATCCGCTGCCACCAAGCACCAGACATCGGGTCATTTTGCTTTACCTCTAAGCTGTTTTGCTTCGAGTGCTTGCCGGTAAGCTTCGAGTGTCTGCTCCACGGGTTTCTCCTCATTGAAGCTGGCCGCGACGAATGAACGACCGCGGTCAGCCAGTTGCCGTGCCAGGTCATCATTCGTGAGGACGCGAACAATCGCTTCTGCCAGCGACTTTTCATCCCTGGCAGGAACTAATAGGCCGGTCTCTTCGTGGCTAACCAGATCAGTCGTGCCGGCGACCGCAGTCGCTACCACAGGTGTGCCCACGGCCATTGCCTCGATGGGCGCATACGGCAGTCCTTCCCAGAGCGACGGGAAGGCGAAGACATCGAACGCCCGTAGGAATCTCAAGTAGTCGTCGCGCTGGCCTACCATGGTCCAGGTTCCATTCAGGCCGAGGGCCAACATTCGCTCTTCGATCTCAGCTCGCAACTCGCCTTCGCCGACAATTACGAATCGCACATTTGGAATCTGTTCGCGGACCAAAGGCGCTGATTCAAGCAACGTCTGAATTCCCTTCTGTGGTGAGATGCGCGCCACCGTTCCGACCACCGGCTGATCCGCAGGCCACCCCAGATCGGATTTGCTCTTTGCCCGGCTATCATATTGGTAAGTATAGCTTCCCAAATCCACACAGTTGTGAATGAGAGGAACCCGATCAAGCGCGATGATTCCACTGTCAGAGATTTCCCGGTATTCGGCTTTGGAAGTAGCGATCATCACATCGGTCCATCGCCCTAGTATCTTTTCAATCAGATAATAGAGCCAGTAGCTTGCCCCCTGATTAAGCTCCTGGCGAAAAGGCAACGAATAAGGCGTGTGAACAATCACCGGGACGCCGGCGAAATGAGCAGCCATCCGACCGAGCACCCCGGCTTTCGCGCTATGCGTATGGACGACATCGAAGCGATTTCGTTTGAAATAGCGCAGTAATTGGAAAAATGCTCGCAGGTCCGAAACCGGCGCAATGCGGCCGTGGGTGATATGAAATTCGTCTACCCGTACTCCCTGTGAACGCATGAAATCGGGGAAGGAATAATCCATCAACGCACTCTTTGCCTCAAAGGGCCGCGGATAAGGCACCGCCAGCACAACTTCGACGCCGCGCTCGATTGTTCCGGCAATCAAAAGCTGCACATGCTTTTGGTGCCGCCACCCATGGCCTCGAGCAAATGCAATACTCGCATCGTGGTATCCAAAAATGATTATCTGATCGAAGGACCGCTGTTTTACGCCGGCGGCCGCAAGCGCGCGGTCCATAACCTCAGGAATCGCCGGCCGGGAAACATGCGCCACAACGTGCGAGTGTAGTCAAACGGATTATCGCGGACCACGGCCCACGTTCGCCGGCCCAGCGAACAAACGAACTGATATCGCCGCCAAAGACGATTCAGTCCCGGGCGCCGGAATGGATGGCGTTGATAGCGTTGCTCAATCAGGCGCCGCTCTCTTTGCCACTTAGAGTCCTCTTCCGCATTAGTCTTGGCCAGATGATTCAGACGAAACGTCGCCAGTTCGCGGGGCAGGTGCATGGGACAAGCGACTTTCCACATCCGCAGGAACAGGTCCCAATCCATTGAATAGTACAAGCTCTCGTCGACCAATCCGACCTGCTCCAACAAACCGCGGCGAAAGAATACCGCCGGCTGCCCCAGGTAATCATGGCCGACCAGTTGGTCGTAGGATATCTTCGGAAAGACTTTACGCCGCCGCAAAACCTTGCCCTTCAAATCTGTATAAACAAAGTCGCCATAGACCAGGTCGACTTCAGGGTGACGGGCAAAGCAATCCGCCACGGCCGACAGCGCGCCCGGCAAAAACACATCGTCAGAGTTAAGCCATGTTAGTACGTCGCCATGCGCCAGAGCGAAACCCTTATTGATGGCGTGCGATTGCCCGCGGTCTGGTTCAGACACCCAATAATCCAATTGCTCTGCGTAACGCCGAATGATGTCGACACTGCCATCGGTCGAGGCCCCGTCCAGGATCAAGTACTCGCGGCGAGTGTAGTCCTGGGTCAGAACACTCTCAATAGTTTCTGCGATGAACTCGGCCTGGTTATAAGAAGGCGTGATTACTGAGATTAGAGGTAAAGTCATTTGCAACGGCTAAAAAGTACACAGGACCGGAACAGCAGCTTAAGCTCGACTACGAAAGAGGATTTGAAACCCAGTGATGTGCTGACAAAAGTCCCGTTAGTGGTGACATCAATCGGTCCTGAGCTTTTCCAGTGTCACTGCCGACTGGTACCCGTAAGCCTCATGGGTAAGCGAAACCCACCGAAACACCGGAGGTACGATTGATTGGAAATACTTAGAACTATAGAACACGTGCGATCCGGGGCCTCTCCAGAGAACGATCAAGTCGAAGTCATCCTTGTTCGAAGTGTAAACCGGTTGCTCCCTCGTAGACTTAGCAAGTGGCGTATTCTTATACTCCCCATCAAATAAACTGACGGTATGTTCGTCGTGAATCGTGATGTACAGCTTTCCTGAAGGACGCAGTATCCGTCCCAGCTCAAGGAGCCATGTTTCCTGGACATCCTCAATATGCGTAAACACGGAGCCACAGTAGATCAGATCGAAAAACCCGTCTTCAAACGGGAGATGAGGGTTTACTGTGGTGGTAGCAAAGTTAATTATCGGGGTAAGATTTCCTACGCTCCATCGTATGTGCTCCGCGCTAATATCCACACCCCATAACTGAGCATTCGGAGCGAATGCAGGAAGGTGTCGGATCATTCTGCCTGCGGCACACCCAAACTCTAAGACGCGCTTGGCACTCGCCAGAGAACACCCATTTTCTTCGAGGATACTCGCCATCCTGGAAACGTCACGCTTCCCCGTGGACAGATATGTCTCGGCATCAGGACCGTATCCCAACCAAAGTTCTTCCGGGGGAACCGGGAGTCTGCCCTCACGCATCTTCTGCAGAGCGATCTTCAACCTTGATATGGTATGCATTCTTACCAGGATGACTTTGGAGATATGATCCTTTCCGTGCGTAAGCGATTGCCTTCAGGCGAGCAATAGTTGGTCGTTTAATAAATGTCGGCAGTAGTTTCATTGGGCTTTCCTCATTTCCTACAAATCGTGAATGGTCCGATAAACCTCAATCAGTTTGGCTACCTGCGTAGCCGGCGCACAAATTCTTTGCGCTTGCCCACGGGCGAAGGTGGCAACTGAGGTTGCGAACTCAGGATCATTCAACAAACGCAGAATACCGTCCCGCAAACATGCCACCGAACGAGGTTCGACAAGGACGCCGCTAACATCCGGCTCGATCATTTCGGGAATGCCGCCGACCCTGGTCGCGACCACCGGAACTCCCGCAACCTGGGCCTCGGCTATCACATTCGGCGCGGTGTCCATATAACTCGGCAACACCAGCAAAGTCGCCTGGGCGAACTGCTGCACAACCTCAGCGATCTCAAGGTAACCGTGAAGCGTCACTCGATGCTCAATCCCGCGGCGACTCAGGATTGATTGCAGCACCGGAGCGTAGGCTGGCGCATAATGCCCGATCACACGCAGATGCGCGCCCGGAAAATCTTTCAACACTTCGGCGAAAGCATGCAGCAGTACTTCTATCCCCTTCTCGGGGATGACTGAGCCGACAAAAATCAAGACCGGAGCCTCAGCGGGTGGCGATTTTCGTTGCAAGGAAAAAATTCGTGTCGGACCGGCGTCCGCAGCATGTGGATGTTCGCGGTTGGATTGAGATGGCGGACAAACTCTGCCGCAAAATTGGTTTCGCAAACGAAGTCTTTACATCGCCGCACGGTCCAGCGCTCGAGCGCCATGGGCAGGAACAATTGCGGGCTGCGCCAACGCGAGCTTCCCAGCGCCCGGACGATCTCGGACTGAACTCCCTGAATCATAAGCAGGGACTGAAATGGACTGGACACGGCGGCGTAGCTGTAACTCGACTCAGTACCAAATCCGTGGACCAGGTCCGGCTGAATTTCACGCAAGCAACGATGAATGCGAAGTCGATCAATTTGATACGCCGCCAACACACGCGGCAGACGCGGCACTCGCAGGAAATGGAAATGAATCCCATCATGCACAAAGTGGTCGTCGGCCACGTAGCGTCTTCCCACTCTAATGATGTGCAGTTCAATATCCGGTGTGCGGGCGACGAGGGGCGCTTGGAGACTTACCCAGGGCACGGGATGATGGGCGAGATCGTCCTGCAACTTAGGTCGATCAGGAAGAAGATGCGCCGGATAATAACAAACCCAGGCCACCTTCATCGAGGCGCCGTCCCCGGCTGACGTCTACTCAGTTCGGTTTCGCCGCTTCCGATCCGGCAGGTCATCCCGGCCAGGAACATCACAGGCCATGATATAGATATGATGTCCAGTGAGCCGAACATACTCATCAAGGCAGTGAGAATCAGGATCAACCACCACCCCGTCAACCCCGTCGCAAAAGCAACCTGTTCGGGATCGGTCGATTGCCTTGCACGCCAAACCGCCAGGCCAATCGCCAAATACGCCCACACCAGGATAACAAACGCGGGAAAACCAAGTTCGGCAAGCACACAGCTGGTGAGAGTGATTTTGGTGCTTTCCCCACTCTCGAAAGCCTGAGGCAGCAGCGACGACTGTGCAAACTTCGCGAGCTGGCCTGCGCCCAATCCCTGGCCGACACTGATTGGGTTAGCATAACTGTATGGACCATTGCCAACCAGAAAGGTCTTCCCGCTTGTTGCTACCACCCCCAGCGATGCGACATGAGCAGCAATCGGCCCAAAATTCAGCGGGTTTGCGCTTAACTTGGTGAAGACGTCGCCAACTCGCGCTGACGAATTCCGATCAATGTCCGAGAAGGCAAATCCGCCAACGATCAACAACACCACCGCTGCCGTGATCGGCACCAGCCGTTTGCGAAATCCGGCTTTCATTTTGCGACCGGTACTCGTGGCTTGACTCGATATATTTACCCACACGATCAACATGAAGCCGAAGAAGCTGAATACCAGTGACTTCAATACGCTTGAAAGGATCGCGGTCACCACCAGCGCTATGGCGCCAAAGATAAGTTTCTTCCGGCGCTGGAACAAAGCGCTGGCAACAAACATCAGACTCGTGAAGAACATGAGATTGCCATTCGCGTGGGCATCCTTATTTAAGCCCGTGATGTCGTCGCCAACTGGATACCCTAGCCAGGCAAATTGGTACCACGAAACCACAGCGTTCAAGATGACCCATCCAAGCACGAAGCGCCATATCAATTTCCGGCTGCGGGCATTCAGCCGGGCCTCTCGGCCAATAACGAAAATGAGCAACGGCAAGATGTAGGCATAAGTGAGGCGGAAAACATCAATCAAAGAAACCAGTGGGTGAGTAATGTGTGACGCTACAGCCAGGGCACTAAACGCCACCACGGCAAGCAACAGCTTGCGGCTAAACTTAGACAACGTCCGATCCAGCAAAACGAGAACGGTGATCAGCACACAAACCGCTTCGACGATTCTGATCTCGCGCGGCAACTCTAGAAACTGGGTCCAGGAGGCTCCGGCCGCACTGGGTGTGCTGGTCGAGTTATCGTAGAGCAACGAGTAGGCCAGGAACACAATTGGAACCCAGGTCCAGTTGCTGCCGCGAACTCGTCCTCTCACCCGCGGCTTGCTATCAATGGTTACAGACGTTGCCGACATGATAGGAATTCGTATCGCCCCAGACGGGACTTTCTGCCTGGCATTCTCGCACTAGCAAGCCAGTTCAAAAAGCGGCGCGATATCTCCCGATTCTCCTCCCGCCTCGTTTGAATGTGACAGCCTGGCCAACGCTTCACGAGATTGCGCATTACGCAGGATCGTATCCAGGTATTCGGTTAAATGCTCGTAGGTTCGAAACCTCAAGACCCATTGCCGGCCTTGTCTGGCCATCCGACAGCGTCGATCCGGTGACGATAATACTGACACAATCGCGTCAGCAAAGGCAGCGACGTCGTACGAGACGGCAATCCCGCCTCCGGATTCACGAAGGACGCGGACATGCTCCTCGACTTCCTCATTACCCACCACGGGCAGTCCCACGCCCAGCGCCTCCAGCGTCTTTGTCGGGGAGCTAATGCGATACTCGAATATCGGCGGACAGGGCGACATCATGACATCGGCGCAATGCAGATAAAGACTAACTTCATCATGACGCAGGGGGCCAACCATCTTCACGGCCAAACCCCGGGCGGACGCCTGCTGTTCGAAGCGCGTGCGTCGATCATCGGTTTGATGAGTCAGCACCAGGAGTATTGCTTCGGGCATAATTTGTCGCACCCGCTCCAGCACATCAAGCATGAACTCCGGATCCCGCACTTGATCAAGGACTCCGCTATAGACAATCGTCCTCCCGGCCGGCAATCCCAACTGCGCCCGCGTTGCGGCAACCTTGTCATTGTCACGATCCGGAGGATTGTTGAAACCCATCGGAAAGCTGAACGCGCGTGCCGGATCGATTTTCTCTTCTTCAATCATATAAGTCCGCATCGCATCACTAATCGGCAGCACCACGTCCGCTTGCCGGCATACCCGTCGACGCGCCCACAGATCAAGTTTGCCTCGGATTAATGAGTATGAACCTTTACGAAATCCAGCCTCCCGACCAAGCCGGATGCGGAATTCCGCATCCGGCGAGGAAACCTGGTAAGCCAGCGGAATGCGACGACGACGACAAAACGCCAGAGCTTCCCGCACGCAAAGCAGATCATTTCGCACCAGCACCACATCCAACGGCACGTCGTCCAACTGGCGAAGTAGCGTTCGCAACCAACGCAACTGCCGGTAACGACGAGGCAAGTTCGACATCGCCGAACCAAGCGGTTCGTAAGGAAACAGACGCAGTGAGCCGGACTTCCAGGGCGCCGGACGCACCTGTACCGCGGTCACGTCCGCTGCGGGTCGAATCATATGAACGACATGACCACGCCCGGGCAGCAAGCGCTCGTACACCGTGTCAACCACAACGTGATTGCTGGGATAGGGGTACTCTGGAAGAATTAAGATATTCACTAAAGAGAGGAAATGTGTTCGATTTGAGCCGGGGCAAGTATGCCCCGTTGGCTATCGTTGTCCCAAGCTGCGAGATGGCGCACACGCACATCACGACTCGAGGTATTGCCTTAACGCTTGCCCTAAATGCTTGCCGAGGAAGGGATGAGTTCTGGTCGGTTGATCTATCGGGATTCACTCGAGCCGAAGATTCTTGCGGTACTCGAAAGCTATTGAGCCTCTGGGCAATACCTGCAGCACTCCGGGATACCACTCTGAACTCGAAACCGCTCTCTAAAATCAGTGAAATACTTATTTTCCCAAACATTCGGATCGGTTCGAAAATCGCCGTTGTCTTCGTGCGGAAGCATGACCCGGCTACAGCCGGAAACATGGCCCAGCCCATCTGCGCGCAGCGTGTTGAAGAACGACATGCAACCCCATTTCAAGTCGGCGTCATTACGCTTGACCAGTACCGGCAAGTTTATCTTGAGCCGCCCCGCAAACTTCTGCACGATCTTATCAAGGGCCTCAAGGTATTCCTGGTCGTCGTCAAAAAGACAATTACTGGGTCGTCGAGTCCGTAAGGGAGATAATTCTGCAGATCCAGTTCTGGTATTGAATGTTCCTCGCAAAACTCGGCGGCGTGTTCGATCCTCTGAAGATTCTGTTTGAGAAACACTACTGAGGCGTGAATTCGAATCGCCGGATTCAATTGACGCTCCTCGTGCATGAGATAACGCACGTTCTCAACCAGTTGATTAAATACCGGCTCTCTTACCTTCGCGACCTTTTTTAGCTCCCGGGTTGAGGCCATGCAAGCTGATCGAAATATCGTCAAATAGCTTGCCAACGTTGCCCCAATGCCGGTGCAACAGACTGCCGTTGGTGATCACACTTACAAATTTTCGCCGTTCCCTGGCCATTCGGGCCATCTCGATAATGTCCTTGATCAGGAATGGCTCGCCAATTCCTACAAACGAAACGTGCGCTATCTTAGGATACTTGTTGAGCAACAACTCCAGGTCCCTGGTGTGAAACTCGCTTTTGTCTTCGTAGCGGTTTTCGACTCCTGAAGCGTCGTCGTCTAAATTTCGACTACAATAAAAACACGAAAAATTACATCGGTCGGTAGTGAAGACATTCAGACACGCAGGTTCCGAGGCAATCCACCCTGAACGGACTAGATTATTACGCACCCTTCGCCCAAGTGCCCGTGTTGTGAGAGATAGATTGGTGCTCATAGTTGTTGTCTTCTATCGTCGCGGGAGATTTCCGGTTCTCAGAATCCTGCCAACACAGTTCTGCCCAGATGAAACAGAATTCCGGTCACGCAGGGTGGCTATCTTACAGTGGCGAGCAGGAAAATGGCAAGCTTTCGAAAAAATCACAATATGGACCATTACCAGGCGTTACATCCGGCCGAGCCCGGCTCAACGGCAGCACTCCGCCCAAAACCAACCAACAATTTCACAAAACGGGGTCATGGTTGTCGCCCATTCCAGACCGACACGAGCAACCTGCGGGGGCCACCCAACGGTCCGCTGCAAACCACCGGCCAAATGGATTTTACTTCAGGCGAACCCAATAGCCAGATACTTAATACGAAAACACCTATTCCCAGCACGCTGCCGAGCACGGAGTTGGATCCAGGCGTTAGGAAAAAGTACCGTGACCATCCTCGCTGCCACCCGGCAAATATTGCGGCCAGCCCCGTCCGCAAGAATGAGCGCAAGATCAGTGCGCCCACCGACGTTACCCATCTTGTATCGAAGGACCGGTAGCCACCATGCGGGTGATAGGTCGAAATACAATACATAGCCCAGGGCCAATCCAATAATTCCGAGCCAGCGTGCTAACAGAGGAGTGTAAACGGCATACCCTAACGCCTCCACCACCCCCATGGCCGAGATAGTGCGAGTATCTTTGAGCGCATAGAAAATACGCCCTCCAACGTTCCCCAAACAGCCGCCTGCCAGCGCCAGCGAATAAACCTGGAACAAAACCGCGACCGAACGTGTATCTGCCGCACTAAAGGCTCCCCGTTGAAACAAAATCGTGATTATCGGCAGCGCCAACGCCACGCCAATGCCAATCGCCGGCGCCAGCGCCAACCACATTATTCTCAATCCCATCGAGACAGTGTGCCTTAGACCCGCCATATCACTGGTAGAATTCTTCATTACCATGCGGGGAATATCACCGTGGCGACGCCGGTTGAGAAGAACACCGTCAGCAAACTGAGCAACTTGAAGGCGTAGCCCGGGTGCGAGATCGCGCCCTCCGCTAAACCTGAGGCAACGTAACGATCGATGATCGGCGTCCACCGAAAAACCAGGCCGGAAACAACCAGGGGCCAGAGCAGATGCAGAACCTGGCGCACACCAGGATGGCGAAATCTGAAAGACCAACGAAACTTTCCCTGATCCCCGCACGATCGGTAGCAAGAGAATAACCTGCAACACCAGGCTCGTTGTGGCCGCAAGAGCGAGACCTACAACGCCGAGCGAGCGGGCCATTACTGCAATCAGACCCAGGTTCACCAGTGCGCCAATAAATGGCACAGCCGAGGGCCATCCAAATCTTTCCCGCGCCTGGTAAATGCTGGTAAGCAGACTTACCAGCCCGGTTGCTACCACCGTGGGCCAGGTAATTAACGCTACCTGCACCGCCAGATCAAGCGACTGAGGAGACAAGCCAGGCGTTGTCAACTGCAGGAGCTGTCTGCCAAAAAGCATCCCTGCCATCACGAACGTCGCTAACACCACAATGCAGAGAGTGATAACGGAACTGGCCACTCGCCATGCCTCGTCTTCCCGGCCTTCGGCTACGTATTCGATAAAGACGGGGATGAAGACGACCGCCAGTGAGTTGAGCAAAACAGCAATGATGTACTGCGGCAGTGTGTTAGCGGCCAGAAAAGCATCCATGTCCGCACGGGCCCCGAAAATAGCGGCAATCACTATTTGGGTGAGAAAGCCGACGCCTTGCCCGCCGACAGTAAACAGGGTGATGATAATTGTGGGGCGCCACAAATGCTTCATGCCACCTGAGTTGGGAACAGACCGTTTAGTCTCTACGCCCTCAGTCCCAGCACCCTTCGGTTTCAAATCCAAATCTTCCATCCCCTGCTAGATTCGATACCTGAACGGCACCGCCGGATGTTCCAGCGATCGCCGGTTTCCGCGATGACTCAATCAAGGGCCCTCTCATAAGTTGCCGATTCTCTTCTTTCCCTACTACTTTGAGAAAGAGCGTTTCAGCGATCTTGCAAAGCGAAAAGGTGCTGTCTGGTTAGGGTGTTTGCCCAGGTACCATTCGCACAACATCAAAAAATCATCACGGAGAGCCGACCGGTTGGTATTGGTCCAAAACCGAATTTCCTTAAGCAATCCGCCCTTGGGCGGATCTTCGGGTAATGGTGTCGAATATGCGGTCTCTTCGTGTAATAGCTCTGAGACGCTGGCCGATTCACCGGCCAAAATGGCGCGCCAGACCAGGGCATGCTGCCGCGCATATTCGTTCCACGATAAACCGGCTACGCTGTTTATGCGATCCTGACGTTCGCTGGCTATCTGCTCGAGGATCACACCCAACTCGGCCGCGTCCGAAAAAGCATGTGCGATCCCGTTATTCACATCCAAGTGAAAACCCTGAGGTGTGACTATCGTGGGGACACCTGCCGCTAAGGCGTCCAGAAAACCCATTGAGCCTTCGTCAAATCCAAGATAGAGGTAGTAATCAAAATTCGGCACACGCTCCAGATTAAGTTTGTAATCAGCGGCGCCATCATTAGTACCCGGATAGGATTGCACGGTGGCGCCCGCCGATTCCAGCAGCGGAATAACACCCTCCCATCCGGCGCCAATGATCTCAAAGTGAAAGGCGTCCAGCCGCATTCTCCGGGCAACTTCGATCAGAAAGTCTTCGCGTTTCGCCGCGCGTCCGCTCTGAGGCGACTGGTTATTCCCAAAACGATCCGCCTTGGTTTCACCAGCCCATCATGGGCGGGAGTAATAAAACACAACTTCGCGCGATCGATCCCCGGGCAGCCAAATCCTCAACCGTCATACGCGACATACAGATAGCCATATCCGCTTCGCTTGAGGCGTTCTTTGAGCAAGTGCAATTTGGCCGGTCGATCCACGTGGGTAACAGACAAAGTATTCCGCGAACCGATGGCCCTTTCTGTGTCGCAGTACAACATCCAATGGTTGATATCTACGGCTGACGAAGGCTGTTGAGCAATATGCGCATCAACATTCCAATGCGGAAGATTTTCTGCCAAACGCTTCGCAAACTTCTCAATATCCAGCCGCGGTCTTTTAGCACAAGACAAACTTTCAGCGGGTCACTCGAAAACCCTGCTCTGGCGTTTCACTGGACAGCATTTCTATGAGAATAAACTATTCAGGCCAACCCTCAGTTCAGACGCGCCACCGCGCCGCAAGCGACTGTCGAATCCTACCCCGATGACGTCAGCCTGAGAAACTAATGGATTGAGACTAATTGCGGGTTCAAACAGAGGCGCCTGGCGTAAGATTCAGATCCAGAAGCTGTGCCGTCGAGTTTCCGACAGTTTCCTTTCACGTTCCAACCTGGCAAGGAGAGAATAACTAACCGAATAGGGCAAACCTCGGTAAACCGCCGAGCGCGCTTTGCTGCGCAACTTTCGCCAGAAACTCCTGGAATTATTGTGGGACCCGGCGCCTTCCAGACCAGACAGATAATCCCCTTCGAATTGAATCGGGGTGACGATTTCAGGCAGCTCTTTGACCTTTCTCGCCATGAACAATAGATGTGGAGAGTAACGGCACTGATCGTGATCCGAGAGTGCGTGTCTTTGGCCAAACACCGCTTCTGAATATTGATAACAACGGCTCAACCCGTTATGCGCGTGGTAACGATCCCACATAATGATATAGGCCCTGAAATCACTGAAACCGTTCGCGGCATAAAAATCGTTCAGCACATTAGGATTGATGGAATAATATCCCCCATTGAAGCTGTAAACGGGAAGCTGTTGAATCAAAACCCCATCCCACTCTAAGCGCCCAGACAACGTTGCTAAGTCCGGTCTTGATGTTAAAAACGTGCTCCATGGTTCCTGGATCAATGATCAGGTTGAATCGATTCAGATAATCGCTGGGCAAAGGATTATTAAAATCGTGGTACAGGTCCGGCTCATGTTCAGCTCCCGGAAGATCTGCACTGGTTACATCGGAAAACCCGAAGGCCCTGAAAAACGTGTCTGCGGTCACCCATCCCTAACTTTGATCCCACTGGGTTCCCGGACAATTTCACCTCCTCAGGTGAAACCTGACACTCGGAGCCCGCCAGTGTGCGAAACCATTCGCTCAGTTCGGGATAGGTAGCGTAGATCTCTGCGGTGCCAAGAGCCAGGACGGGACCTTCATACTTATAGCGCGGATATTCTTTTAAGATCAGTTTGACTGATGACTTTATGATCGCCACTTCTTCCTCCTCAGCACTCTAGTAAAGCAGACCAATATCGAGTAGATCTTCTCCTGTCGCCGGGTCAACTCCGATCCCGCAAGAGGTCCCATTGGTGATCACCCAGAGGCGGAAGCATGGCGCTGATGAATTACAGGCGCACCAACTCTCCTGAGGGACAGATGAAAAGCGAGCGGGAATGACGAGGTCACGACCAGCCCGGCGAATACGCAGCCTCAACCCCCTTGCCTGGTCGCAGAGAGGAAATCCATCGGCTTGATCTCGCTGGGACGCACTGAGTGGGACATCAATGCCTCCACCTTCGTGCGCGTGAGTCAAACAGCGCGAAGTAAGGACCGGCGTGGCACAACTCACTTCAATTAGCATCCACGGAAGGATCGAGGAACCACACGAGTTTGTTACCATGTTTTCGCGATGTCTTGCCGCACCTTTAGCTTTGCTCAAAAACTCTTTTCACGGCCTGGCACACTGACACAATGTCCGCCTCCGTTAAGTTCAGACCCGATGGCAGATAGAGTCCGCGCCGCGCAATCCGTTCAGCCACCGGATACGATTCCTGGGCAAAGAGCCCCATCCGTCTTAATACGGGCTGCTCGTGCATGGGCCAGAAAAAGGCCGCGTCTGGACATCCAGGGTGGCCAGTCTTTTCGCCAGTTCTTCGGCGTCGAGCGGAACATTCTCATTGATCACGATGCCAAAAACCCAATAAACATTCTCAGCATAAGCGGTGACATCAACCGGAAGCTGGATTTGTGGTACATCAGCCAGCTGGCGCTGATAGTATTGGCCCATCCATCTCTTGTGCGCGATCGAGTCATCGAGCCTTTCCAGTTGGGCCAGGCCAACCGCAGCCTGGACGTTGCACATTCGCAGATTCCATCCCAGTTCTTCATGAACAAAACGCCGGCTGGGAATGAAACAAAGATTTCGCAGGCTGCGACAGCGCTCCGCTAGTTCGTCGTCGTCGGCAAGGATCATTCCCCCTTCGCCGGTGGTGACGTGCTTGTTAGCATAAAAACTCATCGCACTAATGTCGCCCATCGACCCACACCAACGCCCCTCTATAGCGCAATCCAATTGCTTCAGCCGCATCTTCGATAATGAGCAGATTGTGCCGTCGCGCCAGATCGAGAATCGGATCCATGTCAACCGGCAGACCATAAGTATGAACCACCATGATCGCCCTGGTTCGCGACGTGATCCTGGCCTCGACCGCCGCCACATCCATATTCCAGGTCTGAGGATCGCAATCCACCAAAACCGGAGTAGCTCCAGCCCTGAGAATGGCAGAAGCGCAACAGATGATAGTGAAGGTGGGCATGATGACTTCGTCGCCAGGGCTTAGCCTCAACGAGATCAGCGCAGCATCGAGCGCACCCGTCCCGCTGCTTACAGCAATAGCATGGCGACGGCCAACCTTCTGAGCGAATTGGCGTTCAAACTTGCCGACAAATGGACCTTCCGAAGATATCCACCCCGACTCGATACACTCGATCAAGTAGCGCTTTTCGTTTCCATCAAGTCGCGGCTGGTTGACTAGAATCATTATGCTAAAGATCGCGCTGGATTATCAGAGAATAAACGTGTTGCTGCTTTCTATGAGTTGAAGTCCGGGTTTTGAACATCGTGCGAACCGGCACGCTCAAACAGAACCTGGCACACGAACTAGCCGGCCAGGTCAAAGCCGCCCCCAGCCCGTGGGCCTGATCATTGGCCCTGCTGAACCCTGGCTCTCTCTTGAAGCGGCTCTGCTAAACGGTAGGTGTCTTTTTCATAGTCTTTCCCACCACGAAGACCGCTCGTTAAGACAAGGAATTCAGAATCCTGCAGCGCAACCAACGCGTGTTCTTCATGCGGTTGGTTCATTAGAAGGTCGCCGGGGTTGAGGAGGGCTTCCTGCACCTCGCCGTCAGGCATTCTGGACAAGGACTTGAGTTGGCCTCGCAATACGTAGACCCATTGTATGGTTTTTTCGTGGTAATGATTTCCTCGCACTACGCCTTCTTTGGACAAGATCAAAGTGGCATAGTTGACCTCAATGCCTGCCAGGATATCGGTGATTGTGCCGCGCTCATCCGCGTGAGCGACATCCAGGATGTGTGATTTGCATAATTAAGAAACGATCCTCGGGGTTGGAATAGGAATAATAAATTTTCCTCCGCCTCTGGTGAACTCGCTGAGATTATTCATGATTTCAGTGGCGAAGTTCCAGGCCAGCAACACCGCGTAATCCGGCTTCTGCTTGATTAGCTCTTCATCCGAAACGACGGGTATGTGAGTGCCTGGAGTGAACCTGCCAATTTTCAGCTGCGATTTCTCGGTAACGAAATCCAAAAGCTCGGGACCAATACGACAATAATTCAGAAGAGTCATCCCCTTGGCGGGGGCGCTTACCCCACCAGGCGATGGCCCTTCTGCTTCAAACTATGGAGTAGCCAGCTCAACTCACGGCGATTCTCCTCAACTCGCAATGCGAAATCCTCCAACAGTTGAGGAGAGTAGAGTTGCTCTGACACTTCTTTACGCACCATCTCTTCGACAGAAGGGGAGATGGGATGCTGACCTTTTCGGGAAACAAAGACGCGAACGGATCCGCCATGGATATCTCTTTCCTGAACGTCGAAAACCTCCATGTCAAACTGATTAAAGAAAGGCAACATCGGTTTGAGAGAAGGTAAGAAAGATGTTCGTGGTAAACCGTATCGTACTCCAGATGATTGATCAGATTCCCAAAATGCGGCGCCTCGAAGATAAACACGCCTTTCGCCGCTAGTAACATATCTACCGCGCTCATGAAGCTACGCAGGTTATCCACATGCGCAAAGACGTTCGTGCCCGTAATAACGCTGGCCGGTCCTTTTTCTTTGAGGATGCGTTCGGCAACGTTTGGCCCGAAGAACTCGTCCCAGGTTTCGATTCCCGCGTTTTCCGCGATCCGGACAATATTGCCTGCCGGATCTACACCTAGGACCCTGGTTCCATTATTGCGAAAGCATTCGAGAAGCACCCCACATTGCTCCCAATATCCACCACCAGATCCGAGTTTCCCAGGGCCAGTGAGGTGGCGACGGTAGCAGCGAATTCACCCCAGTGTTTTATGCCGGCCTGGGTAATTGAAGATTCGTAGGGATAGTCGTGACGGTAGAAACGTAATACGTAACGCGGTATGCTTCGTTCAGTTACGTATTACTCCGTCGTCGGCCTCTGGCCCGACGAGGCGGTCGTGAAAGTGGGGATTGATCGTCGGCGGCGAAACCTGCTTCTTCGTCACGAAAACCGGGCTCTCGTCGCCGCTGCGGCACGATCATCCACTCCGAGCGCTCGCGCGCCCTCGCCGAGCAACTCCTTCGGCAAGGGCTCCGGCAGCCCACGGTATGCCTGCATTGCTCGCCGGCAAGCCGGAGAGGCGCTCGCGATGCCGCTCGAGCGCTTCCTGGAGTCGCTCAAGGCGCAAGAGCCGCGCGCGCGCTTCAAGGGCTTCACCACGATCTCCGCCGACAAACATCAAGAGTGCCGAAGATCGCCACGCAGGGTCGGTGCTGGGGTTCGGCAGAGGCCGCGAAGGGGCGGCGCGAGAGCACGCCGTAGCGGTAAGGAGCGGGTGGGGTCGGCGCCCTGCTGCGCATGACCAAGCGATCCGATTGTTACCATCCCGCCCTGCGCAGAAGCTGGCGCGCCAGATCCTCCCGCACCCCACGCTGCAGCGCGCGCGGCGTCGAGACCCAACTATCTAGAGAAGCCTGAAGCAGCGGAGGAATGGGATTCCGCATCCTAACTGATCTCGCGACGACGAGCTCTCCGAGCATTCAAGTCGGTGATGCTGGCACATTCCATGTGCATAATACCTGACCGCCGCTCGCGCCTCGACGGCCCCCATGACCGCTGGCAACGCGGATCGTTGTGTGGATCCGGTCATGACCGCGCGAGCGCCGGGGGTGGGTGGGTCGGCGCGGCTTCTGCTGGGCGGGGGATGCGCGGCAATCGCCGCCTTCGTTATGCGCAGCAGAGCGCCGACCCACCACCCCCGGCGCTTGCCCCCTTACACGGACGGACGGCGGCGCCAGGGGTCGAGCTCGCGCTCGAGCGCCGAGGCCAAACGCAGCAATGTGCCGTCGTCGTAGAGGCGCCCCCAGAGGGTGATCGGGCCAGGGCGCGCCGTCGTCGCGGAAGTCGCTGCGGGATCGTGACGGCCCGGGTGGCCGTCGCGTATTCGTGAGGGCGTGGAGGGAGCCGTGGGCCGAGGGGCCACGATCGCGCAGGCTGACGTTCGCGAATAGTTGGTGTGCGGTGTCCATGGATCGCCGGCGGAGACGGCGCTGCCTGCGCTGAACTCGACCGCGGGGAGGAGCCGGGTCGCGCGGGAACAGATTGGGCCACGCCTGCGGCGCACCGCCGCTCTGAGGAGATCGTCCTGCGCCGTGCGGGTCATGTCGTCGGAAGGCAGCCGCCGCCATCGACGCAAATGAGGAGATGGATCACACATCGGCGTAGGGCCGGCGGCGGGCACTCGCGCAGCCCGAGCCCGTGCCTTTAGCTTTCGTGCGCGCCGTGGAGGCGCGGAACATGTCGCCCGCGGTGGCACGGCGCCCCTCGAACTCGCTCTTGACGGGCGCCGACGCGGCGCTTCCCGGCGGGAGGCCGAGGCGCGCGGCGGAGGAGCGTCATCGGCGGTCGCCGGGTCGTCGGCGTCGGGGCCCGCGCAGGGGGATCGCCGCGTGAGGACACTGCGCGCGGTCGTCGACGGTGCGCGCGATGGGCCCGACCTTGTCCAAAAAGACCAACAAAGCGCCATCGCGCGCCGGAGCGGGGACACGAGGCCGAAGCTCGGGCGGAAGCCGGTGGCGCCACGCGGCCAGCCGCAGCAATACGTAACTT
>ERZ1370068.990-contig-10904_pt1 | contig 28519 bp, 28 predicted proteins | sample MGYA00561227_ERZ1370068 | MGnify/ENA primary metagenome ERZ1370068 (study PRJEB38410, sample SAMEA6850437) | metagenome | study: Metagenomic assessment of the ecological functions of the soil: analysis of the soil microbiota associated with the...
GTTGTACTTCGTTCAGTTACGTATTGCTAGCGCCGGGTGCACTGGCCTGGTGGGCCCGCTCCGGCGTTGGCCAGGTCCCCTGAGCCGGACACTGCCGAAGATCGCGCAACGTCACCGGCACCGGCAGAGTCCGTGCAGAAGTTCGACCACCGCCTGTGACAGAAGTGACTTGTCCGCCATGGCGCTGGCCATGATCCGCGCGGCGCGGTCGATGACCGGGCCGCCGAAGCAATCGTTGTCGCGGCGTCGACAAGCGCCGGAGTGGATGCCACAGCGCACGCGCAATGCCAGGTCTTCGGTCGCCGCCGGATCGGCGACCGCCTGCTGCAGAGGTCGCCGCAGCGGCGCCATCATGCGCCGCCTCGAACACCGCATGCATGCCGTCGCCGGTCATCTTGATGACAGTGCCGCGACGCGCCTCGACCACTCGGCGCGCGAGCGCATCATGCGCGGACGAGCGCCCCTCGACATCCGCGCTGCATCCTGCTCCCCACAGCGCGGTGCTCCTCTCGATGTCCGTGCAGAGGATCGTCACCGCCTCGAAGCGGGCAAGGTCGTGAGGCGCTGGGAGGTCGGGCATGGCGACGCGGCGAGGGCAAGGCAGCGGCCATTCTGCGGAACACCCTCGCCCTATGCAGCAGGAGCCGGAGACGTCTGAGTGTCGGGGCTGCCACCGCTTGTGCGGCGTAAGATTGGGCATAGATAGGACCTGCGGGTCCGGAGTAAGCGCTCGGCCCGCAAATCTTTATGCCCGCCCGCACGATCGACCTCCGCCTCACCGGGATGACCTGCGACGCGTGCGCGGCCCGGATCGAGAAGGTGCTGAATCGCGCCGACGGCGTGCAGCGCGGCGGTCAATCTTCGCCACTGAGACAGCGCACGTCGAGTTCGATGCCGACAAGGCGACACCGCAGACGTTGATCGAAGCGGTGCGCAGGCGCGGCTACGACGCAGCGCCGGCGGTCGATCCCGTTCGCGCAGCCCGAACACGAGGCGGCAGACCGAGGCGCGGCGCTACCGGCGCGATCTCGTCGCGCTTCGCTGATCGCCGCGCTGCTGACTGCCGCCGCTCGTCGCGCAGATGATCGTCGATGGCGTTCGGACGGCACGATCTGGATGCTGCCGACGTGGCTGCAGTTCGCGCTCGCGACGCCGGTGCAGTTCTGGGCGGGCGCGCGGTTCTCGTCGGCTCATGGAAAGCGCTGCGCGGCGGCGCCGCCAACATGGACGTGCTGGTCGCGCTCGGCACCACCGCGGCGTATCTCGTTCAGCGTCGCCGTCTGGCTCGCTGCCGCTGCCGAGCCAGCACGTGTATTTCGAGGCCGGCGATCGTGATCACGCTCGTCCTCCTCGGCAAGCTGCTCGAGGGCGCGCGCAAGGTGCGAGACGGCCAGCGCGATCCGCGAGCTGCTCACGCTGCAGCCGGCAACGGTCCTGCGCGAGCGCGACGGCGACGTGCAGGAGGTTCCGCTCGCGTCGGTGCGCGTCGGCGATGTGTTCGTCGTGCGCGCCGGCGACCGCGTTGCCGGTCGATGGCCGCGTGCTGACCGGCGAATCGGCGGTGAACGAGGCGATGCTGACCGGCGAAAGCGCGCCGGTCGCGAAGGCGCCGGGCGATCGTCGTCCTCGCCGGCACCGTGAACGAGCAAGGGCCGCTGCGCTGCGAGGCGACTGCCGTGGGCCAGGCGACGCTGCTCGCCGGCGATCGTCCGCCAGGTCGCGGCGGCGCAGGGGTCGAAGGCGCCGGTGCAGCGGCTCGTCGACCGCGTGTCGCGCACGATTCGTGCCGGCGGTGCTCGCCATCGCCGCGGTCACGCTTCGTCGCGAACGGTATCGCTCTCGGCGACTGGGGCCGCGGCGCTGATGCGCGCGACCGCCGTGCTCGTGATCGCCTGCCCGTGCGCGCTCGGCCTGGCCACGCCGACGGCGCTGATGGTCGGCGTCGGGCCGCGGCGCGCGAGCCGGCATCCTGATCAAGAATGCCGCGGCGCTCGAGCGCGCCGAGAAGATCGACACGCTCGTCGTCGACAAGACCGGGACGCTGACCATAGGCGACGCCGGCGGTCGTCGGCGGTGCAATCCAGCCAGCGGAGTTCACCGAGCGCGAGCTCGTACGCTTCGCGATGAGCCGCTCGAGCAGGGCGCGACGCATCCGCTCGCGCCGCGCGATCCTCGACGCACGCGCGCGAGCGCTCGCGCTCGTGCCGCTGCCGCATCGAGCAGCGTTCGCGTCGCATCGCGGGACGCGGCGTCTGCGGCGCAGCACGACGGCAGACGACGATCGTTCGGCTGGGCTCGCCCGCGTTCCTCGCCGAATCGGGAGTGGCGATCGATCCGCGCGCGCGCTCGCAGCGTCGAGTCAGGCGGGCACACGATCGTCGGCGTCGGCGAAGGACGCGACGCTCATCGGCTGGATCACGCTCGCCGACGCGTTGCGCCCGGACGCGGCCGCCGCTGTCGGCAGCGCTGGCCGAGCGCGGCATCGCGCGTGACGATGCTGACCGGCGATCATGCGGCACCGGCGGCGGCGGTTGCCACGGCGCGCCGGCATCGACGAACTGGCGCGCCGGGCAGTTGCCGCGAGGACAAGCGCGCGGCGATCGTCGGCGCATGCAGAAGCGAGGGCCATGTCGTCGGGATGGTCGGCGACGGCGTCAACGACGCGCCGGCGCTCGCGCAGGCCGACGTTTCGTTCGCGATGGGCGCGGGCGCCGGCAGCGCGCTGTCCGCGGCGGACGTCGACGCTGCTGCGCAACGATCTCGCGGCGGTCGCGAGCCGCGGTCGAGCTTTCGCGGGCGACGCTCGCCAAGATCCGCCAGAACCTGTTCTTCGCGTTCGTCTACAACGTGCTCGGCATCCCGCTCGCGGCGTTCGGGCTGCTGTCTCCGGTGATCGCCGGCGCGGCCATGGCCGCGAGCTCCGTGTCCGTCGTCGGCAACGCGCTGCTGCTCGCGGCGCTGGCGACCTCCGCGTGCCGACAGCGCGCGCGCGCCGCGTCGTAGCCGCGCGCCGCGCCGACGAACGCCGATTGATCAACGAGGAGATCACGATGACCAGATACGACAAGCAAGAATTTGCAGTTGAGCGGCATGAACTGCGGCGGTTGCGTCAGAGCGTGACCAAGGCGATAGCGCGACTGCCCGGCGTGCCAACGTCGACGTCTCGCTCGAGAAGAAAGCCGCGACCGTCGAATTCGATGCCGGCGATCGAGCCGCCGCGATCATCGCGCGCGATCGAGGCGGCGGGGTTCGACGCAGCCGCGCGCTGACAAGTCCGCGAAGCGCTTTGCCCGGGCTAGCGCGCCGATGGGATAATCGCGATCGGCGGGGTGTAGCGCAGCCCGGTAGCGCGCTTGCTTTGGGAGCAAGATGTCGGAGGTTCAAATCCTCTCACCCCGACCAGATATCCCGCAGAAAATCAATTGCGTGCAATGCGTGATTGGAAGCTGACATTGGCGTCCTTCGGTAATCGAGGCGTCGTGGCGATTCGCGGCGTGAGCACCATTCGCGCGTCGCCCGACCATCGGATGACGAAGTAGAGATAGGGTGCGGGTCGGCGGCGGCTCACGGAAACGGCAGCGCGAGCTGGAGATTCCCCTGTGAGCGAGTGGGCGATCCGACTGACGCAACGGATGCATATTTACCCACGGTCTCGGAACCAGCGACTCGCTCCCATGCGCTCTGTACTCGACGCAATGCTCGGCACCCGATGCCTCGCGTGGATCCTCGCCGGCGCGATCGTGCTGGTCGGTTGTGACGCCCAGCATCCGGCCAATGCGCCGATCGCCACCCAGGATCTCACCAAGGGCTACCGGCTCCAGCGGGTCAAGGCCGATCCCGACAACCCCGGCGATGTGCTGGTCATCCTGACCTTGTCGGGCGGAGGCACGCGCGCGGCGGCGCTGGCGTACGGAACGATGGAAGCGCTGCGGGACGTGAAGCTCAGGATGGGGGCCGAAGCCGCAGGCTGCTCGACGAGGTCGACGTCATCAACGCGGTGTCCGGCGGCAGCATCGTCGCCGGCTACTACGCGGTCCATCGGGAAGGACTCTTCCGCGATTTCGAGTCCCGATTCCTGAAGCGCGATGTGGAGCGCCAGATCCGCGCGGAGGTCTTCGCCAATCTGCCGCGGCTCGCCCAGCCGCAGTTCTCGCGCGGTGAACTCCTCGCCGAATACTTCGATCGGGAACTGTTCGACGGCGCAACGTACAGCGACCTGGCGCGCGGCAACATGCGGCCGTACGTGGTGATCAACGCTTCCGCTTTGGCGACCGGTGCGCGGTTTCCGTTTACGCAGGCGCAATTCGACCTGCTCTGCTCGGACCTGGGCAGCGTGTCGGTCGGGCGTGCGGTCGCCGCGTCCGCAGCGCTGCCACCTTTCTTTGGCGCGATCACTATCGACAGCTTCGCTGGCTCCTGTGGTCCGGTGTCGCTGCCGGGGATCGCCGCGAAGATCGATGCGACCACGCCGACTCGCGTTGTCCGTCTTGAAGAAGCCCGCACCTACCTGGATCGTTCGCGACGACCGCACGTCCACTTGGTCGACGGCGGGCTGATCGACAACCTGGGGTTGCGCGTGGCGGGCGATTTCGCGGTCGAGCACGGAGGGTTCTTCGAGCTGGTGGAGGCCCTCGGCTATCGTGACGTTTCCCATGTGGTTTTCATCTCGGTCAACGCCGAGACCGCCTCCAACCATGCGATCGATCAAAACGCCAATACGCCGAACTTCCTCCAGACGCTGAACGCGCTCAAGTTGCCGGGGTCGGCGCATTCCTCCGAAGTGGCCGAGCAACTCCGGGCGAGTTTCGAGGGCTGGCGCAACGACGTGAGGAAGGCGCGCCAGGGCACGAGCGGTGCGGCGGGCAGGACGGGCGGGGAGGGCCCGCAGTTCTATTTCATCGATGTTTCGCTGCAGGGCATCGCCGACGAAAGCGAGCGCAACAGCTTCCAGACCATTCCAACCGCGCTAACACTCGACGCTGCGACCGTCGACCGCCTGCGTGCGGTCGCGCGCAAGCTGTTGCTGGGGTCGCCGGATTTCAAGAAGCTCGCCGCGGATCTGGGGAGCTGATTCGCGCGGGTCGGTCGAGGCGAGGCGAATCTTCAGCCTGGTGGTTGCACCCTCGCCAGGCGCCGACGTTCCACGACCGTCGCCAGCAGCAGCCCGGCCATCGACAGCGCAACCGCGTAGCCCTGTGCGTTGAGGACAGCGTCGCCGAAGGGTTCGTCGCTGCCGATGAAGGGGCCGAAGCCCCGCACGGTCTGCGTGATCGCGATCATCGCCGCGACCAGCGCCGCCAGCGTCGCGCCGCGGGCACCCCACAGCAGCGCGACGAGGACGAAGAGCATGACCGAAAGGCAAGTGAAGCCCACCGCAAACCACCCGGGATTCCGGCCAGCGGGGGCGCCGAAGAGCGCATGGACGCAAAGCACGAACAGCGCACAGGCCACCACCCCGCCGGCGATCGAAAGCAGCGTCCGGGTGTCCGGGCGCTTGAGTTGGAACTGCGCCCACGCCGCGATAAAGGGCGCGAGCAGCAGGATGGCGGCGAAATTCCCTACCAGCCAGACGCGGAACGTGCGCCAGGCGTCGGGCCGTCCCGTGAAGTAATCCCACAAGCCGACCAACACCGCGCCCGTGAGCGCCAGTGCGAACGCTCCGGCGATGACCGCGCCGACGTCGCGCGGCGATTCGAAACGCAGCGGCGTCGCCGAGAGCCTTGCCGCCACCAGGCCGCCGACGACGGTCACGAGGACTTCGATGAGCGCGTAGCCGAATGATTCGCCCAGCGACGAACCCACCAGCGGTTCGAAGATCAGCGCGCCGAGAAAGGCGCCGGCGAGCACGGGCATCCAGTCGGAACGGACCCGGCCCAGCACCAGGCCGAGCCCCAGGCCGCTGGTGAGCCACACACTCCACGCGTCTTGGTCCGAATACGCGAAAAAGGCGGAGAACGCGCCGAGCGCAAGGTACGCCACGGCAACGACGACGATGGTCTGTACCTTGTCCAAACAGGACTCCTTTGCCGTCGCGACAGGGTCACACGAACGTCGCCCGGTAAGTCCGTTCGCCGGTGTGGCCGCGAACGACGGTACCTTCGGAATTATAGGCGACGGCGTGGGCGGTCCGTTCGCGATCACCGATCCGAGCATTCGTTGCCGCGCGGAGATGATGGCCGAGAAGGGCAAGGTCAGCCGCCGATCTCGCCCGTGCCGGGTAGGTTCGGACTCACTTCGGCATTGAAAAATCAACTGACGCAGCCCGCTAATTGGGTTCTGCTTGAGCTTTTGCGAGATCTTCGTTCGACGAAGTCGCGCCCGACGCGTCGGTAGCTGTCTGCGCCACGGCGACCGGCGGCGAAGCGCAGGTCAACACGACGTAGAGCAGCAGCGCGGGAGACGGAAACTCCTCTCGAGCTTCGCAACCACATCCGCTTGTGGTGAACTGAAAGGCGGCGGTCGCACGCGGCCTCTGAGGATTCCGCCGTCAGTAACCCAGCGCGCGGACGAGGCGATTCAGTGATGGATCGTTCCGCAGTTGTTCGCGGCTTTCTCGCCTCGGGCCGCGCCGTCGTAATTAGCTGCGAGCAAGGTGGGCAAGCTGCACTTGACGGATCAGTGAGTCGCCATATCATTTGCGCCGCTGGTTTTGCGAGCAAGATGTCGGAGGTTCGAATCCTCTCACCCTGACCAGAATTTGCGTGGGAATCAGTCGCGTGCAACGCGCGATTGATTGAGCGGCCCGGCTCCGTCTGGATTAGGCAGAAATCCCGCGACGCGATCGACGAACCAGAACGCGGCAAGCGTGCCGATCGCGTAGGTCGCGACGGGCCGAGCCCGTCGCGACACGCCTGTCGGGAATCGGAATTCGTCGTGCGAGGGCCAGCGACGCGAGCACGGCGGCAATGAAGACGAGTTGTCCGATCTCGACACCGACATTGAACGTGAACAAGCGCGAGCGGGATGTCGCCGCGCGGCAGGCCGATCTCGGAGAGCGCGCTGGCGAAACCGAAGCCGTGCAGCAGGCCGAAGGAGAACGCCACCAACCAGGGCCATCGTCGCCGTGAGGCTCGGTTGGCCCGCGCCAGAGCGCGCGATCTCGCAGGCGAGCAGAAGAATGCTCAGCGCGATGGTGGCTTCGACCGGCGGACCGGTACGTGCACGACGCCGAGCGTCGCGAGCGCAAGCGTGATCGAGTGCGCCACGCGTGAAGCGCGGTGACCGTCGCGACCAGCACCCGCAGGTTCGGCACGATGAGGATGAGCGCGAGAACGAACAGCAGATGGTCATAGCCAAGCAGGATGTGATCGATGCCGTGCATGAGGTACGCGCCTGCGACGGCGAACGATCCGCGGGCTGGCGACGATCTCCAACCCAGGGCTGCGAGGGATGAACGAGCGTCGTCGAACGCGCGCCATCGCGCGTCTGGACGCGTACGAGCACGTCGGTGATGGTGGCCTGCAGCCCGACGAACTCGATGCGCTTGCCGCCGAGGCCGCCCGGCACGGTGATGATTCGCCGCTCGACAACCGAGTCGGCGTAACTCGCGCAGCCTGGGCTCGACGACGGTCGCTCGCACCCTCGGGAAGCTGCAGAACCACCGGCAAGCGCATGCCGGCAGAGCACCGGGGTGCGCCACACGACGTCGTAGCGATCGGGCAGCGTCTCGGTCAGCTCGAGGTACGCCGGGCGCGCTTCGTGCGCCATCGCGCCCGGGTGATGAGCAACGATCGCGACGCCCGCGATCGCGAGCGAACCGCGCCGATCGCATCGAAAGAATCGCCGCGCGACACTCACGGTGTCGATTTCGCGTCGGCGTCGCCCCGGAGCGGTCGCAATACGCGGCGCTTCGGGAGACGAATCTCGTAATGCGCCTTCATCGCCTCGAACGCGCGCTGCCGCGCAGCGGCGCGCTGCTCGTCGATCCATGCCGCCTTGATCTGCGGCTCGATCTCGTCGTAGCGAGGGAACGCGCCCGGGCGTCGACGGACGTAACGAACACGAGATGCCAACCCAGGCCCGACTCGATGGGCCCTTGCCAGGATCCTGGTCGAACCTGATCGACCGCGGCAGCGAACGCGCTTCCGAATATCGAGGCGATCTGCTCCGGGTGAGCGATCGGCGTAGTGATCTTGAAACATGAAGGGATCGCCGATCGTCGCCGACGACCGGCGCATCGGCCGGTTTGCCGGCGAGCTTGGCGCAGCGCGCGCGTGGCGTCCTCGCGCGCCTGCGTCCCCGCGACGATCCGTGGAGAAGTACACGTGTCGGAACGATCGGCGGCCGGGCTCGGCAAAGCGTTCCGCGTTGTTTGCGTACCACGCGCGCAATTCGTCTGCGGTCGGATCGCGCAGCGCCGAGACATCGCCGGCGAGGAATTCCATTTTCTGCGCCAGCCTGCGCTTGACGATGGCGTCGCCCTGATCGAGGCCGAGGGCGAGCGCCTCGCGGTAGAGGATCTCCTCGCGGACGCGGCGCGTCGACCAGCCCGCGCATCTCATCGGGCGTCGGCGGCCTGCGCCATTGCGCGGTCCACGCGATTTCGAGTTGGCGAAGATCGTCCGCCGTCACCTCGATCCGATTGTCGCTCGGTCGTCCGGAAGGCTCGGGATGCAGCGATCCGATAGCCGGCGAACAGACAGCGCGCCGGCGACGAGGAAATGCAGCAGCGGCTCGCGCAGCCAGCGCTTCACCGACGAGCGCACGACGGTCTACTCGACCTCGTAGTTGGCGTAGCCGAACTCGTTGCTGCGTGCCGCGACATACTTGTCGCCGACCTTGTACACGGTGATCTCGAACGGCGTGTTCGCGATCGTGGTCACGATCTTCCCGCCGCGAATCTCGTAGTGCGCCGGCGATCCGAGCTCGCCGCTGTGCAGCACGTCGCCCACCTCGCCGGCGGGCGGCTGCTTTCCGTCGACGCTGAGGATGAGGCGCCGCCCGTCCGGTCCGTACAGGATCTCGAAGCGCTGCCCCGTCACGGTGTTGCGGACCTTGAAGGTCTTTCCGACGATGAGCTGCTTCAACTGCGCATCGTCCAGCGCTACGGCGCCCCTTTGCCGCAAGTCGGCGACCGTCGTGCCGGGCTTCGCGGCTTTGCGCGCTTCGTCGCTCGGCGAATACCAGATCGGCGAAGTCCACGCGCGATCCTGAACCGTCGCAGGAATGTTGTTGGGCGGCGGGACGCCGAGCTTCTTCGCGTCGTACGTCGTCCAGCGCGGTGTCGGGATCTGCAGCACCCGCGCGTAGTAGAACGCGAATTGGCTCGGGTCGAAGTCCGGGTCCGTCCAGACCGTCTTCAGCTCGACCGCGCCGATGCGTGTTGGTGTACGACGCGTTCTTGACGTCGACCGTGTTGCCGACCGGCGGCAGCTCGGCTTGACCGCGGCGCACCGGCGCATCGGAGATGGGTCCGCCGCCTTCGCCTTGCGGTTCGACCAGGCGACGTCATAGATCTTCTCGAAGATCTGTCCGTTCCGCGTCCAACCCTTGACGATCTGGATGCGGTCGAGATTCGCGTCGTCGGGATCCTTGACCGCCCAGACGATGAACGTCGGCGCCTTCGACTTGGCGGCCGGCAGGTCGCCGCCCATCGGCACGCCGTTCGCGTACCCGGTCTTGACCCAGTCCTTGTTTTGCAAGACGTTGGGCGCGAAGTCCCAGCCGCCGAAGAACCGCACCTTGATCCGCACGCCGCTGGTGCCGAAGGTCTCCTTGCGCTGCATGGCGGCGAAGATCGCCTCGCGCGTGTTCTCCTCGGCCCACACGCCGCCCAGCCCGGATGTCGAAAGCTTGTCCATCGTCATTCCCGCCGTCTTCACGCCGCTGATGCGTGCCTGCGGCGTGGCGTCGAGCAAGCCATGACCTCCAAAATAGTTCGATTGGGTATAGGCTGCCGCCGTGCCGTGCGTGTCGCTGGCGCCGACGAGGCCGAACTTGTACGGGTTGTAGCCGCGCGTGTCCTGCATCGCCAGTCCGTTCTCGTACGCCTCGCGGATATAGCTGCCGTGCAGCCTGGGCGCACGATCTACGTCGCCCAGCAGATACTCCAGAATCTCGTGGCCGGCGAATTCGTCGTTGGGCGACAGCGCCGGGTGCGTTTCCGACGCGCCCTTGAGCTGCTGGATCTCGGACAGCGGCTCGTTGTTGACCCGCGACTGCGCCCACGCCGCGTCGATCGGCCGGCCCTTGCTGTCGACTTCCAGCGGGAACATGACGCCGTCGGAGAGGTTCGCGTTGTGCGAGATCGCCAGCACCTCGTTGCCCGCCTTGCGCTGGCCGTCCATCCAGGTCCACAGGTCCTCCGGATGATTCGAATCTATCGAGGAGAACGGCAGCGCCGGAACCTTCTTCGTGTCCTTGAAGAGGATGTTGCGGTGCAGGTTGCGATTGTCCGGCGTCGAGCTCCATTCGTAGGCGGCGAAGGTCGTGAACTTGCCCGGCTGGTAGTACTTGTCGGCGGCTTCCACGACTCTCTTCCACACCGAGCCGGCCACTTCAGGGCTGATCAACTCCTTGATCGGCTCCGTGATGATGGAAGTGGCGAGGAAGAGGTAGACCTTCTGCACGTCCTCCTTGCTTCTGACCTTCAGCTTCTCGGCGATCGGCAGCTTGCTCAAATCGGACTGCGGGTCGTTGGCGAGCCGGATCGTGCCCATGTATTCCGAATGGTCCGTCACGGCCTCGAAGTCGAGCGGCCGCTTGATCTGGACCATGTAGCCCGCGGGATGCCGGATCGGCTTGCCCATGGCGAATTGGTACGCCTCCTCGGGCCCGGTGAGCGTGTTGCCGAAGACGTACGCATCGAACGACCAGCTGGTGTGGAGGTGGGTCTCGCCGAAGAAGACGTCGCGCAGCGGGTTCTTCTGCGCATGCGCCAGGAGCGGCGAGCCGCAGATCCCGGCGCCGAGCAGCATGGCGACCAACGGGCGCATCCTGAAGCGATCGCGGAGTTCCCGTGCGCATCGAGCCTGTGTCCATGATTGCCTCCTACGCAACATGAGAAGTCTCGAACTGCCGAAATGTTACGCTCCCGGCGCCTTCCTGCAACCTGGTCGCCAACGGGCCGGCACGATGAAGGCCAACAAAAAACCCTGAGGTCGCGGCAGCAACGCCCTGCGTGCCGCGGCGAGTGCGATCCTCACGGCTTCGCCCGAATTTCAGCGCCTCCTCAAGGATGTTTGGCTGCAAAATTGGTCGCGCCGTGACGTGTGCTATAGCTCTTGACGGCATAGCGCAAGTCGGACTATCAGCGCGGCGTGGACCTACCGGACCCGAGCCGAGCAACGCATTTTGTCATAACGAACTCCGCCGATGCTTGAGGGGTTCGCCGGCTTCCGAAAGGAGGAAAGCAATGAAGCGGACATACCCGTCGTTTGAGTCTTGGGCAAGTTCTCCCTTGTCGCCGTCCTGCTTGCGAGCGGCGCGCAGCGCCCAGACGCCTTCGGATTTCTCGGACTGATTCGAGGCTATCACCTGCTGCCGGCACTCCTGGCACTTCGATCTGGATCAGCAAGGACTTCGACTTCAAGCCTTACCGCAAGATCATACTCGACAAGGTGGAGGTTTTCGTGAGCCCGACGAGTGAATATCACGGGGCCTCCCGGACGTGCTGAAGGGCATGGCGGATCGGTTCACGGCTTCCTTCAAGAAAGCGCTGCAGCTCCGGCTACCAGCTTGTCGACAAGCCGGGTCCTGACGTGCTCCGTATTCGGCCAGCGTTGTCGGGCATCAACCTCGTAAGACCGAGTTTCAACGTGACGAACGTTATTCCGGTCATTTTCGTCGCTCGGGCGGTGAGCGGCGCCAATCAGATCCATGAACGTGGCGCTGACCGGGGAACTGGAAGTGCGCGCGCGCCGGACGACAGCGTGGTCGCGCAATCAATGTCGATCGGAACCGGCGATGCGAGCGTGCGGCCGGGTCGGGAGATCACCTGGCGCGAAGTCGAGCAGACAACCGACAGGTGGGCTCAGGATCTTCGGCGCTACCTCGATGAATCGCGTGGCGTGCGGCCGCAACGGCGTCCATAGCGACCGTTTTATCTGGCCCTGACAGAATTTGAGCGCAGGATCGGACGGAAGGCGTCGCGGCATCTTCACAGGCAGCGTAGCCAAATCCTGGCTGCACGAAGTGCACGACTCGCGCAAGCACGGGGCCAGCCCGTTCTACGCGGTCACCGTGGGCGTCATGGCCCGCCAGTCGATTTTGGAGGCGCTGAGATGCCACAAGGGGCCGGCGCCGCGAGCCTCATGCCTGAATTTGCCGCTCAATCCCCTGCTGGACACGCCCACCGTTGCGATCCGGGACGTGTACTGCCAGGGCGGTCACCGGCACCAGGGCGCGGAAGAGTGCGCGACTCGCCACGCAACTGGTGTTTCCGTATCGCGGCGTCTATGTGCGGCATCTTGGGCGTGACCAGGCGGTAGCGGAGGCGAACCAGGTGCTGTTTTTCAACGCCGCCGAAGAGCTACCGGGTGAGCCACCCGGTGCCGGGCGGCGATGCCAGTCTGACGCTGGTCATCAGCGAACCGCTGCTGCGTGAACTTGCTCCGGCTGCGTCTCTGCGCGATGGCGCGACGCCTCGCATTTCGGCGGCAGCGCCTGCGGATCGATGCGCGGGCTCAAGCGCTCGTTGCGCTGCTGCGGCACAGCCTGCGCGAGAACATCGCGGAACCGCTTGGAAGCCGAGAGCCTCGCGCTGACCCTGGTGCGGCGGGCGCTGGGGCCGCGCACGACGCACGCGGCGAGCGCCAGTGTCGGACGGCAGCGGCTGGTGGATCGGGTCAAGCTCGTGCTGGCGAGCGATCTCGGCGCGACGCTGGAGCCTGGCCGAGATCGCCGCCGAAGTGCGGAACTCCCCGGTTTATCTCACGCAGGTCTTCCAGCAAGTGGAAGGGCTGCCGTTGTATCGCTACCAGTTGCGACTGCGGCTGGCGCGGGCGCTGGACCTTCTCGCGCAGTATGACGACCTGACCACCCTGAGCCTGGACCTCGGCTTCTCGAGCCACAGCCATTTCAGCGCCGCGTTCCGCGAGGCTTACGGGCGTTCGCCCTCGGAATTCAGGCAGTCGGCGCTGCATCGTTAGGCCGGTTCAGGCAAGTCGCTAAAGATTTCGACAGCGACCCTCGCTTCCCGCGTGGTCTACTGGTCTGCACCCGGACTTCGGGTGTGTCATGGAGGGCGATGTCATGGTTGAGAAGACTTGTGCGGCTTGCGATTGCAAGCTCGATGCGAATGCCATCAAGGTCAAGATCGGCGGCAAGACGGTTGAGGTGTGCTGTGACGAGTGCGCACAGAAGCTGAAAGAGGCGCACGTCTCAGCGGCGGCGGCGAGGCAGAGCTGAGCTGAAATGGAGCGTCGTCCGCCAGGAGACGAAAATGTCCGCTCAGGCGCGCAAGGCCGAGCAATTCCGGGCGCTGCATATCCCGGAAAGCCGCTCGTCCTCTTCAACATCTGGGATGCAGGCGGCGCCAAGGCCGTCGCCAAGGGCGGTGCCAAGGCGATCGCGACGGGCAGTTGGTCGGTCGCCAATGCAAACGGCTTCGCCGATGGCGAGCGCATCCCGCTCGCCTTGGCGATCGACAATCTGCGCCGGATCGTCGGTGCGACCGACCTGCCGGTCACGATCGATCTGGAAAGCGGCTATGGCGACACGGCGGATGCGGTCGGCGAGACCATCCGTCTTGCGATCGACGCGGGGGCCGTCGGCTGCAATCTGGAAGACAGCTTTCCGGCGAATGGAAAGCTCCGCGAGACAGTCGATCAGAGCGATCGCATCCGCCGCGTTCGGCAGATCGCCGATGCAACCGGCGTCCGCTTCTTCATCAATGCCCGGACGGATGTCTTCTTCCAGCGACCGCCCGAACGAGCATGACGATGCGATGGTGGTCGAGGCGATCGAGCGAGCGCACGCGTATGCGGAAGCTGGCGCCGATGGGCTCTTCGCGCCCGGTCTGGCGGATATCAGATCTGATCGCGCGTCTCGCCGAAGCGTCGCCGCTCCCGCTGAACATCATGGTCGGCGACGCCACGCCGCCCCTGCGTGTCCTGGCAGCGCATGGCGTTGCGAGGGTGAGTCATGGTCCCCGCCCTTACCTCGCTGGCGATGAAGGCGCTGGAACAAGCGGCGCGCGAGGCGAGCGCGTGATGCGACCAACGCGAGGTGTCCACACATAGCGAGACCTGAACTGCATGTCGTCGATTCGCAAAGAAATCTTCATCAACGCATCCTCGCAAACCGGTCTGGGATGCGCTGCGGGATGTCGGCGCGCTGCACACGCGTCTCGTCCCGGGTTTTGTCACCGACACGCGACTCGAGCCAGGCGCGCGCATCGTCACCTTCGGCAACGGCCAGGTCATCCGCGAGCTGATTGTCGACCTGAACGAGGCGGACCGACGCCTGGCATGGGCCGTTGTCGACGAACCCTTCCAGCACTACAACGCCTCCGCCCAGGTCTTCGACGAAGGGCACGCGAGCTGCCGCTTTGTCTGGATCGCCGATTTGCTGTCCGAATGAGTTGGCGAACGATGTCGCCACGATGATGGAGCAGGGGCTCTGCGTCATCAAGCAAACGATGGAAGCCTCCGGGGTCAGCGCATCGCCAGCAAGTCGTTGACCGGCACCTCAGTGACCGCGGTCTTCCCAATCGACCCAGTCGACCGCGTGCGTCTCGAGATAGCGGTTGACCGCTGCGCCCATCGTCGGGAAGAAGGCCTGTTCGCCGAGCCGCGCGAAGAGCCCGAAGCGCTTCAGCTTGTCCTTGACCGGATCCTTCATCTCGGCGAAGCAAAGCTCGATGCCGGCCGCGTGCAGGGTTTCGTCGAGCTCGTCGAGCATGTCCGCTGCGGTGACGTCCACGCTGGTGACCGGTTCGGCCGCCACGACGAGCCAGCGCACCGGCGTCGGCGACGTCGCCACGGCGTCGAGCACTCGCTGCTGGAACAGCTCGGCGTTCGCGAAGAACAGCGGCGCATCCCAGCGGAACAGGACCAGGCCGGGAATGCGCCGCGCATCGGGATAGCGCGCGATGTCGTGATAGCCCTTGACGCCCTCGACGCGCCCGAGCACCGCGGAATGCGGTCGCCAGCCGTCCCACAGGAATTCGATGATCGCGATCGCGATCGCGAGGCCGATGCCCGGAATGGCGCCCAGCACGGCCACGCCGGCGAAGCAGGCAATCGACAGCCAGAATTCCCATTGCTGGATCCGATAGATGCGACGCAGGTCCGCAACCTCGAACAGGCCGATGCGCCGAGGCGATCACGACGGCCGCCAGCGCGCTGTCGGGAAGGTGCTGGAGCATGTCGGGCGCCACCACGATGAGCAGGGCGACCGCCAGCGCGCCGACGACGCCGGTCAACTGTGTCTTCGCGCCTGCGGCCTCGGCTACCGGGGTGCGCGACGAGCTGCTGCTGACGGGGAAGCCCTGAAAGAAGCCGGCCGCGAGGTTGGCGGCGCCGAGTCCCACCACCTCCTGATTCGGGTCGACGCGGGTTCCGGTTCGCGCCGCGTAAGTGCGCGAGAGCACGCTCGTGTCGGCGAACGAAACGAGGGCGACCGCGCAGCCGCCGATCACGATCGGGACGAGGTCGGCGTAGGTGATCCAGGGGATGGCGAACGCAGGCAGACCCTGCGGGGTTGGGCCCAGAACCGACACATTGGCGCGCGCCGCCAGGTCGAGCGCTCCGACGATGGCGGTCGCGCCCACGATGGCGATCAGGATTCCCGGAATACGCTTGCTGCCCTTGAGCAGAAGGATCACCGCCAGGGTTCCGGCGCCGATCGCGAGCGCCGCCCAGTTCGTCTCTCCCGCCAGCACGGCCTGCGCGAATGCCCAGATCCGCCGCAACGGACCTTCGCCCTCGCCGGAGAAACCGAAGAGCTTGGGCAGCTGGCTGATGATCACCGTCAGCGCAATGCCGTTCATGTACCCGTAGCGGATCGGCTTGGACAGAAGCTCGGTGACGAAACCGAGCCGCGCGATCCCCGCCAGGATGCATACCGTCCCCGAAACGATCGCCATCATGCTGGCGATGGCGACGGCGCGACCCGGGTCGCCGCCGGAGAGAGGCACCACGACGGCGAGAATGACGGCAACCAGCGCCGAATCCGGCCCCAGCACCAGGATTCGACTCGGTCCGAATAGCGCGTAGGCGAGCAGCGGAACGATCGTCGCGTAGAGGCCGTAGATGCCGGGCAGGCCCGATGCCACTGCGTAGGCGATGCCGACCGGCACCAGCATCGTCGTCAGAACCAGTCCCGCGACGATGTCGTTCCGCAACCAGGCGACGTCGTATTCGCGCAGCGTTCGCAGCCCCGGCAGCCAGCGGCTCCAAACAGGCTGCTCGGGGGACTTCGCCGGGCGAACGATGCGGCCCGGCTGCGGGTCGGAAGAAGGCCGCAAGCGCGCGCCGCCGCTAAACCTCACGCACCGATGGCAGCTTCGATCTCGGCAAACGTGCGCGCGACATCGTGTCCGACCTGGGGAGGGAGCCCAAGCTGTCGCGCAATCTGCGTCAGGGAAAACATGCCGCGGACGGTGCGAGTTGCCGACGCTAACGTGGCCTCGGCGGAGCGCCGATTCGATCACCAGCGCATGCTGGCGGCCGGAACGCTTCAACGTTTCGACAATGTCGCCGACTCGAACCTGCAGCACGTCCTGGAGCTCCATCGCTTCCATGAGGTCCGCGGGCGTCATCACCTCGCTCACCAGCACATCGACGTGCCGCACGCCTCGGTCCTGCGCGAGCTGGATCGGTCGTTCGCCAAGAACATCGTTGGCCGTGACGATTCCCAGGACGACTCCCGGTTCGCCGACGACGAAGAGCGCGCGAACGCCGCGCGCGATCATCGTCTGGTGGGCTTCATCGACACTCGCAGCGGCAGCGGTCGTTACGGCTTTGACCTGTGCTCAAGTCGGTCATCACGTCCGTCGCCGGCGAGTTCGCTTGCACGCCGCAGCGCGGCGGTCGGGTTTTGCAGGCGATAGGTGACGCCGGGCCGCGCTTTCGATTGGCGCAGCGGACGGTAGGGCTCTTCCGGAGTGCCTCTGCGGTTGCGCAGCGGGTATCTCGTGACGTGTGACCGATACCCGAGAACATTCTTTCCACAGAATTCGCCGCTGTGCTTCGTTTCGGCGCCTTCGGGGAAGTGGGTTTTCTCGTCGGCATGCTTTGGCTCAGAGTAGTGGTGGACACCTCGCGCGTGGTTCTCTCAGGATGGCCGCGAACAATGGCGTCCGCAGCTACAGCCGCGGCTCGCCGTCGGCATTGACGTTGATTGTCGGACCGGGCGCCGAAGGCGAGCTGCGCGCGGTGCGTGACGCCGCGGAACACATAGGTCACGTCCCAATACGCGACTTGACCCGCGTGCCGGGCACGTCAGCGGCAGCGCTGCACGTCCTGCGTGTAGCCCTGGCTGCCGCGATTGACGTTGGCGCCGATCGCCGCACCCGACACCGCGCCGACGGCCGTCGCGACGTCGTTGCCGCGTCCGCTGCCGATCTGATGTCCGAGCACGCCGCCGAGAACGCCGCCGATGATCGCGCCCGGGATGTTGGGTTGCGCGGGGGCGACGACCTGCTGCCGCTCGACCCAGCAGCGCTGCTCCGGCGGGCCGACCACCGCTCGCGTCGCGACGACATTGGCGGGATAGAGGCGCTCCCCGTGGTGCGGATAGTACGGATACGATGCGCGCGGCACCGGCGGCGGCGCGTACGCATACTTTCGGACCACTCGACACGCGGCGCAGCGACGAGATGCGGTTGTCGAGGCCCATTGCGCCGAGCGACGGATACTGGCCCGGCCGCAGCACGATGCATCGGCCGCGAAAGTCCGAATCCTCGCAGACCTGCCATTGGCCGCGATCGACGATGCGCCGACGACGCGCGATCGTTGAAGCCCTGGCGATCGAGGTTCGGGATCCGGGCGTTGGTCGCGAACGTGCGGCCGTAGAAGCGCTCCTGCTGGTAGAGCGTTATCTTGCGCGGTCACAAGCGTCGCAACGAGCGCACACGCGAGGCCGAGGGCGGCAGTGGCGAAGGCGTTCTTCATCCTGGGACTCCGACGGGAAGTGCTGTAAAGGCGATGTTCAATTCTAACGGATAGGACCATGCCTCGCTGGCGCGCGTCAACGGGGCCGGGTGCCCGAATTGCCTCGTGACCCGGGCGTGGTCCCACGGTCACGATGATATGCCTCGCCACACCAACAAGGGGAGCCATGCGCAACATATCATCGGTCAGCGTTCGCTGAACGGCACCGCTGGCTGAGACGGGCGCTCAGGGTGACCGGCGTGGTCGAGGCCGCGCGACCAGACGGAGGCTTGAAGCCCGGCGTGGGTTTCAGGGCAGAGCAGGCGGCGCGGTCATTCGATGACGGGAAGGCCGTCAGGTCGCTTCCGACGCGACCGCAAAAGCTAGAGCGCGTGAGCAGGAAGGCGACCAGATCGTCTTTCTCGGCGTCGGTGAGGCCGATGCCAAACCGCTGGTTGTAGAAGTCAACGACTGCATCCAGGTCGCTTGCCGAGCCGTTGTGGAAATACGGCGCGCGTGTCGCGAGCGCGCGCAGGATCGGACCCTTGAATCGTCCGATGTCCTTCCACTTGCCGGTGATCAGCGCGCGCCCGGGATCGGTCGTCTGAATCTGTTCGCCGGTTTGCTTGTTCCGCAAGCGTGTAGAGCGGCAAGTCCGGCGTGCGGCGCGAAGCGTCGGTGAGGCCGATGTCGAGCGGGGCCGGGATCGAGTGATTGCCGGCATGCGGCGTGTCGTGGCAGGTCGTGCACGTGCCCTGCAACACGGGGATGCTCAGATCGTCGTTGAGGCCCTTGACATCCGGTGATCTGGATAGGCTTGGTATTGAACAGGGTCTCGCCGCGAGCCACCGCGCGGCGCGCCTCGGCGCGGCTGCCATCGCCGCCGCCGCGATCGATCGTGTCCCACGCAGTCATAGAGCGTGAATACGTTCGAGTTGAAGCGCGCGCCGGTGCGATAGTCGCCCGATACGACGTCGTTGATGCCGAAATAGAAGTCCTGCTGGCTCAGGTACTGCGGGCCACCGAGCGCGCTGGCGCGCCGTCAGCTCGCCCGCCTCGTCGTCGAACACCTGCGCGGTGAACAGCGTGGTCTCGAAGGCGACGATCGCCTCGCGCTGCGCGGTGGTGAGCGGCTGCGCTGCCTGGGCATGCCCGGTCGTCGCGCTGTTCGACTGGTCGGCGAGATCGAAGTGGATCGTGGCGAAGCACTTGGTCGTGCCGAGAATGCAATCGCTCGAAGCCGGATCGATGAACGTTTCGCGTCCGTCCCACATGACGGTGCTCAGGAATTTGAGATTGGTCGAAGGCAACGGGCGACGGAACAGCGACAGTTCGCGCGGCGCTGGCGTAGCCGTAGGGATCGTCGACCGCGATCAGGTCGAACTCGGCGTTCGCCGGGATGCCGATGCCGACGCGAATCAGTCCCTTGTCGAGCAGCATGCTGTAGGCGCTGCGCCGAGCCTCGACAGTGGACACATCGGCGTTGGGGACGTCGAGCCATCGTTGGTGCGGAAGATCGGATCCGTTCCGTCCGTGGCATCGAACCGCGCCTGGATGTTTTGCGGCGTGACCGTCCAGCCGACGCTCGGCTGGTGACAGGTGACGCAGGCGCGTCCGTTGGTTCCCAGGCTCTGAAAGAACGGGCCCGGTCAGGTCGATCTTGCCGGCCGTGCTGAAGGTCGCGGCAGCCCCGGTAGGATTGTTGAAGCGGTAGCATGTTCGGCAGGAAGGCATTGCTTCTCTCCGCCATGCCGGGGGCGTTGACCGTGAACAGCGCGGCGAGCGCGACGGCCAAATGACGACGCTGGAATCGGTGGCTCAGCATGCAACCTCCTGCGAGGATGAACGCTCAGAGATGACTGACGTCGGCCCTGTGCACGACGCTATTGACGCGCGTGCCGCGAAGATCGAGTTCCGAGTCGTGCAGACATCAAGCTTCCCGGCGACTAGAAGGAGGCGATGGGCTCTGCGGCGCCTTGGCCTGGTTGGCAAAGTGGTCCGGGAAGTAATCGAATGGCTGATCGATCGGCGCCATCGCGTGCCGTGGAAGGCAAAGTCGTTTGCGCTCCGGGCCTGGCGGCATTGGCGTGACCGCTCGGCTAGAATGCCGCCTGGATCCCGGCCAAGGATCATGGCGACGACAATGACGAGGACGAGGCGGCGAAGACGCCCTTGACGAGATAGCTTCACGTTGCGCTCCTTTCCGATCCTCCTATCGTCTACAATCGGAATCCGGAGCGCGAAAGCGTACAGATGGCGGCCGACGGTTCGACGCCTGAGCCGGTCAGGTCATGGAGCTGGCGGAGGAGGCATCACCTGCGCAGCTGCTTGCGATGCTGGCCACCATGCCAGTCGCTCCGCCAGTCTTCGTTTGCGGGTGCCGAGCGCCCAGCGTCGGCCGCAGATGCTCGGCTGCCGACACGAACGCGCTGCGCGCTTCAGCCGTCTGGCCGATAGCCGCCAGCGCGGCTGCCCTGCACGAGGTAGCACCGGCCGATGTAGCTCGACAGCGCTCCGGGCCCGGCGAGCTCGACGAAACACCGGGCTCGCTCTTCGGGCGTCGGCCAAGTGCGAGCTCGAAGCGCTTGAGCGCAAGCTCGAGCTCCGGCGCGGCGAAGCAGGAAGAGCGCCAGCGCCTCCTCATCCGCGCCGCGTTCGGCGATCGCCACGGCTTGGTCCGCGGCGGCGATCGCCGCGTCAGCCTTTCCGCGCGCCTGCGCCAGCATGGCTCGTTCGTACGCGACCGCTGCAGACAGGATCGGAGCCGCGCCCGGTCCGCCGGGAGCGAGACTCGGCTTCGTCCACGATCTGTCCGGCTCGCGCAGAATCGCCGAGGTTGCGATAAGCACTGCGCGCGCATGAGCAGCGACTGGTTGACCACGATCTCGTCCCCGAGCGCGCGTGCTCGCGTATAGGCCAGGTCGGCGTCGCGGGCCGCTTCGGCGTTCTGCTCCGAGGTCGAGCAGGGTCCGTGACAAATTGGCGTAATCGCATCGGCGAGACGTTTCTGTCGGTCCCGTCCGCGCTGCTGATGCGCACCGCCTTGCGCAGCAGTTCTTCCGCCTTGAGGGTTTGCCCCATCAGGTGCAGCGTGAGCCCCAATTGTTGTAGAGTCCGCCGGCGGCCTCGGTGTTCTCGCGCCCAAGCGCGACAAGCTGCGCATGGGCACGCTCGAACATCTCCACTGCCGCCGGGAACTGGTTCGCCTCGTCGTAGGACGCAGCCAGATCCATGTCGACGCGCATCTCGAGCACCGTCGACGGATAACGCAACTGCGGCAGCAGCGCCTGCGCCGCTTGCGCCCGCTCTATCGCAGCGGGTGGCATCGGTTGCGTCGCGCGCGACGAGGCTGCCGTCGAGAAGGCAGGCGATGCGGTCGAACGCGAACTGCGGCTCGTCCGGAAGGTCCGCCATCCCCTCGCGCAGGAGCGCTTCCGCGCGCCCGCGGTCGCCCGTACGACCGATCGCGCGGCGCGAGCGCGCATGCGGCCCGTGCCCGCGTCGCACGATCGGGCAGCGTGCGCGACATTTCGTAGGCGCGGCCGAGCAGCCGTCTGGCCTCGTCGTCACGGTCCGTGGCGCTGTATTGGCGGCCGATGGCCACCAGCATCTCCGGCGCGGTTTGCGTCAGACTCCGCGTGCTGGCGCTCGACGATCGTGGCGGCGCGCCCGAGCAGCTCGCCGGCGGTGAACGGCTTGCCCGAAGGCGCGGCGTCGGAGAGCAGGAATGTGTTGAGATCGTTGATCGCCTCCGCGCGCGAAAGCTGACGCAGCGCGAAGTCCCGCTGCTCGGTGGCGGCGCGCGCCTGCAGGTCGGCGCGCCTGGTTTGCTCTTCCGCGCAGCGCCGCTTGTCGTGTGGCGCGCTCGGCCTCGATGATCGTTCCGGCAAGGCCGGCCAGCAAGGCGATGACCGCCGTTGCGGAGAGCGCCACCGGTATCCGGTTGCGGCGCACGAACTTGGCGGTGCGATAGCCGAAGGAATCCGCACGGGCGCTGATCGGCTCGTGGCGGAGGTAGCGCTTGATGTCGTCGGCGAACGCGGTGACCGAGGCGTAGCGCTCCTGCGGGTTCTTCTTCTGTGCCTTGGCGACGATGTTGTCGAGATCGCCACGCAGCAGGTGCTTGAGCTTCTCCGGCGTCGCCGCGCGTCTGGCCGCGTTGTCCGTCAACGCCTCGGCCGACAACGTCCGGGTCGAAGTGACGGCGTCGGAGAGCCGCGGCGCGCGAGGTGTCGACGATGGCTTTGATGAGCTCGGGCGGCGAGCGCGCCTTGCCCGCTGCCGGATGCTGTCCGCCGAGAAGCACGTAGAGCAACACGCCGAGCGCGTAGACATCGGTCGCGGTCGTCACCGGAGCGCCGAGCACCTGCTCCGGCGCGGCGAACTCCGGCGTCAGCGCGCGACCTGCTTCGCGGGTGAGCTCGGTTGCCTCGCCAGCCTGGGTCTCGTCCTCGAGCAGCTTGGCGATGCCGAAGTCGAGCAGCTTCACCGCACCGTCGCTCGTCGACCAGCACGTTCGACGGCTTGATGTCCCGATGCACGATCAGGTTGGCGTGCGCGTGCGCGACCGCGGCGAGCACATCGAGAAACAGCTCGCAGACGCGCGTCGACGTCGAGCCGCCGGCCGTCACAATAGTGGTCGATGCGTTCGCCCTCGACGAAGTCCAGGACCAGGTACGGCTGGCCCGTCGCCGAGACGCCGGCGTCGATCAGCCGCGCGATGTGCGGATGCGTGAGCCGGGCGAGGATGTTGCCTTCGCGCCGGAAGCGTTGCTCGCCGGCCTGCCCGATCAGCGCGGCGTTCAGGAACTTGACCGCAACCTTGCCCTCGAAGCGCCCGTCGCTGCGGCGGGCGAGCCACACGCTGCCCATGCCGCCCTGGCCAAGCGGCGCTTCCAGCGTATAGGCGCCGACGAGCTGGCCGGCGAGCGTCGCTGGCTGGCGGCATCGGCGCGAGGGCCCGTGCTCGAGAAAGCCTTCGCGCTGGACGGCACGCGCGTCCTCGAGCAACGCGTCGATCTCGGCCGCGAGCGCGGGATCCTGCTCCGCAGCGCCGCGAGCCATCCGACGCGCTCGTCGACGGAGAGCTCCAGAGCGCGATCGAGCAGCGGACTGACAGCCTGCCAGCGGTCCTTGTCGATCAGCACCGCTTCGTCCCTGTTTGCGAGATGGTTATCGGTTTCATACCGCTATCGGCATGTGCACCTTCATATCGTAAATCGACGCGCAAACCCGACACCGCTCATCTCAGACCGGCGGCGGATCGTCGCTCAAGGCTCGGTGCAGATAGATGCGCGCCTTCTCCCAGTCGCGTTGAACGGTGCGCTCCGACACGCCCCGCAGCGCCGCAATCTCGGCAAAGGAGAAACCGCAGAAGAACTTGAGATCGACGATTTGCGCCAGCGCGGGGTCGACACTGCGCCAGCTCATCGAGCGCGTCTCCGACGCGGGTGAGCTGCACATGGTCGGCGACGTTGTCGGCAATGTCGGTATCGAGGGCGGTGATCTCGAAACCGCCGCCCCGCTTTTGTGCATGCCGGTTGCGGGCATAGTCGATGATGAGCCCGCGCATCGCCCGCGCGGTATAGCCCATGAACCGCGCGCGGTCGGGGAACGGCACGGCCGCCCGGCCCGACATGTCCAGGAATGCTTCATGGACGAGGGTTGTCGCCCCCAGCGTGACAGCGCCGCCGCTGCGCCACAATTCACGCTTGGCGAGACGGTGCAATTCCGCGTAGAGCGCCTGGAACAGCCGCTCGCTGGCTACCGCATCGCCTTGCGCGGCAGAAGCAAAAAGCGCGGAGAGCGTCGATTCCAAGGCATGATCTCCCGGAAACTCCGGCGGACGAAAGCATCGCCGGAAACTCCCCCTCCACCGCAGAGTATATGACAGGCCGCTCCCTGCATGAGTTTCTGCGCCAGGTTGCGAGGCGCGCCGCGTCGCCTGGCTGCCGCGGGCGGGACGGTCGCCTGATTGACGGCCTATTCCGGCTTGATGCCGATCTTCTTCACGAGGTCGGCGAAGCGCGGCACGTCCTGCTTGATACTCGCCGCCATTGCTTCCGGCGTGCCACCCACCGGAACGAGTCCTGCACCTGCGAGCCTCTCCGCCACCGCGGGATCGGCGAGCGCCTTCTTCAGTTCCGCGTTGAGCTTGGCCACGATGGGCGCAGGCGTGTTCGCGGGAGCAAGCAACGCGAAGTAAGTCGGTAGGAGGATGTCGTTGCTGGCACCCGCTTCCGTCATCGTCGGCACGTCGGGCAATACCGCGAAGCGCTTTTCCGAGCCCACCGCGAGTGCGCGCAGGCGACCGTCCTTGATGAAGCCCTGCACGGCGGGCACGGCGGCGATCGTCACGCCGACTTCGCCGGCCACCGCTGCCTGGGCCGCCGGCGCCGCGCCTTTGTAGGGCACGTGCAGCATGTCGGTGCCCATCTTCTGGTTGAACGCTTCCAGGTTGAGCTGGGCCATGCTGCCGATGCCGAAGCTCGAGTAGCTGACCGTGCCGGGTTTGGACTTCGACAGCGCGACGAGCTCCTGCACCGTCTTCACGTTGAGCTTCGGATTGGCGACGAGCACGTACGGCCCGTCGGTTGCGATGCCGATGTAGCTGAAGTCCTTGATCGGGTCGTACGGCAGCTTCACGTACAAGCTCGGGTTGACGGTGAGCGAGCCGCGATCGGTGAGCAGGATCGTGTAGCCGTCGGGCTGCGACTTCGCCACCGAATCGATGCCCAGCTACGCCGTTGGCGCCCGGCTTGTTGTCGACGACGATCGACTGGCCCATCGACTCGCCCATCTTTTGCGCGAGCGTGCGCGCGGTGAGGTCCGACGCGCCGCCGGGCGAGAAGGGCACGACCAGCTTGATCGGCTTCGTCGGATACGCCGGCGCCTGCGCGAAGGCAGCGGGCATCGCGAGCAGCGCCGCGGCGAACAGGACAACAGAGTCGATCTTTTTCATCCTCACTCCTTCGGTGCGAACTTCGCTTTCCACAGACCCCACGGACGGCCGATCACGCCGCGGTTGGTTTCGTCGTACAGGCGCGCTTCCTCGTCTTCGAGGTACGTCACGCGGCCGCCCAGCGCGATCGCGCGTTGCTGCAGGTCGGCATTGAGCTGCGCGTAGTACGCGCGGAACACTGCTTCGGGGATGCTGCCGCCGACGGTGCAATAGCCGTGGCCGCGCATCAGCACCGCCGAATTGTCGCCCAGTTTCTCGGCGAGTGCCGCACCTTGTGCGTTGTTGCGGATCAGCATGTCGGTCATGCCGAACTTTTCGCGGATTTCGAACACCGGCGCGCCCGTGCGCAGGAAGCAGCTCATGTGATAGATCGGCTTCAAAGGCACAGAGCTCGCGGCAAACGGCACGACGGTCGCAGCGTGGCTGTGCACGACGCATGATCACGTCAGGACGCTGCACGAAGATCTCGCCGTGGATGAAGCGCTCGAGGTAGGGCGTGCGCGTGTCGCCATCCTGTGGAGCGGAGGCCATGTCGAACGTCATGATGTCATCGCGCGTCACGAGCTCGGGCGCCAGCGAGCGCGCGAGGAGGAAGCAGTCCGCGCGATCCGGGTGACGCACGCTGACGTGGCCGAAGCCGTCGAGCACGCCGAGTCCCGCGAGGATGCGGTTGGCGGCGACGAGATCGTCGAGCGACGGCAGTCAAGGTGCTCATGGCGAATGCTGCATGGCCGACAAGTTTCGTCATAATACAGATTGAAAGGACCGATCCATGCAGTTCTATCTCAACGGGTACAGGGTCGGGCGACCCGGAAGTGCTTCCTGCCGCCCCGGGTGCAATGGAGGCGTCGGAGCGCCTTGCGGACGAAGTGGACGTCCTCATCGTCGGTTGCGGTCCGGCCGGCCTCGTCCTCGCTGCACAGTTGGCCGCCTTCCCCGACATCAAGACCCGAATCGTCGATCGCAGGCCGGGCCCGCTCGAGCTTGGCCAGGCCGACGGCGTTGCCTGCCGCACCGTCGAGATGTTCAACGCGTTCGGGTTCGCCGAGCGCCTGCTCAAGGAGGCGTACTGGGTCAACGAAACGGTCTTCTGGAAGCCGGATCCGAAGGACCGGTCGAAGATCGTCCGCAGCGGGAGGATCCAGGACGTTGAGGACGGCTTGTCCGAGTGCCCGCACGTGATCGTCAACCAGGCACGCGTGCACGATTACCTGTTGGAGGTCATGCGCGAGTCCTCCAGCAGGCTGGTGCCGCACTACAACCTGCACGTCAAGAACGTCGAGGTCGGCGATTCAGGCGATTACCCGGTGACGGTCACCCTGCAGCGAATGGAGCCCGACCGTCAAGGGCAAGAGGAAACCGTCCGGGCCCGCTATGTCGTCGGCTGCGATGGCGCGCGCAGCAGCGTCCGGCAATCGATTGGCCGCTCCTTGGTGGGCGACGTGGCCAATCAGGCGTGGGGTGTCATGGATGTCCTCGCGGTCACCGACTTCCCGGACATCCGCCTCAAGTCGGTGATTCACTCCGCCAACGAGGGGAACGTCCTCATCATCCCGCGCGAGGGCGGCTACCTGGTCCGCTTCTACATCGAGCTCGACAAGCTCAACCCTGATCAGCACCTGACGACCAAGGACATCACGACCGACCAGCTGATCGCGGCCGCACGCCGGATCATTCATCCCTACACCCTGGACGTCAAAGACATCGCCTGGTGGTCCGTCTACGAGATCGGCCAACGCCTCTGCGACAAGTTCGACGACGTGCCGCAGGAGGAGATGAAATCCCGCTTCCCGCGTGTCTTCATCGCCGGGGACGCCTGTCACACCCACAGCGCGAAGGCCGGGCAGGGCATGAACGTGTCGATGCAGGACACCTTCAACCTGGGATGGAAGCTTGCGGCGGTTCTGCAGGGCACGAGCTCGCCGACGCTGCTGCACACCTACTCGGCCGAACGGCAGGCGATCGCCAAGCAGCTGATCGACTTCGATCGCGAGTTCGCCAAGATGTTCAGCGCGCCTCCGAAGGAGTCGGAGCGCCGAAGGCGAAGGCGTGGATCCGAAGGAGTTCCAGTCGCACTTTCGTCGCGCAGGGCCGCTTCACCGCGGGAGCCGCGACGCAGTACAAGCCTTCGCTGATCTGCGCCGAACCCACGTTCCAGCATCTCGCGGCCGGCTTCCCCGTTGGCATGCGCTTCCACTCGGCACCAGTCATCCGCCTGGTGGACGCCAAGCCCGTGCAGCTTGGACATGCGGCCGGCGCGGACGGCGCCTGGCGAATCTATGCATTCGCGGATTCGCGCAATCCACAGGATCCCGCGTCACGCATCGGTGCGCTGTGCAAGTTCCTCGATACCGACAAATCTCCGATCAAGCGGTTTACGCCGAGCGGCGCCGATATCGACTCCGTGATCGACGTCCGGGCCATCTTCCAGCAGGGGCATCGTGACCTCGCCGTCACCGGAATGCCGCCAGTCTTGCTGCCCAAGAAGGGGCGCTTCGGCTTGATCGACTACGAGAAGATGTTCTGCCCTGACCTCAAGGCCGGGACTGACATCTTCGAGATGCGGGGCGTCAATCGCGGGCAGGGCTGCATGGTCGTCGTCCGACCGGACCAGTACATCGCGCACGTGCTCCCGTTGCACGGCTTCGACGCACTCGCCGGGTTCTTCGCAGGGTTCATGATCGAGGCTGGCTGAACTTTGTGCGACTGCCAGGTCTTGCTTTGACGACCGTAGATTGCATGCAGCCTGATCCGACGCCGCTAGCGCTCGACAGCGCCACCTCGCGGGCGACTACTCTGAAGGTAAAGAAGGTGGTTGCCGTGGGTCGTCGCAAACCGCGCTGTTCATGGAGCAGCTCGACTCCACCATCGTCAATACCGCGATTCCTTCGATGGCGGCGAGTCTGGGGGTGACGCCGCTCAGTCTGAAGGCGGTCGTAACCAGTTACATCCTGAGTCTGGCCGTGGGCATCCCTGTCAGCGGCTGGATTGCCGATCGCTACGGCACGCGCCGCGTGTTCGCGCTGGCGGTCGGGATCTTCACGCTCGCATCGGTGCTCTGCGGATTGTCGGTCAACGTCCCGATGCTCGTGGCCGCGCGCATTCTGCAGGGGCTTGGAGCCGCCATGATGACGCCGGTCGGCCGTCTGGCGATCATCCGCACCTTTCCAAAATCGGAGCTCCTGGTGGCGATGAACTTCGTCATCATTCCGGCGCTGATCGGACCGCTGCTGGGGCCGACGGTCGGAGGGCTGATCGTGCACTCGCTATCGTGGCGCGAGATCTTCTTCGTCAACGTGCCAATGGGCATCGTGGCACTGCTGATCATCTATCGCCACATGCCCGACTATCGCGGCGGAGCGCCGCGACCGCTGGATGTCGTCGGGCTCGTACTGTTCGGCACCGGTACGGCTCTCCTGTCCTGGCTGCTGGAGATTTTCGGCGAGCACGACATCGATGTGACGTCGGCCGGCGTGCTGTTCGTGCTATCGATGAGAGCAATACGTAACTGAACGAAGCATAC
>ERZ1370068.7125-contig-6062_pt1 | contig 28513 bp, 47 predicted proteins | sample MGYA00561227_ERZ1370068 | MGnify/ENA primary metagenome ERZ1370068 (study PRJEB38410, sample SAMEA6850437) | metagenome | study: Metagenomic assessment of the ecological functions of the soil: analysis of the soil microbiota associated with the...
ACGTGTGCTTCGTTCGGTTACGTATTGCTAGATTCGTTCATCCTCGCTCAACACCGGCAACACTCGTGGATCGCCGCGGCAGGCAAGCAAAACAACGTACGCCAGATGTTTGCGCTCGGATCAACTTCGTCCTCTACAAGCCGATTTCCGAAGAACGCGCCGGAGCAGCTTGCGCGCTGCCCGTTCGCTCATGCAGCGGGAACGCCGCCGCACCGCGCGGGTCGCCGTGCACGCGAACGCTTCGCTCGACTATTCCAACGTCGAGAAGGTCCCTGCCACGCTGCTCGATCTCAGCGAGGAAGGCACCGCCGTTCAAAGCGAGAAGAAGCTTCCGCCGGACTGCCGTGCTCACTTTGAATTTGCCTTGCCGGGACATACTTCGCTGGTGCGTCTTGCCGGGGAAGTGGTCTGGCAGGATTTCACCGGCCGCGTCGGCATGCGCTTCGTGAACGTGCCGTCATCGTCGCGAAAGGTTCTCCCGCAGCTGGCTGGCGACCAACGCTCCGGCCAGTCGTGGCAGCCGCTCCGCAAAGTGCCGCGTCACGAAACGATCCTCAGGACTGCGCTGCCGACGCCGCCCGAGTCCGGCGGTGGCTCGCTTGCGCAACGCTCCCGGAAATCGCCGGACCCAGTCCCGGCACGCGTGTCACTGCCTCGGTGCTGACGATTTTCCGCACGGGCGTTCCTGTTCTACACCGCTGCAGCCTTTCCGACATCAGCCTCGGGCGGTTGCTACGTGGAAATGCCAACCCCTTTCCCAAACGGCACGCATGTTCGAAATCGTCGTCCGCACGAAGGACCTCAAACTGCGTGTTCAGGGTGTGGTGCAGTCCGTGCACCCGGGATTCGGCATGGGAGTCAAGCTGGTTCTGAAAACCGCCGAGCGTCATGATCACGTGGAAAACGCTCATTCGCCTCGCCGCACGAAAGTGAAACCACCGAACCCTCGCCGCAAGACCCTGGTCCCGGCTAAGCAATCCTGAAGTCTCCTTAACTGTGGGTGTCATCTTAGAGCGAAGCGAGGGAACCTCTGCACTCCGCGTGGGACGTCTCCGAATTGAGCCCTTCGCCGCATGCCCAAAAAGGCAAGGGGTACAGCCTCACAGCTTGCGGAGAAACTCACTTACCATTTGGTGGCTGCCCCACCTCTTCGCGGTCTCGAATCGTGGGAGGCATCGGCCCCAACCTCTGCTGGTGGACGAACGGACGGACAACGAGCAATGGTCGGTACAGTCTCGAAGGAAAAATAGAAGAGGCAAGGGCACGGCTTGGGCCTGCCCATCAGCACACTACCGGGAGCAAGGGGGCTTCAGCCCCTGAGGGTTTTGCTTCTTACAAATCCCGAAAACTCCGCGCTACGTCCGCGCAACCGCCACCTCTCTCCGAAAATACTCCAGCGACATCCGCAGCCCATTCTCCAGATCAATCTTCGGCTCCACCCCAAAGCTGCTTCGCCTTCGAAATATCGGACGCCGTTGCTTCCGGACCATCCTGCGGAAGCGCTTCATATACGTCCTGCACTGATCCCGTAACGGCCAGCACCCGCTGCCTGTTCCAGAATCGTAAACTCCCGTCGGATTTTCCGATATTCACCGGCCATGCTCCGCGGACCTTCGACAACCGCAGAACCCCTTCCACTTCATCACTTACGTAACAGAAGCTTCGCGTCTGGCTGCCATCGCCCACCAAATCAGCAAGCCCCTCGCACCCCGCATCGCCTGCCGTGAAATTCACGGAATGACGCGCCCATCGTTTACCTGCATGCGCGGCCCGTAAGTGAATATGCGCACGATGTGCGTATTCACCTTGTGATACCGCAGGTACGCCATGGTCGTCGCCGCAAACCGCTTCGCCTCAATCGTACACCGACCGCGGCCCCACCGGATTTACGTGCCCCCAATAAGTTTCTTTCTGCGGATGTTCCAACGGATCCCGCAACATTCAGAGTCGAAGCCAACAGAAAACCGGCGAGAATATTTCCGCGCCACCTCGAGCGAGTTGAACGTTCCGTACGATCCAGCCTTCAACGTCTCGATCCCATGCTCGCCATAATCCACTGGGCTCGCCGGGCTGGCGGGATGAAAGACAAATTCCCACCGCCCCGCAATCAAACGGCTCAGGAAACGTCCACCTTCACAAACTCAAAACGGGAGTCATTTGCGCAGGTGCTCAATGTTCGCCATGCGCCCGGTCAGCAGATTGTCCGCAGCCACCGTCGTATCCATCTGGCAGGTCGCACAGATGCGATCACAAGCCGGCACCGCCCGTCACCAGGGCGCGTCGTTTGCTCATATTCTTTATGGTCGCCGGGAGAGCGCTCCCCAGCCTGTGTCCGCGAGCCGGCAGGGCTGGCGCCCTGCCCACGCTGCTGTCAATCCGTGCGCAGCCATCGTTTCCGGATCATTACAGATTGCGTCCATCAATCACGATCGGATAACGCAGCCTCCGGGCAATCTGCCGCAGATCGAGGCGACGCGAACTCCTCCACTCCGTGAGAATCAGCAACGCATCCGCGCCCGTCCGCTGTCGTACGCGTTATGCGAACTCCACGCTCGACGACAGCGCTACCGTGCTCGCTGCATCGCTGCCGGATCGTACGCCACTACGCTGCAGCCTTCCTGCACCAGCGACTGAATCAGGAGCACCGCTGGAGATTCCCGGATGTCGTGGGTCCCGCTGGCGAAGGGCCCAGACCCAAAAACGCCAAGACGTTTGCCGCGTAGCGTCCACAGCGCCTTGCGCACCTTCCGCAGGAAGCGCTGCCGCTGTTCTTCATTGATGCGCATCACTTCGTCGAGCAGTCGGAAGTCATAGCCGCGCTCCCGCGCGACCGATCAATGCCATCAGGTCTTTTGGAAACACGACCCGCCGTAGCCAATCCCGGGATTCAGAAATCGCGGTCCAATGCGCAAATCCGTCCCAATCCCTTTCACCTGCTGCACATTCGCGCCCACCGATTCGCAAATCGACGCGACCGCGTTGATGAACGAAATCTTCATCGCCAGAAACGCATTCGAAGCGTGCTTGATCAACTCCGCGCTCTTCGTGCTGGTTACAATCAGCGGTGGCGGAAGCTGTGCCCGGTCGAGGCCGGGTATCGCATCCGGACAGCCAGTACGAGCCGTCGCTCAAAGGCGCATAGATTTCCCGCAACACCGCCGCGCACTGCTCGAATCCGCACCCAAGACAATCGTGGGAACAGGAAATCAGTCACCGCCGTCCCTTCCACTCAAGAATTCCGGATTCGATGCTACGTCGAACGATTCCGCCGGCGCTCCATTCCGAAGAATGATCTTCCGCACCCACTCGCTCGTGTACCGGAGCGGTGCTTTTCTCCACCACGATCTTGTACCCATCGATCCGCCGGAAATCTCGCGTGCTACAGATTCCACATACGACAGGATCCGGCATCGCCGCTGTCGGTGGGCGGAGTTCCTACCGCCACAAAGATCGCCTCACTCGCTTTCTTACCCGCCGAGTGCAGATCATCCGAGAACTGCAACTTGTGTCCACGATGGCGCTGCAACAATTCAGGCAGGAACTTTTCGCGAATCGGAACCTGGCCCGTTCTTCAGCATGCGCAGCCAGTTTCGGCTGGTCGTTTGTCCACCGGTATGGCGTGCATGCCCCCATGTCGGCGAAAGCGAGGCTCCCGCGACCAATCCCACATAGCCCGAGCCACACGACTGCGATTCGCATGCACCTCTCCAGTCCAAAAAGCCTTCTCCGGATCATCTGCCGTTACGGCGCAAGCAGTGATTCCGGCCTCTTCGCGTTATTCGGACGAATTCTTGGTTTGGCAGGTTTTTTCGCCGCCGAATCCAGTCATTCCAACCATCCGGGAAATGCCCAACCATCACGCAAATCAGTGATCGCCGTCACCGAACACCCGCTGCGCCCGTTCGAGAATCCGACTTATAAGGAGGATCCTATGCCGGTCCTCATGATCGCCCCATTCGCCCTGGCCTGCTTTGGCGTGATCGGAATCCTGCTAGCCGCCGCGGTAGTCTTCGAGGCCGCGAAAATCCAAAACTCCCAACAAGCCTACCCAGGAAAAGCAGCGTAAGGTTGAAGGGGCCAAGGGCTGCAGACATGCCGCAGCTGAGAAGTGTCATCCCGAGCGAAGCGAAGGACCCATGCACTCCTGCGCGACATCACGAACCAATCGGTGCCCCACGTTTCGCGATTTTCGAAACGTGGGATACCACCAAAGGCCGCGATCTTAAGTTTTTGCCGACGACTGATGACTGACGACTGAAGACCGACCTACTCCCACAAAACTCTTCCCCTTCTTCTCCCCGCCCAACGCGATCACGGTCCCCAGCAAAACGGTACTCACAATCTCAAACGCGGCCAGCGCCCACGCGTACCCAAACCGATCCCGCAACGCGTACTCAATCGTGTTCGTTGGAGCTGCAATCAAAATTCCCATCTGATACGCGAAACCCGGCATGAGTCCCGCGCCGCATCCGGTACCAGTTCGGTTCAAGTGCGCAGGAATAATCCCCCATGCCCCTGTACTCCCAGTTGCATGAAGCATGCTCCCACCACCAGCACGCCCAGCGACCTTCCAAAAGCCCATGCCGGAATCGAAAGCATCGCCAGCGCCAACGCCAGCAACATCGCGCGTCTGCGCCCAAAGTGTTCCGAAAAATATCCGTACGTGCACGCGCCGATGACCGCCGCAACGTTGTACAGAATGGCCACGTAAGAAATCGTCGGCAGCGCGAACCCCGTGCACTTCCTTCAGAAAATGCGGATACAGATCCTGCGTTCCATGCAGAAAAACATCATCAAGGTCATCAGCAGAACGAGATAGGAAAAAATCTTCCAATGCCCGCTCGCCGTGCGGAATCGCGCTCACGGTCGGCGCCCGATGCTGCTTCCCACGCCTCCGTCTCCTTCACTGAAACCGGATGTAGAACGCCAGCAGCGCCGGAATCCCGCCCACCCAAAACATCGCCCGCCATCCCCACAGCGGCAGCACCACCCGCGCCGCCACGGCCGCCAGCAGATAGCCGATCGGAATATCCGCTCTGCACCACGCGCCGACAGCACGCCGCGCCACCGCGCCGGCACGCTCTCCATCGCCAGCGACGCGCCCACGCCCCACTCACCGCCCATCCCGATTCCGAAGATCGCCCGCAGCACGAAGAACACGGTGTAGTTCGGCGCGAACCCGCAAGCCAGTTCCATCACCGAAAAGAACACAACGTTCGCCATCAACGGTCCGCGCCGCCCGTAGCGATCCGCCAGCAAACCGAACAGCAGCGCGCCCAGCGGACGCATCGCCAACGTCGCCGTAATTGTCAGGATGATCTTCGAGGCCGGCACATGAAATTGCGCCGCCAACGTGTCCACCAGAAACACGAGCACGAAGAAATCAAAAGCATCCAGTGTCCACCCCAAAAAACTGGCGGTCACCGCATGCACTTGATCCGACCGCGAAAGCGAAGTCTCGATAAACACCTCACCCGTGCTCACTCATCGATCTCCATGCAAGCCTGCCTCTAACGGCAAGCCCGAGGGTGCCCCATCCTAGCGCGTTCTGTGCGCTAGGGCGGGATTCCACGATTGCAACCTTCTTCGTCCTTTCGATTAAAAGGGGAAGCCTCTTTCTCTGCGCCCCCGCAGTTCTCTGCGGTTTTAAGATTTTCCCGGCATGCGTCGATCCCCCACTCACCAGTGCATCCCCTATCCCCCTGAATCCGCCTGACTTGCCCTTTACAATTCCCTCAAAACCCTTGCCTCGCATAGATTTACCCGTTGACAACCGCCCCGTTTCGCGGCGAAACTTCGTACAGTATTAGACCGAAATTCGTGAGTAGTTCCCCCGGAGCTCACACTAGGTTTTAAGAGACCCCAATGTCGTGCCCGGATCCCTACCGTCCGTATAATCCATTCGGAGGACGCGACCCCCGACGCCGAACCCAAGCTTCAGAACGCGCTTCCGTCTGACGCGGAAATTCGCGGACTGACCAGCGCCCTGGCCGCCAGCGGCGGGTGGCTCCGCTTCCGAGGATCTGGCTTTGGATACGGTGCTCAATCAGATCGTTGAGCAGGCCTGCTCAGGCCACCGGCGCTACCGGCGCCGCCATCGCTCTCACGCGCAACGGCGAAATGGTCTGCCGCGCGACCACCGGCCGCACCGCTCCCGATCTTGGCGTGCGTCTCGATAACGCCGGCTTCTCCGCCGAGTGTCTCCGCATCGGAACTCTGCAGCGCTGCGACGATACCGAAACCGACCCGCGCGTCGATTCCGCCGCGTGTCGCCTTCTAGGAGTCCGCTCCATCCTCGTCGTTCCTCTGTGGTATTGGGGAGAGTTCGTAGGTATCTTCGAAATTTTCTCGCCGCGTCCGAACGCATTCGGCGAGCGCGATGAGCAGACTCTGCAAGCTCTCGCGTATCGCATCGTCCGCCACACCAAGACCACCGGCGGACAAATTGCCGGCTTCGCAGCCAAGCCGGAAGAATTTGCCGCGCAACCCGCGCGCGTGTCAAAAGCCGAGCCCCGGCGCGTTGAACCGTTGCCGCCCCCTCTGTCCGAGGTGGAACCCGAGGTCCGAGCCCGTGAGTGACCGCCCGCGAACGCCGGTTTACGAATTCAAGCCCAATGGCACACCCAAATCTTCCGGTTCTTCCGACCGTGCGACCACGTGGCTCGCCGTCTGTGCCGGAGTGATCGCGTGCCTCATCATTGGATTGATGGCGTGGCGCGTCGGCGGAAATCGCAACTCCGCGCAAAAATCCGCGCAGGATGTCGGGTCCACTCCGCAGGCGCAGGAACTAGATCTCGGCCCCGTGACTGCACCGGCGGCCGCCGCCGCTCCCGAGGAATCAAAGCCCGTCCGCAATCAGGCGGCACCTGCGAGCGCTCCATCCGGATCCGCGGCGTCTGACGTTGTGATCTCCGCGGCCAGCAAGTCCGCGAACAAAACGGCGCCCTCCGCCGCCACGCAATCCGATCGACAAGACACCGGCGGCCTAGCGATATACGACGAAAAAGGGAAGCTGATTTACGGCAAGCCCGTTCACCCCGAACAGCCCTCTACTCCCGCGCGAAGGCACCGGCAAAGCCGCGCGCCGCAGCGACTCCACCGGCATCGCGCAGCGAACTTCCTTCGTCAGCCCAGAAGTCTTCTTCCACCAGCGCCGCGTCCTCAGTGAAATCAGCGTCGCAGATCACGCGCCTTGCCCGCCGATCCGGTGAACGATGGTTATGTTCGCCTGAAACCCGAAACAGCCGAGAGCCTGCTCGACCAGCGCGTAGAACCGGAATATCCCGAAGCCGCGCGGCGCGCCACATTCAAGGATCAGTGGTTCTCGAAACCCTGATCAACGCCAACGGCCGCGTCCAACAAGTCTCCGCCGTAAGCGGCAATCCTGACCTCGCCGATGCCGCCATCGCCGCCGTCCGCCAATGGCGCTACAAGCCCTTCACAGTCGACGGCAAAAGGTCCCCATCCGCACCCAAGTCACACGTAACCTTCATGCAGGCCCAGTAGCACACCAGCTTTTCATTGATACTGAACAAGCAACCAGGCGGGGGTGCCCCATCCTGGCGCGTTCTATGCGCTAGGGTGGGATTCCACTGCAGTTCGGATCTTGGGATCAAGCCTACGGCCAACGACCGCGCTAGCGACTGGAAGCCTGAAGACTGGCGACTGGGTATACGCCAACTCCCAGCTCGCTGCGCAGCCTTCACCACGGCTTTGATGAGAGTCACGCGCAGCCTTCCTCTTCTAATTCCATGATCCCGTCAATCGTGCACCGCCGGAGTCGTTACCGCATCCTTCAACAACGCCGGATGATCCCCGGTCTCGAGCACCACGGCTGCCGCGCCCAGCGCAGTCTGCGCCGCCAAGAGCGTCGCGACATCGCGCGGTAACCCGACCTTCACCCCAGCCTCCGCCAGCGATTCAAGAATGATGTAGATATACGCGGGCCCGCTCGCCGACAAACCCGTCACCGCGTCCATGTGCTTTTCATCCACCACCACGGTGCGTCCAACGACATTGAACAATTCGCAGGCAATTTCCAGATGCTCCGCCCCCGCATGATTCCCCTTGCACAGTGCCGTCATCCCCTGCCCAACCAGGCACGGAGTATTCGGCATCGCGCGTACCACAGGCACCTTCCCACCCAGCGCACTCTCAATACTGCTGGTCGGCACCGACGCCGCCACCGAAATCACCAGCTGTTCCGGCCGCATACTCTTGCGAATTTCTTCCAGGACGCCCTGCACCACCTGCGGTTTCAGGCACACCAGCACCACATCGGCCTTCTTCACGGCAGCGACATTGTCGTCCCCACCGGAATTCCCAGCTTCTTCGACAGCGCACTCGCGCGCTCTTCGTGCTGCACCGTCACCGTCGTCAGCTTCGGCGAAAGCAGTTTCTTCTCCAGAAACGCCTTCACCAGAATCCCACCCATCTTCCCCGCGCCCAACACAGCCACCCGCTTATTAGCCAAGTTCAACGCCATCCGCCCTCCCATTACCCAGACCACGTTCTCCATTGAAATTCTTAAGTTGTCATCCTGAGCGAAGCGAAGGACGCCATGCAGTCCTAGAGGACTTCAAGCACCGAGGTGCAAGGGTGCCCCATCCTAGCGCGCCCTTTGCGCTAGGGTGGGATTCCACAAGCGCCGAGGACTTAGGATTTTCCAACGGATCGCCGCAGTCGCTCAAGTCCACCACTCTACCAGCTTCGAAGAGAATTGCTCGACCGAAGGCAACGGCTAGCGACTAGCGACCAGCGACTGAAGGCTCGAAAACATCTCCACCACCGCCTGCCCAATCGCAATCGACGCCGTCGCCGCCGGAGACGGCACGTTATAAAGATGCAGCATGTTCTTCGTCTGCGTGAACTGGAAATCATCCACCAGCGCACCCGACCGGTGAATCGCCTCGCGCCCGCACGCCCGATCCCCCCGCCACCAGGTCCTCCGCCCTCACGTCCGGCACCAGTTTCTGCAGGCTCCGCCACAAACGCTGCCTTGCTCGCCGATCGCGCAGCCTCATCTTCCCCATGCGCCAGTGCTTCGCCGCCACCCGCCAGAATCCCGGGAACATCAGCGACTCCACCGTGTCCCGCAAACTGAAATCTCCGCTGCGATACCCTTCGCGCTTGAACGCAAAAATCGCATTCGGCCCGGCGTCCACGTTCCCATGAATTCGCTGCGTGAAATGCACCCCAGAAAAGGGAACCGCGGATCCGGCACCGGATAAATCAACGCCCGCACCAGCCCGGCCCGCTCCGGCACCATGTCGTAGTACTCCCCGCGAAATGGAACAATTTGCACCTCGGGACGCTCGCCCGCCATCCGGGCAATGCGATCGCTGAACAAGCCCGCGCAATTGATCACCGCTCGCGCCTGCATCGCGCCGCCCGAAGTCTCGATCACCGCTTCGCTCTCGCGGGTTCGGATCCCGACCACCTTAGTTGACGTCCGTACCTCGCCGCCCTGCGCCCCGATTAGTTCCGCATACTTCTCGCACACCATCGCATAGTCAGTAACGCCTGTCCGGGCACCAGCAACGCTGCCACTCCGCCAGCATGCGGCTCAAATTCACGCAGTTCCTCCGGACCAAGCATCCGCAACCCGGCAACCCCGTTCGCCCGACCGCGTTCCAACAGATCCTGCAATCGTGGCAGCTGCGCCGCCGAAGTCGCAACAATCACCTTCCCACAAACCGCAAAACGGCACGCCGTGCTCGCGACAAAAATCCACCATCGCCGCCGCGCCGGTAACGCACAACTTCGCCTTCAGCGATCCGGGCTTGTAGTAAACGCCTGAATGAATCACGCCGCCGTTATGCCCGCTCTGGTGCGCCCCCACGCGGACCTCTTTCTCCAGTCGATGACTCAACCGCAACCGCGGGAATCTGCGCGTGATCTCGCGCCCCACGCCGAGCCCAACAATCCCCGCCGATGACGGTAATATCAAAACTTTCGCTCATGATTTAAGGCATGCGCCGTACTCTTCCAGCTAATCGCAAGAGCAGCACCTTCCGCAAGGACATTCCGCACAACACACCTCTACGTCCAGAATTCTTCACAAATCCTATTGGCCGAGAGGAACATCTAAGGGTTGATCGACGGAGAGAACGCAACATGAAGATCTACCGAACTTTACTTAGCTGAACTCGACCGCGAAGCGGTCGGCAATCCGCAAAACCCTGGAGCGCGTTCCGAAGGAAAGAATGACTGGGAAGCCTCACGAAAAATCCATGCCGCTGGGCTACCTCGCCACCATCGTCGCCACAATCCCGGCTTGGCTCGATATGGTCGTCAACACTGGACGAGCTCGACATCAACCTCGGCCGGCGGCTCCAAATTCCGCCCGCCCGACTGGAAAACGCGTCAGGACCTAATCCAGCAGTTCGAAGCGTCCTTGAAGAAAGGCCGCGAGGTTCTCCAGAAGACCACCGACGACCACCTGTTCAACACAAATGGAAGCTGCTTTCGGGCGGCAAGTTGATGAGCGACCAGCAGCGCTACGTAGCCATCCGCGACGGCGTCCTGAAACCATCACGGCCCATCACCGCGGCCAGCTGCACCGTCTACCTGCGCCTGAACGAAGAAAAGAGTCTGCCAGCCCTCTACGGCCCCTCCGCCGACGAAGGCAGAGTCTCGATTCGCAAAGCGGAAAGCCCCATGCACTCTTCAGGGGCGGCATGAACCGCGGGTGCCCATCCTAGCGCGCTCTTTGCGCTAGGGTGGGATTCCACACCTGTCTCGATTCTTGGGATTTTTGACGATAGGAGCGCAGCGTGAAAGTGTCCAAGAGCAAAAGAAGTGCGCGAGTAACCAGGAGGGCGGCATGAACCGCGGGTGCCCATCCCAGCCGGTTCTATGCGCTAGGGCGGATCCCCGCCACCCGCCAACCATGGGATTTTCAGCCAACGACCAACAACCAACGACTGACCCTACTGCACCACCAGCGTAGCCAGTAGTAGTCGACACCACGCTCCCGGCCGTCGCAGTAATCGTCACCGTATAAGTCCCAGCCGGCGTCGCGCGCCTTCAAGGTAACAGTCGCCGCCCCCAACTTCGTTACATCCGCCTGCGACACCGCCGTCACCATCACCGGATTATTCGGAGTAGGCACCACGGCAGGCGCCGCGTGTACAACCCGTTAGCGTCGATCGTCCCCGCACTCCGCGTTCCCCCGGTCACGCCGTTCACCTGCCAGGCCACCGCGGTATTCGACGTTCCACTCACAGCAGCGGAAAACGGTTGCTGCTCTGTCGGGAATTTACTAAGCGGTATGCGGACTGACACTCACCGAGACCGCCGGCGGACCGCCGCCCCCGCCCGTGCTCCCACTACCCCCGCACGACGTCAGCGCCAGCGTCGACGCAAACAACACGGCAATCGCCGTCCCGACGGCTCTCCGCGAAGAAGCGACTTCCGCGCCAACCCGCCCACCATTATCCCCATCGCCGACGCCCACAGAGACCATCGGCGTCCATGGCTTCCGGTTCTGTGCGCGCTCGGCCGGATCGCCGAACTCCCTAGGCCGGCTGTGCTGATCGTCAGCGTCACGTTCTGCGTCCCGCTGGCACCTGGTAGCAATCGGAGACGAAGAACAAGTCGCCCCCACCGGAAGTCCGCTGCAAGAAAAGTTCACCGCATTCGGAAACGTCGTCGCGCCCACCGGAGTCACTAACAAACTGTAAGCAGCGTTCTGCCCAGCCTTCAGGCTCTGCTGCCCGGTGCTGTTGGTAACGGTCAACGTGAACAGGGAATTGAAAACCACAGGCGCACTGTGTGCCACGTGGGCTCCGTCCGTACCCGCGCCATTCACGCTGAAGTTGTATATCTGCGCCAACGTGCTCTTCGCAGTGACCGTGAAGGGTGCCCCGGCCACCGTCGGTGTTACCGACGCCGGCGCTACCGTGCAGGTCGGCGACGCTCCCGCGCCGCAAGTCAGGTTCACTGCGCTAGCGTAGCCATTCACCGCCTTCAAGCGTCCCGTTGAAAGTTGCCGACTGGTTCGCCACTGCCGACTGCGGCGAATTGCTGATCGCCAACGTGTAGTCCGCCGCGGGTGCTGTGACCGTCAGGCTCACGCTCTGCGTCTTGCTCGCAGGCGCTCCCGCTGTGTTTGCCGAAATCGTAATGGGCGTAGTCGCCAGCGGCGTCGAAACTGTCGTCGAGAACGTCAACGTCACGGTCGCCGGGCAGCGCCGACACCGCCGCCGAAGGCGAGAAACTGCAAAGTCACGCCCGCGGGCATCCCGCCTAGCCGGGCATGCCAGAGTCACTGTTCCCGAAAACGCGCCCGGCTCCGCTCACCACGAAGGCAATCCCCTGCGATGTGCTTTCCTTGCTGCACCGAGACGCTCGCCGGCGACGGCGCTCCTAAACCAAAATCCACCACGTGCAACGTCACCGCTGCATCATGCGTCGTGGTCGAAGCATCCGTCCCCACCGCACGCAAGTTGAACAAGTAGTCCTGCGCCGTGCCGCCGGCCGTGACGGTGAAAGCAGCCCCGGCACCAGTTGGCGTCACACTCGCCGGACTGGCCGAGCACGTCCCCGGCGCCGCCGTCGTGCCCGCCGCGCAACTCAATGCCACGGCGCTCGCATACCCATTCGCCGCCGTCAGTTTCCCGTTGAACGTCGCGTTCTGCCCAGGCAAACACAGTCTGCGTCGAATTGGTGATCGTGATCGAATAGTCAGGCGCAGTCGATCCCAGCAGATCGTACTGCCAGATGCCGCGCCCGTACGTCGAAGCGCGCAACAGCTTCTTCCCGCCGCTGTTGAACAATCAGCAGCGCGGTCACCGGAACGCGTTGGGCAGAAATCCCGGAATTGCCCGCCGCAGCCGCCGGACCGACTTCCGCCCAGTTCGCCGCCGTCGTGGGGCTCGAGAACACACCCACGTCGGTCCCCACGTAAACCGTGGCCGTTTGCGAGTCGACCAACAGCGCATCCGCCGGAGCGTCCGGTAGGTTCGTCGAGAACGTCGCCCAACTCACGCCCGCATTCGTCGTCTTGAAAACGTGCCCGACGTGGAATCCCATCACCGCCGCGTACGCCGTCTGTCCGGTCGCATCAGTATCGATCGCGACCGCCGACACCGGGAACTGCCCCGGATTGATCGTGCCGGTGCGGTCCGCCATTAACGTCCCGCCCGCGTTCGTCGTCACGAACACGCGCCCGCCCGCCGGATTCGTTGCTCCTCCGAACCCATCGGTCCCGGCATAAATCACTTTCGAGAGTCCGCTTCCATCCTTCGGGCCACCCGCCGCCAGCGACCGCACCAGGCGGACTTCGCCTCCCGTGCAAGTGCCACCCGATCCGCCCACGCCCGTGTCAAAGTTATTGCTCAACGCCGCATATGTCCCACCCGCACTCGTCGCCGGACCGCCGCGCCACACGCGGCATGTGCCGATGATCAACTCCGACGCCGCTTGCGGATCGAGCATGTACGGGAAGTAAAGGCGCCATCATCGCCACCGACCTGTCCCGCCGACACCACTTGCTGGAACGTTGTGTTCCCGCACCCGATCCCCAGGCTGCAGTAGTTAATGCCGAGCGGAGCATTCGGCGGAATGTCAGGATTCGCCGTGAACCAGTCCGTGCTCCTTCGCCTGGCTGATCGCGTTGTAACCGCCATCGCCCCCGAGCACGTTGATCCAACTCGAACTCGTCGTTCCGGTCTGAAGCTCGCCGGCGACCCGTTGTCCTGCGTGCCGCCCAGCAGCGTATTCGCGTCCGTCGGGTGCATCGAGAACGATACGAACTGCGTCATCGACCCGAGGGTGCCATTCAAATCATCGAACTGGTTGTGCGACCCGCAGGTCCCGGTCGTCAGGCCCGTGTAACCATCAAGCGCGCGATACACGCCGCCATCGTTCGCGAAGTACATCACCTCTTTGCCGCCGGCGATGATCCCCGCGAGGTGATGCTGGTCCGGATGGCACATTCGCAATCGTCAGGCATCCGTACACGTGCGTCAGGTTCAGGAAACCGCAACTGGGTGACCTGGGCGTCGTGATGCGGCACTTGTAAACATTGATCGCGCCCGCATACAGATCAGTCGCCGATCCGTTGGGCAGCGCCGCCAGTTCCAGGTTGTACGTGCGCTTGCTGCACGCCGCATCCGAAGCTATCGCCACAGTTCGCGATGCCGTCATCCGCGATTGATGTCCACGCGCTCGTGGCGCCGTTCAACGTCTGCCACACGCCGCCGTCCTGCTCATTGCCGCGCTCGAGTCCAGTGCGACGACCCACGTGTACATCTCGTTGCGTCCCGGCACCACCGTCAGTTCAGCGCGATAGATCGGGCACACGGGATTCGGAGCGCTGGTCGCTGGACAACTTGCCGCCGTGAGTCCCGCCCCCGGCTGGTTCGCATCCGCCAGCCGCGTCCAGTTAATTCCATCTGCCGACGAATAAATTCCGTGATAGCGCAGCGCCGCAAAGAATTTTCCGGCCGAAGTGTTGTACACCACCGACGTTACCGATCCCGGCGACACGATCGAACCGCCGTCTTTCACCGAAGCGTAGTGCCACGTCACGCCCGCGTCTTGCGAATAGTAGATTCCGCGATTCACCGTGACCGGCTCTCGAGTCCCAGCACAAATCCCTGGGTCGCTGCCGCGGTTGCGGCGACCACCAGCTGTGGATTCGCTGTGCTGAAGGCGATCTTGCTGAAGCCCAGCCCCGCGAAAGAGTGCGCACCGCCCGCGTCCTGCGTGATCGCCGTCCAGGTCGCGCCGCCATCTGCCGACCGCAAGATGCCAAGTCCGTAGTAAGAATCTCCTGAACTGTTCGGCTCGCCGGTTCCCACCAGGATCACGCCCTTGGTCGTGTCGGTGTTGCCGGAAGGCTGAATCGCAATCGAACCGACTGCAAGCGTCGACTCGTAGTCGAGCACGGAGTCCACCACCACACTCGCCGCACCAGCACTCAGCGGCCCCGCATTCTTCGAACGCCACACGCCGCCGTGCGCTCCGCCGATGTATACCGTGTTGCCGGTCGCGTCCGCCGGATCGATCGCAACCGCCGTCGCTCTACCGGAAACCGATCCGTAGTTCTGCCCCGTGCCGGCGTCCGAAGCCAGCGGCGCCGGACCAAGCGGCACCCACCCCGCGGTGCTGACGTGCGGAATCGCGGCGACGGCGCGCGCGGCAAACAGCTGCCGCAATTGCATCTTCTGCTGAAAGGCACGAAAGCGCAGAGCTGCTGGGACTTCTCCCGTGGGCACGGTGCGCCCGCGCATGAACCAGGCCTCGCGCGCTTTCGGATTATCCTGGTCGCGTTCCTGCACCGGTTCGAATTCGGAATTGAGCTTCGATCCCTGCCCGAATGCACAGGTTGCGGAGAGGAGAAGCGCGAAGATCCACCACGCGCGCGCTGCGCCACGAAGGTCTCATGAAATTCGCCATGCCTGTTTGAATGTGTTGTCAGCCCCGAGTCGTGCGAGCGTATTCAACAACTTAATCGAACCCTTCCTCTCCAAACTAGTTACCAACGACATACGAAACCACGCAGAAGTGCATGAATCCGCCGGACGCGACCTAATTCGAGCACGATGCCCGGGTGCCACTTTGTAGCGGCCATCACCTGTGTCCAATTTTTTCCAAAAGGGAATTGATCGACAAAGCTTTTAACCGCCAAGCGCGCAAGAAAATCCGCAAAGTTTGCCAGGAGCCTGAGTCCCCTTAGCGACCTTTGCGGCTTCTCTTAGCGAACTTCGCGGTTAAAAGCTTTTCGCGCGAGTATTTGCTCGATTTTCCTCTCTATCCAGAATATCAATTTCGACAGGGTAATTGTGACAACCTCGGAGGACATATATTTGCTTTCGCTTCAGCCCTTTACGCAAAATCGGCCCCCGCCGCCCTCTTGACAAGAAAAGCCCGTGATCGCCAAAACCCGAAAATGTAGAATCACAGTCCTGCACCCGAATGACATGGCCAGCAACCCTCAGCCAGCAGAAACCGCTGCGAACGCAATCTCTCGGACCGAGCCAGTCCCGTACACTCCGGCTCTCAACGCCCACTTCCGCAAGACGCATGCCCGCGAAACCGAGTTCACGCTCGACGTCGATTTCTCGGCGCCTGCCGGCTTCAACATCGTCTTCGGATCCTGGGCGCCGGCAAGACGACGCTGCTCGACTGCATTGCCGGACTCTCCACTCCCGACTCGGGCTCCATCCGCATCGGCACGAGGGTTCTGTTCGACGCACACTCCGGAACCAACGTACCGGTTCGCGACCGCAAGGTCGGATACGTTTTCAGGACCTCGCCCTGTTTCCGCACCTCACGGTCGAGCGCAACGTTGCCTATGGACTGCGGCACCTGAACGCGACGAGCGCGAGCAGCGCATCAGCACGATCCTAGACGCGCTGCGCATTCGCGAGTTGCGCGTGCGTCGTCCCCGCGAAGTCTCAGGCGGTGAACGTCAACGCATTGCGCTGGCCCGCTCGCTGGTGACCGACCCGTGCGTTCTTTTGCTCGACGAACCGCTGGCCGCGCTCGATTCCCAACCAAGGGACTGATTCTCGACGACCTGCGCCGCTGGAATGAAGCTCACCGCATTCCGATCCTTTACGTCACGCACAGCCGCGAGGAAGTCTTCGCGCTGGGGAGCGCGTGCTGGTGCTCGACCGCGGCCGCGTGCTGGCGCAGGGCACGCCCCATGACGTGATAAACGCGCCGCGCCAGGAAACCATGGCGCAACTGGCCGGCTTTGAAAATATTTTCGAGGCCGTAGTCAGTGCCGCGCACGAAGACCGCGGCACCATGACCTGCCACCTGGTAGGAAGCAAGGTCGAACTCGAGACCCCGCTGGTGCGCACCGGCGAAGGTTCCAAGATGCGCATCGGCATCCGCGCGGGCGACATCCTGCTCGCCACCCAGTGCCCGCAGGGATTGAGCGCACGCAATGTTCTTGAAGGGAAAGATCGTGTCCCTGATTCGCCGCGACGTGCTGATGGTGGCTCGCGTCGAAGTAGGCGTCGAGATGGAAGTCCACCTGACGCTGGCCGCCCGCGACGCGTTAGCTCTGGGTGCTGGTCGCGAAGTCTGGCTGGTGCTGAAGACGCACTTCCTGCCATCTGATGTCGACTTAAAGTGTCGGCGGCTGGCTCAACCTCAATCATGGCTGTCAAAGTCTAGCGCGTACACTTCCTGCGACCCGACGTCACGCATGAGCAGCACTTCGCTTTTGGGGTTAAGCCTGAACCAGGGAGATAGCCCCACAGCACGCGGCGAAACTTTTTAGCGTCAGCATCTGTTCCACTTTCTGGTCGGCAAACCGCAGAGCGGTAGATGGCGGGTCCGGCGCTCCAGCCGTTGTCGAAATAGAGATAGCGTCCGTCCGCCGACCATTCCGTGAATCCAACGGTGTGCTGGGAGAGAGTTCTTTCCAAGTGCGTGCGTCAAAGTCGTAGATCTTCAGGTGCTTTCCGTCGGCTGTTCCCCCGCCCAGGTAGTGTCCGTCGGGCGAGGACCACGAGGCATGACCACGCCTTTGGAGTCAGGAGTGTGGTCACTTGGCCCGTCTTCAGGTCGAGCATTTTGACCTGCGCATCTTTCGATGAGGTCGGTTGATTCTCCGAATACGACCGACGTTCCATCTCGGCCCCAACTCGTCCGGTGTAATGGAGGTGCCCTGATACAGGACCTTCTTGACTGCCAGCCCTCTCTCCCACGACGCAAATCTTGTCCGGTGCTCCCGGCACGCTGGAAATGTAGACTATTCTGCTGGCTATCCGGCGACCACCGGGTAAAGGGCGGCGCTGGAGGAAGGAGCGGTCAGTTGCAGTCTTTCACTGCCGTCCACCCGGCTCCCTCCAAAGTTGTCCTTCCGGAATCGTAAATAAGCGACCCATTTCCGGTCGGCGAGAAGGCCGTCAGGCCCACCACCGAAATTCCGTCGAGGTATGCGGGAAATTGACCCGTCCTTTCGTCGTATCGCGTCAATTCCGACTTGTACTGCGAACCCACCGCGAAGATCTTCTTCCCATCCAGGCTGGGTCTGCGATGCTTCAAAGTTCAATGGCCCTGAGGTGAGCTGGACGGGCGTTCTGTCGATCTTGTGAAGCCAGTCGCCCTTCTCGCGCACGGCCCACAGGTCCGCGCGGTTGTTGGTGAGCATCGTGAACACAAAGAAACTTGCCGTCGGGCGCGTCCAGTTTCCTCTTAGCTTGATCTCTACCCCGGCGCCAACCGGGCAGCATGCGGATGCAGATTTGTACCGTCAGCCGAAACTTCCCATTCGTCAGATCCGGAGGTGTCTTGTTCATTCCGAGTAAAACGCAGACTGCTCTGATCTGGCGAGAGCCGCAGCCACCATGAAAAACTATTCGGGTTTGCAAACCTGAGAGCTGTGCCACCCCCTTTGGAATCCTCCAAATCTGGTTCTGATGGGCGATTAGTAGGTCTCCGTTGTGCATCCAGACTCCGTCGGTCCCAGTCATGTCAGTCAAGCGCCGAGGTGTGCCGCCCAGAACCGGCAGCGCCCACAGAATCTGTTCCGCCTCCTCGCCCGTGAAGCTGCCAACCAGCAGATCTGGATTTATCCAGCGAAATATTGTCGAGCGCGATGTTCGGGAGGTCGTTGGAGATGGGCACCGTGTCGCCACCGCTCGATGAGGGCTTGGACCACCACGAAGCGCCCGCCAAGGTTCTCTTGCGTGAAGACCCGTGGGCCATCTGTCAGGACAACGGTGGTTACCTGTCCGGTGAAACTTTTCTGCAGGCCATCGTGCGTGATTTGGGTTGAACCGGCAATTCTCGGGGAGGCAGAGTGGGGACGAAATAAGTACGCCAGGCCGAGGACACCGACCAGCGCCGCGCCGGCAAGGGCCGCAATCTTCCCGCGCTTTGATTTCGCGGAGGCCGAAGGTGGCACTGCGATTTGTGAATACGAAACGGAACTCGACCGGCCAGAATCGATTTCACGTTTCAGGCGCTTCAGGTCCACCGCCAGTTCCGAGGCCGACTGGTAGCGCATGCGCCGGTCTTTTTCCATCGCCTTGTTGATGATGCGTTCCAGTTCCAGGGGCAAGACTGGATTCAGGCGCGAGGGCGGGATGGGCGCTTTGTTCAGGATTCCGTCGAAGATCACCGCGGTCGTGTTTCCGGCGAACGCCGGCTTGGCCGCCGCCATTTCATAGAGCACAGCGCCGAAGGAAAACAAGTCGGTGCGGACGTCAAGCTCTTCGCCGGTGGCCTGCTCGGGCGACATGTAGGCCATGGTCCCAACCGCCGAGCCTGGACTGGTCAACCGCGGATCGGCCGAGTCCATCGTCAACAGGGTTCGACCGTCGGGCGATGCGGCTCGCCTGCAGCTGGCCGTCGGCTGTGAGCTTCGCCAATCCGAAATCCAGAACCTTGGCATGCTCCGCGCGCGGTCACGAAAATGTTGGCAGGCTTGATGTCGCGGTGGATGATGCCCTTCGCATGTGCCGCATCCAGCGCATCGGCAATCTCGATGCCGAGCGCCAGAGCCATTTCGGCATCTCCAGCGGCTTCAGTGCATGCCATCGGACTCCAGTCACGATGAAGGCCGGCCATTCTCCTGGCCGATCTCATGAATGGTGCAGATATTGGGGTGATTTGAGGCGGAAGCGGCTTGCGCCTCGCGCTGAAAACGGGCCAGCGCCTGCGGCGTCTTCGGCAACCTCGTCGGGCAGGAACTTCAAGCGCGACGAAGTGATGCAGGCTTAGGTCCTCAGCCTTATAGACAACTCCCATCCCGCCACCACCGAGCTTGCTCGACAATGCGGTAGTGCGAGATCGTCTGGCCGATCATTGGCGCAAATGTTACGTCCCGGGAGGCGGCAAGCCAAAGGGGTGCATTTAGGGCGACGCCTGTGATTGCGCTACGCCTGAGTCGCGGCACGGACAATACCGAGGTTCGGGGAGCGAGGCTAGATCATCCGCATAACATCGCCCCCGCTTTTAGGGACAGGATTGGGCGGTGATCTGCGTGAGTCGAGTTGTACTGCCCAGTGTCCTCTCAGAAAATGAGATTCGTGCACGTCCCGCCCATCAGACACTGGCTTCTCAGAGCGCGGTCGCCTCGATTACCTTCGCCTATGTCGCGCTGATGAGCCTCACACCGCTGGTTGCCACAAACCAAATCCCCTGCCACCGACGACACCCTCCGGCGCGTTCAGCCTCCCGCCCGGGATCCCAGCGCAACGAGTGAGTGAGGTTACGCTAATTCCATCTCGTTGCTGGCTCGCACCGCTGGGTGCGGAGGCAACGATTCGAGTCGCAGCCAAAGTCTCGCCGCATTGCCCGGCACTTCGCCAGTGACCTTTCGCGCGCAGCTCTTTGAACAAGGCGACTCGGTGAATCGTGACGTGGAGTACAGACGGGCCGCCATGAGCCACCCCACCGACAGCCGGACGACTCCACACTGCCAACGGATATTCGCTGCAAATGGATAAGCTTTCCCTGCAATCACGCGCCACGATGGCGATGGTGGCACTCGACGCCGAAGATGGCTATTCGGCTCCTCGAACGAATGGCAACGCCGCCAAGACCTGAGGCCGCCGGCTGTGCAAGCCCATTTGTGCCGGACGCTCTTCGATCTTACCACGGAGCGCGCCTGAAGAAATTGCTTCGACTTGAAAACCCGATTCTTGGAGGTCGCGCTTGCATCCACAAAAAAGCTTTGAGAAGATGCTGGAGGTGGTGGGAGCAAACGGACTCCTTCGGTTCAGTTAATGGCTCTGCGCGTCGGTTTTGGAGAAAGCGAACTGATCGTCCCAGCAGGTGTCGGTATTACTGGAGCAGCCTCAGCGCAGCGATTGAAACAGTTTCCCCGTTGACGACCGCTCACTTTCCGCGAATGGACGTTGGCGCGTCTTTCCCGGAACTCCCGCCGACGCAATCGCGAAGTCAGTCTCTTCTGGGTCGCACAGTCACGAGATGTCGTCTGATGCTCTGGTACTTGCCTTCCGCGACCGCGTTGATCGTAGCGTCCATGGTGCCCGGTGCGCGGACAACCTCCCCAAAGAGCAAGCGCGTGCTTGCTTCCAGGCTATCAGCGAACCGTGGAACAAGCGATCGACTGGCCGCTGTTGCCTCGCGCAGGAATTGAGCTCGATCGAAGCGCCGGCTTCGGATCCGCCCCATCGAAGCGAGTCCCGTCGAAGGAGGAGAGCACTCGGCATACTCTCGAAAACAGAGGATTTACTGGAGGGACGGCAAGCACCTCAACTTCGTTGATGACAACTGGGAGCCATTCAGCGACGCCCAGCGAAGGACGCCGGGGTGGTGAGGACTCTTCCGAGTCAAGCGTCTGCTTGATCACATGGTGATTGATTGGCTTGAAGGCGAGCGACGAGGCGACGCCGGCGGATCTTACTTCCATCATCAGCGGTGCATATTGCTGTCTGAGATTTTGCCTTACCTTCCGCCTGGTGCGCTCAACAGTACCGATAGGATCACGTCAGTCTGGATCACCGGCACTTCCCGGGAAGATAGCTCGCTGCAAGGGGACCACCCGGAGGGGAGTGGTACGTCCAAGTGTCGCGGTTCTTGCGGTTCTCCAAGGTCAATGAGAATGCCCGAACGCCGAAGTTCGCGTTGGACGCCCCGAGGAACTCTTCCGACACCTATCTGCGCTGCTTGCGGCGGGGTGGAGGAATTCCTCCGCAATGAGGCGCAGAAAAACTTGACGACTAGTATTAGGTCCTTCCTGAGGGGCTGGCGCTGATTTCAACCGTTACTTCCGGAATCCACCTCAACGGAATCCCCTGCCTGGCGTTCCGCAATTTGAAAGCGAAGGAAGTCGTGGATGGAGGCTACCGCAATCGCGGGTCTGCGGATTGAATTCGCACTCTTCCCCCGCGGGCAACTCCTCATAGGTGTAGTGGATCGCCGACTTCATCAACTTCATCGTGGTTACGCCGGGCGGAACGGTGTCGTGGGGTGAACATTGGCGCGGAGAAGTCGCCATCGCCAAACATCGTCCTGATGTGCGAAAGATGGGAGCGGATGGCCTCGGTGTTTGCCTTGTCGTTCGGGTCGGCCATGGCGGCGCAGATCTTCACTGGCGCCGCTGTCGGGGATCAGGCGGAAGCGTGGTGCGTGGTCTTGTCGTGAGAAAAGCCCATCGCCTGGTCGCCGTGGCTTTCCATGGTTGGCGGCGAGACCGTTGGGCCATGTGCTGAGCGTGCATGGGACAGTCTTTCACATCGAGTCAGCCGGCTTTGTCTCCGGCGCGGAAATCGGTGACGCGAGCAGTAGCAGCGCGAGTCCGAGCGCGACTCGACTTCATGACCGTGTTCCTCCTCTTGAGGTTATTTTTCGTGGCCTTTGTTCCGGCCGATCCACGGAGCGAACGAAGCAAAGCCTGGCTCCGGCTACCCGGCGGAGTCTGCATCAGCTTTGCCCGCCAGTCACGTATTCAACGTTCGCGCGCAAGTATTCTTCGGTCCGCCGGAGTTCCTCAATCTGCTCTCCAACCAGGCGCAGCTTTTCTTCACTGAGACCGAGTACGCGCTGGCATCGGGACGCCGCCGCTTTCGCGAGTACGCAGAATCTCCGACAGTTCTTTCAGAGAAATCCAAGTTGAGATTCGCTGCGTGAGTTGAACAGTCTCCACCGCAGAGGCATTGAATCTCCGATAGCCACTCTTGGTTCGCTGTGAGGTTGGCAGAATTCCCAGTCGCTCGTAATGACGCAGGGTGTCGGCACTGACGCCAGTCAGGCGGGCAAGTTCTCCCGAACGCAGAAAATCGGTGCTCACTAGGTCAGTATGGACCCTTGAACCGATTCCAGAGTCAAGGAGTTTTGAGGGTGTAGGTCGGCCACTGCCGGTCCGTCAATGCAAATGCGCGTCCAGGATGCGTTCCACTTCAATCACGGCCACCCACTGGCCCGCGATCTTTCCGTGAAGACGATCCTTCCTCCGAGGACTTGGGCAGCGACTGCCGGCGGCACATCGCGGTGAAACCCGAAGAAGCGCATTTTTAGTTTTCCCAGGCGCGCCAGCGCTCAAGAAGCGGACGCGTTGGCTCGTACTGTGGAAAACACCAGCGCTACGTCGAAGCGGGAACGCTGCTCGGCGGCGCCTGCGACTTCATCGAGGCTGAAGTCTTCGATCCTGACCACGCGCAGTGGACGCTTCACGTAGCCGAGATACGGCTGCGATTTTCGCCGGGAGGCGGGCCATGCCGTCAGCACGCGCTTGCGGATAACGCTGCGCGACGAACGACTCCGCATCCTGGTGCATGAGTATGTAGTCGCGATAGGCCCAGGTTAAGGCTTCCGGCGAGAATCCGTAGGGCGTGGATTGGGAAGAACAGCGTGAGCACGAACGCGAGGAGCAGGTCGGGCCAAGAGCCAGAGCCAGAAGCCATCCCGCGAACGCGTCGCCATAGGGTCGACACGGAGATGAGGATCACGAGCGGGATCACGGTCAGCATGTAGCGCGCCAGCACCGCGCGCCGCCGACCACCGCCATGGCTGCGCGGTGATGAAGGCGAGGATGAGAACGGCGAATGTCAGTTGCACCGGAATGTCGATGCGCGGCGGCGTTCCGCGGGGCTAAGTCGCGCAGGGGAGGCTCCCCGCTTCATCGCCCACACGACCAGGAGCATAAGCACCCACAGGTGCATGTAACCGAACGATCGCCAGATGCGTGCATCCCCGGCGCGAGCGGGATGCGCCCTCCGCTCATCGTGGCTTGCACGTTGTAGCGGAAGCATCCCGGGTTGCCGAAAACGTATCCGAGTTGCGCGCGTAGTGGTAGGCGTACCAGAGCTGAGCGAGGAGCAAGAACGGGGAGTGAGCAACGATGCGGTCCGCGTGCAAGCCATGCAGGGGCGCGCGTGTGAGTTTTGCGCTGTCGGACCCGCGGCGGATTCGTCCCTGTGTGGGCCATCGTTGGTAGCAGGCGCTTGCTTGAGGCTGATGCTGCTGGCACCACATCGGCAAACTCTTTCCAGCGATCGAGCGTGCGGCAGGCAGACGACTCCCACGCCAGCAAGGGGCCGCCGGGGCGGCGCTGAGCACCGCCGGCTCTCTTTCGGCCGGCACGGCGAGCGAGAACCGATGGCACGGCTGCGCGCCAACGTTTGCTCAGAATAGGGCCTCCAGCGCCCGCCACGCTGAGGCCAGCGGCCGCGCCAGATCCCGGCGACATGCGCCATCGTGCTTCTGTGCGAAGAATTACTGGATAGAGCGCGGTACACGCGGTTGCCGGGCGAGGGCGCGATCGGCAGATTTGCTACCCGCCGCCCCGGTCGATACACACCCAGCAGGGCTGAAGGCCGCGACGGCGAAGCATCGCGGGTGCGCGTCACCAGTTATGGGTGGGCGTAGCCAGAAGACTTTCCAGCATGCGGGCCAGATAGGCCATCAGCTCAGTGGAGGATGCGCGTTCGAGGGCGTCGAGTGCGGGATGAGGCTGCCCGTCAAAAGCAAATCGCGTGCAGCAGGGGATGTAGTACCCCCGACTCATCCCAGAAGTGAGCGCAGCCGCGGCAGCGGCAAGGTTGCAGTAGTTGCTGATCAGACGACGATTTGTTGATAAGAGCGAACACCGCTGCGGGGGATGGGAGTGGCGATCGCATCGGGTCGAGGCATGTTGGGTGTTGGAGTGCTTAGGTGTTGGGTCCGGCTCAGGTCCTGTGTCCTGTGTCCCAGGTCACTGATGGGCTTTTAGCTGATGACTTTCTGCGCGCTGACACTGGAGCTTTCACTCTTTGAACTGCAAATGCTCAGATCACATTTCTCCGAAACGCCGAGAGCGTGCAACTCCCGTAGTACCGCAGCACCTAAGACCGCCCAACAACTCCCCTTCAGTGCACTGGCCCAGCGGCCATCGTGAGCGCGGATCGAGTTTGATTTCCTCCGAAAGGCGTTTTCGTATCCGGTGACGTTCTGCTTCGCAGGACGCCCAGCAGCGCCTTGGCCTGCTGCGGGCCCAGAATAGACTTCCTGAAAATTCTGGATTTCGAACCTGGGTCCCGCTCTGCTGGGCCAGTGGTGCCGAAGACGAGCGAAAAGTCCCAGACGTCGACGCGGGGATCTGCACGCCGTTGGCATAGGTTTCGCGGTAGTCGGGAGTGTCCGTGGTGAGCTTGACGTTGGGCTGGAATGGGGTTCGCCATAAGTGATGCGCAGTGTAGCGGGTTTCAGCGCCGAGGATGAAAGGGGAGCGCGCCAGAAGAGGTCGGTGCTCGAAAAAGGCGCGCGTAGCCGGGGTGAGGCTGGGGGTCCGTGCACTCCTTCCACCCTTCGAAAATCTGTTCAGTCTCATGACATCCTTTACAAAGTGTCCCTAGACATCCTTTACACTCCGCGCGCGTCGCGCGCGGAGGTGCGAAAGGATGGCTTGGAAGACGATGGACGTGCAGGAACAACGGGTGCGATTTGTGGTTGAGGCGACGCAGAAGCGGTGTCCGTTTGGGGCGTTGTGCGTGGCCTACGAGATCTCGCGCCCGACCGGGTATCTGTGGCTGCAGCGCTATCGGGAACAGGGAGTGGAGGGGATCGCAGAGCGCAGTCGTAAGCCACACCACAGCCCGCGCCGCACGGACAGCGGCTTGGAGCGACAGGTGACCGAGTTGCGATTACGCTATCCCGACTGGGGGGCGCGCAAGCTGCAGGTGCTGTTGGCCCGCGCAGGAGTGCCGTTGCCACGCAACACCATTCATCGCATTTTGCGGCGCCACGATTTGATCGGGGCTCGCCCGCGGTACTGCGGCTACGCGAGCGGTTCGAACGGGAGCGCCCCAACGAACTGTGGCAGATGGATTTCAAAGGGCCGAAGCGATGGCCGCAGCCCATGGGTCCGCTGTCGGTGCTCGACGATCACAGCCGCTACCTGATCGCGCTGGCCGCCACCGGCGGCACGCATGGCGAACCGGTGCAGCAGCAACTGGAAGAAGCCTTCCAGCGCTGCGGGGTTCCGGAAGCAATGTTAATGGATCATGGCACGCCTTGGTGGAGCACACACGCACAGTTCGGACAGACGCAGTTGTCGCTCTGGCTGATGCGGCAGGGCATTCGGTTGTACTGGAGCGGTATTCGCCATCCCCAAACCCAGGGCAAGGTGGAACGATTTCACGGATCGCTGCAACGGGCTTGGGAGCGGCGGGAGTGCCGAGACAGAACCGGCAAGCCTGGCTGGATGCGTATCGCTGGGAGCACAACCACGTACGACCGCATGAGGCGCTGGGCATGCGGACTCCGGCGACGCTGTGGAAGCCTAGCCTGCAGCGTTACGATCCCCACCCGCCACGCTGGGAATATCCCACTGGGGCCTGGGTGTTGAAAGTGGATTGTCAGGGCAAGTTGGATATCCAAGGAAGAAAGTGGAGGATCAACCGGTCGCTGGCTGGAGAGTGGGTGCAAGTGGTACCGGTGGCGCAACGCATAATGGTGTTCTACTGCAGCACGCTGATTCGCGAACTGGACCCCGGAAGCCGGCGCTCGAAAATCGTCGAGCGCTGGCTTCCGAGGCCCAGTTCCTCTCCACCGCTGTAAAGGATATCTAGGGACATTTTGTAAAGGATGTCCCGGGACTTTGCTACAAAATCACGAAGGGTGGGGCAGCAGTTGCCAGATCGTGACTTTACGCTCCACCGAGAGTTCTGCGGTCCTGGTCGACGAACGCAGTGGGGGACGTCCTCTACTGGACATAGCGGCCGTGCGTACCAAGTGGAAGCTTGGAGTCCTCGTGCTGCGGCGTGCTCTTGGCGGGCTGAAGGAGATAGGGATGAAACGCAGATAGCAGCCGAAGATCCAGGCCGCACGGCGTTTCCGCTCATAGCTGCTGCCAGCGCGGTAGGGCCCGGATCGATCGCCAAGTCGGAGGTCATCCCCATGTTTTTCGAGAAACTCACCGCGTGGACTCTGGTTGTTGTCTACTACACCATCACACCTGCGGCGCCATTGTTCTGGGATTAAAAGGCGCGCTGCCAGCGTTTGAAAATCGAATGCGTCAGAGCCCGACCCGCGCGCAACGCGGCGCCTGGGCGCGTTTTCTGCGGCGCGAGGTCAGGCTCGATGATTCGCCAGCTGTTTCCTCAAATCATCAGACACAGTTTCGCGGCGGGAGCGGGCAGCCACTGAAGCGGCGCGAAATTTGGCGCTTTGACGGCGTCGCCGAACCGACGCCCGGATACGGCCCCCTCTCGACGCCGAGCAGGAGAAATCCCCGCGACGCCCTGATGTGACAACTCAGGCCACGAGCCGAATCATCCGACGCTCTGATCCGAACTCGTGGATGGTCAGGACAACTCAAAAGCCGCAATAAGCTAACGTTTCGCGGCGATGGCTCGAACATCACCCGAGAAACCGCGGAAAGGACCGAGAACGTCGTCCGGCAGATCAAAGAATCAAAGGCTCTTCCTCGAGCGTGCAGGCGGGTCAGCGGCGCAGGGTTTTCCGACGCTGTGGGCTCAATCATAGTCATGCCCAAATCGAGCCACGAAACGGCTTCCGCCATGGATCGAAAAACGCCGAAGATCGTGACCGGGACACAGCAACTGGTCCGCCGCGAGGAGTCGTGCGCAGCGAAACCAGCGGTCACCATAGCGCGTCGGCCTTCATTCGAGAACGGATCATGCGCACGACAGAGTTCCTGCCAGTTCGCTTATACCGAACTGTATGGCAGAAGATGCGGGAGAGGTCGCCGAGAGTTGGCGGAAGCCGGAGGTTCGAACTGAGGGTCACTACGCAATGCGACGATGCTGGCTAGAACGAAATTTTTCGAGGGGATGCAGTTCGGATAGACGGGAAGAAATTCCTGCGCTTTCGAGAGAACTGCGTGTTGTACTACGGTGGAGAACGGTGCGAGTGGGAGAACTCGCGGTTTCTGGATTGCCGCATCCTGGTCGACGGAAGCGCACAAACACTATTCAAGTGCTGATCGGACTTGGGTTTCAGCTTTGGGCAGACTCAAACAGTCCTCAGTTGCAAATTCCTCCCATACAGTAATTGCCTCCACCAAACAAGTGACCGGGTATCACGCTGTGGTTGCAGGTTAAGTGCATTCGTGTGTGCTCCGACATCGAAAAGGCAAGGCATTCGATGAACTGGCAAATTCACAGCAACTGGAAAGCGAAGTCACGAGTTGGCCGGGAATCACAGCGCATTCTCCACCGTTTCGCCAGTTGAGAATTCCGGTTGGGCGATGCCGAGATTGGGCACGTACACGTCGGGGGAGTGGTGGACATTCCATTTACACGGGCGATGCGGGATGCGCTGCTGGCGCAGGGGTTTGGCGGAGCAACATCGCTGGGTGCCGGACTCAGGCTGGACGACGTTTCACATCCGCAGGAAGATCAGCGCTGCAACGCATGCAGTCTGGCTGATGCGCTTACATCGTATGCGCTATGCGATCAAGAAATCCGGGAGCCGCAGAGTTGTTTGAGCAGGAGAGCCTGGAACTCGGGCTGCGGGAGCCGTTCTTGTCGTTGCGCGGAAGTTCGTCCACGGGCTGCGGAGGGACGCAGGAAATCTACTGAGTCGGAAACTCTCGTGGCAACCGCAACCGAGCTAACAACGAAGCACGTAACTT
>ERZ1370068.1678-contig-11596_pt1 | contig 28506 bp, 46 predicted proteins | sample MGYA00561227_ERZ1370068 | MGnify/ENA primary metagenome ERZ1370068 (study PRJEB38410, sample SAMEA6850437) | metagenome | study: Metagenomic assessment of the ecological functions of the soil: analysis of the soil microbiota associated with the...
AGGTTACGTATTGCTAACAGGCCGAGACGGCGCGCTAATGCCGGCGCTGCCTGGCCGTTCGCTTTCGAGGAAGTGCTCGAATTCCGGCGACCCAGGATCCTTGGGAGCGCGGCGACCTGTCGCTGCGTTCGCCTCGGTCGCGACCTCGTCGCGACCACCTTCCGGTGAATCCGCCGAAAGCGCAGGCGCGTCAAGCCGCCCTGAGGCCACAGCGGTAAAGCCGCGCGTCACCGCAACCACCAAAAGAGCTACTGACAGCTCTGATATGTACGCAGTCCGGCATTATTAACCGCAACAGATGACCACCCAAGCTAACTTCTCCCTTTGGAACTTACGATCGCCGGACTCATTCTTCGAGTGCGTGCGCTCTTTCCGCTGAGAGCTATCTGATCTACACACTTCGCCAAGCAGAGAGAATACTGGGGCGGCGAAGGTTATCCGGCCTACCTGCTCCGGCTCCAGAGGCGTGCACATGTCGACCGCGCGTTTTATGGCGGCACCAGAGCGTAGGATTTATCCTGCGTAACCAGTCGGGGTAATTCTCGCGCGACGACTCAAATTCCCGCGCAATGATGCTGGTGCAATTCTCGAGCCCTGGTTGCGCTGGTCAACGCGTCACTCATAGCTGTCACCGGCGCTCAGCATTCATCGAGGTACGGACCGGGCCTGCGGTTCGTCCATTTTCGTGTGGGGGCCGCTGGGGTCTAGCACGCTCATCCGATTTCGAAACGGCGTCGACGACCAGCGGCAGTATCTGATCGACGATCGCCATCGGCGATCGGAATAAATATCATCGTCGGCATTCTGACGATGCGCGGCGGACGAGTAAGCTGAAAGCAGTAGACAGTAGCCAGGCAGTCAGTAGTCAAAGCAAGACAGCAAACAGCCGATATCGGTGGCCTCTGCTGTCTGCTGTTTACTGACTACCGTCTACTGTGTACTGTCTACTGCTTCAGAAGCCGTTGCTTGCTCCCTTGAAGCCATGCATCGCCTGCTTCAAGTCCCCAACTAATTACGCGCATGTTGTCGTAGCAATAACCGAGAATGTAGTTGCACGTCGAGAGACAGTGCTTCGTGCATTCAACCTTCATCTCGTCCAACTGCTTCACGTCAAACTTGTGGTTGCCGACGGTGCCCCAGTCGTGCGTCGCCGAATACATCGGGAAGCACGGCGCCAGCGAACCGTCGGTGCGAATGATCAGCGAATTCTGGTCCGGCGCGGCACTGCCAGGGCGGCACCTGCCCGCGCATCAGCAGCTTCATGTCTTCCATGTGCTGCATCGGGATTCGCCATCTTGTAGCCCATGATTGACGCGCAGGTCCTGCAGGTAGTCGAGCAGCGCATCGACCCTCGGCCAATCGTCAGGCGTCAGGTAGGTCTGATTCTCGTTGAGATGTTTGAAGTGGGTCTGCTCCATCATCGGCGTTTCGTTCACGTGATAGTCCGTGGCGATGCCGTTGTCGTGAGCAATCTCGGTCAGTTCCTTCAACATCGTCCATGTTGTTATGGCAGATGTTGATATTGAACATGACTGAGTAGCCGTAGTGATGCTGTCGCTTGACGAGATAATCGAAGTAAGGACGAATCGGATCGAGCGCTTTCGGCAGACGACTTGCGTTCCTTGACCGAATCAACCGCCAGATTGAACGTCGCGATGCCCGCATCGCCGAGCCTGATCGATCACATCCGGCTTCATCAAGCGACCGTTGGTCGGCAGGTAAACGAAGATGTCTCGCTTGGCGCTGTAGTCAACGATCTTGTGGATAAACTTTGGACGCAGCAGCGGTTCGCCGCCCATCAGGGCCAACACGCGCGCGCCGATCGAGTGCAGCCAATCGATGGAGCGCTTGGCCACGTCTTCGGTCATGCCCTTGACGGCATTGTTGTAGGACCAGCAATAGTGGCAATCAAGGTTGCACTTCCATTCCGTGAACAGGTACGGAATGATCGGCGCAACGTCGTCGCTGTGCCAGCGCGACTTGAAGTAGGGCGAGCCCCAGGCTCTTCCAGGTGCGAATCGCGTTGAACTTCTGATACTCCTTCCGCGTCATCGGCACCGGATTGGGTTTCTGCGGATAAACCGGCTCCGGCAACACTTCTTCGGGGCATCGGTTCGAGCTTGGGTGCTGCTTCCGACTTTGTACAGTATCTGATGGAGCTTCTGATCTATGCGGAAAGGTTGGGCGGAACTTCCCGCCTCAAGATTCTCCTGAATTTCTGCCATGTTGCTTCCTCTCTGAAATCAATGCAAGCGAACAAGAATCGCTTATTCGAAAATCAACCACGACTGTGGAAAAGAGTTGCGACTCACAACTATTCGATCAGCGGAATCGACCGGCTCTAGTAGAAAACGCCAGCCGCTGCGATCTAAGGTAAACAAACGAATGCGAATGTTCGCTGATTTCCCACGGAATTGCAAGCCTTTAAGCGTACTTAGGGCGGGTTTTTGAGTATTGGTTCAGTTTAATTAGTTAGACATTACTACTTTGTCGAGTGGCGCACAAATACGACATCGGGAGCGTTTGCGGCGGGTGATGGCTGACTACTAATCGGGTTGCAATGCGCTTGTGTCTGTCCTGAGGCCACCGATTGCCGGCGCTCCCGGTTCCATTTTCTTGAGTCGTAAATTCAGGAATTCTGCCCGGGCCCGTCCAAACTGAACCGGTTTTTGGTCCTAAGGTTGCACCGGTGTTTGAATCGCGCTACGCTTGCCGCTTTTGTCAGACGGCTTTATCCGCCAACTGCGCGCCCCAGGGTAACTGGAAGGACTTAAAACATTGGCAACCAGGGCTGATGCCATCATTGACGGCGGGCTTGAGGACCCGAGGTTTTTGCGAAACGTGGAGCCGTTTCGATAAACAGGACCTTTGCTCGCTGCCCTGCTCACCGTGATTGTACTGGGGCTTCGGTTTTCGTGTCTCGAACTTGAGCGTGGAAGGCCTGAGCGAAGATGAACTCAAATAAGCTGCAGGCGGTGGCAGAATATCGCGAGCATGGACCGACGTCGGCTAACAGTGAGCATCCCCTCCTGATGAAGGCGCTGCTAACGGGCAGCGTCGTGTTCGCCGACAAATGGAACAGCATACCTTCGCTCGGTGGCCACTGGCCGATCGCGACAGAAACGGCGCTGCGCTTTCCGGCTACGCTTTTTGGCGCGCTTAGCGCACTTCTCAATTTACTTGTTGGCCGCCGAATTGTTTGGCGCGGAGGTCGGATTGATCGCCGCGGCGCTTGTGGGCATTTGATCCCATGGCCGTCGGATTCAATCGCATCGCGAAAGAAGACACTTTCGTCCTGTTCTTTCTTCCTGCTGGGCAATCTCCTCTGGCTGCATGGTCAACGCGTTGCCGAAACTAAATCCACGGCCGAAGGCGAGAAATACTATTGGCTTGCAGCTGCCGCGTTTGGCGCGTTAATGGCTTCTAAGTATGTGCCTCAACTTCTGACCGTCACCATCTGCTACTACTACATATTCCAGAACGTTTCCCGCCACTCGCTGGCGTTTGGGAAAAATACGACTGTTGAAGTTCTGCGGTCTCATAGTTCATAGTCTTCCTGCTTCTGAATCCAACCGTCTTTGCTCCCGGACACCTGGCGTCAGATCCTTTCAGTTCGCAGGACAAAAACGCATCGGGCACGACGGCTACGAATTCATGGGGAAGCTCTACGGGCATCGTCTCACTGACTGGTTTCGTGGAATACCCTGGTATTTTTATCATCTCTTCATACTCGTTAAGCTGCCGGTTTTGACGGTAGGCGGCGTTCCTCGCAGGCTTGCCTCATCTTTTCGGCGCAAACTTGGCGACGGGCGTTACTTTAGTTCTTCTGTGGCTGTTTCGTGGATGATGACGTTCAGCTTTGGCGGCGGGAAGTTTACCGTTACTTCACAACCGTGCTCCCGGCGGTGCTCATCACCGCCGCCATTGGAATTCAGACAATTGGGCGTTGGCTTGGCGAAAGGCTTTCAGTATTGCTGTCCGCAGCCTGGCCTCGGGTCTACATGCGACCCGTCCTGGCCTTGATCGTCATCGCGGCATCGCTGAGCGCCCTAACCAAAGCCGCACCACACTTCCGGCTCTACACAAACGTTATCGGCGGTGGGACTGCGAAAACCCGGCTACTACTTCCCGCACGACGAGTTTTACGATTCCAGCATGCGCGAGGCGATTTTTGAGATAGCCAAACGCGCGCGTCCCGGAGCGCGCGTCGCGAGTGAGAGTCAAACGCTGGCCGCATACTTACGCCGAGCGCGCCGGGCGTCCTGATCTGATCTGCGTGTTCTTTCCGATCCAAACGAGCTGCAGCAGTTGCGCGAAGGGAGACTTTGCGATCGACGCGCGCGGACGTCGCTATTTCAGCAACGAACTGATTCTCGCGGCACTTCGCTCAGTCCGGGCCTCCCGCGTTTCGAGTCTCGCTGGGCGAACGTACCGTCAGCCTCAATTTATCGGTTTGATCAAAGACGTCGCTGAACGCGATTGAGGGAAGTGGTGCTCGCGCTCGCCGGTGGCGGTAATTCCAGATCCGACATCATCCGGCCCTTCATTGCTGGCGCCACGGACGTCCCGACCACAGTGCGCGGAGCGCGCAAACGCTCAGACGATTCAAGCTTATCTTCGTCTTTTTGCTTTTCCAAAACAGGAGGAACCTTTGAAAAGACTATTCATCGCCGACGCTGCTTCTCTGTTTCTTGCTCGGGTCATCGCTTGTGAACGCCCAGGACGAGGTAAAGCCCTTCACGCTCGAACAAGTGATGAGTGCGCCCTTTCCTTCCGGGTTGGTTGCCGCACCGGTGGGCGGCAGTGTCGCCTGGGTGCAGATTGCGAAGGGCTCACGGAATATCTGGGTGGCTAGTCCGCCCGAATACAAAGGCAGACAGGTGACCTCGTATAGCGGAGACGACGGCGAGGAGATTGGCGAACTGGCCTGGATCTGCAGATGCTCACGCGATTATTTATACACGGGCGGCGACCTTGATAACTTTGGTGAAAGCCCGAATCCTCGCAGCGTACCGGAGGAACCAAAACAACTGTTGTGGCTGGTCATCCTCGGATCGCACGCTCGATCAAAAGCCGCCGCGCCTATTGGCGGAGGGCCACTCCGCCGCTCCATCCCCAAAAGGCGATCTTGTCGCCCACATTTCCAAGCGGAACATTTGGTCTCTCAAGCTTGGTGGCGACAACAAGCCTCGCTGTTCTCGTCGAGGCAAAAGGGCCAAAGCGACTCCTCCAGCTGGTCGCCCGACGGCTCGAAGCTCGTCTTCGTCAACGGCCGTCGGGATCATGGTTTTGTAGGTGTGTCTATGATCTTGCCGCGAAGGCTGTACCCGTTATCTTGATCCAAGTGTGGATCGTGACAGCGAGCCGGTCTGGTCGCGCGATAGCAAACAGGTTGCCTTCATTCGCATTCCTGCGTCACGGAAGCGGAGAGCTTTTGCGCCCAAAGCGCAGCGGCGAACCAGTGGTCAATTCGCGTCGCCAATGCTGAGACTGGCGACGGGCGTGAAATTTGGAGGGCAGACAAAAACGCGGGCAGCGTCTTCAGAAACGTCGTCGCGGATTATCAGCTTATCTGGTCGGCTGATGGTCGGATCGTTTTCCCTGGGAGAAGGACGGCCGGACACACTTGTATTCGGTCTCCTCGGCCGTCAATTCTGGCAATCTTAAAGCAGTTCTCCTGACTCCGGGAGAGTTTGATGTCGAGCACGTCTCCGCGAGCGCTGACGGCAAGGAAGTCATCTGCTCTTCCAATCAGACAGACATCGATCGTCCGCTACCTCTGGCGCGTTCCCACAGTAGGCGGCGAAGGAGCCGACGGCGGTGACGGCGGCAATACATAGGTGGCGACAGCATCGAGTGGTCGCCGGTCGCACCAGCGATGGTAAAGGCGTTGCTTTTTTCACTCGGATGCGCGGCGCCCTGAACGTGCGGCGATCCAGATTGGCTTGCAATCAATTCGCGATCTGGCGCCCTGAAACTATACCCGCGGAGTTTCCCGAACGTTCGTTAGTCGAACCACATACAAAGTAATATTTGATAGCGCCGACGGCCTGAAGATTCACGGCATCAACTATTCGTTCCCGCAAACCTCGATAAGACGAAGCGCCATCCCGCGGTCCTGTTTTTCCATGGCGGCTCGCGACGGCAGATGCTCCTCGGTTGGCACTATAACTATTACTACCGCAATGCCTATGCGATGAATCAGTATCTTGCCAATCACGGTTACATCGTTCTCTCGGTGAACTACCGCAGTGGGATTGGCTACGGCATGGAGTTTCGCGAGGCTTTGAATTACGGAGCAACAGGTGGCAGCGAATTCAACGACGTGATGGGCGCAGGCATATATATGCGTAATCATCTGCACGATGGATCCGCAGCGAATCGGATTGGCGGGCGGCTCTACGGCGGCTACCTGACAGCGATGGGATCTGGCGCGTGCTTCCCGATCTTTTTCGCAGCGGGCGTCGATATGCACGGCGTGCACGACTGGAATATCGCTATTCGTAATTTTGTGCCGGCGTACGATCCGCAGGCGAAGCCTGACGCCGCGAGACTGGCGTTTGAATCCATCGCCGCTCGCGTCGATGAAGACTCCGGCGCTCGCCGGTGCTTGTTGATTCACGGCGACGATGATCGCAACGTGCCGTTTAGCGAAACGGTTCATCTGGCTGAGGCCTTGCGAAATCAGGGTGTGGAGTTTGAACAGCTAATCTTTCCGGATGAGATACACGATTTTCTTAACACACGAAGATTGGCTGCGGGCTTATCGCGCGAGTGCGGATTTTCTCGACCGCTCACTTGAAGGATCGGAAACCGTGAGTACCAAAGGGATTACCCTAACGGGGCTCTAAACGCGATCTTTTTGAGATCGACGTGCGTTTCTTGGGACCGCCACGGTATTTTCACCATCAAGAATCGTCCAGACTTCAAGTTCCCGGCGACCTTGGTTCGACGATCCAAGAATTCTTGAAATTCAACTGAATGTAGCCTCACGTCCCTCCGACTAAACTTCGCACGAGTGTTAATGAAAGGAAACTGCGATTTGCATCATTACTTAGTGTATGGCGCAGTTTTCCGCGTAATCTCCGCGACCCTGCGGAGCTACGCAGTGAGTATGCCTCCAGCATTATCAAACCCCGAGGCGCTGAAATGCCGGGGTTACGCGGAGTAGCGATGCAGGTGCTGCCAGGTTTCGACGGTTTTAGTCTAACAAACAGATTAGGGCCTCGTTGAGTGCCTGGCGTTTCTCACAGAGTTCGTTGTTTCTGCCCACACAACTACAAGACTTTCTTGGCCACCGTCAAAACCGCTTGACCTTCATTGTTATCGCTTTTCCCCGGTTGACGAACTATGAAAACGTTGGAAATAAACTTGACACCAGTTGGTTTAGAGAGTCGATGGCAAAAACAGTTCATTGATATCTCACTGAGATCAAGTGATCGTGAAATAAACTATTCTGGATACGTGCTGACGTCGCTGCCTGCTGCAACAACACGTTATTGAATTTGAATTTAAGACCAGTGCACTCAGACCTGCGGAAATAGTGATCCCTCTGCTGCTCCTCTGCCAGCGCTTCCGTCAGATTGTTGATTGACGATGAACTTATTGAAACACTTGAATTTCCTGCGGCTCCAGACCCGGCGATTGTTGCCCGGCACATTACGAAGAACATCACCCAGTGGACTGAGGGCCACGACACGTCACAGCTTCGACTGGTCATTTCCTACCACGGTCAGCAAGCGACAGCAACAGTCTTCTTAGGCGGCACCCCAGCAGAGTTGGGAACGAAGGTTACTCAGAAATGGACATGGTCCTACTCGCTTCAATCCTTGTTGTTCTTCGCCCTTGCATGGAGCTGCATCATCGGGTTAGCCATTTTGATCCTGGCACATATCCAACCGCTGGGCGATACGTTTCGCTTCTATGCGGTACTTGTAGCGGTGCTCACGTGGATTGCCGGTGTTATCGGTTTGCCGGATGTAGCCAAAATCCCACTGCGGCCAATCTTGCGCCGACTTTTTGCAAGACACGCGGCGGTTCCACTGCCGCGTCGTTAGTAGGCAAAAATCGCCGCTCGATTTATCTGACATCGCTCTTTCTTTGCATAGTGCTTTTTTCCGGCGCCGGAGCGGTCGTTTATTGTTTGAGCATTCGCCAGTACTACACAAGCCTGATTCGTAAAGCGTTGGCTGGAGCCCGAGCAAAAGGATAGAGATGCCTATATTCGTCAGGCGCTCAGCCTGCTGCCATGGCGCAAAGAAGCTCAGATACTTTTTGAGAGGGACGCCGTCTCAATTAAGAAATCCCGACGACATGAGGGTTTCAGGAGCTACATCAGAGATTTCGCTATGGAACCAACTGTCAAACAGGCAATCGCAAATGCGCCCGACGAAAACCATCTGCCGCTCAGTTTGACCACGAATCCGAAAGTAACGAAGTACTACCTCAGCGATCCGGTGGTTTGGTATACGAGCACAATTATCGAGGGGAGGATTTTGAAAAAACGGAATTAATGCATGAAGCTGTTTCAATCTCTCACCTCCAGAACCGATTCATTAGCTCAGATTCAACGGGCCAATTTCAAGGTTGACTTACTTCCACTACATGAAGTGCCTGACTTTAAAGCAATTGACGATGCGGCAGGAGATCTTCTTAAGTTGTTGGAGGATAACTACAGTTCAAGGGCAAACATGTGTATCAAGCGGCTTGCGACACACTCGCCGGCTATTACCTAAGCGTGTGCGACCGCGACGCGGCCCTTTACTGGTACGACGAAGAGCTTAGCGCCCGAAAGCGTCAAATTACTCCCAACCGGCGAACCGCTATGGTTGCGTCCGCCAGATAAGCTGATGCTTTTTTATATGTTCGCCTCGAAGTGGAACATGAAGGGCGTAGGCGTCAGGAGAGCTGTTTGTTTTGCTGGAGCCCTCGTGAAATGTAATTCCGAACTCAAAGAAGATGAAAGCTGCGATTTCAAGTCGATATTCGAAGAAAAACTTTGGACTGGCAATGATGACTACCAAAAGCAAGGGGTTGGACGAAGGGAACCATCCGGGAGGATGGTCTGAAACTAGACCAGGTAATTGACAACTCATTGAAGAAAGGCTGGAGGTACTAAAATGACAAGACTAAAAAGGCGACTCTATCTGCGAGGAAGCATCCTGGCCGTTTTGCTTATCGTACCAATGATAGGTGAAGAAGGCGGCGGCACGCCAGGGCAGGCAAAAGAGTCTTTCGCAGATCCCGCGCAAACAGCTAAACCCGCCGCCTGGAAGCGAGTTAGATTCAGTGGTGGCGGTTGCCCTAAATGTGACACCCCAACTGACGGTCCCATTGCTCCTCTGACTGTTTACTCCGATTTCAATGGAGAGGGCAGGATTCAGGGGTTACGGCATCGGCAGGTATCGCGCTGACGAGGGAAAGCTAAACAAAGTTGGGAACGATAGCATTAGCTCGCTAAGCGTGGAACCGGGTTACATAGTTCAGTTGTGCCAGCACGAAGGAAACGGCAACGGGGCTGGTGACTGTTACGATTTTGAGGCCGGCCGGCGGAATGTACCGGCTGAGTTTGATAATCAAGCATCATTCATTAGCGTCCGGAGGAAGCGCTGAGTGCGTTCGGATCTCCTTCTGGGCTACCTGGATTCTGATCACCTACGCACCTCAACTTCAACTGGCTTCACATCGTGCGACTCGTAGCCTTCGGGCCAGTTTGAGATGTTAACGCCGTAAAGCCAATCTGATTCAGGAGTGACGGCGAAGCGAATCGAGATCGACTTGCCGCGCATGGCGCGAAGTCGGACCGACCACGCATCCACTCTCCACTCCTGAATCAACGGTTGGCCCACTGGTTCGACCGGAATCAGCCGCGAGCCGCAGTTTTTACCATTCACGAAAAGCGTAACGCGCGTTTTAATGTTTTCCGGTTTCGCGTCTTCCGGCAGCACTGGTTGAATGTGCGCGCGAACGATTACTTCACTAACCCGGCGGCGATCTTCACGAGCCGGCACGGTGTATTCCAAATACCCGACCCCAAATCCCCAGATATATCCGGGACCAGCCCCTATCTTCTCGAATCGTTCACTCGCCGCCACCTGCGGCTTGAAGCGATACAAAATGGATTTGTCTTCGCGCACGATCGCGAGCGGAAGTATGGCGGGATCATCTTCGGCGCGCGCCCAGACAAACTGCCGCGGCACCAAGTTCTGCGTCAGTTGTCAGTCAGTCGTTCTGGCGGATCTGCTGCGGCCAGCGACGAAAACATCTGCGATGCACGGGCGACCTCCGCCAGCACCGCCTTGTCGCGATCCGTGACATAGGTCACGCCATAACCGCGAGCCAAATCGGGCGTCAGAATCCAAAACATTGCTCCGCCAGCACCAGCCCGGACGTTGCTCTCAAGGTAAGTGTGGTACCACTCCGCCTGTGAAAAACCCATGTAACCGTCGACCCCCATTCCAAACTCTCCAAACACGAGCGGTTTTTACCGCCTGAGCCGCGGCGGCCCGGTTATCAATAAATTCACGCAGGGCCGTTGGTGAATCAACAAAACTGTCGCCGTCGTCGCGCGGATAGATGTGCACATCGCAGTAGTCGATATTCGGTAGCTGGTGGTCGCGAAGCCATTCACGTCTTTCCGCGGCGGTGCGGTAACCCCAATCGCCCGGAGCGATGATGTGGTTGGGATCCAGCGACTTTAAGTAGGTGCTCATCTCCGCAATCCAGGCGCGACGCTCGGCCCAGCGGCTGGTTACGGCCTGAGCTTCATTCATCAATTCCCAGCCGAAAATGTTGGGATCGTCACGGTAGAGTGTGCCGGTTACGGTATTGCGGCGCGTGACGAGTTTCTCGAGATGTTCACGATAGAGCCGACGTGTTTCGTCGTTCGTGTAAAAGAGCATCGCGCGTTCTGGATTGATTCCAACACGAAACTTAACGTCGGCCGCGTCCGTGATGCCGGCCCAGCGCAAATACTGTGTGACGCCGCCGGTGTCGCGCCACCAGTTTACCAGGCAGAGTTGCACCAGGAGTTTGTTGCGAGCGGCCTCGGCGATTACGTTATCGAGGTGAACCAATGCTTCTTCGTTCCACTGGCCCGGAGCCCAGCGAAACGGATGCGTGCGTGGCCAGTCTGCCGAGTCTGCGCCGACCGGTCCGATGTCGTTTGGTCCGCCTTCGCCCGATGCCCAAACACGAACAACGCGAATGCCTGCCAGGGACGCCTGTCGCAGAGTCTCGGGCATGCGCGCGCGATCTTCGTCGCGGTGCATCACCGAAACGTTTGCGCCAACAAAGCGAAACGGCTTTCCAGCGATGACGAAGCGGCTTCCGCGAGCGCGCACAAAAGCATTTGGCGCCGAGTTGCTGCTGGATTGGGTTTGTTCGCGAACCAATGAAAACGCCGCGCCCACAACAAGTGCGAGCGCGGCGATTACAAAAGCTTTTTTCTGCATCCAGCGGTTTCTAACTCTTCAAACACTCAGCGCGGGCTCGTCAGTCTAACAAAACCCATAATTGCGCAGACCGCACCGAGGATAACAAACAGATTGAGGAACGTTAGAATACTAAACGCCAGGCTCGTATCATTCGTCACCACTCCAAAACCAACGGCAATGATTTGAATATGAAACAGCAGCAGGCAAACCGCAGCGAACGAAAACCATCTTGCCGATGGGCCAGAAGGCGCGCGCGCGCGAAGCCGAGCACCGCAGCTATCAACCAGGCTACGGCGCCAAGCAGGAACATGCCGAGAAAGACAGGGATAAAGTAAGCCGGCTTGTTAGCCGTTGTTTCCACCTGGGCAAGCATTACCATTGCAGCTATGAACATTCGCCTCTCCTGAAGAGTTTTCGGTCTTTTGACAGACTAAGCGCCGTTTGGGCACGCGACAACCGCAACTGTGCACAAACGGCGTCAATTCAGATTTCGGCAATAACTACAGCGAAGCCCAATCAGCTTTGTCGGCCAGCAGAAGCACGCACTAAGCGAGCGAGAGCTATCGCCTCGCAGCTACTGCGTGATGTGGATCTCCTCTTCCTGATTGACGTGCCCCAGGAAGTAGATTAACCCGCAGACGAAAGCGACGGCAGCGAGGGCCAGTGCAATCCAGCCATAAATGGCGACCGCCACTCAGCTTCTTCTGAAGGTCACAAACTTGTAGAAGAAATAGATCGCACCAACGGCTGAAGCTAAACCCACCAGCGCTGCCAACAACTCTTTGATTTTCATTTTTGCCCTCCGGCAATTGAGTCGCTATGAAGGTTTAAGGGAAAAAGCCGAACACGCTTGCATGGCCAGCATGTTAACGCCGCGCATCGCGGAACGCAAGGTCAATTGGCTTGAAATCAGCCGATAAACGGTCAAGTGATTTGCTGGGATCGCGGGCGTCCTGCCCGCAAACGCGCACGAAGCGCGAAGATGGATTGGCATGCATTTCCGAAGGCTTCGCGCCTTGCGGCGTCGGTTTGCAGGCAGGACGCCCGCGGTCCAGCAAATCACTTCTGGATTTGTTCGCGACTGAGTGTTAACTACTTCAGAATAATCCGCTTGTCGCCGGCGCGAACGGTAATGCGTTCGCGGTCGAAGTACTCGAGCAAAGGAATGGCATACTTACGAGAGACGCCGGCCAGATCCTTAAATGCCGGCATCGATCAGGCGATCCGGCTCGTGCGCCGTTGCAAACTCACGCAAAAGACCCTTCAGATGCTCAATAGCGTGAGTATGAAAAAACATCTCGCCTTGCACGCGGACCAGCGTCCCCTTATCGATTAGCAGTTGCAGAATCTTCCTCGCATGCGTTCGCTGGGCCGTTGGTATTCCGGCTTCGACCAGCACCTGGTCCAGCGTGGGTGCTTCGAGTGCAGCGCTTTTATAAGCCTGGGCGATTTTTCACGTAGCTGTTCGTCCGCCGCCGACAGTTCCTGCCCATGCTCTGCGGGCGCGAACCAATATCCTTTTCCGCAACCAGGACGCCGTCTTTCTCAAGCGCGACTGATAACCGCGCGAAATATTTCAGGCGCAGCGTGCGTGAAATGACGTTCGCGCAAGGTCTCGCGCGCCAACCCGCGAGCCAGCGGCTCGCGCTCGTGATAACGCTTCACCTCGTCGATTGTGATTCGTGAGAGCCTCTCAAAGTTTTCGTTTGAGACCAAGACACCATCGGTCTCCATTATTGCAGCCGCCTCTCCCAGGGCCGTCGCTTCCTGCGCTTGCTTTGCGACTTGCATTACCACTTCATCATTCCAGCCTGTTCGCGCGGCAATGTCTGGAAGGTCGTAATCCGTGATCGCCAGCGGCCGCAACAAACACCGCCAGCTTGCCAGGGCGTTCGGACTCAAGCAACGCGCGCAAACGTTTATGAGTCCTGGCCATTTCCCGGCCACGATGTTTTGTCGCCTGCGGATCTAAAACCAATCCCCCAGCAATGGTTTCCAGCGGGCGAGTAAGAGCGAACGATAAAGCGCTCATCGTGTAGGGCCACTACCGGACTCTCAAATCGTAATTGTGCGAAGCCGCTCGCACCCGGTGAAACTTCGCCGCGAGTGTTTAGCACGCGAATGCGCGCCAGCACTTCCGCCGAGCCAAGGTGTACGCGCAGGCGCGAACGCGTGCGAATGGCCCTCGGCGCAGTTGGCAATACATTAAGTTCGACGTCGATGATTTGCGTCGGTAACAAACGGCCAATCGGGAGCGAGCGTCATTCCTCGTTCAATTTCGCCCACGTCGACGCCAGCCAGATTTCACCGCCGTTCGCTGGCCAGACTGCGCTCGTGAAACCAACGCTCCGTGCACTTGCACTCCGCGGGCGCGCACGCGGCGGCCAATGGGTAGTAACTCCAAGCTCGTCTCCCGCCGCAATTTCTCCCGCTACCAGTGTGCCCGTGACGACCACGCCAAAACCTTTCATTGTAAAAGCCCGGTCGATTGGCAGCCGGGTAACGAAAATCCGACGAGCGCTCAGGAACGTCTTTGGCGATTTGACCGAGCGCTGCGCGCAACTCGTCCAAGCCGATCTTCGACCTGACGCTCAAAGGAAGTGATAGGCGCGCCGTCCAGAAACGATCCGGCCACCAGTTCCTCGGCTTCGGCGCGAACGAGGAGACAACAATTCGTCCTCGACAAGATCGGTTTTGGTAAGCACTACCAAACCCTGTTGCACGTTCAGCAGCCGGCAGATTTCAAAGTGTTCCCGAGTCTGCGGCATCACACCTTCGTCAGCCGCGATCACCAGTGCGACAGCATCGATTCCGTGAACACCGGCAAGCATGTTCTTCACGAAGCGCTCATGGCCGGGGACATCAACAAACCCAACGCGAACGTCACCGAGATCCAGGTCTGCAAATCCCAGATCGATGGTAATGCCGCGTCGTTTTTCTTCGGGTAAGCGATCGGGATCTTTTCCGGTCAGAGCCTGGACGAGTGAACTTTTCCCGTGATCGATGTGCCCGGCAGTGCCGATGATGATGGAAGGCATTGTACGAGAAGCGGAGCTTTGGTCTTTGGTCTTTGAATTTTGTACTTTTGAACTTTGAGCTTCGTACTTTGAGTTTTGAAAGCAATCCTCGAACTTTCACTCGTTCGAAGCAGACAAAACGTCTAAGCTCAAAGTACAAAGCTCAAAGCTCAAACCGGAGAATACTTCTCATTACTTAATTCCCTTTTTGCGAGAACGCGATTGTAAAACTCAATATACTGCGGGATTACAATATCGGTGCGATAACGCGAGACCGGCTGACTCGCGCCCGCGTTTGCCCATCTCGCGCCGCAGTATTGGAGTCACCAAGAAGACGCGCGGCGTCGACGGCCATTTTGTCCACGTCCCCCACCTCGCTTAAGAACCCCGTCTCGCCATCGGTGACGACCTCTGGGATGCCGCCTACCCGCGAAGCGATTACCGGCACTTCGCACGCCATCGCCTCAAGCGCCGCCAGGCCAAAGATTCCTGCTCCGAAGGAAGCAGCAGAAACGTCCGCCGCCGATAGGTAGTCAACAATCTTCGGTTGTTTGCCAACAAAAACGCATTTGTCGTAAACACCAAGGAGCGCGCTCGATGTTCGAGGTTGGCGCGCTCGGCACCGTCGCCAACCATCACCAGCCGGGTGCTGATTCCCTGCTGCAACACGCGCGCGAGTATCTCGATGCAGTCAACCGGTCGCTTCACCGGCCGGAAGGTTGAAACGTGTACGAGCAAAGGGTCACCCTGGGGAGCAAGCGTTGACCGCAACTCGTCAACCGGGTGGCGCGCATAGTCGGTCTGGCAAATGAAGTTTGGGATAACTTCGATATCGTCAAAGTGAAAAATCTCTTTCGTTGCCTCCTTCAGGTAATGCGAGATCGCGGTGACGCCATCAGACTGGACGATGCCGTAGCGGGTGATCGGCAGGTATGAACGATCGGCGCCGACCAGCGTAATGTCAGTTCCGTGCAACGTGGTAATTACCGGCAAATAGCGCTTTGGCTTGAGCGACTCGCGCGCGAGAATGCCGCTGATTGAATGCGGGATTGCGTAGTGAACGTGGAGCAGATCCAGATTCTCGCTTTCTGCAACTGTCGCCATTTTCGTGGCGAGCGCTAAAGTGTAGGGCTGATGCTCAAACAGCGGGTAAGACATCATCTCCACTTCGTGAAAGCGCACCCGCTCGTTCAGTTCCGTGAGCCGAGTGGGCAATGAAGACGAGATGAAGTGGACCGTGTGGCCACGGGCGGCCAGTTCCTTCCCGAGTTCAGAACCAACGATGCCGCTGCCGCCGTAGGTCGGATAAACCGTGATGCCGATGTTCATAAAAAGGCAGATATCAAGTGTCAGATGTCGGTACACCGTCATTCTAACATCGGACATCGGACATCGGGCATCTGGCAAAAAGCGGAGGCAAGCGACCCTCGCAATCGCCTGCCTCCATCTCAACTTGGCTCACCTTATTTGTAAGGGGGCAAGTGAGGGCACGGAGTATATTCCCGCGCTTGCGCTTTGGCAATAGCTGTTTGCTAAGGAGTGGACCAGGCTTGTTTGCCCGAATCTGGCTCCAGAGGAGCCAAATGTTTATAGACTTTGCGGGCCACTTCTGTTTGGCGCTCCAGCGGAGCGCATTGAGTCGTTAGATGAGTAGGTCCAACCAGACATTTCGCTCCGCTGGAGCGAAGAACCTCATAGATTCTAAAATCTATAGACATTCGGTCCCTGCGGACTGCGCCCCTGGTCAAGTCCTGCGCGACTGCGTTTCACCTCGAAAGCCGCTATAATGGTCACAGCACAGTTGTAAAAATATCGGAGATTAAGCAATGCCTAAAATCAGTGATATCGAAGAAACACCTAATCCAAATGCAGTTAAATTTATTCTCAGAGAAGCAGTAAGTAATGGAACTGTTCATCAGTACGGTGCTCGGCGAACAAGCGGAGAATGATCCGCTGGCCAAAGCGCTATTCGACGTCGGGCCACGTGGTATCTGTTTTTTACATGGATCGCATGATCACGATTGAGAAGGAAGACGAAGGCGACTGGGACGATCTCCTGCCGTTGCTGGCGGTGCCAATCCGCGCGGCGGATGCCGTTAACTCCGGCGCGGCGGCTGGAGCGGCAGTGGGTGGCGCGATAGCTGCGGTAACCAGCGACGATCCGCGACTGTTGAAGATAAACGACATACTGGATGAGGAAGGTGCGGCCGGCGCTGATGGGCGACGGCGGCTATCTGGAAGTTCTGGGCCTCAAAGATCACACGCTGAGCATTCGCTACCAGGGCGCTTGTGGCAGTTGTCCCAGCTCGCTTACCGGAACGCTGATGGCGATCGAGGGCATGCTGAAACAGGAAGTTGATCCGGAGATGGAAGTAATCGCCGTCTAACCGCCCCCAAACAGTTGGTCGAACAAATACGATCCACGAAATCAAACAATAACTGCTCAACGCTACGAAATTTTAGTCTTAGTTAGTCTGGTGTAGTGGTTTTGGTATCGCCTAAACTACTTTTGGAACTTGCACCCGCCCGGCACGTTTAAATCTCTCGGCTATATCCGTCCAACCAATTGCAGGAGAACCAATATGGCCCCCCGCGTTTTGTTTTCTCGTTTACCTTCCATTTTGGCAATTCCTTTCTGCTTTCGCTGGCGCCTGCTATCTCGGCTCAGGACACCGCGCTGAAAACCGTTTCGCAACCGCCGGTCGCAGCCGTTCCCATGGCCACCCCGGCGGCAAAGAACAAAGAAACTTCCGCGACCGCTAAAGCACGGATTGAACAAAAGAAAGCGCTGGGCATTTCATTGCTGGTTTCTTTGGCCAACGATGCTCGCAACTATCAGGACCAAAAGCTGCGCGCACGCACGCTGTCTCGAATCGCCGACGCTCTCTGGGAGCCTGATCCGGAACAGGGACGCGCGCTCTTCCGCAAGGCCTGGGATGCCGCCGATGCGGCCGATCAGGAAACGGCGCGTAAGCTAAACGAAGAACGACGGCGCCAGCAGGGTGAGAATCCCGATGGGCCAATCGCTCTCGGGGGAGGACCCGATTTGCGCGCCGAGGTTTTGCGCCCGGCGGCCAAACGCGATCGCGCGCTTGGGGAAGAACTGCTGGATAAATTTAAGGAAGCGCGGAAGCAGGAGGCAACTGATGCCACTTCGCCCTCGCCATCGAATGCCATCGAAACGCCGGCGGCGATCAAACGCAGCGTTTGCGCCTGGCAGGCCAACTGCTTGAATCCGACGTTGAGCGCTCGCTGCAGTTTGCCGATCCTGCACTCGGAACAGTCACCATGGAGGGAGTCGACTTCCTTTCGTTTCTGAGAGACAAGAATCCCGTAGCCGCAGATCAGCGATATGCCCGCTTGCTTGCCATGTCGGAGGCGGACCTGAAATCAGACGCGAACACAATTTCGCTGCTCTCGTCCTATCTGTTCACGCCGCATCTCACGTTACTCAGAATCGGATGGCGGCCAAAGCTCTTCACAAAACGGGCCGGCGCACACCGCCGCCCGAGGTGAGCCCGGAGTTGCGACACTGCTTTCATTCGCTCCGCGGCGGGCGTCTTGTTACGCCCTTGCCCGCGAAAGAACAGGATCGCAGTTCATCAGGACTACAGGGAAAGTTTCTGACGATCCGGCGCTTGATGCCGCCCTATTCGATCAGTACGCGCCAAAAGAAATCGCGGAGCAATTGCGGGCTGAAATGTCTGTGCTTGGCCAGAGTGTTGAAGAGGATGTTCGCGAGCTGGACGAAGACAATCCGATACAACCGATGAATACGCCTGAGCGCAAAGCGGAAGACGTTGAAAAGTCGCTACTGAATCGGATTGAACGTGCTAAAACCTCCGAGGAACGTGATGCCCTCTATTTGCAACTAGCGGCCCGCGCCGCGCAAAGGCGACATGCGTGCTCGCGACTTCACCGAAAAAATCGAAGACAGTGAACTGCAGAGCCAAGGCCAGGCCCTATGTGGACATGAACCTGGCAATGAACGCCGCCGAGAAGAAAGACATCGGGAAGGCGCTGATGCTGGCCAGCAAGGGGCGAACTGACGCACATTCAGCGAGTCTGGTTGCTGACCGAAGCGGCCACTGCCATGCCGCCTGCGGATCGCGACCAGGCTTTGCAGACGATTGCAGAGGCGTTGGTAGAAGCGCGCCGGATCGATGTCTCAGATGCCTGATCGGCCGCGTGCCATTGATTGCGGTGGCAAACGCACTACTGCCGCTCGATCGGACGCGCGCCTGGGAAATGATGCTGGAAGTAGCGAAAGCGTCTAACTCAGCCGAAGGATTCAACGGCGAAGACGGCCGGCTCACGATGCAACTGCGAACGAAAAATATGGCTTCAATGCACAGTAGCACCGTCGACGCAGTTTAATTTGCCGGTGTGTTCCGGGCGCTGGCCTCGGGAGAATCCGACGCAGGCGATAGAAATAGCGCGCAGCTTCGAAAACGAGGCGCCGCGCGCCACTGCTCTAATCGCCGTTGCTCGCGGATTGTTAAGCGAGAAGAAGTAGGAAAAGAAGCGGGCTTGCCCCGCTCTTCTTTCTTACGAATAGATATTCATTGGCCTGGTTAACAGCGCCACCGGATCGTCTATGTTCAGCGCCTCACGCACATAGAACGGCTCACCGCCCGCAACGCCGATGAGCGACCCAAAGTAGCGCATGCGGTCTTCGATTGCGCACCAGAAAGGCGGGATCGCTAATTCGCGTGCTCGGTTCCTTTGAGTCGGCGCTGTAGAACTGCGATGCGTGAGCTCTGATTGCCGCCATCTTTTCCTCGACAAAGTCCGAAACGTCGACGATAAACGACGGCACCACCTGACCGCGAGAAGAGCGAGTGCATAATCGCCGGCATTTGTACAGGCTCTTCCCCTCGTCGTATCGCGCCATTGTCGCGAGCCTCGCCGCGTCACGCACGATGCGACAAGTGTTCGCATGGTCGGGATGTGGATCGTCCCAATGCGTGGTCAGCAGGATTTTGGGTTTGTGTGAACGTAGCACGCGAACGACGGCCGTACGCGCTTCCTCAGTCAACCAGATATGTCCATCAGGCAGTCCCAGATTGAGCCGCAAATCCGAGCTTCATCAGTCGAGCAGCTTTCACTGCTTCGTCGGCGCGCAACTCAGGAGTGCCGCGCGTGCCCATCTCTCCCCGAGTCATGTCGAGCACGCCCGTGCGATAACCGAGCGACTTCAAGCGAAGCAACGTTCCCGGAGACGGAAAGTTCAGCGTCGTCCGGGTGGGAGAAAAATTGCGAGCGCGTCGAGTTCGAATTGTGATTCGTCCATTTAGTCTCTGAGGTTTAACTGAGCGCGCGGGTTTGGTCAAGTGTTCGCCTTCGTATGGCGATAGCTTCAGCAATCAAAGGCCCTGCACTTGTTGTTTTGAGACAGGCGACTAATTGTCGTCATGTGGTAGAGTACGGCGAACCAGGGAGTTGGGTAACTTTAAAGAACGATTCGGGGAAAATAGAATGAGGTGTCCCAACTGTGGCAGACGGGCCGCGTTAGTCAGGACCAGATGCGCTGCGTGTCAAACCAAACTACTTACCTGGTATATCCTGGCGGCGCTCATCGTCGCTGGGGCTTGCTTCTCGGGGATTCATGATCTTTGAGAAAATGGGCTAGCGATTTAGAGAGAATCACCTAACTCCCCATTCCCAAATTCCGTAAAGAATCTTTTTGTCCAGCGGTTTTCCAGCCTGCTTTGAGCGAGAGTATGATCTGGCCACGATGATGCGATTCGTGTGAAATCAGATAGCCCAGGAACGCAGTTACATGCGGCTTGAAGCCCTTCACTTTGCCGCCATCCCGCAAACTTTTACTCAGTAGAGATTTGATCGTTTCACCGGATTCCGCCAGGCATTTTCGTAGCAGTTTCTTATCTAGTAGCCTGCTCCTTCTCGATTTTCATCAACCCCGCCAGTAGCTCCGGAGCCGCCGATTTGAGCCACATGAGTCGTACATTGTTGATGTGGGCAAACTGTTCGCCAACGGTTCTTCCCTTTGACGCCGATAGACTAACAAGGGCCGGCAGGTTCGACCGCGTCGAGCAGATACAGGTTGATCCGGTTGTGAATCTCCCAGGTTTCAAGCAACTGCTTTTCGTCCATCGGATGCTCCTCGGAAGCTTGAGTCTGATGCTTCACGCCGGTGCACCTGACAAAAAATTTGACGGATGCAATAGAGTGAAGGCGGTGAGTTCGCCCCAAGATACTCACCGCCTTCTCGCGTACGGTGCTGCCGTTAATTCGGAGACGTGAATCAGCGCACACGCACAACGATATTGTTGGTTGTCAAGGCATTGCCCGTTGCTCTTTGTAGTTCCGCGATCGCCTTGTTCAGATCGCGTTTGCGCCCGCAGCTCATTTCCCGCGCGCGGTAGTCAGTGCGGTTTGACGCTCGAGCACCAGGAACACAGTTGACTGTCCGGCGTCGAGTTTTCTTTGTTCACTCAGATACTGCTGCTCGCTCGCCTGCCGCGCGATGCCCGCCGCATGCAATCGTGCCTCGGCGCTGCGGACCACCTGCAAGGCGTTTCTTACCTCAACCTGAATCGACTGCTCGAGTTGTTCCCGCTGCGTCGCAATGCGCTCGCCTTCAACCAGCGAACGTCCGAGCTGTGCCTCTGCCGTACGGTTTCGCAGCGGCAGACTGATTGTCACGCCGACGCGAAAATTGTTGAAGCGATTCGCAGCCAGGTTTGCCAGCGACTTGCCGTAACCACCAAGCAACTCGGGCGAGAAGCTGCGAAGGCGCGACTAGCAGCGGCGGCAGCCCGGCCAGCAGCGAAAGCTCGTTGACGCGATCGCGCAGGGCGACGTTGGAACTGGTGATCGGATTAATAACGGTAGGGCTAATTGCGCCGGCGAGGCCTACCATCCCATAACTGCCAACGAGATCGATTGCCGGCTTGGTCTGTTCGCGAAAATACTTCTGATCGATTTGATTAATCTCGCCGACGACAGTCGACTGCTGTAGCTCCGGTACGATTCTCGAGTGCCGCTTTCAAGGCCTCAGGTAAACTGATCTCAGGCGGTGCGAGATCGACCGAATCCGTTGGCACGACGGAAAGGCTCCAAAGATCCGCCCCGCGGTTGACCGCGATCAGGTTCTTCAAATTGTTTTCGCTGCGGCCAACTTCTTCGAGCGCGGTGAAAAGCGTTTGCTCGAAACCCGCCAGCTGTGCCTCCGCCGCGACCACGTCGATCGGCGCCAGCGCGCCTTCCGTAACCAGCCGCTTGTTATGATCGAGTTGCGCCCGTGAATCGCGGACCGCATCTCTCTGCACCTGCAAATTTCTGAGCGCGAAACCAGGTCCCAGTAGGCGCGCTGCACGCTCGTGATCGTTTCGATCGCCCTTTGCCGGAATTGCGCGTCGGTCAATGAAAGATTTTTCTTCGCAATTTCGATTACCCGGCGGTTGTTGTCAAACTTCAACCCCGTGCGAGCGGCTGCGTATACGTGAAAGTCAACGCTGTCGGATACAGCGGACTGAGCGGCACAAACTGATTATCGGTAGTTTGCCTAATCGACGAAAAGTCGAAGACGATAGTTGCCCCCAAACTTCGGCGTCTGTCCTTCGAGCCGAGCGTTGGCGGTGTAGTCAGAAGTCTTCGTTGACCCGTTATTGCCGCCGCTCAGGAAACTCGAAATGGGCGTTTCGATGCGCCTCGAAATAGGAGGTCGACGAAAGTTTTGATCGTAAACGCCGTGGGCGCCCTTGAAATCAAACTCGGCGATCCTCACGTTCTGGCGCGCCACCTCGATGTCCTTGTTATTTTCCAACGCCATCGCGAGCGCCTCGCGCAGCGACAGCGGTTTCTGGCGATCGATGTCTACGCCAACGCGGACCAGCTCCGGCAGAGGCTTCTGCGTCGGATGGAAATCCGGCGCAATCGCCGGCACCTGCAACTCCTCGGGAGACGTCGAAGGAGATTGAGCAACTGCGTTGAAGCGAGCAAATCGCGAGGAGGAAAACCAACGCCGCGGTTCTGGCGCCACAAGGGCGGAAACCATAATTTGCTTTAATTTCAGTCATTACTCTTAGCGTGTTCATAGCCGGTCGTGCCAATTTATACTAGTGCCTCGAAATCAAGCTAAACAGCGACGCCGTGGCGCTAGCCGCCCTGCGTCTCGCCCGTCCAAAAGCGCTGGTCATTCCCGAACCGATAAGTCCCCAAACTCTGCTTCTGCCCAAGTCGTCGAACAATGAATAGAAAACAGGAACGGCCAGCAGCGTTAGCAACAAACAGAGCGACTGCCCACCAACCACCAATACACCGATTGAACGATTGGTACCCGAACCCGGGCCACTCGAAATTGTTAAGGGCAACATTCCCGCTACCAGTGCGATCGTAGTCATCAGGATCGGCCGCAAGCGATCGCGGTTGGCACGAATGATTGCCTCGAGTCGTTCCATGCCGCGGGCGCGCAACTGATTCGTGTGATCGATCTGCAGAATTGCGTTCTTCTTGACCACGCCAAACAGCAACAACAATCCCAGTCCGGAAAAATATTTACGGTCTGTCCGGTGATCAACAAAGCCAGAATGCCGAAAGGTATGGCCAGCGGCAGCGTCAGCAGGATGGTCACTGGGTGAATGAACGATTCAAACTGTGCCGCTAAAACCATGTACATAAATACAAACGACAGCACGAAAGCGAGCATGAAGTAGTAACCGGCGCGCCCCAGTTCTTTTGAACGTCCCGCCAGCCCGGTCTTATAAGCCGAATCGATGCCCACTTCTTTTGCAAACTGATTCATCTTTTGAATTACAGCTGCTTGTGAACCACCCGGCTTCACATTGGCCAACAATGTCACCTGCCGCTCGCGGTTTAGCCGATCGATCGCGGATGGGCCAGTGCCTTCTTCGATGCGCACCAGATTGTCTAGACTCACCCAGCCAATCTTCGACGAGGAAACAATCATCTGCTGCAGGCCTTCAACACTGGCGCGAGATTGCCCAATCGCTCGTACGCGCACGTTGTATTGATCGGTGCCAGCGTTGAAGGTGGAAACTTTTGACCAGCAACAAGAGTGTTCAGGGCTTGCGCGATGTCAGCGACTCGCACGCCCAGGTCTGCCGCACGCGCGCGATCAATCACCACGCGCAGTTCCGGCTTGCCGGTGACAAGCGTCGAATCGACGTCGACAACGTCAGGAAGCGTCTTCATCTTTTCAAGCAGCGCCTCCGAATATTTCGTCAGCTTTTCCAGGTCAGGTCCGCCAATAACATACTGAATGTCAGCGTTGCGAAACCGCCCCCGGAAATTGCCGCCACCTGCTGCACACTGGTTCGAAGTTGTCCGGGAAATTCTTTCAAATACTTCACCAGAATCTCCGAACGCGCTCGTAGCATCAGATCATTCTGTGTGACGCTGCGTTCCTCGAGTGGTTGCAACTTCACGTAGATGGAGGCGACGTTCACCTGCTCCTGCTGGCCACCGCCGATAGTCGTCAGGGTGTCGGTTACACCCGGCAGTTTTCTTAGGTCCGCCGAAATTCGCTCAGCCAGGACGGATGTATTAGTCAAGGTTGAGCCTTCCGGCGCGCGCACGTTGATTTCAAACTGCGATTGGTCGTCAACCGGCAGGAAGTTTTTTCCGACTAACATGAACAACGGCACAATGCTCAGAATTACGAGCAGACAAGCGCCCACTATTACCCAGCGATGTGCCATCGACCAGCCGAGCATGCGCGTGTAAGAACGATCGATTGGCGCATAAAACCGCGACTGCTTTGAGCCGTGGTCCGCCGGCTCCGTCTTACGTTCAAACTTTCCTTCTTCGGCATCGTTGCTGCGCTTAATTAAACGCGCGGCCAGCATCGGAGTGAGGCGTGAATGAGACCAGCAGCGAAACCGCGATGGCGAAAGACGAAGTCAAACCAAATGACGACATGAAACGGCCAACAATGCCGCCCATAAATCCGACTGGCAGGAAGACTGCCAGCAATGACAGCGTGGTGGCTGTTACCGCCAGGCCAATTTCCTTGGTACCCTCAATTGCCGCCTGAAACGAAGGCATTCCTTTCTCTTCAATGAACCGGAAAATATTTTCGAGCACGACTATCGCGTCATCGATCACGATGCCAACCATCAGCGTGAGCGATAGCATGGTGATCTGGTTAAGCGTGAAGCTCCATCGCCGCCATCAAGCCAAACGTAGCAATCAACGACGTCGGGATGGCGAGTGCCGCGATAACGGTGGAACGGAAACTCCAGAGAAAGATAAACACCACGATGGCGGCAAGTATGCTGCCTTCGATCAGATGCTTCTGGATGGACTCGATTGAAGCTTTGATGAAGATCGACTGATCACCCACAACCTGCGTCTTGAAACCCGGCGGCAAGGTTCTTTGAATCTCCAACAAACGTTCCTTGACCGCATCCGCCACCGCCACCGTGTTTTGTCCCGACTGTTTGAAACAACCAGAGTAACCGCCGGCTGGCCATTCAAACGCGCTTCTGTTCTCGGCTCTTCCGCTCCGTCTTCTGCATAACCAACATCGCTGAGCTTGACCGAATAAGTCCCGCGACTGCCAACCACCAGGTTGTTAAAGTCGGACGGCTGAACGATGCGGCCCATGGTTCGAACAGTCAGCTCGCGCGTGCCTTCGTCTACTCGTCCGCCGGGCACTTCCAGGTTTTGAGCGCGCACGGCGTCGGCCACCTGCGCCACGGTAACGTTGAAGGCGCGCAGCTTGTCCGGATCAACCCACACCTGAATCTCGCGCGTGCGGCCGCCGATAATGGTCACCTGGCCGACGCCGTTGATCGATTCGATTTGTTGTTTGATTTTCTTGTCGGCGACGTCGGTAACTTCGCGCGGAGAGCGCGGAGCGGATACGGCAATGCGCACGACCGGGGCCGCATCAGTGTCCAGCTTCTGAACGATGGGCTGCTCCGCGGTAACCGGCAGATCGTTAACTATCAAGTCAACCTTGTTACGAACTTCCTGAGCTGCAACGTCCGGACTCTTTCCAGCAGGAACGTAATGAAGACCTGCGAAACCCCTTCGACGGAAGTGGAGCGCAACTCGTCGATGCCGCTAACGGTATTTACCGCGCCTTCAATCTTGTCAGTGATCTCGGTTTCGATTTCCTGTGGCGAGGCGCCGGGATTAACGACCGTTACCGTGATCGTCGGCAGATCGATCTTGGGAAAGAGATCCACGCCCAGCGAGTTGTAGGAGAAGAGCCCGACGACCGTCAGACTCAGGATCAGCATCGTCGCAAACACCGGACGCCGGACACAAATTTCAGCTAGCTTTTGCATAATAAACTGGACTTTGGTCCTGGGACTTTGGTCTTTGATGTCTTTGTTAACGTTGAGTTGCGTGACCGCAAAGACCTAAGACCAAAGGCCCAAGACCTATTGCCTTACCGCCATCCCATCGCTTAACTGTTCGACATTGCTGGTCGCCACGATTTCGTTTTCCGCCACACCGCTCTTTGATCTCAACCAGATCGCCTTCGGTTTGTCCCAACTGCACCAGACGCTCCTGCGCCTTGCCGTCCTTGATTACAAACACGCGACTGACGCCCGACTCGGTACGCACCGCCCGGTGCGGGAACCAGAGTCGCAGGGGCTGCACGCGACTGCAGGATTCGCACCGTGGCAAATTGTCCTGGCTTCAATACGCCACTGCCGTTTTCAATTTCCGCCTCGACGGTCAAGCGTTCGCGAGGTAGGGGTAACGTTTGGCGAGATGCGCGCGATGCGGCCGCTGAAGTTGCGATCCGGCCAGGCGCTAGTTGTTACTGACAACGGATTGACCAACACTCACCGCCGGGAATGGCCTGTTCCGGGATATCGATGCGCACGCGCAACGGATTGATTTTGACAATCGTCGCAACTTTGGTGGTGGTGGAAACATATTCCCCGAGATCAGCCGAGCCGATCTGCCACGTAACCATCAATTGGGGAATATACGTTTGCGTAGGATTGATTACGGACCGCGAGGTTAAGCTGGCTCTCGGCGTTAGCCACGTTCGCCCGAGCGGTCATTACCGCGGCATAGTTCTGACGCGCGAGCGATAGCGCCGACTCATATTGTTCCTTCAACTGATCGCGCTGTGCTTTCTGCGCATCGTACGCAGATCGAGACACGTCTCCCGATTCAATTAGCTTCTCAGAACGACGCAGGTTCTTCTCCGCCAGTTCAAGCGACACGCGCGCATTCGCAACTTCCGGAAGTTTATTAATATCGAAAGCCTGGCCTGGACGAACTTCCACCTTTCTTCAGCCTGGCGCAAGGCAGCTTTGGCCTGATCGACCTGAGCCTGCCCCCTGCTGCACGCGGAGTTTTGCGTCCACGTCATCGAGCCGCACTAGTCGTCTGGCCACGCTTAACGTAACTTCCCATGTCTACTGCAACCACCACAACTTTGCCTGCCATTTGAAGGAGAAACGTCAGTTTGCTCGTCGCCCGAAAGACTTCCAGTCGCCTCGAAAAACCTTGGCAACTCGCGCACGATCGCCGTTGCTGTGGTCACTTCAACCGCCGTCGGTTGCGCAGGACCATTTCCTTCGCTGCGAGTATTTGCCTTGGAACCCCCACAGGAAGTCGCCAGAGTAAAAGACCTGACGAAGCAAGCGCCAGAGAAAAACAGTTGTAAGACCCGAACGGTATTCTGGGAGAAAACATTTGACTTAGTTCTTTCTCGAAAGACCGTTTGCCGAACCTTTACGTGCTGTCCGCGTTTTGCGTCCCGAGTCAGCGTCGATGCTGATGCCGTGCAGGAGAATGTCGGTAGAAGTGTTTCGCTGCGTCCGCGTTGGAGATCTTTAGTAGACGCCGATTTGGATCCCACAGATTATTATTGAGCGAATGGTGAATGATCATGCCGATGAACGAACGGACGACAATTGCGGGATCAACCTTAACCATCGCGCCATCGCGTTGCCGCTCGGTAATGTAGCCGCCCAGAAGTTCGTAGACGCGCCGGATAAACTTCTCAAAAACATTTCCGCCAGTTCGTGACCTTCCAGGGCGGAATGAAGCAGAAGTCTTTGAAACTCGGGATCGCATTCATGGTGATCGAGTGCGCCCAGTGCCAACCGTTCAAAAACGGCGCGATCGTCTTTCTGCTTCAGCACCTCCGCAACCATCTGCTCGGGATTCATCGAATCACCGGAACAGGCCTTATGGTCAAGAATCTCGGAATAAAGCTCCTGCTTGGTGGCAAAATGCCGGAACACCATTGCCTCAGAGACTCCGGCCGCCTGCGCAATTTCCTTGGTGGTGGTGCCGCCAAATCCCCGCTGCGAAAATAGGGTGACCGCCACCCGCAGGATCTGCAGCTTTCGTCTTCCGCGCTCATGCGCGCGGAGCCGGTTGCCCGGCCATGGGGTGTCAACGGAGTCTTTGGATCGCTGTTTCTTTACGCAAATGGGGGCCTTTCGTCCTTTGAGGCTATCAAAGTAAGTACTTACTTACCACCTGGCGACAGCCTTGTCAAGAAGCTGTTACGGGAACCGGTCAAGTGACTTGCTGGGACCGCAGGCGTCCCGCCTGCAAAAATGAGCGCGAAGCGCGAAAATGAATTGGAAGCCTCTTCTGACAGCTTGCGCGCCTGCGCCGCGTTTGCGGGCGGGACGCCCGCGGTCCCAGCGGTTCACTTGACCGCCTGGTGCTCTTGTATTGTTCCCTGACCCCAGGGCGCTTATTTGTACCCTTTCACAACAAGATGTCGCCTTAAGGGTTCGAATCTTATTCCATGCCTTAACGAAAACTTCGGCAGCTAAATTCAGCAAAACAAACTCACGTCGGAGGGAAGAGGATCTTGAAGAGGATCTTTTTATGCTTCACTCGGCACATTGTTTGCTCGTGTTGATGTGAGCGGGTAAGAAAACCAGTTAGAATTTTTCGGCCCTACATATAAGAGAGAAGAAAGCATGTCGCAGAACACAACTTCAACAGATTTCCTGGAACCTCGCAACCCCGGCAGCCAATCAGGACTTGGCAACCAATCAGGATCAGCTACCGGCACCGCAAGCGCCTTAGCGCAAGAATACGGTGGCAAGATTTCAGATGCTGCCAGCCAG
>ERZ1370068.10120-contig-8845_pt1 | contig 28499 bp, 48 predicted proteins | sample MGYA00561227_ERZ1370068 | MGnify/ENA primary metagenome ERZ1370068 (study PRJEB38410, sample SAMEA6850437) | metagenome | study: Metagenomic assessment of the ecological functions of the soil: analysis of the soil microbiota associated with the...
CTGATGCGCATTCTCAAGCCGAAGTTTTAAGCGCTCTCCCAGCTGCTCAAACAAGTCCCGGATCATTTGCGCCTCGGATGCGGACGCATTGACCAGCGAGCGGAGCTCGCCGGCTACGCTGGGGCCGGTCGAAATCAGACCCAGGCCGTGCTCATGATTGAATTCGAAGTGAAGAAAATGTGGCTTTATCTCTTCCCAAAGCCGCCTGACACCCGGATTCCTTTCGCGCCCTTTGATGTCATGCAGGAGGATCACACCGCGGTCGCTCATCTTTGGCAGCCAGCTTTCAAAGTCGTGTTTGACCACCTCGTAACTGTGATCACCGTCGATGTGCAGGAGATCGATGGCGCCGTTTTCAAAGTTGTCCAGGGCTTGATCAAATGTACTTTGAATCAACGACGAGAAGCCGCCGTAAAGCGGATCGTGATGGCGCTGTAGATCCGTAAAGATCTCATCACCGTAATAGCCGTTTTGTTCGTCTCCGCGCCACGTATCAATCATAGCACCGGGTATCGAGCTGCAATTGTTTCACCGCCTGGCAAAAAGCGCAGTACGAGGTTCCGGTAAAGGTTCCCAGCTCAACCACAACCCGGGGCTGTAAAAGATCAATCAACAACATGGCAAACGGAATGTGCGCAGCCGATGCTGTGGACGCAAGTCTCAGCGGCTCCGTGAGGCAAATGGGATGCGACAGTGGAGTAAACCCTGCTTTCGACATTAGAGAATCGCCCCAGAATCGAGTCGGTATGACTTAAACAATCGTGTCGTTACGGCGTGCGTCTAATCTAGTATAGTTCGCCTATGCCTGCAATAATCCCGCGCGAGCCGAACCATGAAGGCCATTAACAATTATTACGTTCGCCAGTTAACGGCAGAGGACATCGCCGCTGGCGAGCACCGGAATTTCGTGGGTGGCTTGTGGCAGGAAATCGGCGATTTGCAATTTGAATTTCTAAAGCGAAACAGGTTGGCAGCGCACCACACCTTAATCGATATCGGTTGTGGTGCATTGAGGTGCGGCATTCCGATAATCCGTTATCTTTGATAGTGGAAACTATTTCGGCCTGGACATTAACTCGTCTCTGATCGAGGCCGCCAGGTCTGAGCTTGCGACTGAGGAACTAACGCACAAGCACCCTCAGCCCCTGGTAAACGAGGAATTTGATTTTGCGCGCTTGGCGTCCATTTCGATTTTGCCATCGCGCAATCGGTCTTTACTCATTTGGACGCGAAGCTCATCTCTCAATGCCTGTTTGAACTTCATAAGGTCTTAAAAGCTGAGGGAAAATTTTTCGCTACTTTCTTTCGGGCGCCCTCTGCGGGACATACCCAACCCATCAGCCACGAACCAGAAGGCGTCGTCACGAATTTCGACGCCGATCCATTTCATTTCTCGTTCGCTGAACTGGATCAACTGGCTGCAATTGCGGGTTTCTCAGCCAGGTTAATTGGTGATTGGAATCATCCACGTGGCCAGCAAATGCTTGAACTGTCGCCGGCCGGCTCAGGCCTCCGGCTTGATTAAGAGCCAACGCTGATTATTCGGATGTGGCCAGGAATATGGATTTGCGACTAGTCCCGCTCCCTGGCGAATTGAAGCATGCGCTCTGCGGTGTATTCAACACAGTCCGGATACATCCATTCTTCGCCTTCATGGTTTCGCTCCCCGTGAATATAAGTCGCCAGCAAAACCGACTCGGGATGCATGACCGCGGCTGCTTCGCTGAGACACTTTTCTATTTGCCCGGGCGCGGCGTGTGAAAAGATTGAATGCGCCAGCAGATAGTCGAATTGCCGGCCAAACGCCCTCAGCCTGAACTCGGAGTTATGATCGAATACGGGCTGCTTGATCTTGATCAGATCCCGTCCGACTTCTTTTTCAATTCCTTCATCAACCAGCCACTTGTTTGGTTCCAGACCAAAATAATTCCCCGGAAGCAGAAACGGGATGAACAAGCGCCCGGCGCGCAGAGAGCCACAGCCTATGTCCAGCAGTGCGTGGTGCTCGCGCAATCCCAGGGTCGTCAGCAGATTGAATTGAGTCGCTGCGACGACATCATATTTTTCCGGAGGTCCGACAAAGCCCGGTAATCCCTGGAACCTATTGATGGCAAAGCCAGGGGCGGATTGAGTCGTCTTGACTGACGAGGATTTGCGTCTACGAAAAATGGCAACGGTTCTCATTCACGCCGCGGCTTTAGCGCGGCGGGTCGCCTTACCTAACCCCGGGAAACCGTCTAACGGTTTCCGTCTTATTCGCCGCAACCGGACACCGGGCCTCGCCGCGGGCGTTAATAAAGCGAAAGCAAACTGAACCAGTACTCAGTAAATGGATGCTTTGAGCGCCTGACATTCTAACGCTACCCTGCCATATCCTGTTAACATCGCATACCTGGTACATCGAAAAATGATTGAAGCGTCAGACCGCTCTCGGGACGTGAATGACTCGCGGCCGGTGATCTGCGTTGCCGGAATGCATCGGTCCGGCACCTCGTTGGTGGCTCGGCTGCTTAGCCTGTGTGGTGTTTACCTGGGCTCCCGGAAAATCTGTCGCGTTCGGCGCCGGATAACCAGGGGGGCTTTTGGGAGAACCCTGCCTTTGTCGAATTGAATGATAATCTTCTGGCGATGGTTCATGCGGGATGGGATTTTCCACCTTCTGAATTCGAATGGGAGCCACGCCCGGAGTTGGCGGCGTCGCTCGCCAAAGCAACGCAATTGGTCGAGGACTCGGCGGTCCACCAGCGCTGGGGATGGAAAGATCCTCGTAACTCTCTCACCCTTCCCTTCTGGCTGCGGTTGATTCCAAACCTCAAGGTGATCATTTGTCTGAGAAACCCGCTCGAGGTGGCTCGTTCCCTATCTGTGCGTAATGGGACGTCACTCGCTTTCGGTTTGAATCTGTGGCGGAGTTACAACCTGGCCGTTTGCTCTTTCGTTGCGCAGCAAGATCGCCTGGTGACTCACTACGAAGCATACTTTTTGATCCGCGCGGCGAGTTGCGACGGGTCCTGGATTTTTGAGTATTCCGGCCTCAGACACAGAAATCGCCCAGGCTTGTTTGACGGCAACTTCAGATTTACGACATCACAGGATTCCTGGGAACTCCTGGCCGCACAGTCTTCGCCACAAATCACGGAACTCTATTCGGAACTATGCGCGGAGGCGGGTCCTGTGTTTCAGGCTTCGCTCGGTTAACTAAATCGTATGGCGACTGTCAGTGTCATCATTCCAACTCATGCTCGTCCGGATTTATTGCCGCGGGCAGTCGATAGCGCGCGTCAGGCCGGCACCGATGTTGAAATCATCGTGGTCGACGATGCGTCCACTGACGAAACGGCCCGAGTTTGCCAGGGTCTCGAAAACATCAAGTACGTCCGCGTCGAAAGAAATCAGGGTGTGGCCGGGGCTCGCAACCTAGGGATCTTCGTCAGCACCTCAGATTACATCGCGTTTCTTGACGACGACGATCTAAGACTGCCCGGCTCGCTCGACCATCAGCTGGCGGCCCTGAAAGCCAACCCCGAAGCCGGCTTCGTCTGCGGCGCAAATGATCATGGCCGATCAGGATTATCAGCCGACCGGCGAAGTTATTCGCCCGCATCACGCCGGCGGCGACGCATTCTGGGAACTGCTGGAACTGGACTTTCCGATAATGCCGTTATGCGCGTTGATTCGTAAAGAATGTTTCCTGCGTGTCGGCCTGGTGAATAGTCACATCAGCAGCATCGATGACTGGGACATCTTTACCCGAATTGCCGAATTGTATCCACGTCATCGTAATCGAGAACCCGGTTGGAATTTATCGTCAGCCCACTCCGTCTTCAGGTCAGGGTTCGTCGGCCCGAGCGGCCCAACTCCAGACGCGTAGCGCAACATCAATTAAGACTCGTGAATTTGCCGCGGGTCTCGGCAAAATCTGAGCTTGACCGTCGCGCCATTCGTCGCAGAACCATCGCTCGTATTTCAGAAAATTTGGTTTGGACTGCCGTAGTGCAACATCTGCCGGGTCACCGAATAGGGCCGGCATGGTCGAACATCGTAATGGCGCTGCGGATTGATCCCCGGGTCGTTGCTCGGACGGAAGGGTACCGAAAACTGGCTAAACGAATAATGAAAAATATCTAACAGTCTGCGGATTGCCGATTTCATAGTCAATGTCCACCACGTCGATCATCATTACTACGCGCGACCGGCCAAAGCTCGCTGCCGCGAGCGATTGCCAGCGCGCGTGCCGCGGGCGACCACGTCGAGGTCGTGGTAGTTGACGACGCTTCCTCAGACGAGACCGCCGCTATTTGTCTCACAATTCCCGGAATCAAATATGTACGAGTGGACCGCAATCAAGGAGTGGCCGGCGCTCGTAACCTGGGCTTAGTTGCCAGTTCCGGCGAATACGTTACCTTCCTTGATGATGATGATGTGCGGATGCCTGGTTCAGTCGATCAGCAGGTTCGAATTCTGGACCAGATGCCCGGCGCGATGATGATTTACGCGCAAGCCATTCCGCAAGATGCCGATGGTACGCAGCGCCAGCCTTATCCACGCGAGTGCCCGCAGGGAGACATTTTTTGGGATCTTCTGATTCGAAACTTCATTCCCTCAGGCAGCGCAGTTTTCGACGCTCCTGTATTGCCCAAATCGGACTGCTCGACGATAGTATTCCGGGAATTGACGATTGGGACTTGTGGATCCGCATCGCCGAGATCTTTCCTGTCGCGGCAGTCGAAACTCCGGTCATGATCTGGCGGAAGTCAACGGCGCTTTCCGACCAGGGCAGTTCCGATACTCTGGATTTGATCGAACGCGGCCGCAAGCGTTTTCGCCAAAACTGGGTGCGATTGCCCCGGGTCGCCGGCGCTGAAGCGGCCAAAAGGACATTAGCCTGGCAAGAGTTCTCGAAGAATATCGCTGACCATCTGGCCTGGGAATCCTTTGCTGCAGTCCGGCAGGCCCAAATCGCCCGCGCTGCAAGTGGACTCCGGACGTTGCTGCGACTGCATCCGAGCGCGCTGAGCGACCTCGTGCGTCGCTGGACGAGAGCGGCAACAATCACTACTCTCGTCAGTGCGCTGGCCGATCGTAAGAAATTGCCGCATGCCAGAGCGTATTTCAAGCAGGTACGATCAAACACACCCCGACAATGAAAATCACACTCTGCAAGAGCCATCTTGACGGACCAATCAGCGGCGCCGATGAAACGCTGGTTACTTATGCCGCCCAACTCAGAAAGGCCGGCCTGTCCGTTTCAGTTCTGCTGATGTACTTGCATGCCGAAGAAGATCAGTATTACCAGCGTCTGCTTGAGTCTGATGTTCCTGTGGCCTGGATTGCTTCGAACCTCACCCAGAGCTCCCTGGGGGCGGGTCGCAGGTTTGCTTCGCGCGTGTTTCATAGCTTTCCCGGATCAAAACAGTTTCTCCGCCGCAGCACGCAGCCGGTTTTGACCGCGATGGCCAATCGCTACTACTCGCAATGCCGCGAGTTTTTGGAAAAAGAGAAGCCTGATCTGGTCCACGTCATGACGCCAAATGCGGGAGCCAGCGTAATAATTCGCGCGGCGCACAAAGTGGGAATTCCGGTTATTTACCAGGAACTGGGTATTCCCTATCATCCGCCGGGATTTGATTACTACGAAGAATTTACCTCGGTGTTGCCGCTGTGCTCGAAAATAGCAGCTCTGTCACCCAAACTCCTCAGCCATTGCCGTGATGTTCTGAAGCACTCTTCCACTCTTTGCATTCTGCCCATAATGTCCGCTGAGCCGAACAACGGAATTCACGGATACCGCCAGAATGGATCGAGAGTCACTTTCGGCTTTGCCGCCCGGATGGAACAACTGAAGGGCAGCGGGGTGCTGATGGAGGCTTTCGCTGATCTGTACCGACAATGCGACGCTGTCAGATTGACGATGGCGGGTGAAGGATCGCAGCGTCGCAAGATTGCGGCGCGGGCCAAAGCCCTGAACGTAGCCGGAGCATACCGATATCACGGCGTCTATACCCGGCCCGAAGATTGCCGCGCTTTCATGGAGAATCTCGACGTTTTTGTGATGCCATCCTTCAGCGAAGGCACGCCGAACAGCATCGTGGAAGCGATGGCCTGCGGCAAACCGATTATTGCTTCAGAGGTGGGTGGGATACCAGATATGATTGGCGACGAAGCGGGCGTTAGCGTACCGGCTGGAGATACAAAAGCTTTGACGAGCGCAATGTTGCGGTTGGCGACCGATCCCGGCCTGCGACAACGTTTGGGCATCGCCGCCCGCGAACGCTACGAAAGATTCTTTTCGCCGCAGGTGGTCCTGCCGTTCGTGACCGATATTTATAAGAAGGTCATCGCAAATGGCAATGGCGATCAAATGACCTCTATCCACCAACGGAAACCGACACCCCTGGAGCGAATAAATTCTGACGGTTCGAATTACCTGCATCCTCAACGCCGGTGAACCTTCCCAGTTAGTTCTCGCTGCCGCCATGAATTTAAAGCCCGGTAAATTATTCCGAGCCCGCTCCCAAAGGAGAGGGAGGCAAACTGTACCACTACCTCCTGCCGACTTGATTCATTGACGCTCACAAATCAGCGCGGATAGACTAACTGCTCTTCTGAACCAGGTACTAATGACCCAATCTGACAGTTGCCAGCTAGTTCCGCCTTACGGAGGCGACCTCGTTAATTTGATGGCCGAGCCGCAAGACCTACCCGAGCTGCTTGAATATGCTAATAGCCTGCCCGGAATTCAAATCTCAAAAAGATCGGCGTGTGATCTTCAGTTGTTGGCTTCAGGGCGTTCTCTCCGCTTGATCGTTTTGTTGGCTCAAATGACTACCGGCATATTCTCGGCGAAATGCGTTTAGCGTCCGGACACGTGTTCCCAATTCCGATCACTCTTCCCGTCAAACCTGCGGCCGGGCTCACCCTTGATCGAGAAGTAACACTGCGCAGCGAAAGGAACGAGCCGCTGGCGATTCTAAAGATCGAAGAAATCTATCCCTGGAATCGTGAACGGGAGGCGGAAGAGGTCTTTGGCACAACTGATCCGAGACATCCACTCGTAGCTGAAATGCAGAGTTGGGAGCCGCTTTACGTTTCCGGCTCGCTCCGGGTCTTACAATCCCAGCGCTATTTTGATTTTCAGGATTTGCGGTTGACGCCTTCATCGGTGCGCGAAAAGCTGCAGCGGCTGGGGCGATCGAACGTCGTCGCTTTTCAAACCCGGAACCCACTACATCGCGCGCACGAGGAGATGACCAAGCGGGCAATAGACGCAACCAATGGCGTTCTCCTTTTGCATCCGGTTGTCGGCTTGACCAAACCCGGTGATATCGATCACTACACTCGGGTGCGCACGTACAAAGTGATGGCCGAACGCTACTACGATCCGCAGCGCATTCTTTTGGCGCTCATACCGTTGGCGATGCGCCTGGCCGGACCAAAGGAAGCGCTGTGGCATGCATTAATCAGGCGTAACTACGGCGCAAACCATTTGATTGTGGGCAGGAGACCATGCCAGTCCGGGCCATGATTCCTCAGGCCGGCCCTTCTACGAGCCTTATGCCGCGCGGGATTTAGTCGAACAGTTCAGTCAGGAATTTGGCGTAAAGGTGATCCACTTTGACGAGATGGTTTACTGGCCCGCAGCTGGTCGTTACGAGGCTGAATCCAGCTATTCCGCCAACGAAAAACCTCTCGCTCTCTCGGGGACCAAATTGCGTGAAGAATACCTCGACCTGGGACGCCCCTTGCCTGGAGTGGTTTGCGCGGCCCGAAGTTGCGCAACTGCTTAGCGAAACGCATCCGCCGCGCAGATCGCCAGGGCATTTGCATTTGGTTTACCGGCCTCAGTGGCGCCGGGAAATCAACGACGGCAGAAATCCTGACTGAATTACTACTGGAACACGGTCGGCGGGCAACCTTACTTGACGGTGACATTGTGCGTACCCAGCTCTCCCAGGGACTGGGTTTCAGCAAAGAAGGATCGCGATACAAACATCAGACGGATAGGCTTTGTCGCGTCGGAGGTCGTACGACACGGCGGCATCGCGGTGTGCGCCGCCGTGAGTCCCTATCGCGCGACTCGCGACGATGTGCGAAAGCGCGATGGGTACGGGCCGGTTTCTGGAGGTGTATGTCAACACGCCGCTGGAAATCTGTGAACTACGAGATGCCAAAGGAATTTATTCTCGGGCCCGCAATGGCGAAATGAAGAACGTGACGGGCATCGATGACCCTTATGAAGAACCGCTTAATCCTGAGGTGCTCCTCGATACCGTCAGTCATACGGCCGAAGAGAATGCGCGCAGGATATTGCATCGGTTGACGGCCCTGGGCTTCGTCACTGCCGAAGCCGCCGCCTCGATTATCCGCGACGCCGAGAAGGCGGAACGTGAGTTCCCAATCGTAGAGATGCAACCGCCTGACCCAGACGCCGCAGGCGTGCTCGCTCGGCATCGTCGCAAGTTGGATTGGCTTGCGGCCTCGCTGCTTTTCTCGCCGCCGCGGCGATCGTTGTCTGGCAGAATTCGAGACTGGCGGTCCTTTGGGATCTCAGCTACATCCTCGAAAACGCCCATCGCATGGCCCTCGGCGAAATTCCTTATCGTGATTTTCCCTTTCCTTACGCGCCGCTAACATTCCTGATTCAAGCCGCGCTGATTAAGTTGAGCGGGCGAGTGTTTTGGCATACGACGGTTTACTGTGCCGTGCTGAACGGACTGGCAACGGTTTTGACGTGGCGCATTATCGCCGGTCTCCTGCGCGGCGCGTTCAATCATTCACGTTGGCCCGCAATCCTGCTGACGCTGCCATTGATTCCGCTGGGTATATATTCAATCTTTCCTCATCCTTTCTACGATCCCGATTGCACCTTCGCGATCCTGCTCGCCGTTTACCTGCTGCACAAAAGCGTCAGCCGGACAGTGAGTGACGGCCCATGGTGGTCATTATCTTCGTTGTGGCCATTGCTCGCGGGCGCAGCTCTGGTCGTTCCTTTGTTCGTGAAACAGAACACCGGGCTCGCCTTCGTTGGCAGCGTCTTGCTCGCGCTGGTTTTGCTGCTGGCCGTCGAGGTGTTTCGGCGCGGCTCGATGCGGCGCATATTTGCTGATCATTGCCGGCGCCGCGGTCACCACTGTTAATGGCCGTACTGCTAATCGGCTTTACCGCCGGGCTCAGGAACTATTGGCATTGGACAATTCAGTTCGCGGCGTCGCGTCGCACTCCGGCCAGCGCGGAGATGCTCGGCATTTACTCCGACAAAATTCTAATCCCTCTGGCTAAGTCTGTTGGCTTTAGGCGCGCTGAGCCTTTGGTTGTATCGCCGTCTGGATCAACGCGGACTGGCGCTTCTCTCGGCGCTGCTGATGGCCGCGCCGTTTGTCTGGCCGGCAATCTATCTCTGGCGTGACAGCGATTCCTCCGAACGCGTCGACCGCCTGCTCAACGTTTGGCCGGTGCTGATCATCTTTTCTTTCATTGTCGCCGTCGTGAAGATCAAGCGACGGAGCGGCATCTCCATGGTTTTGCCCTTCGTCCTGATCGCCACGATTAACGGGGCTTTCATGTCACAGCAGCTTTGGGGATCGACTTATGCGATCTGGCCCTTGTTCATGATTCTGTTGGCGATGACGATCGTGGATCTTGATCGCTCTCATTCAGACGTCGCGCGGCCGCCCTCAAAACCTGGTCGCGAAATTCGTTTGGTTCGCCTTCCCGTTGACCACACTTCATCATCTTGTCGCTGCTCATTTCCGGCGGCTGCTATTTGAAGTCGCACGAACGCCTGGATTACGCCAATCTTGACGATGGCGAATTGCGGCATTCGTCACTACCGCAATTAAAGGGATGGCGACGCGAGGCGACTGGCTGCCAAATTTCGAGGAGCTGGTTCGCTATACCGAAGCGCACATTCCTCGAGATGAGGGCATACTCGTTCTGCCCGGTGAAGATCTCTTCTACTTCACGACCGGTCGCACGCCAAAGTTTCCGGTGCTGCTGTTTGATCACACAGTCAATCCCTATTCGGCCGAAGAGATTCTGAATATTGCGCGCGCGCGTGATATTCGCTGGGTGATCGTGAAGCAGGACTTGCAGGACGAAGATGAAGGAATCGAAAAACAGCGAGATGAACTGACTGAGGCGCTGGAGCAGGATTTCGAACAAGTGGAGAGCCTATCGAATTACGACATCTATCATCGTCGCGATCCTAACCAGAAGGATGACGACGATGATGATCCGAATTAACGGTACGCACGCTCCGGCGTGTATCCGGCGATCGCGCTTACGCCCGAGGCGTGCGTACCGATTAGGCGCATGGCCGCAATCGAGTCGCGACGAAAACGATCCTGAAGAAATCGCGTAAACGGATACCCCAGCCGCGCGGCGATCGCGTGCGCCTTCGAAACGGCGCGAATCCTGTAAGTCACATCTTGTGATGCAGGATCAAAGCTCACCTCGAAAATCTCTTCACCCAGCTCAGCGTGATTGGCCAGCGTTCCGTAAGCGAAACCGAACGTCATTTCGTTTTCATCCAGCAGATAAACAACTCGACAGCCATTGAGTGACCAGAATCCGAGATGGCGCACCAGCACGGCTGACGACGGTTCCCACTTCAATCGGAGCGTCTTGCGGATGAAGTTCGACCCAACCCAAATCGAATTGCTTCCAACTCGTCAGCGCCTGTTTAGCCCGGGCAAAGCTCTCCACGCCCTGGCCAATGACTGAACTCGCCTCATCGATCTTGAATCCGGGCGGAGACTCTTTGGCAATCCCGATGGGCTCGTAGGAAAGCGGCAGGCTTTGAGATCTTTCGAGGAATTGTTTGATTGTTTGCGGCGAAGGGCGGCGAGGCAGAAACATTTTGGAGTGTTAGTCTTTGCCCAAAGTTAGGTTTCCACGCGGCTCTTCGCACATCAGGCGGCAGGGCCGCAAGATCCACACTCGTTTTTAAGACTCAGTCAATCAAAAATTTCAACAGGCCACCAGCGGCGGATAGGCCCTCGATGCGATCGTCGTCTGCGGGGTAAAACCCAGACGAGCCGGCCCGCTTGGCCGCCATCATTTCATCCATCCGCAGTTGCTGGCGTTGGAATTCAATCTCGGTTCTTCTCTCTTTGGCGCGCCACTTCCAATCCGCCGTCGCGAATGAACTGCACGATCGCGCTCAACTCCTGGGCATCAAACCAGGTACCGTGCCCTTTGCAAATGTCCACGACCACGCCCGAGCATTTCGCAAAATTAATTCGATTCATTAATTGGCCACACTGCGGGCAGGCGCGCGTACCGGACGCTCTGCTCAGGTCGCAGCTCGCGTGCGGGTGCCGGAGAAGCCCCGCCGAGCACGGCCGCCTGCTGTTCGCGGTCGGCACAAATTGTTTCGAAGGCGGGGACATCCAGCCAAAGCCCGGCGCACTTTTCGCACTCGCGCAGTGACTGAGATCCGATCCTGACCGCCGACATATCGACTTTGCATCGCGGGCAGCGCATGACTGACAACTGTGCCGGCGCGGGCTGAATAGCCGCGGCGCCGCAATGCGGACAATGCCTGCTGCCCATGAACATCAGGGCGAAACAGGATGGGCAGGCGACGGTTGCCAGCTTCGATTCGCAATACCTGCACTGAGGCGAGTTGGACGAAACGGCGGCCCCACAGTTTGGGCAGTTGAGGGTTTGCGCTTCCATAGTGACCAGTCAGGCCAGGGATTCCCCGACTGTCTCGGGATTCGCGGGCTCATTGACCGCTAAGAAATGTAACATCTGCGGCTGAAAATTTACTACGGATATGCTGGACGAATTCTCCTGGTTGATGCGATGCTCACGCTTCAAATCTCCTGTGTAACGCAAAAAGTTTTGCTCTGGTCTTGTCCAAGTCCTTAGGTGTGCTTGCCTAGTGGTAGGATTTCTTTGCCTCTGAGCGTGAACGCTTTTCCGCTAAGACGCAAAGCAAAACACAATGCGAACTTGAAACTTCAAACTTGAAACCTGAAACTAACAGACATGAGCGCACGAATGCAGCATCAAACAGACGCCAATCCGGAACTCGATCAACTTTGCATCAATACGATTCGCACCCTGACGATTGACGCGGTGCAGCAAGCCAAATCCGGCCATCCCGGATTGCCCCTGGGCGCGGCCCCGATGGCCTATGTCCTTGGACAAAATTCATGCGCTACAACCCGCGTAATCCAAAATGGGAGAATCGCGATCGCTTCCTGCTGTCGGCGGGGCATGGCTGCATGTTGCTTTATTCGCTGCTCCATCTAACTGGTTACGACCTGCCGCTCGAAGAGCTTAAGAAATTTCGCCAATGGGGATCGAAAACTCCGGGCCACCCGGAAAACGTTTTGACCCCGGGGTCGAAATTACGACCGGACCTTTAGGCCAGGGATTTGCCAACGGCGTCGGCATGGCGATGGGCGCGGCGCATCTGGGGACCAGGTTCAACCGGCCGGATTTTTCCATCATCGATCACTACGTCTACGCGATTGTATCGGACGGTGATTTGATGGAGGGCGTCTCGTCTGAGGCGGCTTCGCTGGCCGGGCATTTGAAACTCGGAAAACTCATCTATCTCTACGACGATAATCGCGTGACCATCGAAGGCTTTACCAATCTCGCTTACACGGAAAATGTCCCGCAGCGGTTCGAGGCTTACGGCTGGCACACTTCAACTGTCGAAGATGGAAACGACCTGGAGGCAATCGAGGCGGCCATTCGCGATGCCCAATCAGTCGGCGATCGGCCTTCGCTGATCTCGGTGAAGACTACGATTGGCTACGGCATGCCGACCGCCGGCACACGCAAAGCACACAGCGATGCGCCAGGTGAAGAGGCGGTGCGCGAGACCAAGCGGCATCTGAACTGGCCCGAGGACAAACAGTTCTATGTGCCGGATGAAGTGCTGGCTCACTATCGACAAGCAATCGAGCGCGGCGAGCAGCAGGAAACCGAGTGGAACGATTTGGTCGAGCGGTTCGCGGCGAAGCACGAAGACCTGGGAAAGCTTTGGCGACAAACCAACAGCGGCGAACTACCGGAAGATTGGGAAAAGCATCTGCCGTCATTCGAGGATAGCGAAGCTGTGGCCACGCGCGTCGCCAGCGGCAAAGTGATAAACGCACTTGCGCCACACCTGCCGGCGCTCATCGGCGGATCAGCCGACCTCGGGGTGTCGAACAACACCGACATCAAAGACAGCGGCGACTTTGAAGCCGGCAGTTACGACGGGCGGATCATCCACTGGGGCGTGCGCGAACATGCGATGGGCGCGACCATGACCGGCATGGCTCTGAACGGCGGTCTGATTCCTTACGGCGGCACCTTCCTGACATTTTCAGATTACATGCGGCCATCGATTCGTCTGGCCTGTCTTTCCGAAGTCCAGGCCATTTACGTCTTCACGCACGATTCGGTTGGGCTCGGTGAAGATGGGCCGACCCATCAATCCGTAGAGCATCTGGCGGCCTTGCGCGCGATTCCGCACCTGTTCGTGGTTCGCCCGGCAGACGTCCATGAAGTTCGCGAAGCCTGGCGGTTGGCGATTCTGCGACGCCACGCGCCGACCGCGCTGGCGCTGACACGGCAGAAAGTTCCGCTGATTGATCGACAGAAGTTTGCTTCCGCCGAAGGCGTGCGCCGCGGCGGATACATTCTGGCCGAAGCAACGAGCAGTTCGCCCGATGAGGTCAGTACCGGGAGCGATAGCGACCGGGTCGATCCGCAATTGATCCTGATCGCCACCGGCTCCGAAGTTTCGCTCGCGCTCGAAGCTCGTGATCAACTACAAGCCGGCGGCATTCCCACTCGCGTCGTCTCAATGCCGTGTATCGAGCTATTTGAAGAGCAACCGCGCGACTATCGCGACGAAGTGCTTCCGCCATCAGTCACCGCGCGTCTGGCCGTCGAAGCCGGCGTGCGCGGCGGCTGGGATCGCTACGTCGGACCCAAAGGCGACGTCGTTTGCCTCGATCGCTTCGGCGCCTCGGCGCCGGGCGACGTCGCGCTCAAGAACCTGGGATTCAATGTTGAGAATGTTTTGAAGCGGGCTCAAACGTTGGTGTAGACTTTGATCGCCATGGCGACGGAATTTGAACAGCTCACGGAAGATTTGTTGATGCTTCCGGTCGAATCGCGCGCCTCGTTGGCTCATGCTTTGATTAAGAGCCTTGACGAGACCGTTGATGAGGACGCCCGAATCCCTTTGGCTCGACGAGATTCGTCGTCGAGACTCTGAAGTTCGTGCGGGTACGGCGAAGCTAAAACCCGCTGATCAAGCTCTGCGAGAAGCTCGCGACTTATTGCGATGCTTGAAATAGCTCTTCATGAAGACGCCGATGAAGAGTTCAAAGCTGCCATAATGTTCTACGAGTCGAGACAGGCGGGGCTCGGCGATATCTTCCTGCAACGAATCGCAGAAGGCTTTGAATTCGTGCTCGCAAACCCACGTGCCGGCAAGATTCTTTTTGCCGATATCCATCGACCAATTCCCATATTCGATAGTCTATAGAATTGAAAACGACAGGATTGTTGTTCTAGCGGTGGCCCATTGAGTCGCCGGCCGGCGTATTGGAAACGGAGAGTGGGCTAAATGCGTGCAGTAACCATCACCTCTTTCGGCGGCGTCGAAGGCCTTGAAATCCGCGACGTGCCCGACGCGCCGCACGCCTCTCTCGATCGCGTCCGCGTCCGCGTGCGGGCCGCGGGTTTGAATCGCGCTGACATTCTGCAACGACTCGGCCGTTATCCCGCGCCACCCGGTTATCCGCAGGACATTCCCGGAATTGAGTTTGCCGGCGAGGTCGAAGCCGTCGGCGAAGAAGTGCGTTCCTGGAAGATTGGCGATCGCGTTTTCGGAATCGTCGGCGGCGGCGGCCAGGCTGAATACGTCACGGTGTCCGAAAATCATCTGGCGCGCGTTCCAGATAATCTTGATTGGGCTGAGGCCGCGTCCATCCCTGAAGTCTTCATGACGGCGCACGATGCCCTCTTCACTCAATGCGGATTGACGACCGGCGAGCATGTTTTGATTCACGCAGCGGGTTCGGGTGTCGGTACCGCGGCGATTCAATTGGTGAAGGCCGCGGGTGCTTTGCTTATGGCACGTCGCGCACAGCGGACAAGCTCGAGCGCGCCAAAGTGTTCGGCCTGACTTCATCGATCGTTGTAGACAACGATCCTCTCAAGTTTGCTGAAGCCGCAAACGAATGGACGGATGGCGCCGGCGTGAACGTGGTACTCGATTTGGTTGGAGCAGCTTACCTGAAAGCGAACTTGCAATCGCTGGCCATCAAAGGTCGTCTGATATTTGTAGGCACCACCAGCGGTTCGAAAGCCGAAATTGATTATGCAATCGTGATGGGCAAGCGTTTGCGAATCATGGGCACATCGTTGCGCACCCGCCCGGCAGAAGAGAAAGCCACGGCCACGCGCCTGTTCGCGCAGCAGGTCCTGCCGCTGTTAGCGACGGGTGCGGTCACGGCCGGTCATCGATAGAGTTTTCAAATGGATCAGGTACGCGAGGCTCACGAAAGAATTGAGTCGAACGAGAGCTTTGGGAAAGTTGTGCTGATGATTGGGTGAGAGTTTTAGTTAAACACAGTAAACCTGGGATCGGATTCGCCCGTTAGGAGCGACAATTTATAGAACGCGATGCACCACAAAATTCAGACAGCTCCGTAGAGCGAAACAATATGTCGCTCCTACGAGTTCATACTTTATTCACGCAGGTTCTATAAACATCGCCCTACGGGGCGAAGCAGGTTCACTCATCGTTCTGCGATCCGAGGCTGCGACCAGCTACGGTGTCTTTGACCTTGCGCTGGAAATCTACCGAAGCGTCTTCAGTCAACCTCTGCGCCGCTTCGTCACTGATAATGCACAAGACCATGACGGCCTTCCGCTCCCAGACGATGCACCAGGCGGCGCGGCTTCTTCGTGGGTCAGACTGCTCGCTTCGCAGCCGCGCTCACTGATTACCGACCAGCTTTTCTGTTCTAACTCACTCGACATTTAATGATAGAGCGCGCGGTACGCGCGCGTCCCGCTATCTTCCCTTGAATTCGGCTTTCCGCTTTTCAAGGAACGCCTTGACACCTTCGTCTTTATCTTCGCTTGAGAAACAAAGCGCAAACAGATCGACCTCGCGCCGCAGACCTTCATCCAGGTTCGATCGGGACGCAATCTTCACTGCTTCCTTGGCCAGACGCAAGGCAATAGGACTCTTCTCAGCGATGCGATTCGCAATCTCCATCGTCTTGGTTTCCAGTTGATCCGCGGCGACGACGTGATTTGCCAGTCCAATCGCGAACGCGGTCTGCGCATCGATGATTTCACCGGTCAGGATCATCTCCATCGCTTTGCCTTCGCCAACCAGGCGCGTCAGACGCTGGGTTCCGCCTCCACCGGGAATGATGCCCAGATTGATTTCCGGTTGGCCGAACGAGGCTTTCTCGCTGGCGATGCGCAGGTCGCAGGCGAGCGCCACTTCGCAACCGCCGCCGAGACAGTAACCGTTGACCATCGCAATGATAGGCTTCGGAAAACCGTCGATGGCGTTGAAGAGTGAACGCTCCAGCATCACTTCACGCTGCGTGAATAGCCGTGCGCGTGGCAAACTCAGCGATGTCGGCGCCGGCGATAAACGCCTTGTCACCAGCGCCGGTCAATACCACCACGCGCACCGAATCATCGTCGCGCAACTCATCGAGGATGGCCGCACCTTCGGCGCGCGTTTGAATGTTTAGCGCGTTTCGCTTATCCGGACGATTGATAGTGACGATGGCGACGCGTTCGCGCCGTTCAACCAGAATGGTCTCGTATGATTTGCTCAATTAAGTCTCTCCAGCTATGAAATTTTTGGAAAGTAAACCACAAAGAGAGACCATAAACAAAACGAATACAATCCACAGATTACGCCGGATAGAACTAGCATTTCCTATCCGTGTAATCTGTGGATTGCTTTTCTTTCGCTTGGTTTACGATTCTGCCCGGCGCCGCGGCTTGTTCGTCGGCGACCCAGGAAACAAAGAGGCGGGTCCAGTTTTCGGAAGGCTCGGCGATTTGCACGCCGACACGGGCCGTTCCATAAATTGCCGGCGAAAGGCGGACTACGGTAGCGGTTGCTTCAGTGGGCGAGCCGTCCGGGCGATGGGCCCGGATATAGAGCTTCTCGCCGATACTTACTTTCTGGTTCAGGTGAAACAAAGCGCCTGACGTCGAAATGTCATCAGTCTCTGTTGGTTCGCTCCAGGCCGCGCCGTCGTCGGCTCGGCCCGATACTACGATAGGAAGCCTGAGCGCCATGCGGAGTGCAAAACGTCTCTCTTCGTTGTGGTAAGGGGTACTCATAACGGTTGCCACGCTGCCTTTACTGCTCCCAACGCCTCGTTTCGAATCCGGTTAAGTATAAGCTTTTGCGAAGCTTCGTGTTCATTCCATTTATAAAAGCCTTCGCCGCTCTTTTTCCCGAGTTTTCCCTGGCTCACCATTCGGCGCAGGATTTCCGGGGGCGAAAGGCTTCTGAACCCAGTTTACTATGCAAATACTCGGCAATACTGAGCCGCACGTCGAGGCCCACCAGGTCGGTGAGGCGCAGGGGACCCATCGGATGGTTATAGCCGAGTTCCATCGCGGTGTCGATGTCACGCGCGCTGGCCACACCCTGCTCAACCATGCGCATAGCTTCGAGCCCCAGCGTTACGCCCAGGCGGCTGGACGCGAATCCCGGAACGTCACGCACCACGATGGGTTCTTTTTCATGCGCTGGGCTACTGCCCGGACGGCGTCTATAGTTGCCTCGACCCGTTTGACCGCCGACTACGATTTCGACCAGTCGCATGATGTGGACCGGGTTGAAAAAGTGCATGCCGATCACGTTCTGCGGCCGGGTGGCCGATGCGGGCAATCTCGGTAATCGACAACGACGAAGTGTTACTGGCCCAGATGCAATGCGGGGCCGTCACGCCTTCAGATTCTCGCAGCAGGTCTCTGCTTCAGATCGAGATTCTCCGGCGCGGCTTCGATAATCAGATCAGCCGCTTTGAGATCTCTCAACTCAACGCGTCGTATTGATGCGTGCCAGCGCCTGCTCGCGATCTGCGGCCGCCACTTTGCCGAGTTGAACGCCTTTGGCCAGATTACGCTCGATCGCCTGCATTCCGCGTGCGAGCGAAGCCTCATCGACATCTCGCAGGAACACTTCAAAGCCGGCGACGGCGGCCACCTGAGCAATGCCGTGGCCCATCGTGCCAGCGCCGAGCACACCGATGGTTCGAATCGGAGCCGTGGAGTCAGCCAGATTTTTTCGCCCGAGTCAGTATTCAAAATGGTTCACAGAACGGAGTCGAACATTAGGTGGAAATCGCAGGTTAGGGCTTGCCTGGTTCGACTAACTCGTACGCTATTATTTATACTATACGCGCAACCGAAAACGCCAACTGATTTTCCCGTGAATAGTTACAGAACCGGGAGCAAAAGCAAGCGGTTCCCTGCACTTTAGAATTGGACTGACATCGCTGACGAGCCGCCGGCAGGTGCGCGGCTCGGACGCACAAAGGAGACCCAACCACGCTTGGCCACAGAAGAACTTCGCCGGCAAGTCGTAATCATCGGCTCGGGACCGGCCGGCTTAACCGCCGCAATTTACACAGCTCGTGCCAACCTCAATCCGCTACTGATCGACGCGCCCGCTGACACCGAGAAACAGACCACTCCCGGCGGACAGTTGATGATCACGACCGACGTCGAGAATTACCCCGGCTTTGCCAAAGGGATCGAAGGTCCGGAATTGATGATGGAGTTTCGCAAACAAGCGGAACGATTCGGCACTGAATTTCTGGAAGAGTGGATCAACAAAGTCGAATTGCAAGAGCGGCCGTTCACGCTTCACACCGACGGCAAGATCATAAAAGCTGAGACCCTGATTATCGCTTCGGGCGCATCGGCGAAATGGCTTGGGATTCCCGGCGAAGCCAAAACGCCACACGGGTTCGGCGGCAACGGTGTCTCTGCGTGCGCCACCTGTGATGGGCCATTGCCGGCTTTTCGAAACAAGCGGCTCGTCGTCGTTGGCGGCGGCGATACGGCGATGGAAGAAGCTACATTTCTGACGCGCTATGCCTCGCGCGTTTTACGTAGTTCACCGTCGCGACAAGTTGCGGGCGTCAAAGATCATGCAGGACAAGGCTTTTCGCAACGAGAAAATCGAGTTCATCTGGAACGCGTCGAGTGACGGAAATTCTCGGCACGCAAGAGCACGGCGTGACCGGCGTGCGGATCACGAACCCGGATGACGGCGAGCATTTCACGCTTGATTGCGAAGGTGTCTTTATCGCCATCGGTCACAAACCCAACACCGATCTGTTCAAAGGACAAATCGACATGGATAGCGTCGGTTATCTCAAAACCAATGGTCATTCGACCGCGACCAACATACCCGGCGTCTTTGCCTGCGGCGATGTCCAGGATTCAGTCTATCGACAGGCCGTGACCGCGGCGGGCACCGGCTGCATGTCGGCGATTGACGCTGAGCGCTTCCTCGATCACCTGCCGGTGGAAATGCCGAGCGGCGAGGAAGTAACCATGGAAGGTGAGCACATCACGCCGGATCACAAACTCATAATCACGGCAACCGGAGAAGTTATTTCAAATGAACCGATGCCGGAATGACTTCAGCGGTACGCACGCCTCCGGCGTGCTTTCGATGAGACTGCGCTTCAAAGCACGCCGGAGGCGTGCGTACCCATTACTCATCCACATGAAACTGGCCCAATTCAAAATCAAAGACTCAGAGCAGCAACGACTGGGAATCCTAATCGGCGATGTGGTGTAGCGACGTGGCCGAGTTGGCTCGCGCGGTTAAGAGCGCGGGCGGCAACCCGCCGGAATGGCTGCTCGAAACCAACAGCACTCTGAGGTGATCAACCGCGGCGCGGACGCGCTGGAAGCGATCAGCTCGTTGATTGACGGCAGCGACGCGCCTGCCGGCCGCGGCCAGGCGACTGCACACGGACTTGATGCGATCGAGTTTCTGCCGGCCGTTTATCCGAGCAAGATTCTCGCGATTGGCCGCAATTATGCCGAGCACGCCGCCGAGGGCGGAGCAGATTTACCGAAAGCCCCGCTGCTTTTCAACAAGCTGCCGAATGCTTTGAGCGCTCACCAGGCGCCCATCGTGCTGCCAGCAATCAGCACGCAGGTTGATTTCGAAGCCGAACTGGCCGTGATTATCGGGCGCACCGCCAAGCGTGTCAGCGAAGCCGATGCGCTGGATCATGTTTTTGGTTATTCGCTGATCGACGACGTTAGCGCGCGCGATTTGCAATTCGGCGATGGCCAGTGGACGCGCGGAAAAAGCCTGGACACATTTCGCGCCGCTCGGACCTTTCATTACGACCGCGCGACGAAATCGACGATGTCCAGACGCTGAAAATTGAAGGCATCCTCAATGGCGAAGTCATGCAGTCTTCGAACACTTCAAGGATGATCTTCAAAGTTGCCTACCTTGTCTCGTATCTGTCTCAGGGATTACGCTGCAACCGGGCGATGTGATCGCGAGTGGCACTCCGGATGGCGTCGGCATCTTTCGTAAGCCGCCGGTGCTGCTCAAACCCGGCGATGTTTTCGAAGTGAAGATCGAGAAGGTCGGGACGTTGCGCAACCCGGTCGTGGCTGCGGATTGATGTAAACGCAGACTGTCCAGTCTGCGAGTCTTTCGCCATCCTGAAGATCAAGCAGACTAGACAGTCTGCTTTACATCGGCTAATAATCCATGCGTATCTGGATCGATCTCGCCAACTCTCCGCATGTGCCTTTCTTTCATGCATTGATTCCCGAATTCACGGCCCGCGGCCATCAGGTTGAAATCACGGCCCGCGACTTTGCGCAAACCGTCGAACTGGCAACGAAAGCAGGTCATGCTGCCGCATGTGATCGGGCGGCACGGCGGTGGCACGATTCGCGGCAAAGCCGGCAATCTCGTGGGCCGCGCTGCGTCTTTGCGCAAATGGGCGCGCGATCGCGGATTTGATCTCGCCGTCAGTCACAACTCATACGCGCACATTGCCGCGGCGGCCTCGCTCGGAATCAAATCGGTTACGCTGATGGATTACGAACATCAGCCGGCCAACCACCTGGCATTTCGTTTGGCTTCGAAGGTCATCGTGCCTCGAGCGTTTCCGGCAAAAGAGTTGCGCAAGTATGGCGCTTCTCTGCGCAAGGTGCACCGTTATGAGGGCATCAAGGAAGATGTCTACCTTGCTGATTTTGAGCCCGATCCCAACTTCACTGACACGTTGCGTCAGCTTGGCGTCAACCGCGAAGATGTGCTGATCGTGGCCCGGCCGCCGGCGCGCGAGGCGCTCTATCATCGATTTGAAAATGAATTATTCGATGAGCTGATCACGAATCTTGAGTTCTCGCGAGCGGGTGAAAATTATTTTGACTCCGCGATCTGACGTGCAGCGCGCAGCATTTGGGCAGCGCAACCTGGCAACAGTGATCATGCCGGCTGAAGTCCTCGACGGATCTAATCTAATCGCGTCTGCGGATCTGGTAGTTAGCGCGGGCGGCACCATGAACCGCGAGGCGGCGGCGCTGGGCGTCCCTGCTATAAGCGTGTACGCGGGAGAATGGGCGGCGATTGATGAAGAATTAGTGAGGGAAGGCCGTTTGCAGCGAATCAGTTCGCGTGCAGAGATTGATGGTTTGACGATTAGTAAGAAATCAGGATTGAATGCTCGTCACGCAACGCAGGTGCGCGCTGAGGTTGTTAACTTGATCCTGGATTAGCCGGTACGCACGCCTCCGGCGTGCTTCGCGGTAGCGATGGCCCTTGCCTGTGGCCTTCCGTCATGATGATCTAAGATTCCACGAGCCGAGCAGATTTCAGAGGCATCGCCTCGTTTCGGTATAAGGTATTGACGGAAAGGCAAAGCCTTTCCGCACATCGGGCGGCATGGCCGTCGATCAATGAAAGCTGAAACTCTCGTCAAAGATTTCACCGTGAGCGCCAGTGCTGTGCGTGCCACCGCCGCGCGCGCCACGCTGGGTTGTCCCGATGGTCAAAACGCTTTTGGTGGTGACCGATGCCGGGCTGGCTCTCTCATGTTTCGTCGTGGCTTTTTACGTTCGTCACTATCAATCGATTATTCATCGTGGCGGGAGCGGCACCCTCAGCTGGAGCCGGGAATTTGCGCCTTATGTGGTTTTGCTGCCGCTGATTATCCCCATCCGTCTGCTGCTGCTGCGCTACTACGGTCTGTACCGGGTGCGCGGCGAATTCTCGTTCGTTGACGATGCTGCGCGCGTCTTCAAAGCCATCGCTATTAGCTCGCTGTTAATCGTCGCGGCCACATTTATGTATCGCGGCGGCACGGCCTTCCGCACCTTCTCGTACTCGCGGGGCATTTTCGTTCTCGATTTTCTGCTGGCATTTGGAAGTATTGGCCTGGTCCGTATGGTCTTTCGGGCGGGACAAATCATGGTGCGACGTCGCGGCATCAATCTGATCCCGACTTTGATTGTCGGCCGCGGGCCGGAAGCCGCGCTTTGCATTCGCGAGATGCGGGCCCGCCCGGAACTTGGGTACCGGGTAATTGGAATCATCGACAACGACGGGGGCGAACCAAACGCGCCGGCCAGCTTTGAAGGTGTGCCGGTGATTGGCGATCTCAAGCACTTGCCGGAAGCCATCCGCGAATCGCGGGCGAATGAAGTAATCATTTCCGATCCGAATGTTCCGGGCGAAGCGCTCTTTGACGTGATGATTCAAACCGGACGCCGGCGCGGGGTTGAATTTCGGATTGCGCCGACGCTGTTGAATTGCCTGCCCAGCAAAACAGAGATCGACCAGGTAGGTTCGCTGCCGATGGTCACTTTGTTCCGGTCGCCGCTCTCAAACGGCGCCCGGATCATGAAACGAACTTCGGATCTGGCGATTGCCAGTTTAGCCGTCGCGGTACTGTCGCCCCTGTGGCTTTTGATCGCGCTGCTCATCAAGTTCGATTCACGCGGCGCGGTGTTCTATAAACAGGAACGCGTCGGCATGGATGGCCGCGTATTTCTTTTTCAAATTTCGGACGATGCACGCCGACACGGACGACAGCCGTCATCGCGAATATCAGCGCTCCTACATAAGCGGGAGACCTGATTCTAATTTGGGCGATGAAGAACGCCCCGTATTCAAGCTGCGCGCGGACGAACGAATCACCCGAGTCGGCCGAATCCTGCGCAAGACAAGTCTCGATGAACTGCCGCAGCTTCTTAATGTTATTCGCGGCGACATGAGCATCGTGGGGCCACGACCGCCTATTCCATACGAAGTGGAGAACTATCAGCTCTGGCACCGCAAACGGCTCGACATGAAGCCCGGCATCACCGGGACTGTGGCAAGTCTCGGGTCGCAACCGTCTGCCGTTTGACGAGATGGTGCGGATGGATTTGTACTACATCGAAAACTGGTCGCTGCTGCTGGATATGAAGATTATTTTGCAGACGCTGCCGGTGATGTGGCGCGGCGAGGATGCGTATTGAAAGTTAGTTTCGAGTTTCGAGTTTCAGGTTTCAGTTTACTCATGCCAAAATGGCCGATCATTAAAAGTGCAGCGATGACTATGAACACTCAGACACCAAACGTGAAATGCTGCGCCACACGGTGGCGACGCTTGCCTATCGCGGCGCTAAAGCCGTCCGTGGCGCGCACGGATCATTTGCATCGTTTAAAGCATCTGAGACCACGCGCACGCCGGCGCAGATTCTGGCGCATATCGGCGACCTGCTCGATTGGGCGCTCTCGATCGCCAAGGGCAACGAGACCTGGAATAACGCGGAACCGCTGCCATGGGACAAAGAGGTCGAGCGGTTTCATGCGGCGCTGAAAGCTTCGATGATTATCTCGCTTCAGACGCTGAGCTTGACGCTACCTGCGAAAGACTTTTCAGGGACCGATTGCTGACGCGCTAACGCATGTCGGCCAAATCGCGATGCTGCGTCGCATCGCCGGTGAGCCAATGAAGGGCGAGAACTATTCGCGGGCAAAGATTGAAGCGGGCCGCGTCGGCGCAGATCAGGAAACACCAAACGGGAGTTTTGGCGTGTCAGAGCCCGACCGTAGGGAGGGCCGCATTAGCGCACGTTCGCATTACGGATCGTCAAGGGTCGTCAGCACGCGGCACCTCCTGACGGTCGGGCTTCTGACACTGCGATCATTTCGCCGACCAGCGTTAGCATCTCTAACCAATCAAGCAGGAACTCTTCACGACGCCTTAAGGAGGTCACATGCGATTACTAAAATTGGCGGCTGTCGTCATCATCATCTGTTCTTTTGCAGGGACCACTGCATGACTCAGGAAGAAGGCTCCAGCAGTGCAAACAACACCATGAAGCCGGTCGTTCGCGGTCAGCATTTCGCCGCAGCTCGATGAAAGCCGAGGCGACCGCGCCGCCGAACGCATCCTGGAAAAAGGCGGCAACGCCTTTGACGCCATCGTCGCCGGTCAGGCCGTGCTGGGCATTGTCGATCAGGCCGATGAACGGCGTCGGCGCGGATGCCGACGATTCTGGTTTACGACGCCAAGACCAAAGAGGTCTATTCAGTCAACGCCGAAGGCACGGCGCCGAAGCTGGCCACCATTGAATGGTACAAAGAGCACAACGGCGGCAAGCTGCCGATCAGCGATTCGCTGCTCGCCGGCACCGTGCCCGGGTTGCGTCGATGCCTGGTACATCCTGCTCGATCGCTGGGGCACGATGAGCTTCGCCGAGGTGCTGAAGGAGGCCATCGACCTGGCCGAAAACGGATTTCCGGTCGGTGATTCGCTGGCGCGCGCGTTTACCGTTCCGGTCGCCGACAAAAGCTTCACAAGTATCCCACCAGTCGATGAAGCTTTATCTACGCCAACAATCGTCCGCCGCAAGCCGGCGAGATCTTTCGCAATCCCGACCTGGCGCGCACGCTGAAAGCGACTGGTCGAAGCGGAGACTCAGAACAAAGGCAAGGGACGTCATGAGGCTTTGAAGGCCGCGCGCGATCGCTTTCTACAAAGGTGACATCGCCCGCGAGATGGCGAAATTCTCGGAAGAGAACGGCGGACTGTTTCGTTACGAAGACTTTGCCAACTACACCGCGAAGGTCGAAGAGCCGGTCTCGATCGATTATCGCGGTTATCAAATCTACAAGAATGCGTCGGCCAGCTCAGGGCCCGGCAGAATTGTTCGCGCTGAGAATTCTGGAAGGCTATGACCTGAAAGCTCTGGAGCCACAACAGCGCCGACTATATTCATACCAGCGTCGAAGCGACCAAGCTGGCTTTCGCCGATCGCGATAAGTATCTCGGCGATCATCGGATTTCATCAAGATTCCTTACGAGGGTTTGCTGTCGAAAGAGTACGCCGCCGAACGGCGCGCGATGATCGATAAGAGCACTGCGTCGCTCGAGTTTCGCCCGGGCACGGCCGAAAGTTCGCCAGCGATAAGACGCCGCTCGAACGGCCGGTGAAGGTGACGGTCGCCGGCGAAGGCGATCACTGACGGCGACACCAGCTACATCGCGGTCGTCGATAGCGCGCGTAATCATGATCACCTTCACGCCAGTCTGCACAGCGCATTTCGGCACCGGCGTGGTGATGGGCAACCTCGGATTCATCTTCAATTGCCGCGGCGATTACTACTCGCTCGAGCCGGGCGAAGCGAACGCGCTGGTTCCGGGCAAGCGGCCGCGCAGCACCCTGCAGGAACGCTGGTGACGAAAGACGGCTTGCCGCACATGGTGCTCGGCACGCCCGGCGCCGACCAGCAGGTGCTGCTGACAATGCAGACTCTGCTCAACATGATCGACTTCGGCATGAACGTGCAGCAGGCGATCGAAGCGCCCGAAATGGCTGACGCGCGCGTTCCCGGCTTCGCCGTTCCGCACACGATGTATCCGGGCGATCTTTCGGTGGAAGCGCGCGTGCCCGAATCGGTCCGCAAAGAGCTGTTGGCGCGGGGTCACAAACTGCGCGTTACTGGTCCATGGTCCGATGGCTCGCTGGCGGCCATCGTGATTGACCTGAAGACCGGGGTGATCAGTGCCGGCGCGGATCCGCGCACAGAAGCGTACGCCTGGGCTGGTGATGTATCGATTCCCGCCGCTTCATCAGCTTTGTCTGCCCAATTAGCAGTCTGCAAAAGCGGGCGAAGCTGGTTAATACCGGGAGCGCGGGCGCCCCCGCCCGCATCTGTCTGGAACGTGCACAATTCTAAAAGGCTTTTGATGCGCAATCCTTTCGTGCTTCGCGCTCATTGCGGGCGAGAGGCGCTCGCGCTCCCAGTATTTTGCAGCCGTTCATTGGAACGATACTTGCCAGACATCTCTGGCCTCTCTCCGCCGGCATCCGTAGATTGGATGCCCCGGGCCAAATCATTTAGACATACTTGGAGGAAAAGATGGACAGAAAAGCACCATCCAGCATCATGAAATTCGCCATGCTCTCGTTTTACTTTTCAGGAATTGGAATCGCTTCGAGCACGGACGCCACGGCCCAGCGCCGGAATCGTTGGGATGGCTACCCCAACTGGGGCGGCTCGTTTCAACTTCGGGAAACCGCGCTAAATGCGGGCTACAACGAAGGGTCAAAGGAAGGGCGCAATGATCGCTCGCACAATCGGCATCGGAACTACAGTGAATTCAGCACCTATAACGACGCCACGAAGGACTACAGTTCAAGGTTCGGAGATCGCGACTTATACCAACGCTATTACCGGGCGGCGTTTGAAAGCGGATACGACACAGAGAATCCGGGTTACCGCAACAACGAATCGCAATGATCGCAACGACCAATACGATCCCAATCGATCGCAAACTCGACAGCGGCGCTGGGGACGCAACTGGGATTTGTATGGTCAGTTTGGCGGCTCGCATGAACTGCGGCAGACAGCTTTGAATGCCGGATATAACGAAGGCGTCAAGCAGGGCCGCAACGACCACAGAGGAATAAGCCGCGCAGCTACTCCAGACTTCAGTTCTTATCGCGACGCGACGACTGGATTACAGTTCGAAGCTGGGCGATAAAGAACTGCTACCGGCGCTACTATCGCCAGGGCTTCGAGAACGGTTACGAGGATGGTTTGAGGTATTAGGTGGCCCGCGCATCCTGCGCGTGAATTCACGGGCGAGACGCCCGTGCCACTTTCGGGGGAGCTCGACCGCTCGGTCGGGCTCTTTCGCAAGAAACGTTACATTGACACAACCGACAATCAGCGGAAGAATGCGTCAACGGTTATGAGAAAGAAAAATCAATCAACGAACTAAAATCCAAACGGCCAGGTCGGGCCGTCATCTCAGAAAAGGAAGCGCTCAAGCGGATGAAGGAATTTTCTAAACGAAAGGGCAATTGCCACTGCTCGAACGGGCAAGGGTCGAAGTATATCGTCCCTGATCGGCCCACACCCGACTACTACCATCTTCTTCTATCCTTTGAAGAAGAATTCACTTACGCATTTGGAGGCTGCACGATTCTCCGCGGACTCAATGGTAGCTATCTTTCGCAGACTGGTGCCAAGACTCCTGATCGAATTAATGTTGTTTATACGGACCTACCAGTCCTTTATCCAACAACTTCCGATAAGGCGGCTCGATACGCCGAAGAAGGCTGAAACAGGCAGCATTCGAGGCGTTGAACGAAGAAGCGGTATTGGTCACCGTCGGACGGGTTTATCACGCCTTTGACTGTCGTTAGCGATCGCCATAGACCGATAAGCTATGGTATCCCCGCCAGCGCCACCTCCAGCAACAAAATCTTCTTAATCCCTTTATAGAACGGCTCGATTTCGCAGTTCTCAGTCAACGCATGTGAATCGTTGCACGGCCCCGAACCGGTGGAGATTGAAGAAACGCCGGCCAGCAGCGCCGCGCTCAGATTGTTCGATCCGGAATTCGTGATGGGCGGGTCGAAGCCCATCGCTCGATGCACAGCTTCAGCCATCCGCACCAGATACGATTCGCGATGGCCGGCGATCGAAGCCGCCAGCGAGGTTGAGATCACTTCGGTCTTCACAGTCATCCCGCGCGCGTCGCTTCCTCGTCCAGAATCGTCTTGATTTGCTTTTCGAGATCCGCCATGACTTCATTCGAGGTTGAGCGCAGATCGACCGTGAACCACGCATCCGAAGCCTTCGCGTTCACCACGTCAGACCCGCCCAGCATGCCAATGTCGTTCAGAGTTCGAAGAAGGATTGACCGGAACCTTTAACTGATAAATCCGCTCAATGGCGCGGGCCAGCGGCAGTGTCGCTGAATACGGTGGCGTACGCGAACGCGTATGCCCGCCCGGACCAATGAAGTGATGGCGATACCAGTTGATGCCGATGCCGGCATAGGTGAAACCCTCGTACCCGCCGTCGAGCGCGATGTACTGATTGATCTTGCTCTTTAGTTCTGATCGACATACGCCCTTGACGCCTTTGAACGTGGTCTCTTCTTCGACCGTGAAGACAAACACCAAATCGCCTTTGGTCTTAATCTTCC